>JADHEF010000271.1_pt1 | contig 61453 bp, 44 predicted proteins | sample 8952391 | NCBI WGS metagenome assembly JADHEF01 (sample SAMN16124439, study PRJNA663245) | bioreactor sludge metagenome | isolation source: sludge (nitrite) | place: India:Bengaluru | collected 2019-02-28 | reverse complement strand
CTCCACGGCGTCGTCGACGCCCTCCGGGAGCTCGGCCTCGCGGACGGCCTCCTCGCCGTCGGGCATCGCGTCGTCCACGGCGGCTCGAAGTTCGCCGGCTCGATGGCGATCACGCCGGAGGTCGTCGCGAAGATGGAGGAGTGCATCCCGCTCGGGCCGCTCCACAACCCGCCGAACCTCGTCGGGATCCGGATCGCGCAGAGCCTCTTCCCGGACCTCCTCCAGGTCGGCGTCTTCGATACGGCTTTCCACCAGACGATGCCGCCCGTCGCCTACACCTACCCGGTTCCGTACGAGTGGCTCGAGCAGCACGGCGTCCGCCGCTACGGCTTCCACGGGACGAGCCACCGCTTCGTCGCCCGGGAGGCGCTCCGGCTCGCCGGGCTTTCGGCGGACGACCACGCGATCGTCACGGCCCACCTCGGCAACGGCTGCTCCGCCGCAGCGATCCGGAACGGGAAGAGCGTCGACACGACGATGGGGCTGACGCCGCTCGAGGGTCTGATGATGGGGACCCGCTGCGGCTCGATCGACCCGGCGATCGTCGGCCACGTCGCGGACGCGACGGGAAAGAGCGCGAAGGAGGTCCTCGACGCCCTGAACAAGAAGTCGGGGCTCCTCGGGGTCTCCGGGCTCTCGAACGACATGCGGACGGTGGAGGGAGCCGCCTCCGAGGGGAACGAGAGGGCCAGGCTCGCGCTCGACCTCTTCTGCTACGTCCTCGCGAAGACGATCGCCGCGCTCGTCGTCCCGCTCGGCCGCCTCGACGCCCTCGTCTTCACGGGCGGCATCGGGGAGAACTCGACGACGGTCCGCGAGATGACGATCGCCCGCCTCGGGTTCCTCGGCCTCGCGCTCGACCCGGCGGCGAATGCCACGCACGGCCGCGCGCAGCACGGCCGGATCACGAACGGAACGAGACCGCAGGCCCTCGTCGTCCCGACGAACGAGGAGCTGATGATCGCGCAGGACTCCGCGCAGATCGCGCGCGGCGCCTGACGCGCGGAGGGGAAGGACCGAACATGCGCACGACCGTCCTCGTCGCCCCCGCCGGCCGCGGCGTCGGCCTGACGACCGCCTGCCTCGGGATCGTCCGCGCCCTCGACCGCGAGGGGATCCGCGTCGCCTTCGCCAAGCCCGTCGCGAACCGCGACCCTCGACCGCGAGGGGATCCGCGTCGCCTTCGCCAAGCCCGTCGCGAACCGCGATCCGGACCACACGATCCCGCTCCTCTCCCTCGGCGCCCACTTCGCGATCCCGCCGGCGGTGCCGCGCGCGGAGGCGGAGGGCCTCCTCGCCGACGGCGACGACCAGACGCTCATGGAGCGCGTCGTCGCCATCGCCAACGAGGCGGGCGAGGACGTCGACGTCCTCATCGTCCAGGGGATGCACCCCGAGATGGGGATGGTCCACTCGGCCCGCGTGAACGCGCTCATGCTCAAGGCGCTCGACGCCGAGCTCGTCCTCGTCGCGGCCCCGTCCGACCAGACGGCGGCCGAGGTCGCCGAGACGGTCGCGATCGCCGCGCGCGGTTACGGCGCCTTCTCCGAGGGCCGGACCGTCGGCGCGATCCTGAACCGCGTCTGCGACCGCAAGGGAGCGCCCGCGGACGTGGACGCCGACTCCTTCGGCCCGAGCGCCGGCGGCTGCGGCGCCTGCTCGCCGCAGGGGCTCTCGGAAGAGTGCCTGAAGGAGCACCGCGCCGCGCTCGAGGCCGAGGGGATTCGGCCGATCGCGATCGTCCCGTGCAACGCGGACCTGATGTCCCCGCGCGTGAAGGACATCGGCGACGCCCTCCGGGCCCAGTTCCTCTACACGGGCGACGCGGTGACCCGCCGCGTGAGGGACGTCGCGATCTGCGCGATGACCGTCCCGAACGCCATGAAGGCGATGAAGCCGGGGACGCTCGTCCTGACGCCCGGCGACCGAAGCGACATCCTGCTCGCGGCCGCCATGACGGTCCAGAGCGGCACGCCGCTCGCGGGCGTCGTCCTCACGGGCGGGCTCGGTCCCGACCGGGGGGTCCTCGACCTCTGCCGGAAGGTCTTCGACGCGGGCCTCCCGCTCCTCCAGGTCAAGGCTTCGAGCTATCGCACCGCGGCGCAGGTCGCCTCGATGAACCCGACGATCCCGATCGACGACGCCGACCGCGTGGAGCGGACGATGAGCTTCGTGGCCGACCACGTCGAGCTCGGCTGGGCCCGCGCCTTCGCGAAGCCGGCGCGCGTCCCGCGTCTCTCGCCTCCCGCGTTCCGCCACCGCCTCGTCGAGACGGCGAAGGCCGACGTGAAGCGGATCGTCCTCCCCGAGGGGGCGGAGCCGCGGACCGTCGCGGCCGCCTCCATCGTCGCGGCGCGCGGCATCGCGAGGTGCGTCCTCCTCGGAAACCCCGACGAGGTGCGCGACGTCGCCGGGCGCCAGGGGGTGACCCTCCCCGACTCCGTCGAGATCGTGAACCCCGGCTCCGTCGCCCACCGGTACATCGCCCCTCTCGTCGAGCGGCGGAAGGCGAAGGGGATGACTCCCGAGCGGGCCGAGCTGGAGCTCCAGGACGCGATCATGGTCGGGACGATGATGATGGCGCTCGACGAGGCCGACGGCCTCGTCTCGGGCGCCGTCCACACGACGGCCCACACGATCCGGCCCGCCCTCCAGATCATCAAGACGGTCCCCGGCTGCAACCTCGTGTCGAGCATCTTCTTCATGTGCCTGCCCGACCAGGTCCTCGTCTTCGGCGACTGCGCCGTCAACCCGAACCCGACGGCGGCCGAGCTGGCCGACATCGCGATCCAGAGCGCCGACTCGGCGCTGGCCTTCGGCGTCCCGGCGCGCGTCGCGATGCTCTCGTACTCGACCGGGACGAGCGGGACGGGCGAGGACGTCGAGAAGGTGAAGGAGGCGACGCGGATCGCGAAGGAGCTCCGCCCCGAGCTCGCGCTCGACGGGCCGCTCCAGTACGACGCGGCCGTCATGCCCGACGTCGCGCGGCTGAAGGCGCCGAAGTCGGACGTCGCCGGGAAGGCGACGGTCCTCATCTTCCCCGATCTGAACACCGGCAACGTCACCTACAAGGCGGTCCAGCGCTCGGCGAACGTCGTCTCGATCGGCCCGATGCTCCAGGGCCTCGCCAAGCCGGTGAACGACCTCTCCCGCGGCTGCCTCGTCGAGGACATCGTCTTCACGATCAACCTCACGGCGATCCAGGCGCAGCAGGCGGCGCGCGCCCGCGCGGCGAAGGGCTGACGCAGCCTTCCGGAGGGCCGCGCGCGCCGCGAGCGTGCGCGGCCCTCCGTCTCTCCTCGGGACACGCCGGGCTGCCCGGCCCCTTCACGATCTCCCTCGGACAGGGCAAGATCCGGACATGAAGAACGTCCTTGCCCGCCGCATCGCCGCCGCTCTCGTCGCGGCCGCCTTCGGGGTGGCCTGCGTGACGAACCCCGTCACCGGGAAGTCGCAGCTCTCTCTTCTGGGAGAGGAGGAGGAGAAGGCCCTGGGCGCCCAGGCCTACGGCCCGCTCATCCAGGAGTCGTACGGGCCGGTCAACGACCCGGGCCTCCAGAAGTTCCTCGACGGAGTCGGGGAGGGCCTCGCGAAGGTCTCGCACCGGCCCGCGCTCGACTACGAGTTCACGGTCGTCAACGCGAACTACGACAACGCGTTCGCCCTGCCGGGCGGGAAGATCTGCATCACGCGGGGGCTCCTGTCCCGGATGACGACCGAGGACCAGCTCGCGGGCGTCGTCGGGCACGAGATCGGGCACGTGACGGCGCGACACGGCGCGCAGCAGTACACGAAGCAGATGCTGATCGGCGGCCTCCTCGGCATCGGCGGGATGATCCTGGAAGCGGAGGAGGTCCGGGGCGCGCCGCTCATCATGGCCGCGGCCGGCATCGGCGGGCAGCTCGTCCTCCTCCGCTACTCGCGCGACCACGAGCGCCAGAGCGACGAGCTCGGGATGGAGTACATGGCCCGCGCCGGCTACAACCCGAAGGGGTTCGTCGAGTCGATGGAGATCCTGAAGTCGGGGCACGACAGGGAGCCGTCGAAGCTCGAGGCGATGCTCCAGAGCCACCCGCTGACCTCGGAGCGGATCGAGACGGCCCGCCGGCGCTCCGCGGAGAAGTACCCGGAGCACCTCGGCCGGCCTGCGCGGGCCGAGGCCTTCACGGCCTCGACCCGGACGCTCAAGGCGGAAGCCCCCGCCTTCAGGCTGATGGACGAAGGCGAGAAGCTCCTCGCGAAGAAGGACGCCCGCGGCGCGGCGGCGAAGTTCGACGAAGCGGCCCGCCTCGCCCCGCGGCAGGCGATCCTCCCCGCTCTGAAGGCGATTGCCCTCGTCGAGGCCAACGAGCTCCGATCGGCGCGCGAGTCGGCGCGCGAGGCGGCCCGCCGCGACCCGGCCCTCTTCCACGGCCGGCTCGCCGGGGGGCTCTCGGCCTACAGGCTCTCGGACTGGCGCGACGCCATCAGCGAGCTCGAGACGGCCGAGAAGTCGGTCGGCGCCCAGCTCGTGACGACCTACTACCTCGGGCGGAGCTTCGAGGCGCTCGGCGACCGGAGCTCCGCGGTCGAGAAGTACAAGCTCATCGCGCAGAGCGGCGCCACCGGCGAGCAGGCCGACTACGCGAAGAGGCGGCTCGTCGAGTGGGGCGTGATGGCGCCCGCCGGCACTCAGCCGCCCTATCCCCAGCAGCAGCCCTACCCGCGCTGAGGCGCGGCCGGCCCCGCGGCTTCCGAACGGCCCGCGCTTCGGCGCGGGCCGTTTCGTCTACCTCTTCCCGAGGAGCGTCAGGACCCCGGTCGACATCGCCGGGACGTAGGTGATGAGGAGGACACCCGCTCCGAGGATGAGGAGATACGGGACGGCGTGCCTGTAGAGCTTCGGCAGCGGGATGCCGAAGCGCGAGGAGGAGAGGAAGAGGTTCAGCCCGACGGGCGGGAAGAGGAAGCCGAGCTCGAGGTTCGCGAGGAAGATGACGCCGAGGTGGATCGGATCGATCCCGAAAGCGGCCCCCATCGGGGCGACGAGCGGCGCGAGGATGACGATCGCCGAGTAGATCTCGAGGACGCTCCCGAGGATGAGGAGGATGCCGTTCAGGACGAGGAGGAAGACGAGCGGCGAGGAGACGTGCGACTTCACCCATTCGAGGAGGGCCGCAGGGATCATGGCGTCGACGAGCCAGCTCGTCAGGCCCATCGCGATCGAGAGGAGGATCAGGACGGCTCCCATGAGCGCCCCGGCCTTCACGAGGACGGAGGGGAGTTGCCGAAACGGATGGATGTCGCGCGTCACGAAGCACTCGACGATCGCCGCGTAGGCGCAGGCGGCGGCGGAGGCCTCGACCATCGAGGCGAAGCCGCTCGCGAAGAGGACGACGACGAGGACGGGGAGCGCGAGCTCCCACTTCGCTTCCCAGAAGGAGGCGCCGAGCTCGCGGAGCGCGAACCTCGGCCTCGACCGGCCCTGGGCTTCGAGCTTCAGCCCCTGCCGGATCCCCCAGGCCGCCGTCAGGACGACGAGGAGGAACCCCGGGACGAGCCCCGCGAGGTAGAGCGAGTCGGCGGGGACCGAGGCGACGACGCTGTAGAGGATGACGGGGAGGGACGGAGGGAAGAGGAGGCCGAGGCTCCCCGCGGCCGTCACGAGCCCGAGCGAGAAGCCTTCCGGGTAGCCGTCGTCGCGAAGGATCGGGTAGACGAGGCCGCCGAGCGCGATGATCGTGACGCCCGAGCCGCCGGTGAACGTCGTGAAGAGCGCGCAGACCGCCGCGACCATCACGGCGATGCCGCCCGGCATCCAGCCGAAGAGGGCCCGGAAGAAGCGGACGAGGCGGCCCGACGCGCCGCCTTCCGCCAGGATGTAGCCCGCGGCCGTCAGGAGCGGGATCGCCGGGAGCGTCGGCGAGGCGACGAGCCGGTAGACCTCGGCGGAGACGGCGGCGACGGGGACGGCGTCCTTCCAGAAGAGGAGGCAGGCGAGGCCCCCCATCGCCACGAAGACGGGGGCTCCGAGGAGCGCGGCGAAGAGGATCACCGCCGCGAGCGGCAGGACGAGCGTCGGCGCGTTCGCCTCCGGGACGAGGGAGAGGAGGTACGGAGAGGCGAGCGCCGCGAGGGCGGCGGCGCGGCCGCGAGCCCCGTCGGAAGCCTTCCAGGCGAATCGGACCGCCATGAGGAGGAGCGCCGCCGGCATGACGAGCTCGGCGATCCACTCGGGGAGGCCGAACGAGAGGACCTTCGCCTGCTCGCGGTCGGCCCTCACCAGGCCGACGCTCGCCCAGGAGAGGACCGCGCAGACGGCCGCCGCGACCGAGAACGCGAAGAGCCGCGCGAGGCGCTTCGCGCGCCCGCTCCCGAGGAGCTCGGCCGTCGAGAGCGTCAGGTGCGTCCCCTCGCGGGTCGCGAGGAGCCCCCCGACGAAGGCGATCCAGAGCGTCACGAGCTGGAGGATCGAGCCCGATCCCGGGACGTGGAAGCCGCCGAGCGGGCGGCCGAACGCGTCGATCAGCGGGAGGACGGTCGCGACGGCGAGCGCCGCGACGAGGAGCCCCTGCTCGCTCCTTCGGAGGATCGCTCCGATCGTCACTTCTTCGGCGCCGCGGCCTTCTTCGCGCGGAAGTCGGCCAGGATCTTCCGCGCCTCGTCGAAGGCCGCCTCCGGGACGATCTTCCCGCGGACCTTCGGATAGGCCGCCTCGGCGGCCGTCCGCCAGAGGGCCTCCGTCTTCGCGTCGATCGCGACGACGTTCAGGCCGCGCTTCTGCATCGCCGCGATGTCGCGCTGCTCGGCGGCCCGGCTCTCGGCGCGGAGGCGCGCTCCCGCCTCGGCGGCGGCGGCACGAAGCGCCTTCTGGTCCTCGGGCGAGATCTTGTCCCACGTCGCCTTGTTGACGATGGTCGCCCCGAGGAGGAGCGCCCACTTCACGTCGGTCAGGTTCTTCGCGTGCTGGTACCACTGGAGGAGGACGGCCGCCGTCGGCGTCGTCGGAAGGGCGGAGACGAGGCCGGTCTGGAGCGCTGTCGAGATCTCGGTCGAGGGGAGAGGGACGGGATTGAAGCCGGCTCCCTTCCAGATCTCGAGAGCGTCCGTGTCATTCCCCCAGGCGAACAGCTTGAGAGGCTTGAGGTCCGCGGGCGTCCTCACCGGGGACTTCGTGAAGAAGCGGACCCAGCCCGCGTCGGCCCAGTTCAGGACGACGAAGCCCTTGGCGGCGATCGACGCCTCGAGCTTCGGTCCGTAGACGGCGAGGACGTGGTCCACCTCGTCGTACGAGGCGTAGAGCATCGGCACCTGGAGCGCCATGACCGACGGGTCGATCGCCGAGACGCCGGAGCTCGTCAGGAGCCCGGCGTTCAGGCTCCCGAGCCGCATCTTCCGGACGACGTCCCCGTCGTCCCCCGCGACGCTCCCGGGGTAGAGGCGGACCGTGACGCGCCCCTGCGTCGCCGTCTTCCACTTCTCGGCCATCTCTTTGAGGATGAGGTGGTAGGTCGAGCCGTCGGGCGCGAGCGTCGCCATCTTCACGACGACCTGCGCCTGGGCCGGGGCGGCTCCGGCGAGGAGGAGGGCGAGCGCGGGGAGGAGGAGCCGCGCGGAGGCGGCGTTCGGCATGCGGACTGTCATCGGCCTACTCCAGGAAGAGCTCGTCGACGCGCGCGAGGAGCCAGGCGGCCCGGCGCTGCGAGACGGTGTTGGCGAGCCGGAGCTCGGGAACGGCGTCCGGGTCGACCGCGAGCGCCTTCTTCAGGAGCTCCTCGAACTCGGCCCGGTTCTGGGCGCCGACGGAGACGGATTCGGCGAAGGAGACGTACGGGGCGGCGCGCTTCCCTTCGGAGAGGGCGACGGCGCGCTCGAGGTGCGCCCGCGCGCGCCCGACGGAGCCGCCGGCGGCTGCGGGGCGGCCTCCCTCGAACGAGATGAAGAAGTCGTGGATCGCGCCACGGCCGAACGTCTCGTCGAGCGCCAGGGCGCGACGCTCGAGCGCCTCGGCGAGCCCCTGGTCGGCCGTCAGCTCGGCGTTCTCCTTCGAGAGGGAGATCGCCGCCCCCCACGCGGCACCCGTCCAGTAGAGGAGCGGGACGTCCGCCTTCGTCGTCGCGGCGAGCGTCGCGGGGCGCCGGCCTTCCTCCCGGAGGCCCGCCTCGAAGCCGGGGTGACGCGCCTCGAGCCCACGGAGGCCGTAGCGAAGCGCGCGGGCGTACAGCTTCCGGGCGCGGGCGCGAAGCGCGGTCGCCCGGGCGAGGTCCTTCTCCTCCACGAGGTCGGCCTCGCCCTGTACGAACGCGAAGGCGTACTGCGTGAAGCCGCTGGAGGCGGCGAGGAGGAGCCCGTCGTGCTCCGGCGCCTCGGCGAGGAGCGCCTCCATCGTCTTGAGTCCGAACGGGATCGCCGCCGCGACGAGCTCCGGGTCGTCGTCCGTCGCGTAGGTGTCGCCGCCGGCTGCGAGCGCGTTCGCGAGCGACTGGACGGCGACCCTGCGGACCGAGCAGCCCGAAGCGAGGAGGGAAGCGGTGAGGAACGCCGAAAGGGCTCCGGCCCAGCGACGGGTGCGTGCCATCCGTCACGAGAATAAACCGCGCGGAGGGGTTCCCGTCCACTCCGTTGCTGCTAGAGTAGGTGCCACCGGCCCCTGGATTCGAGACGCCCGGAGCATCCGCGAGGATGCCGGAGGCGAAAGGAGCGACGATGTCGCAGAGAGCGGCTCTCCGCGGGTTCTTCCTCTGCATCCTTGCCCTCCTGCACGGACGACCGATCCTGGGGCAGGCGGCGGCCGAGATTACGTTTCAGCCGAACCCGGTCCAGGTCCGCGTCGGGGAGATTTCTCAGCTCGTCACGGCGACCATCCAGTACGCCGGGACGCCGCCGGGCGGCACGCAGGAGCTGTTCTTCAACGGTGGCGACGGGCTCGCCGGCGTAACGATCAGCCCGACGCCGGTCTCGTTCATACCCGCGCCGACGGGTACGACGACCGTCTCGTTCCAGCTCATCGCAGCGGCCGACGCGTTCCCGGGACCCTTCGAGGCGAGCGTAGCCACGAACGGCGCCTCCGGCCTCATGAACTACGAGATCCTCCCCTTCTCCGTCGCTCCGGCGTCGGTCCTCGTCGGGGCGGGCAACACGGCCTCCGGGCTGACGGCGACGATCTCCTACCCCGATTTCACGCCGACGGGCCCGCAGCAGCTGACGTTCTCCGGCCTTCCCGCGGGCGCGACGCCGGTGCCCTCGCCCGTCTCCTTCACCGTCACGGGCACGAGCGCGGTCGTCGGATTCGGTATCGCGACGAGTCCGACGACTCCTCCCGGTAGCTACACGGTCACCGTGGGAACGACCCCGGTGGCCACCGGGACCGACACGTTCGAGCTTCTCGTCGCCCCGGGGAGCTCCCTTTCGGTCGCACCGAGCACCACGACGGTCCTCCCCGGCGGCACGACGGCGCAGCTGACGGCGACCGTCGCCTTCGGCCCTCCGGCGCCGACCGGGCCGCAGCAGCTCGTCTTCACGGGGCTCCCTCCGGGCGCCGCTCCCGTCCCGTCGCCGGTGTCGTTCTCCATCGTCCAGATCCCGACGGTGGCCGTTCCGTTCTCCATCGCGACGAGCGCGGCGACGCCCCCGGGAACCTACGTCGTGACCGTCGGCACGAGCCCGGCGAGCGCCGGGACCGCCTCGTTCGAGGTCGTGGTGGCGCCTCCGGGAGGTCTCGAGCTCTCGCTCGCGTCGTCCTCGATCGAAGTGTGCCCGGGCGGACCGGCCGTCGAGAACGCGGTGACCGTGACGCCCACCGAGGAGTTCGAGGGGAGCGCGGAGGTGACGTTCCCGCTTCTGCCCGCAGAGCTGATCGTCACCCCGCTTTCGATCCCCATCGAGTCTCTGCCGCCTTCGCAGACGGTGTCCTTCGCCGTCTCGGCCCGGCCCGACGCCATGCCGGGGCAGAAGATCGTCGTCGTCCGGGCGGCCAGCCCGTTCGGTGCCGCCGCGGTCGCCACGTTCATCGTGAACGTGGCCTCGCCCGGTTTCACGCCGGCCTTCGCGCCCACGGCCCTGACGCTGACCGCGGGAGGCGGGACGGGGAAAGTCCTCATCTCGCTCGCTTCTTCGGCCTGTCCGACGAGCGCGGAGTCGATCCTCGTGACGCCCTCGGGCCTCCCGGCCGGAGTCACGGTCAGCCCGGCGTCGGCGGTCCTCTTCGGACCGACCTACCCGCCCGTGGAATTCGCGTTCGCAGCGGCGTCTTCGGTCCCGGCCGGCCTGACTACGGCGACGTTCGCGTTCGAGCCGTCGGGCGGCGCGGCGAAGAGCCTCCCGTTTCCGATCACGGTCCAGCGTCCGGGGCGACTCACGATCGCGGCGGAGCGCGCCGCCATGGACCTCTGCCCGGGCGGCGGCGCGGCCACGAACACGCTGACGATCAACGGTCTCGACGGCTACACCGGAACTCCGACCGTCTCGTTCCCGGGGCTCCCGGCCGGCTTCACGGCGACGCCCGCGACGATCGAGGTCCCGAGCGTCCCGCCGACCCGGGTCGTCTCGTTCACGCTCACCGCGGCGGCGGGCCTCGCCGCCGGAAGCCGGACGATCACGGCGAAGGTTTCGGACCCTCGGGGGATCGAGGCGACGACGACGTTCGTCGCCCAGGTCCTTCCGCCGAGCTTCGCGGCGTCGGTCGCGCCTTCGCCCCTCGTGCTGAGCGCGGGCGGGGCCTCGCGGACGATGACGGCGTCGCTGACCCCGGGGAGCTGCCCGCCGTCGACCGACGTCACGGTCACGCCGTCCGGGCTCCCGCCGGGGGTCGTCGTCACGCCGACTTCGGCAGTCCTCTCCCCTCCGGCGTTCGGGCCGGCCCTCTTCACGTTCCTCGCCGGCGCCGGCGCCGAGCCCGGCTCCTCCACGATCACGTTCACCTGGGCGCCCGTGGGCGCGGCTCCGCAGACGACGACCGCGACGATCTCGGTCTGCGGCCCGCCCGCGGCTCCGGAGTCGCCGACGATCCGGCCCGCCGGAAACCCGCAGGGACCGGTCACCGCGACGGACTTCCTCGACCTTTCGTGGGCGGCGCCGGCCTCGGGCTTCCCGGCGACCCGTTACGACTGGCGGATCAATGGAGGGCCGTGGAGCGCCGCCGCCGCGACCTCCGCGATCGCGCCGCCGCGGGGCGCAGTCGATCCGATCCAGCTCTTCGTGCGCGCTTACGCCTGCGACCCCGAGAAGGGGCCGGGGGCGGAGGCGTCGAGCCCCGTCTACGCCCTCGCCCCCCCCCAGGCGAGCTTCGCCGTTCCGGCTTCGGTCGTCGCCGGCCAGCCGGCCACCTTCACCGACACGTCCTCGCCGCAGGCGACGAGCTGGCTCTGGTTCCCGGGCGACGGGATGCCGGTGACGACGGTCCAGTCGCCGACGGTCACGTTCCCCTCGGCGGGGCCGCGGGTGGTCGTCCTCGTCGCGACGAACGGCTCGGGGACCTCGACGAAGTCGACGACGGTCAACGTCCTGCCGGCCTCGGCCGTGCGGACGGCGGCCGGGTCGTTCGCGCGCAGGCTCGACCGTCAGGCGGACGGCCGGCTCGCGCTCGACGGCGTCGAGGTCGGCCGGGGGACGGCGCTCCTTCTCCGCAGGCTTGCCGGCGAGGGGGAGGCGATCGCGTTCCTGCGGTTCTTCGATCCCTCCGGGGCGCTTGCCGTCGAGAGGCGCCTCGTCCTCGCCGAGGGCGAGGAAGCGCGGCACGAGCTCTCGGCCTTCGGCGAAGGGAGCTTCCGGATCGAGCTCGTCGGCCCCGAAGGCCTCGAGGCGACCGTCGTGACCACGGCCGTGCCGACTCCGGCTCCCGAGCTCCCTGTGCCGCCGCGGGATCCCCGACGCATCGACCGGAAGTGACACGGAGCGGGGAGGCTCGCCTTGAGCCTCCCCGCGACGGCTTCGCCGCCTCGCCTCGACGCCGAATGCAGAGCAGGCAGCGAAGGAGCCCGGGCCGTTCGGCCCGGGCTCCTTCGCCGGTATCGTGCGGTTCCCGCGCGCCGGCTGCGCCGGCCGCGGAAGAAGCTCAGAACGGCGGGAAGAAGACCTTCAGCACCTTCTCGGTCGTCAGGTCCTCGTAGCCCTGCATCGCCTTCGTCCTCTGCGCCTCGAGCCGGTCGAGGAGCGAGGGCTCGTGCGCCTCGTAGAGGACGCCCGTCGTCAGGGTCTCCGTCTCGCGCGTGTAGGCGAAGGCGGCGGCCCGGCTGTGACGGTCGTACCCCTCGGGGAGGCCCCGGAGCTTCGCCTTCATCACCTTGAACTGGTCGTCGCCGCGCCAGGTGACGCAGGGGGACATCACGTTCAGGAACGCGAAGCCGCGATGGCTCATGCCGGCGACCATGAGGTCGACGAGGCCCTTCATGTCGCCCGAGAAGCCGCGGGCGACCCACGTGGCGCCGAAGGAGATCGCGAGCTCGCACGGGTCGACGCTCGGCTCGGGGTTCCCGAAGTAGGTCGACTTCGTCTTGTCGCCCGACGGGGTCGTGGGCGCGGCCTGCCCCTTCGTGAGCCCGTAGATCTCGTTGTCCATCAGGACGTAGAAGACGTCGAGGTTCCGCCGGGAGGCGTGGAGGAAGTGGTTGCCGCCGATGGCGAGGCCGTCGCCGTCGCCGCCCACCGCCACGACGTTCAGCTCGGGGCGGGCCACCTTGATCCCCGTCGCGATCGGGAGCGCGCGGCCGTGGACGCTGTTGAAGCCGTAGGCCTCGACGTAGCCCGGCAGCCGCGACGAGCAGCCGATGCCGGAGACGACGACGGTGTTCCAGGGCTCCAGCTGCAGCTCGGCCATCGCCCGGTACATGGCCGAGACGACGCCGAAGTCGCCGCAGCCCGCGCACCAGACGGGCTTGAGGTCGCTCTTGTAGTCGCCCGGCTGGAAGCGGGGCAGGGCGGGGGTCTCGACGACGCTGCTCACGCGGTCACCTCCTCGCGGACGCCGGATCCCGAGAGGGCGCTCTCGATGCGGCTTTTCACCTCGGTCACGGAGAGGTTCATCCCGCCCGAACGCGCGAAGACGCGCGTCCCGGCGGGGAGGTCGACGAAGGTCCTCATGTAGTTGTAGAGCTGCCCGACGAAGTTCACCTCGAGGAAGACGAGCGTCTTCACGCTCGACGCGTACTCGAGGAACGCCTTCTTCGGGAACGGCATGATGATCCGCGGCACGAAAGCGGAGACGCTCACGCCGTTCGCCGCGAGCTCCTTCATCGCCTCCTCGACGGGGCCCTTCGAGGAGCCCCAGCAGACGATTCCGACATCGGCCTTCGCGGGGCCGAGGTGGACGAAGAGCGGGTACTTCTCCTCGACGAAGTCGAGCTTCTTGAACCTCTTCCGGCTCATCTTCTCGTGCAGGACGTGCGAGGAGGCGGGCCGGGCCGTCTCGTCGTGCTCGAGGCCGTTCGTCTGGTACATCCCGCCCTTCGTCCCGGGGACGCTCATCGGGGAGACGCCCGTCGGAGTCTGGGCGTAGCGCTTGTAGTCGGCGAGCTCCTCGTCCGTCGGGGTCCGTCGGTCGAGGACCTCGTGGACGAGGTTCGCCATCTCGACCGTCTGCCGGCTCTGGCCGATCGCCTGGTCCGAGAGGACGATGACCGGGAGCTGCGTCTCCTCGGCGATGTTGAAGGCGTCGACCGTCGCGTGGAAGCAGTCCTCCACGTCGGTCGGCGCGAGGACGATGCGCGGCGCGTCGCCGTGAGAGCCGAAGACGGCCATGTAGAGGTCCGACTGCTCCGACTTCGTCGGCAGGCCCGTCGAGGGGCCGCCGCGCTGCACGTCGAGGATGACGACCGGGATCTCGGCCATCGACGCGAGGCCGAGCATCTCGGCCATCAGGGAGAGGCCGGGACCGGAGGTCGAGGTCATCGACTTCACGCCGGCGAAGGAGCCTCCGATGATCGCGCCGAGCGCGGAGAGCTCGTCCTCGGTCTGGACGATCCGGCCGCCGGAGCGGGGGAGCCACTCGGAGAGGAAGTGGAGGACCTCGGACGAGGGGGTAATCGGGTAGCCGGCGAAGAAGCGGCAGCCCGCGTGGAGCGCCGCGACGGCGCAGGCCTCGTTCCCCGTCATGACGAGCTTGGGCTCGGAGATCGTGTATTCGAGCTTCCGAGCGGAGACGTCGGCGCCGATCGTCGCGGCGAACTCGCGCCCGGCGGCGAAGCCCTTCAGGTTCGCCTCGAGGACGCCCGCCTTCTTCTTGCCGAACTTGAACTCGACCGCCTTCCTCACCGACTCCTGCGGGATGCCGAAGAGCTCGGCGAGGATGCCGAGCGTGACGATGTTCTTCGCGGCCTTCGTCCCCGTCGCCTTCGTGGCGAGCTCGACGAACGGCACGGGAATCCACGTCGCGTTCGTCGCGGTCGGGATCTTCACGTCGGCGAGCGGCGTCGGGTCGCTGGCCTCGTACAGGATGACCGCGTCGGCCTTCGGCACGACCTCGCCCTTGAACCGGGCGAAGTCGGCCCAGTTGAAGACGACGAGGACGTCGACCGCGTCGCCCTGCGCGGAGATCGGCTCGGCCGACATCCGGAGGACGCAGGAGGACTCGCCTCCCCGGATCTGCGGCCCGTAGGCCTCCACCTTGATGACGTTCAGGCCGTCTCGAGCGCCGGCCTGGGCCATCATCTCGCCCATCGTCACGACGCCGTCGCCGCCCGAGCCGACCATCGCGAGCGTGAGGTCTCTCGTAGGCATCTCGGAACCCTCCACGGGCCGCCTCGCGGCCCCGAAAAAGTCGCTGGAGTCTCTGCCTGTCGGGCGCGAAGTGCCATGATGCCGTTTCATCAGGGCCTGCGCCGCGGGCGCCACTATACCCCGCCCCTCCCGCGAGGAGCCCGGCCCCGTCCGAGCCGGGGGGCGGTACCATGCGCGCCCATGAAGGCGCTTCCGCTCCGCACCGCGACCGTCGCCCCGATCCTCTTCGCCGCGCTCCTCGCCGCCGGCTGCAGCGGCAAGGAGGCGCCGCCGGCCCCGGCGGCCGACGCGGGAGCCGCCCTCGCCGAGGCCCACGGCGGAGAGGCGGCCGCTCCGGCGGTCCCGTCGATCCGGGGAACCGTCCTCGAGACGATGGACGCGGCGGGCTACACCTACCTGAAGCTGAAGACGGCCGAGGGCGAGACGTGGGCCGCCGTGAACGAGTCGAAGGTCGCCGTCGGCGACGAGGTGACGGTCCTCCAGCCGATGACGATGGACGGGTTCGAGAGCAAGACCCTGAACCGGACGTTCGAGCGGATCGTCTTCGGGACCCTCGGCCCGGGCGCCGCGGCGCCGGCGGCCGGTGCTCCCGGGCCGGCCGGCTCCGTCCCGCCCGAGATGGCCGCGGCGCACGCGGCCGCCGCGAGCGGGCCCGAGGTCGACGAGAAGGTCTCCGTCGCGAAGGCGGAAGGGCCGGAGGGCCGCACGATCGCGGAGCTCCACGCGCAGCGCGCCTCCCTCGCGGGGAAGCCGGTCGCCGTGCGCGGGAAGGTCGTCAAATTCAACGGCGGCATCATGGGGAAGAACTGGCTCCACCTGCGCGACGGTTCCGGGACCGCCGAAGGGAAGGACAACGACCTGACCGTGACGACGCAGGACGCCGTGTCGAAGGGGGACGTCGTCCTCGTCAAGGGGACCGTCGCCGTCGACCGGGACTTCGGCTCGGGCTACACCTACAGCCTCCTCGTCGAGGAGGCGAAAGTCACGAAGTAGGCCCGTCGGGCCCGTCGTCCGCCTTCCCGACCCAGTGCGGGTCGGGGAGGCGAAGGCCGAGGCGGACGGAGGCCATCCGGAGGAGGACGATCGTGGCGAACCCGGCGGCGTCCGCGAACGACTGCCTCACCTCGAGCCACGGGCCCGCCAGGACGACCCAGCAGCCGACGAACGACGAAGCGGCGTAGAGCGCGCCCGGCCGGAAGATCGCGGGGATCTCCCGGACCAGGACGTCGCGGAGGACGCCGCCGAACGTTCCGGTGACGACGCCGAGAAGCGAGGCGGGAAGCGGCGGGAGCCCCGCCTCCAGCGCGTACCGGACCCCGGTGAGCGAGAAGAGGGCGAGGCCGAGGGCGTCGACGAAGACGGCTCTCCGGTCGAGCGCCGCGGCCGTGGCGAACGCGCGCCGGCTGTAGACGAAGGCGAGGCAGAGGAGGAGCGTCGCGAACACGTACCCCTCGTTCGCCACCCAGAAGAGGGGCCTCCTCTCCAGGATCAGGTCGCGGAGCGTCCCTCCTCCGAAGGCCGTCACGAGCGCGAGCGTGAACGTCCCGATCAGGTCCATCCGCGCCCGGGCCGCCGTGATCATCCCGGAGACCGTCATGACGACGACGGCGGCCGCCTCGACGGCGAGCGTCAGCTCGGGGAGCGTGGCCTTCACGGTGCCGGGATTGTCTCAGGGGAGGCGGATCGCCGGGGCGACGGAGCCATCCGGGCGAGCGGAACGAGGTAGAGCGCGAAGAGCGCGGCGGTCGCCACGAGGGCCCCGCGGATGCCGGCGGCCTCGACGAGGGCGCTCCCGACGAGCGGCCCGCCCATCATCCCGACGGCGTAGGCGATGTTCACGAGGGAGAAGACGCCGCCGAAGGAGCGGCTCCCCATCCGCTCGACGGCGTCGGCGAGGCCGGGGCTGACGGGGCTCAGGACGAACGAGCTCGTGACCCCGAGCGCCGCCATCGAAAGCCCGACGGATCCCTTCGAGGCGAGGAAGGCCGGCACCGGCACGAGGAACGCCGCGAGGACGTATCCGACGAGAAGGACCTTCTTTCGCCCGACGCGGTCGGAGAGGCGGCCCAGGACGGGGGAGGTGATCGTGTGCGTGAGCGCGGCGACGGCGAAGAGGATCCCGATCTCCTTCGGTCCCGCCCGGAGCACGGCGTCGAGATGGAGGGGCAAAGTCGACTCCAGGATCGCCCAGAGCGCCGCGCCGAGGGCCATCGCTCCGGCGAGCGTCCGCACCGTACCGTCCGCGAGGAGCCCCCGGAGGCCGACCCGCTCCCCGCGGGGCGGCTCGTCGTCGCCGAGGAGGACGACCCGCGCCACGGCGTCGGCGAGGACGATCGCGCCGGCGAGAAGGAAGGGGCTGCGCGGCCCGAGGCTCTCGGTCAGGAGCCCGGAGACGGGGGGGCCGAGGAGGACGCCGACGTTCGCCGCGGCGAAGACGGTCGCCATCGCCTGGCCGCGCTGCTCCGACGGGAAGCCCTCGGCGAGGAGGGCGAGGCCCGTCGTCCAGGTGGCGGCGGCCGCGAGCCCCTGCAGGGCGCGCGCGACGAGGAGGAGCGGATAGGAGGAGGAGAACGCGAAGAGGAACGTCGTCGCCCCGAGTCCGAGGAGCCCCCAGAGGAATGGCTTCCTCCGTCCGATCCGGTCGGCGAGCCGCCCGAGCGGGTACGTCCCCGCGAGGAGCGCGCCCGCGTAGACGCCGAAGAGGACCCCCACCTCCATCTGAGACAGGCCGAGCGTCTTCGCGTAGTGCGGCAGGAGCGGGACGATCAGGTAATAGAGGATCGAGTCGGCGAAGAAGGCGAGGCTGACGACGACGAGGAGCGCCGTGGGAGAGGTCCGGCGGGGCATTCCGGGATGGTAGCCGGACGGCGACGACGGGACGCGCGCGATCTCGCGCGCGTCCCGTCGGGCGTCAGAAGACGAAGAGCAGGGATGCCGAGGCGCCGAGCGCGTCGTCGTCTCCCCGGACCGCCTTCGCGTAGTCGCCCGGCCGGAACCAGCCGGCCTGCAGCTGGCCCGTGAGCCCGGGGAGGATCGGGCAGGTGCCGACGACGTCGAGCTCCGTCCCGATCGACCGACCCGAGGAGCCGGTCGCGTCCAGGCCGAGAACGGCGCCCCCGGCGGCCTTCCACGCACCCGCCGGGTCGTCGAGGGCGAGCGCCCGGAAGAAGAGCCGGGCCGTCCACTGGACGCTCTCGCCCGCGACGCCGGCCGTGAGCGAGACGACGCGCTGGTTCCGCCAGCCGGTCAGGTCGAGATAGCCGTACTTGAGGTGGTTCGTCGGGAAGAGGTTGTCGAACTCCTCGAACCGGCCGTCCCGCGGGTCTCCGTCTCCGGTGGCCTTCGAGGCCTCGAGCCCGAACGAGGGCCTCAGAGGGAGCGGGAGCTCGTATCGGACCCATCCGGCCACTGCCCACGCGCGCCGGTCGAGCGCGAACTCGTGCCCGGTCTGGAAGGACCCTTCCGCGTCCCAGGCGAGGCGGCCATGGGTGCCGTGACCGCGCGCTCCGATCGTCGTGACGAGCCGGTCGTCCCCCGCCGCGTCGCGGGCTCCCGACCGGAGGACGAAGACGTAGGTGTCGAGGTCGACCCCGCGAACCGCCTTCCAGGTCGCGTGAACGCCCGAGAAGTCGACGTCGTTTCGCTCCGGAGGCCCGGCCGACTCCTTCACCTTCGCCCAGAACGCGTCGACGACGACCGGGACCTTCCGGAACGTCGTCCGGCCGAGGGCTCCGTCGAAGGACCGGCCGACGTTGTCCCAGTCGAAGCTGCCGACGAGCCGCTGCTCGCCGAACGCGAGCTCCTGCCGGCCGAGCCGGAGGAACTCCTTCTCGTCCCCGACGCGAATCCAGCCCTGGTGGAGGTCGACGTTCCGCTCGTTCGACGTGGCCGACGCCTCGCTCCCGAAGGCTCGGGAGTCCTGCAGCACCACGTGGGCGGCGAGCTTCTCCCCGCGACGGAACGTGCCGTGGAGGCGGACGCGCGACAGGACGAAAGCGTCCCGGTCGTCGCTCTCGCTCGTGAGGTCGAGGTCCCGATAGGTGTCGCCCCGGAGCCGGACCTGGACGCCGAGGTCGAACGACTTCGCGGCGGAGGGCGGCGGAGCGGGCGCGGCCGGCCTCTCCTGCGCGACGGCGCAGGGGGCGGCGGCGAGGACGAGAAGCGCCAGCGTTCTCCGGGTCATGAAGGACTCCTTTCGGCGATCCGGCAGGCTGCTCGAGGCGTCCCCGCCGGGCGGCTCGAAGGATCGATCGTCGGCCGGCGCGCGGGCATGACGTCCGTCATGGCGACCGGGGGAACGAGGACGGAGAGGCCGTTCCGCGCTTGACGCCCGGACGGTGCCGGGCCAGAGTGCCGGGCGTGAAAGCGAGCGACGACCCTCCCGGCCGGCGGCGCCCGGCGCACAGGCGCGGACTCGCCCTCGCCGAGACGGCGGCGGGCCTCCTCCTGGGGACCGCCGTCGGCGTGGGGGCCTACACCTTCATCTACGCCAAGGGCGCGTCCTACCTCTCGAACGACCCCAACGCCTGCGCGAACTGCCACGTCATGACGGAGCAGCTCGACGGCTGGTCGCGCGGGAGCCACCGGGCCGTCGCGACGTGCAACGACTGCCACACGCCGCCCGGCTTCGTCGCGAAGTACGCGACGAAGGCCTCGAACGGGTTCTGGCACTCGTTCGCGTTCACGTCGGGGCGGTTCCCCGATCCGATCCAGATCACCGACCGGAACCACCGCGTGACCGAGAAGGCCTGCCGGAAGTGCCACGCGGACGTCGTCCACGACATCGACCGCGTGACGCGCGAGGGACGGGAGCTCTCCTGCATCTCGTGCCACCGGTCCGTCGGCCACCCGCACTGAGCCGCCGCGAGAAGCGAGGGAACGAGATGACCGAGCAGAAGAGCAGCACCGCGAGGACGATCCTCGTGATCGCGGCGATCGCCGCGTTCGCCGCCGTCGGCGTGACGGCGCTCCTCGTCAACATCATGGAGCACAAGCAGGAGGCCCGGAACCCGTTCTTCCGGGTCGTCGAGCTCGACGACGACACGGAGGACCCGGCGGTCTGGGGGAAGAACTTCCCGTTCCAGTACGACACCTACAAGCGGACCGTCGACATGGAGCGGACGAAGTTCGGCGGCAGCGAGGCGCTGCCGAGGACGCCGACCGAGCGCGACCCGCGGAGCCTCGTGACGACCTCGAAGATCGAGGAGGACCCCCGCCTGAAGAGAATGTGGCTCGGCTACGCCTTCGCGGTCGACTTCCGCGAGGAGAGGGGCCACGCCTACATGCTCGACGACCAGACGTTCACCGAGCGTCAGGTCGCGGCGAAGCAGCCGGGAACCTGCATGAACTGCCACGCCTCCACGTACGTGACGATGAAGAAGCTCGGGAACGGCGACCTCGTGAAGGGCTTCGAGGCGCTCAACCAGATGCCGTACTTCGACGCGCGCAAGCTCGTGAAGCACCCGGTCGCCTGCATCGACTGCCACGACTCGAAGACGATGGCCCTCCGGGTGACGCGCCCGGCCTTCATGGAGGGGATCCGGGCCTACAAGGCGTCCCAGGGAGTCGCCGACTACGACGTCAACACGATGGCGACGCGGCAGGAGATGCGGACCTACGTCTGCGGGCAGTGCCACGTCGAGTACTACTTCAAGGGCGCGGAGAAGCGGCTCACGTACCCGTGGCACAAGGGGCTGAAGGCCGACGAGATCCTCGCCTATTACGACGAGGCGGGCTTCAAGGACTGGACGCACGCGGAGACGGGCTCGCCGAACCTGAAGGCCCAGCACCCCGAGTTCGAGATGTACAACCAGGGGATCCACGCCCGGTCGGGCGTGGCCTGCGCCGACTGCCACATGCCGTACACGAAGGTCGGGGCGATGAAGGTCTCCGACCACCACGTGCGGAGCCCGCTCCTGAACATCAACAAGGCCTGCCAGACCTGTCACCGCTGGTCGGAAGAGGAGCTGAAGGCGCGGGCCGAGACGATCCAGACGCGGCACATGGAGATGCGGAACCTGGCCATGGACGCCCTGATGTCGCTCATCGACGACGTGAAGGCGGCGAAGGAGGCCGGGAAGAGCGACGAGGAGCTCGCGGCCGCCCGCAACTTCCAGCGCCGGGCGACGTTCCTCCTCGACTTCGCCGAGGCGGAGAACTCCACCGGCTTCCACGCTCCGCAGGAGGGAGCCCGCATCCTCGCGCAGTCGATCGACGCCTCGCGCAAGGGGCAGCTCGCCGTCCGCGGCGCGCTCCCGGCGACGCCGCAGCCGCTCCAGAAGGCGGGCGCGCCGGCCGCGCCGAAGGCTCCGGAGAAGGTCGCGGCCCTCTCGACGCACTGACGGCGACGGGCGACGCGGTCGCTTCCGAGACGGCCCCCGGAGAGATCCGGGGGCCGTTCGGGTCTCCGGCCCCCGGAAGCGGGAGAATCGCGGCATGGACGCCGCTTCCTACTCGGCCTTCACCGACTCCCTCGTCCGCCGGCTCGACGGCGACCCGCGCGTCGTCGGCCTCGTCGCGCTCGGGTCGATGTCCGGCGACGGTCCGGCGCCCGACGCCTTCTCGGACCACGACTTCTTCGTCGTCACGGCGGGCGGAACGCAGGAGGCGCTCCGGACGGCACTCGGCTGGCTTCCCGGCGCGGAGCGGGCGGTCCTCGTCCACCGGGAGACGGAGCACGGGCTGAAGGTGATCCTCGACGACGGGCACCTCCTCGAGCTCGCCGTCTTCGACCTCGAGGAGCTGCTCGTCGCCCGGGCGAACCGATACCGAGTCCTCCTCGATCGCGGCGGCGTCGCGGAGAGGATGGCCGCCGTCGCCGCGAAGCCGGTCCCGACGCCGACGGATCGATGGCTCTGCGGGCAGCTCCTCGGGAACCTCCTCGTCGGGGGGGGGCGTGCGGCGCGGGGCGAGATCCTCTCGGCGCGGCTCTTCGTCGCGGGGCACGCGACGGGGCACCTTCTCCGGCTCCTCTCGCGCCACGTCGGTCCCGAGGCACCCGCCCCTCTCGACGACCTCGATCCGTTCCGCCGCTTCGAGCGCGCCTTCCCGCGGCTCGGAGCCGAGCTGAACGCGGCGCTCTCGCTCCCGCCGCTCCCGGGCGCGCTCTCGCTCCTCGCCCTCGCGGGGCGCGAGCTGGGGAGCCTCGGCTCCGAATGGCCGGCCGCGGCGGCGGAAGCGGTCCGCAGGAGGCTTTCCCGGATGCAGGACGTGGGCGGCGCCGGGTAGAATCCCCGGTTGCCATGCTGTTCAAGACCATCATCGAGCCCTTCCGCATCAAGTCGGTCGAATCGGTCAAGTTCACGACGCGCGAGGAGCGTGAGAAGGCCCTCGTCGAGGCGGGGTACAACGTCTTCCTCGTCCCGGCGGAGGACGTCCTCATCGACCTCCTGACCGACTCCGGCACGGGCGCGATGTCGTCCGCGCAGTGGGGCGCGCTGATGCAGGGGGACGAGAGCTACGCCGGGAGCCGCTCTTTCTTCCGCTTCCGCGACGTCATCCAGGACCTGACGGGTTTCAAGCACGTCATCCCGACCCATCAGGGGCGGGCGGCGGAGCGGATCCTCTTCCACACGATCCTGAAGCGGGGGATGGTCGTCCCGAGCAACACGCACTTCGACACGACGCGGGCGAACATCGAGGTCGAGGAGGCCGAGGCGCGCGACCTCGTCATCGCCGAGGGGAAGGTCCCGTCGCTGATCCACCCGTTCAAGGGGAACGTCGACCTCGCGAAGCTCGAGAAGACGCTCGCCGAGGACGGTGACCGCGTCCCGCTCGTGATGGTGACCGTCACGAACAACTCCGGGGGCGGCCAGCCCGTCTCCCTCGAGAACCTCCGCGGCGTGAGGGCCCTCTGCGACAAGTACGGCAAGCCCTTCTTCCTCGACGCCTGCCGGTTCGCCGAGAACTCCTGGTTCATCAAGCAGCGCGAGGCGGGGCAGGCCGACCGGACGCCGAAGGCGATCGCGCAGGAGATGTTCTCGCTCGCGGACGGCTGCACGATGTCGGCCAAGAAGGACGGCCTCGCGAACATCGGCGGCTTCCTCGCGCTGAACGACGACGAGCTGGCCGCCTCGTGCCGCAGCCTCCTGATCCTGACGGAAGGCTTCCCGACGTACGGCGGCCTGGCCGGGTACGACCTCGAGGCGATCGCCCGCGGCCTCGAGGAGGTCGTGGAGGAGCCGTACCTGCGCTACCGCATCCGCTCGACGGCCTACCTGGCCGACAAGCTGACGGCCGGCGGCGTCCCGATCATCCAGCCCCCCGGCGGGCACGCGGTCTACCTCGACGCGCGGGCGATGCTCCCTCACGTGCCGCCGCTCGAGTACCCCGGCATCGCGATCGCGAACGCCCTCTACCTCGAGGCGGGGATCCGGGGCGTCGAGATCGGGACCGTGATGTTCGGGCTCCACCCGGACGGGACGGAGGCGCCGGGGCCGATGGACCTCGTCCGGCTGGCGATCCCGCGCCGGGTCTACACGCAGTCGCACATCGACCTCGTCGCCGAAGGGGTCCTCGAGGTCTTCCGGAAGCGCGACGAGCTGCGCGGCTACCGGATCACGGAGGCCCCGAAGGTCCTCCGGCACTTCTCGGCCCGCTTCGCGCCGCTCTGAGGCGGAAGGAGGTCGACTCGCCCGGCAGGCCGGAGCGCGGGCTCCGGCTCCGGCGCGGCGCCGGGGTGATCGGGTTCGCGAGGCAGCGCCTGTCCCGGGCGGGGCTCGCGGACCCCGTCGAATCGCTCGTCGTCGACGTCGATCCTGCGAAGGCCGCGCGCGGCCCCCACGGGTTCAGGGCGTCGCTCGAACCAGCGGCCTCGCGCCGCACCGGTCGTCGTGACCGGGCGCGCCGGATCTGCGATCCCCGAGGCCGTTCGGCTCCGATCGTTCCGTCTAAGGCGTCCCCCAGAGCGGGACGGACGGGAACGGGTCGCGGAAGAAGACGCGCTCTCCGGCCGGCCGGAGGACGACCCCCATGGGAGCCGATGCCTGGTTGCGCGCCTCGACCACCTGTCCTGCGGTGAGGTGGACGCCGCTCGCGGCGCCCTCGATCGGCCGGCCGTCGATCGCGACTCGAAGCGCCGGGTCGCGTCGGGCCGACCCGAGATCGAGGGCGAACGCGTCGACGCGCGGGGCTCCCATCGCCGGGAAAGCGAGAGGGTTCCGGAACCATGGGTGGCCCTCCAGCCGCGTGTCCGCGGCGAAGGCGTAGGCGCCGGACCGAAGGACCGTCCATCGCGCCGCCTCTCCGGGAGCGAGACGGGCGTTGGGCGCAGGGACCCAGACGGCCCGCTCCAGCGGGAGGTAGTTCCGGACCAGGAAGGGGGCGAGCCCGGGGGCGTACGGGAGGTAGGCGAGGAGCCCGAAGTCGGCGACGACGGCGGCCGGACGCTCGCGGACCATCAGGTCGGCGCCGAGCGGGGCGAAGAGCCCGTGCTTCGTCAGGCTCATGGCGATCGGGCGGAGGAACCACAGGTCGAAGGCGCTTCTCCTGTGCCAGGCCAGGCCGCAGCCGTCGAGGACCTTCTCGCCCGGGCCGGAGACGCGCGTGACGACGGACAGCGTGTGGTCCTGGTAGCGAGCGATGCTCGACTGGATCCGGAAGTCCGACATGCTCCAGGCCAGCGCGGAGCAGGACACGGCGGCGAGAACCGCGGTGGGGACCGCGAGGCCCGGTCGGCGCGATTCCGCCTGCGCGAGGGCGACGCCGGCGAGCAGCGCGAGGAGGATGAGGGCCGTGCCGAGGTGATAGGGGTACGGCGAGCGGATCCCGGAGACCAGGAAGACCTGCGTCCCGAGGAGGACGAGGAGCCGGAGGGTGAACGCACGCGCCTTCACGTCCCGCCACGCGAGGAAGGGCGCGGCGGCCCCCGCTCCTGCGAGGAGGAACGAGCCGACGTCGGACACCTCGATCGCGAGCGTCGCCGGCCAGATCGCGGACGGCGAGGCGGCGCCATCCTGCGTCGCGAGCCTCTCGTACAGGGCGTTCTGGAGGATGTTCTGTTCCAGGAACGCCTCGAGCGCGCCGGCCCTGGCGAGGAGGGCGGCGACGACGGCTGCCAGCGAGCCCGCGCCGAGCCAGACACCCGGGAAGCCCGGTCTCGGTCCGAGCCGCGCGTCCGCTCGTGCGAGGGCGTAGAGCACGAGCGCGACGGCGACGCCCGGGACCATCCTCTGCGAGGAGAGCGCGGCGAGGGCGAAGGCCGCCCCGGACGCGAAGGCTTCCCGCCGGGCTCCGGGGCCGCGGCTCCCGAGGCTCCTCTCCGCGAGCAGGAGGCCGATGACGAAGAAGCAGTTCATCGGGACGTCGATCCGGTACTCCACGGCGAACGTGGAGAACAGGACGGACGAGGCGAGGAGCGACAGGGCGGCGAAGGAGGCGGCGGGAGGGCATCCGCGACGACGGAGCAGGTGGACGAACGCGACGCCGAACGCGATCCACAGGACGGACTGCAGGGCGCGCAGCCGGACGACGTCCGCGACGGAGGGAGGATCCCCGAGCCGGACCCAGGCGGCCATCGCGTACCACTGGAGCGGGAAGTGGTGCTCCCAGAAGTCCCGATACGGGACGAGGCCTTCGTGGACCCGGACGGTCGCGGCCACGAACTCGGACTCGTCCACAGCCACGGCGCGGCTGAGCAGGAGCGCGAGAGGCAGCGCGAGGGTCAGGACGAGCCCGCCGGCCGCGAGGACGAGCCGGCTCGGCTGGCGCTGCGCGGGAGCCGGTTCCACCCGGGCATTCTCCTACGGTCGTTCGAGCAGCCGCTACGGGGCGCGATGCTCTCCGTCGGCGGTGCCCGCCGCGCGCGTCTCGCGCGCCTCCTCGTGGTACTCGTCGTCGACGTTGACGGCCCAGAGGTCGTTCGAGGCGCCGTAGAGGTTCCGCACGGCGTAGAGCCCCGTCACCATCGCGTGGTCCTGGTTGTTGTACCGGTGCATTCCGTTCCGCCCGACCTGCTGGAGGTTCGGGAGCCGCTCCTCGAGGAAGCGCCGGACGACGTCGACCTTCTCCGAGTACCCGGGGTCGTACATCGGGTAGGTCTTCGGCATCCTCACGACGGCGCCGTCGAGGACCCGGGCCCCCTCCGGGACGAGGCCCGTCTTCGTGATCTCCGCCCGACCCGTCTCGAGGAGCTCGTCGTCGGGCGCGGACCAGACCGGGTCGGTGTCGAAGCAGAAGTACTCGAGGCCGAGGCAGGTGACGCCGGGTCGGGGAACCATCGCCGCCGACCAGTTCCCGAAGTTCTGGACCCGGCCGATCCGCACCTCGGGGCTGTGGATGTAGACCCAGTTGTCGGGGAAGAAGCGCTCCCCCTCGAACATCAGCGCGACGAGGATGTAGTCGCGGTAGCGGAGGGCGCGGGCCGCATCGAGGACCTCCTGCGGCGGCGGCGGGTCGAGGGCGAAGACGGCGTCGGAGAGGGCCATCGAGGAGACGTAGGCATCGCCCGAGAAAGACTCTCGTCCGGCGGGGCCGCCCGTCTCGATCGCCGTGACGCCCCGGCCGTCCTGCCAGGCGATCCGCGCGACGCTCCGACCGAGGAGGACCCGGGAGCCCCGCTCCTCGAGGCGGGCTGTGAAGCGCTCCCACATCTGCCCCGGGCCGAGGCGCGGGTAGTCGAACTCCTCGATCAGCGTCTTGACGCTGCGGTCGGGCTTCACCGCGTGCCAGACCGCCTTCCAGAGGGAGAGGCCGCGTATCCGCTGGGCCGCCCAGTCCGCCCGGATCTGCGTGCAGGGGACGCCCCAGACCTTCTCCGTGTACGTCTTGAAGAAGATCGAGAAGAGGCGCCGGCCGAAGCGGTTCGAGACCCACGTCTCGAAGTCCTCCTCGGGGCTGCGCGGGGCGAGGCGGGCCGCGAGGAAGCTTAGGCCGCAGCGAAAGCTCTCGAACGGGCCGAGGCCGAAGAACGCTTCGAACGGCTTGAGCGGGTAGGAGAAGAGCTTCCGGCGGTAGAGGATGCGGGACTGCCGCGGGACGCGCAGGAAATCGTCCGCGAGCATCTCGTGCCAGAGCTCTTCGACTTCGCGGACCTTCGTGAAGAACCGGTGGCCGCCGATGTCGAACCGGTACCCGCGCCGCTCGACGGTCCGGGCGATCCCGCCGACGAGGTCGTCGCGCTCGAGGACCGTCGCCGTTCCCCCGTGGCGGGCGTTCTCCCAGGCCGCGGTGAGCCCCGCCGGCCCGGCGCCGACGACGACGAGGGAAAGCGGTTGCGGATCGGTCGAGGTGTCGGTCATCTGCGTGCGCTCTTCGGGAGGGCCTGCCGGCCCGAGGTCGGGCGGCGACGCCCCACGGGGAGTGTCGCACGGCGGGGCGAGCGTGGCGACGCGGCGTGGCGCCGCGACGGCTCAGATCGAGATCGAACCCTTACGGAACGCCGTCTTCCCGAGGCGCGCGTCGACGACGACCGGCCGGCCGGCCCGGGCGAGGCCGAACGCCTCCGCGAGCACCGTGCGGCGGCGCGCCGGGTCGTCGAGGAGGAGACCCTCGCCGCCGAGGCCGCGGGCCGCCGCGTAGTAGTCGGTGGTGCGCAGGACGGTCCCGACGTCGTCCCCGAGCACCTCCACCTGCTCGCGGGCGATCTGCGTCCACGCGGCGTCGTTCCCGATCACGGCGACGACGCCGAGTCCGTGCCGGACGAACGTGTCGATCTCGACGAGGCCGTAGCCGGCCGAGCCGTCTCCCCACAGGAGGAGGACGGGCGCCCCGGGACGGCAGAGCGCAGCTCCGAGCGCGAAGCCGGCGCCGACTCCGAGCGTCCCGAAGACGCCCGGGTCGAGCCAGGAGAGGGGCGCCCGGGGGCGGAGGACGTAGGAGGCGGTGGCGACGAAGTCCCCTCCGTCGGCGACGACGAGGCCGTCTCCCGGCAGGGACTCCTCGAGGCTGCGGCAGAGCGCGACCGGGTCGAGCGCGCCCCGCGCCCCATCCGGCGCGGCGGAGATCTCCTCGTCGCGGGCGGCGTCGCGCTCCCGGAGACGCGCGAGCCACTCCGGGCGGGGGAAGCCGCCCGGGACGGCGTCGGAGAGGTCCCGGAGGAAGAGGCCCGGGTCGCCGCCGACGCCGAGCGTCGGCCGGCGGTTGAGCGACCGGGCCGCGGAATCTCGATTCGCGGAGATGACGGCCGCGCTCCGGCCGATCTGCCGGCCGTAGTCGAGCCGGAAGTCGCACGGGACTCCCGCGAGGAGGACGAGGTCGGCCTCCCGGAGCGCGTTCGTCCGTCGATGGCGGCACTGCAGGGGAGAGGCGGGGCCGAGGAGCCCGCGCGCCATCCCCGAGAGGAAGACCGGAAGGCCGAGCGCGCGGACCGCGCGGGCGAGGTCGTCGGCCTCGGCCGGAGCGAGGAGCGCGCCGCTGCCGAGAAGGAGGACGGGGCGGGCGCTCCGGCCGAGGAGGAACGCGGCCGTCCCGACGCTCCCGGCCTCGGGACGCGTCGGCGCGACGGGCGCCGGCTCCCGCGGGCCGGTCCCCTCGACGCCGGCGAAGAGCGCGTCGAGATGCCGCTCGAGGTACCAGCGCGTCGCCCTCGCGACGAACCCTGCCGGCGCGTCCGACTTCGAGGCGTACCACCCGCGGACGACGCTCTCGGGGTAGAGGAGGTCGACGGGGCACTCCACGAAGACGGGTCCCGGCACGCCCTCGCGTGCGACGGCGAACGCCTCCTCGAGCGCCGGCACGAGCTCTCGGAGCTTCGCGACGCGGAGCGCGCGCTTCACGGCCGGAGAGGCGAGCGCGATCTGGTCGACGTCCTGGAGGGCGCCGCGCCCGCGCAGGACGGTCGCCGTGGCGCCGCCGAGGAGGACGAGCGGCGTCTGCGCGAGGCGCGCGTTCTGGAGCGCGGTCAGGGCGTTCGTGACGCCGGGGCCCGCGGTGACCGCGGCGACGCCGGGCGTCCCGGTGAGCCGCGCCACGGCGTCCGCGGCGAAGACGGCGGTCGCCTCGTGCCGGGTGTCGACGACCCGCACGCCCCGGGCCTTCGCCGCGGCGAGGATCGGGGAGATGTGCCCGCCGCAGAGCGTGAAGAGGAATCGGACGCCGTGGCGGAGGAGGACCTCCGCGACGAGCTCTCCGCCGGACGCCTGCGGCGCCCGATCGTGGCGTTCACTTCGGACCTGAGGGCTCATGCGGATCTCTGTCGCGGAGATTACCAGCCGTCGCGCTGGGCCGTCGGTGTCGCCCGGCGTACGATTCCCCGAAGCAGCCGATGGCAGCGAGCGAGGGGATTCGGAACGACGGGCGATCGGAGGCCGGGAAGAGCGTACGGGAGACGCCGGACGCATTCCTTCTCGAGGTGGACGGGTTGCGCCTGTTCCCCGGCGCGGCCGTCGTTCTCTCGCTTCTCGCGCCGGCCCTCCTCCTTTTCCTCGCGCCCTTCAACCCGGACGAGGTGGAGTACTTCCGTGCGTCGCGGTGGGTGGCGTCGGGACTGGTTCCCTTCCGGGACTTCTGGGAGCACCACCTGCCGCTTCACTGGGTCCTCCTCGCCCCGTTCGCGCCGCTGACGCGTCCCGCGACGGTCGAGAGCCTCCTCGTCCTGAGGCTCGCTCAGCTTCCCCTGCTCGCGGCCACGGCCTTCCTCGCCGTGCGCATGCTCCTTCGGGCGCGTGTGAGCCGAGCAGCGAGCTTCTTCGGCCTGTCGCTCTTCTTTCTCGCGATCCATCGCTCCGCCGTCGAGATCCGGATCGACGTCACGATGAACCTCTTCCTTCTCGCCGGAATCCTCGTCCTGACGACGGGCGGTGACTCCCGCGCCCGCCGTCCCGAGCTCCCTTTCCTCGGAGGCGTCCTGCTCGGCCTCGCCTGCCTCGCGTCCCAGAGGGCGATTCCGATGGCACTCGTCGCCGCAGCGGCGTCGTCGATCCCGGAGCTGGCCTCGGGAACGCCGCTCTCGCTTCGCTCCCTCGCCCGGCGTCCGCTCTTCGCCGCGGCCGGCCTCGCGACGATCGCGATCGCGGCTCTCGCGGTGGCGTGGGCCCTGGGCGCCATTCCGGCGCTCTGGGAGAGCTGCTTCCGGCAGAACTTCCTCTACGAGCGGCTCTCGGAGCGGGACGCTCGCGGTCCTTCCGCTCTCGACTGGGCCCGTCGATTCCTTCTCCGGCCCGGGGCCGTCGCCCTGGTCGCTCTCGGAATCGGAGGCGGCGTCCAGGGCCTTCTCAACGTCAGGACTCGCGCGCTGAGCGCCGTCGTCGTCATCCTCGCGATGGCCCAGGTCGCGTTCCTGGCCTCGATCCGCTCTCCGTTCCCGTACCAGTTCCAGACCCTCTTCTGGCTCCTCGCCCTCCTCGCGGCCCTGGCACTCGATGCCGTGATGCGCATCAGTCGACGTGCCGCCGTGGGAGCCGCGAGCGCGGTGACGATCCTCGCGGCGGCGGGGGCGTACCACGCCGTCGGTGCGGTCCGGTGGCCCGTCCTGTCCGAGACGCTCGCGCACCAGGATCACGTCCTCAGGACGGTGGAGCGGCTCTCTCCCGCCGAAGGCGTCGTTCTCGAGGGTTGCGGTTTCGCGGTGAACCGACGGCCTGCCATGAAGACCTGGTTCCTCCCCTCGCTGGCGCGGGACCTCATGGCGGCCGGATTCATCGAGTCTCCGAAGGTGGCGGACCTCGAATCGCGGCGGATCGCGCTGGTGGTCGCGGACAGCCGGCTCCTGGAAACCGCGAGGGGGGACGAGAGGCTCGGGACCTTCCTGGCGCGGAGCTTCTTCCCGCTGGAGCGGTTCGTCTGGGCGCCGGCGCCGAATGCCCGGCTCGGCCCCGGCGAGAGGGCCGAGTGGACGGTCATGACGGATGGCCCCCACCGGGTCGTCGAGCTGCCTTTGCAGGCGCTGGACGCCTGGTTCGAAAGCCCCTGGTCGTTCCCGTTTCAGAGGCCGACGACGAGTGCGGCGTTTCGCGTCGACGTCACGAGGCTCCGCTCTCCGGACCCGCTCGCGATTCGGTTTCTCGTCGACGGCGTCGCGCTCGAGCCCGATCCGGGCGGCCTGGTCTTCCTCGGGGCCGGCGCACGCCTCGGGGCGGAGAACGTGTCCGAGACGACCCGAGCCGTGCTCCTCCTCCCCGCCCGCTACCGCGTCGTTCTGGACGCGCCGTTCCCGTCGACCTACATCGAGCCGAATCTCGAGTTCTGAGCGAGCAGCTCCGCCAGCCGCGTGACGCGGCTCCCCGCGGAGGAGCGCCGGGCGGCGACGGCGATCGCCCTTCGGTCGCCGACGAGGACGACGAGCTTCCGTCCCCGCGTCATCGCCGTGTAGAGGAGGTTCCGCTCGAGCATCGCGTAGTGGGTCATCGCGAGCGGCACGACGACGGCCGGGTATTCCGATCCCTGCGACTTGTGGATCGTCGTCGCCCAGGCGAGCTGGAGGACGTCCAGCTCGTCGAATGCGTAGGCCACCTCGCGGCCGTCGAAGGAGACGCGGAGCTCGCTCTCGCCGGGGTCGACGGCCGTGACGAGGCCGAGGTCGCCGTTGTAGACCTCTCGGTCGTAGTCGTTCTCCACCTGCATGACGCGGTCGCCGGGGGCGAGGTCCTGGCCGAAGCGGGAGACGCGGGGCGCGCCGTCGGGGTTCAGCGCCTTCCCGAGAGCCTCGTTGAGCGCTCGCGCGCCGAGCGGCCCGCGGTGGACCGGGACGAGGACCTGGACGTCCCGTCGCGGGTCGAGGCCGAAGCGGCGCGGAATCCGCTCGGAGACGACCTCCACGACGCGGCGCGCGGCCTCCTCGGGCTCCTTCGCGTCGAAGAAGAAGAGGTCGGTCCCGGCCGGGTTCGTCAGGTCGGGAAGGTGCCCCTCCCGGACCCGGTGGGCCCCGACGACGATCCGGCTCTCGGCCGCCTGCCGGAAGACCTCGGAGAGGCGGACCGAGGGGACGGCAGAGGACGAGAGGACGTCGCGCAGGACCTGCCCGGGTCCGACGCTCGGGAGCTGGTCGGCGTCGCCGACGAGGAGCAGGGCCGCGCCGTCCGGGATCGCCTCGAGGAGCGCGCGGGCCAGAAGGACGTCGACCATCGAGACCTCGTCGACGACGACGAGGTCCGCTTCGAGCGGGTTGTCGCGCCCGCGGCGGAAGCGCCCCGTCGACGGGTCGACCTCGAGCAGGCGGTGGATCGTCTTCGCCTCGGAGCGGGTGCTCTCGGAGAGCCTCTTCGCCGCTCGTCCCGTCGGCGCGGCGAGGGCGATCCGAAGCGAGGCGTCGAGGACGATCCGGAGGAGGGCGTCGACGAGCGTCGTCTTCCCGACGCCGGGGCCCCCCGTGAGGACGAGGATCTTCGAGCGGAGGAAGGTGGCGACGGCCGCCCGCTGGCTCGCCGAGAGGGAGATCCCGGTCCGCGCCTCGACCCACGGGATCGCCTCGTCCGGGTCGATCCGCTTCCAGGGGGGCGCGCCCGCGGCGAGCTTCGCGAGCCTCGCCGCCACGCCGCGCTCAGCCGCGTGGAGCGCGGGCAGGAAGACGCACGGCCGTCCCCCGGCCTCCTCCGGAACGAGTCGCTTCTCGGCGAGCTCCAGCTCGAGCGCCTCGGCGACCTGCGTCTCCGGGCGGCCGAGAAGCTCGGCGGCGCGCGGGATCAGCGTCTCGCGCGGCAGCCCGCAGTGCCCTTCGTCGAGCGCCGTCGCGAGGACGTGGGAGAGGCCCGCCCGGACGCGGACCATCGCGTCCTCCGGAATGCCGAGCTTCCTCGCGAGGGCGTCGGCCGTCACGAACCCGATCCCGCGGACGTCGCGCGCGAGGCGGTACGGGTCTTCCGAGACGACGGAGATCGCGTCGGCGCCGTAGGTCCGGTAGATCCGCACGGCGCGCGAGGTCCCGACCCCGTGCGCGTGGAGGAAGAGCATGATCTCCCGGACGGCCCTCTGCTCGGCCCAGCTCGCGACGATCCGCTCCGCCCGGAGCGGACCGACGCCCGGCACCTCGAGGAGCCGCGCCGGCTCGGACTCGATCACCCCGAAGACGCCGGTCCCGAACGCCTCGACGAGCCGCCGCGCGAAGTGCGGCCCGACACCGCGGACGAGCCCGGAGGCGAGGAAGCGCTCGATCCCCTCGGCCGAGGTCGGGGCCACCGTCGTCAGCGTCTCGGCCCGGAACTGGGGCCCGTGCTTCGGGTCGTTCGTCCAGCTCCCCGAGGCGCGCACCTCCTCGCCCGCCGAGACCGCGGCGGCGTGTCCGACGACGGTGACCGCCTCGCGCCTCCCGCGCACGCGGACCCGGAGGACGACGAAGCCCGACTCCTCCGAGCGGAACGTCACCCGCTCCACCTGGCCGGCGAGGAGCTCCCGATCGGGCGGCGCGGCTTCGGCCTTCATGCGGCGAGGATCGTACGGGAGAGAATGGCGGCCGTGACGCTCCTCCGCGCCGCCCCCGCACTCTTCGCCGCCTCTCTCCTCGCCGGGTCGGCGCCCGCCCAGGAGCCCTCGCGGAAGGGGAGCATCAGCGCGAAGGCGGGGGTCGAGAAGGTCCTCGTCGACGCGCACGTCCTCGCCCCCGGCGGCGGGACCCTCCTCGGCCTGACGCCCTCGGACTTCCTCCTCCAGGTCGGCGGCGAGGAGGTTCCCGTGGAGGACGTGGAGTTCGTCCCGGCGGACCGTTCGGAGCTGCCGCCCCCGCCCGCGGGCGAGACGGTGGCGCCGGGGACGCCGGAGTTTCCCGACGGCCGGCTGATCGTCCTCTTCTTCCAGGCCGACTTCGGACGGCATCGCGTCAAGGGGCAGATGCGGATGGCGAACGAGATGGTCCGCTTCCTCGACCGCCTCCTTCCGACCGACCGCGTCGCGGTCGTCTCGTACGACTCGCACCTGAAGCTCCGGCTCGATTTCACCGACGACCGGAAGGCGATCCACCGCGCCCTCTTCGACACGCTGAAGATCGGAGGCGCGCCCGACATGCCGCCGCCGAAGCCGTTCCCCTCCCTGGCGGCGCACCTCGACGTGAAGGAGGCACGGGCCGCCGCGAACGTGGAGCGGGGGCTCTACGTCGTCGCGAAGGCGCTGGAGAAGATCCCGGGCGGCAAGTCGATGTTCTTCCTCGGCTGGGGGCTCCACGTCAACCGGGCTCCGGCCGACTGGAAGTGGCACGCCCTCGCCGTGAACGCGCTTCAGGTCGCGCGCGTGAACGTCTTCACGCTCGACGTCTCGGACGCCGACTGGCACACGCTCGAGGGGACGCTTCAGAAGCTGGCCGACCTGACCGGCGGGACGTACGCCAAGACGCACGTCTTCTCGAGCCAGGCGCTCGACCTCGCGTTCCGGGCGATCGAAGGTCGGTACGTCGTCGTCTTCTCGCGCCCCGACCGTCCGCCCGGTCGCCACGCGATCGAGCTGTCGCTCCGGACGAAAAAGGGGCGGGTCCTCGCCCGCCCCTTCTACGACGACCCCTGAACGGGCCTCTGCCGCCGGGCGCTCGGGGGCGTGCGCCCCCCGAGCCCGGTCCGCCTCAGGCGGCGGCCCGGTCCTTCGCTTCCTGCTTCTCGATCCAGCGGTTGAAGGCCCACATGGAGACGGCGGAGAGGAAGCCGATCGCCATCAGGAGGAGCCAGCCGCGCGACGCCGCGACCCGGTCCAGCTCGAGGAGGCCGTCGGGGCGCGTCGTGGCCCCCTTCGCCATGACGTCGTTGAAGATCCAGGCGCCGACCGGGCCTCCCGTCAGCGAGCCGATCGCGAGAGGGAGGTTCGCGTAGCCGAGGAAGAGCCCCTCCTGCCCCTTCGGGGCCAGGGCGCCGATGTACTCGTACATGCGCGGCGACGTGTAGAGCTCGCCGAACGCGATGAGGCCGACCGTCAGGATGATGAAGATCGAGGCGATCGGGAGGAGGTCGGCCACGGGGGCGCGGAGCCCGCCGGCCGACCAGAGCGGCCAGAGGTTGATCCCCATCGAGACGCCGATGATCACGCAGCCGACGATCATCGACTTCACCGGCTTCATCTTCCCGAAGAGGCTCGTGACGAGGAGCTGGAAGACGACGATGACGAACGGGTTCGCGGCGGTGTAGAGGTCCATCGCCGGGCTCGTCTCGACGACCCGCTTCACGTAGAGCGGCATGACGTTGTAGACCTGGTTGTAGAGGAAGAAGAAGCCGCTGATGACGACGAGGAAGAGCGCGAATCGCGGGTTCTTCAGGACGAGGACCATGTCGAGGAGGATCCGGCCCGGGGTGCGCTTCGGCTTGACGGGGGCGTCCGCCGCGACCGCCGGCTCCTTGTAGAAGAGGAGGACGACGAAGAAGGCGACGACGGAGGCCGCGGTGGCGACGGCGAAGATGTACGAGAGGGCGCCGCTCCCCTCGGCGAGCTCGGGCGAGGGACGGAGCTTCAGGGCCTGCGAGATCCCGAGGCCGGCGCCCGAGATGATCACGAACGCGCCGAGCGTGGTCTTCGCGATCGTCCCGGGCTTCTCGCGGTTCGTGACGTTCCACCGCACGAGGAGCGTCAGGAGCGCCGCGGCGACGCCGCAGACGGCGACGACGGCCAGGATCAGGACGACGTCGGGACGGGTCCTCACGACGTACGCGGTGCCGCGTCCGAAGAGCGACCCGATGTTGATGATCATGTAGAAGATCGCGAAACCGAGCGTCGCGAGCGCGCCCGACGTCTTCTGCACGGTTCCCGAGATGCAGGGCTTGATGACGGAGCCGCCGATGCCGATCAGGAGGATGCCCGCGACGAGGACGCCCACGAGCCCGGAAGACGCCGTGAACTCCTTCCCGACGGTCGGCGACGAGGACGCCCACGAGCCCGGAAGACGCCGTGAACTCCTTCCCGACGGTCGCCGAGAGCTTCGCCCCCCCGAACCAGACGGGCGACCCCATCAGCATGTAACCCGCGGCGAGCAGGACGAACGCGACGAGGAGCGACTTCCGGAACCCGACCTGGTCGGCGATCGTGCCGGAGAGGATCGGGAGGAAGTAGACGAGCGTCCAGAGGACGCTGTTCAGATTCGAAGGCCAGTACTCGCCGAGCCCGAGCTGCCCGAGGTAGATGACGACGAAGCTCGCCATCGAGTAGTAGGCGGCGCGCTCGAAGAGCTCGGTGACGTTGGCGGTCCAGAAGACGGCGGGAAAGCGGTTCTGCTTCTCGTCGGTCATGACGATCGGGGATTGTAGAGGGGCGCCGGGCGTCGCGTCTGCCTTAGACTCGACCGGATGGGCGCGGCGGGGCGGATGGCCCTCTTCCTGGGAATCGTTCTCTCCGTCTGGAGCGCGTTCCACGCGTACGCGTTCCTGCGAGCCTTCTCGATCCCCGCGCTCTCGCGGGCGGTCCCGTTCGTCGGGCGCGCCGTGCTCTTCGGGCTGCTCTGGCTCTCCTACCCGGCGGGTCGCATCCTCGCCCGGAAGGCGCCCGGGGCCGTGGCCCGGGCCGTCGAGGCGGCCGGCGCGGTCTGGATGGGAGTCCTTTTCCTCGCGGTCGCGGCGTTCCTCGCGGCCGATCTCGTGACGGGTTTCGGGAAGCTCTGGCCGGCCGGAGCGGTCCCCGCGCGGTCGGTGGCGCTGGGCGTGGCGCTCGCGCTCTCCGTCGTCGCGCTCGTCCAGGCGGCGCGCGGCCCGCGCGTCGTCCGGCACGAGGTCCGGGTCCCGTCTCTGCCGGCGGAGCGGGAGAAGCTGAAGCTCGTCCAGCTCTCGGACCTCCACCTCGGCTCGCTCCTCGGCGAGCGCTGGCTCGCGCGGAGGATCGCGCAGGTCGAGTCGCTCTCTCCCGACCTCGTCGTCGTGACGGGGGACCTCGTCGACGGCGAGGCGCGCGCGGTCGAGCCGCTGGCTCCCGTCCTCCGGACGCTGACGGCGCCTCTCGGCGTCTGGGGGGTGACGGGGAACCACGAGTACTACGCCGGCCTCGAGAAGTGCCTCTCGGTCCTCGCCGCGGGCGGCATCCGCGTCCTCCGGGACGAGTGGGCCGAGGCCGCGCCGGGCGTCGTCCTCTCCGGAGTCGACGACCTCACGGCGCGCCGGCAGCTCGGCCTCGACGGCCGCGTCCTCGATGGGGCGTTCAACGGCGTCCCGAAGGACGCGGTCGTCGTCCACCTCTCCCACTCTCCTCTCCTCGTCCGCGAGGCGGCGGCGCGGGGCGCGACGCTCATGCTCTCGGGCCACACGCACGGCGGGCAGCTCTGGCCGTTCGTCTACCTCTCGGCGATCCCGTATCCGTTCCAGGCGGGGCGCTACGAGGTGGACGGCATGACGCTCGTCGTCTCGCGCGGCACCGGGACGTGGGGGCCTCCGATGAGGCTCTTCCGCCGATCCGAGATCGTGGAGGTCGTACTTCGGAGGTGAGGCACCGCCTCTTCGCGGCCGCTTCCGTCGCCCTCGGCCTGGCGCTCGTCGCTTCGCCGGCCGAGGCGGTCCGCTCGGCGCTCCGCGTCTACACGCCGCGGGACGGGCTCCCTCAGCTCCAGGTGACCGCGCTCTGCCAGGATCGCTCCGGGTACCTGTGGGTCGGGACGCTCGCAGGGGGTGTCGGCCGGTACGACGGCAGGCGGTTCGAGATCGTCGACGCGGCGACGGGCCTGCCCGGCTCTTCGATCGCGTCGGTCTCCTGCAGCGCCGGAGGAGACGTCTTCGTCGGCACCACGAACGGAGGCGCGGTCTACTCGGGCGGGGCGTGGTCGACTCTCGCGGCGCCGCCGGGGCCGACGCCGGCCGTGAACGCGCTCCTCGCGCTCGAGGACGGCCGGCTCTTCGCCGCCGCCGCGGGAGGCCTCTTCGTGGCCCCGTCGCCGGATGCGCCGTGGGATGCGGTGCCGACCGTCGCAGGGCTCGAGGGAGCGGAGGCGGTCGCGCTGCATCGGACTTCCGACGGGACGCTCTGGGTCGGGACGGTGCGCGGGCTCGGTCGAATGCTCCCGGGCGGGGCGCTCACGCGATATGCCTCCAGCGATCTTCCGCGGGGCTCCGCGAGCGTCATCGCTCCGGGTCGGAAGGGAGGCCTGCTCGTCGGCATCGCCGAGTTCGGCCTCTTTACCCTCGACCCGGCGACGGGGGCCGCGGTGCGGGTCGGCGACGACGTCGTGCCCGGCCGGAACGTCTCGGGTCTCGTCCACGAGCCGGACGGCGACGGGACCTGGATCGCCACGAGCGATCGCGGGGCGTTTCGCTGGGACGGACGGACGGGTTTCGAGCATCTCGGTCCGTCCGAGGGACTCCCCGACGCGCGGGTCTGGTCGGTCCTCGTCGATCGCGAGGGGATCGTCTGGATGGGGACCGATTCGGGACTCGCGAAGCGGGGCGCGACCGCTTTTCGCACGTTCGGCCCGGAAGACGGGCTTCCGGAAGCCTCGCCCCTCTACGGGATGGCCGAGACGCCCGGCGGCGTCCTCTGGTTCGGAGCGCACGACCGGGGTCTGCTCCGGCGGAACCCGGACGGCACGTTTCGCCTCTTCACGAACCGGGACGGCCTGCCGCACACGGAGGTGCGCTCGTTCTGCGTAACGCCGGACGGCGACCTCGTGGCGACGACGTTCCGCGGAGCGGTCCGAATCGCAGGGGATCGAGTCCTTCCCTTCCGGCTCCCCGAGGGAGCGCCGAGGGCGATCGACAAGATCGCCTTCCGCGCGGACGGGACGCTCCTCCTCGGCTCGGCGCGGCAGGGGCTCTTCGTCGTGCGCGAGGGAGCTCTCTCCAGGATCGGCCCGCCCGTGGGCGACTCCGTCTCCGTGATCCACGCGGGACGGCGGGGGACCGTCTGGATCGGGGGGCCGGGATGGGGGGCCGTCGCCCTACGGGACGACGCTCCGCCGCAGGCGCTCGGCACGGCGGAGGGGCTCCCCTCGAACGTCGTCACGTCGATCCTGGAGGACCGTCGAGACGGGCTCTGGATCGCCACGGACCGCGGGGTCTTCCACCGGACGCGCGAGGGCGCGGTCCGCGTTCTCGACGCGCGGAGCGGCCTTCCCGACTCCTACGTCTACTGGATCGGCGAGGAGGCGGACGGGCACGTCTGGGCCGGCACGAACCGGGGGGCCGCGCGCATCGCCCCGTCGGGAGAGGTCCGGGTCTTCACGACGAACGACGGCCTCGGCTCGGACGAGTGCAACGAGGATGGCTTCTTCGCCGACTCGCAGGGCCGCGTCTGGATCACGACCGACGGCCTCTCCCTCTTCCGGGGGCTTCCCGCCCCGCGCCGGTCCGTGACCCCGCTCGTCGCCGTGTCGGAGGTCCGGGTCGGAGCGACCCGGGTCGTCCCCTCCCGTCTCGTCGAGCTCCCGGCCCGCCACGAGCCGCTCACGTTCCGATTCGCGGCGCTCTCGTTCCTGGACGAGGCGGCGACGCGCTTCCGGTATCGCCTGGTCGGCCTCTCGGACTCCTGGATCGCCGTCGAGCCGGGACAGTCGGAGACGACGTACGGAGGGCTCGGACCCGGCTCGTACCTCTTCGAGGTGACGGCGACGACCGTGGACGGGCGCGAGCCCGACTCTCCTGCCTCCGTCCGCGTGAACGTCGCCAGCCCCTGGTGGGGGAGGCTGCCGGTCGTCCTGGGCGGCCTCGCCGCCGCGTTCGCCGGCCTGGCCGTCGTCCTGCGGGGCCGCGAGCGAAGGCTCGTCGAAGCCCGCAGGCGCCTCGAGAAGACGGTCGCCGAGCGGACGGAAGAGCTGAGAACGCTGAACGCCCAGCTCACGGAGCTCGCCATCACGGACCCGCTCACCGGTCTCCCGAACCGCCGTTCGATCCTCGACTCGGCCTCCGAAGCGTTCTCCCTGGCGCGACGCCGCCGCATCCCCCTCGCCCTCGCGATGATCGACTTCGACCACTTCAAGGCGATCAACGACACGCTGGGGCACGCCGAGGGAGACCGGCTGCTCGTCGAAGGGACCCGACGGATGCTGGAGGGGCTCCGAACCGAGGACGACCTCGGACGCTACGGCGGAGAGGAGTTCCTCGCCGTCTTCCCGCTGACGGACGCCGAGGGGGCGGCGTCGGTCGGGGAGCGTCTCCGCAGGGCGGTCTTCGCGGTGCACCTGTCGGCGCCGGTCCCCGGGGCGACGACGCGCGACCGGGCCTCCGTGAGCGTCGGCGTCGCGACGCTCCGGGAAGAGGACACCAGCCTCGACGGGCTCCTGCGCCGGGCCGACGCGGCGCTCTACGAAGCGAAGCAGGCCGGCCGGAACCGCGTCGTCGTCCGCTGACGGGCGGCCGCCCCCGGCCGCCCTCGACCCGGGAGCGGGCCGGCTCCTCCGGCCAGCCTGTGACTTTGTGTCGCACATCCGGTCGTCGCGGAACCTTCCCGGCTCTCCATCGTAACTGCGGCATGACCCCTGAATCGAACGTCTCCGATGGGACGGATCGCCCCACTCCGGGGTCGTGGAGGTCGGGCATGGGCAAGCTCTTCAAGGTCCTTCTCGGGCTCGTCGTCCTGGGCGGCGTCGTCACCGGGATCTACGCTCTCGCGAGCTCGGGAAAGAAGGACGACGGCGGCGTCAAGATCGTCGTCGCCGAGTCGGGCTCGATCACCGAGAAGGCGCTCGCGGTGGGGCAGATCCAGCCGCGCCAGAAGTTCTCGGTGAAGTCGAAGATCTCCGGGATCGTGAAGAGCTGCCGGGTCGAGGTCGGCGACAGCGTGAAGGCGGGCGACCCGATCCTCGAGATCCAGCCCGACCCGACGCCGCTCGAGGTGACCGAGGTCGACCGCCGCCTGGAATCGGCGACGGCGTCGTTCGAGCGCGCGAAGGCCGAGTACGACCGGGCGAAGGAGCTGAACCGCCAGGGGATCACCGCCCGGTCCGACGTCGACGTAAAGCGCGAGGCGTTCGAGCTCGCGAAGATCGCCGTCGCGAAGGCCGACCAGGACCGCGAGCTGACCCGGAAGGGGAAGATCACGTCGATCGCCTCCGGCATCGACTCGATCATCCGGGCGCCCGCGGCCGGGACGATCCTGACCCGCGCCGTCAACCCGGGCGACCCCGTCGTCCCGCTCACGTCGTACCAGCCCGGCACGGAGCTCGCGACGATCGCCGACATGAACGATCTGATCTTCAAGGGGACGGTCGACGAGATCGACGTCGGCAAGCTCCACGTCGGCCTCGTGGCCCGGATCAAGGTCGGCGCTCTCCCGACCGACGTCGTCACCGGCAAGGTCGCGCGGATCGCTCCGCAGGCGCAGCAGAAGGACGGCGCGACGCTCTTCGACGTCGAGATCGAGCTCGACCCCGGCCAGAAGATCGTCCTCCGCGCCGGCTACTCGGCGAACGCGGACCTCATCATCCGGGAGAAGAAGGACGTCGTGACGATCCCGGAGCGCCTCGTGACGTTCGAGGACGGCGGGAAGAAGGCGTTCGTGGAGCTCCCGGGCAAGGACCCGAAAGCCGAGCCGAAGAAGGTCGAGATCCAGACCGGCATCTCCGACGGCCTGAACATCGAGGTGACCTCGGGCCTGAAGAAGGGCGACCAGGTCGTCCAGCGGCCTCCGAAGACGATCAGCTGAAGCCGGGAATCGACGGGAGGTTTCGACGTGCTCCGCGACGCGCTGCTGCAGCTCCACCGCGACCTGAAGAGCCAGAAGCTCCGGACGCTCCTGACGATCTTCGGGCTCGTCTGGGGGACGGTCGCGGTCACGCTCCTCCTCGCCTTCGGCACCGGGTTGAAGAAGCAGCTCATCAAGACGACGGCCGGCCTCGGCGACCGGATCTGCATCTCCTGGCCCGGCCTCACGTCGATCCCCTACCAGGGGCTCGGCAAGGGGCGGCGGATCCGGATCACCGACGAGGACCTCCAGGCCGTGCGGCCGCGCGTCGACGGCCTGAAGCGGATGTCGAGCGAGTACAGCGACGGCTGGAAGATGGTCTACAACCTCCGGACCTTCCCCGTCGACGTCTCCGGCGTCTCGCCCGAGTTCGGCGAGATGCGGAACCTGATCCCGGTGCCGGGCGGCCGGTTCCTGAACGACCTCGACATGCGGGACCAGCGCCGCGTCGTCGTCCTCGGCAACAAGGTCGCCGAGGACGTCTTCGGCAAGGGGACGGACCCCGTCGGGAAGACCGTCCTCTTCAACGGCTCGCCCTTCCTCGTCATCGGCGTCCTGACGGCCAAGCAGCAGGACTCGAGCTACAACAGCCGCGACAGCGACCTCTCCTGGATCCCGGGGACGACGTTCCGCGCGCTGACCGGACGGAAGTACCTCTCGAACTTCGTCTACCAGCCCGCCTCGGCCCTCGAGTCGAAGGCGGTGACGGAGAGCCTCCGGTCGGCGCTCTCGCGGCGGCTCAAGTTCGACCCCGAGGACAAGGAGGCCTTCTCGGTCTGGGACGTCACCGAGCAGTTCCAGTTCTTCGAGGTCTTCATGCTCGCCTTCACGCTCTTCCTCGGCATCGTCGGCTCGCTCACGCTCGTCGTCGGCGGGATCGGCGTCTCGAACATCATGAACGTCGTCGTCGACGAGCGGACGAAGGAGATCGGCATCAAGATGGCGCTCGGCGCCAAGTCGGGGGCGATCCTCCGGCAGTTCCTCGTCGAGACGCTCATCGTGACCGCGATCGGCGGCCTCGCCGGCTTCGCGATCTCGCTCGGCATCTGCGCCGTCTTCCCCTCGAGCCTCGAGGAGTACGTCGGCCGGCCGGAGGTCTCCCCGCTCGTCGCGGGGATCACCGTCGGCATCCTCGGCGTCATCGGCCTCCTCGCCGGCTGGTTCCCGGCGCGCTCGGCCGCGCGCCTCGACCCCGTCGTGGCGATGAAGATGTAGGGGGCGGGCCGTGAAAGTGATCTTCCACCTCTTCCTCCAGTCGGCCACGCTCGGCCGCAAGCGCGCGTTCCTGACGATCGCCGCGATCGCCTGGGGAACCGTCGCGATCCTCCTCCTCCTCGCGTTCGGCGAGGGGCTGAAGCGGCAGCTCGGGTCGAACGCGCGCGCGATGGGCGAGAACATCGGCGTCATGTGGATGAGCGAGACGACGAAGGCCTGGAAGGGGATGAACCCCGGCCGGCCGATCCGCGTCCGCATCGACGACCTGCCGGTCCTGAAGTCCCGGCTCCCCGAGCTCGAGGACCTCATCGGCGAGGCGATCCAGTGGCGGACGAACCTGACCGCGGGGAAGAAGACCGTCGCGGGCCGCGTCAAGGGCGTCAGCCATCCCTACGGCGAGGCGCGCAAGCAGTACCCGGTCGCCGGCGGCCGCTTCCTCTCCCCGCTGGACGAGGCGGAGCGGCGGCGCGTGATCTTCCTCGGCAACGAGCTCGCCGACGACCTCTTCGGCAAGGAAGACCCGGTCGGAAAGACGCTCCTCGTCGCGAACGCGCCGTTCACCGTCGTCGGCGTCATGCAGAAGAAGACGCAGATGGGCGCCTACGCGGGGATGGACAAGGACCACTCCATCATCCCGATCTCGACCTGGAAGGCGCTCTTCGGCCGGCCGACGGTGAACAACCTCGTCCTCAGGGTGAGCGACCCGTCGAAGATGAAGGACGCGATCTCGAGGACCCGGGAGGTCATCGCGGCCAAGTACGGGTTCGACCCCTCCGACGAGCGGGCCCTGCCGACGTGGGACACGGTCGAGTCGCAGAAGATGACGCGGAACATGACCGTCGGGATCCAGATGTTCCTCGGGATCATCGGCGCCCTCACGCTCCTGATCGGCGGCGTCGGCGTCGCGAACATCATGTACGCGGTCGTCAAGGAGCGGACGCGCGAGATCGGCGTGAAGATGGCCCTCGGCGCGAAGGCGGGCTGGATCACCGGCCCGTTCGTCCTCGAGGGGCTCTCGTACACCCTCGTCGGCGGCGCGGCCGGGATGCTCATCGCGACGCTGATGATCCTCGGGATGAGCTTCATCCCGACCGAGGGGAACCAGGTCATGGAGTTCCTCGGCACGCCGAAGCTCTCTCCCGCGATCGGCGCCGCCACGGCCTCGATCCTCGGCGTCATCGGCCTCCTCGCGGGCTACTTCCCGGCGCGGCGCGCCGCCGCGATCGACCCCGCCTCCACCCTCCGCTACGAGTAGGAGCCCGCCATGTCGAGCCGTGCAGAGAAGACCCCTCTCCCGACCGGTCGCGCCATCATCGAGATGGCCGGGATCCGGAAGGTCTACGACACCGGGAAGGTGAAGGTCGAGGCGCTCAAGGGCGTCGACCTGAAGATCGAGAAGGGGGAGTTCGTCGCCATCGTCGGGCCGTCCGGCTCCGGCAAGTCGACCCTCATGAACCTCCTCGGCTGCCTCGACACGCCCTCCGGCGGCGACTACTTCATCGGCGGCGAGAAGGTCGCGGGGCTGACGCGCGACGCCCTCGCCGAGGTGCGGAACCGGCGCGTCGGTTTCGTCTTCCAGGCCTTCAACCTGCTGCCGCAGATCAGCGCCTTCGAGAACGTCGAGATGCCGCTCGTCTTCGGCGGAGTCCCGCCGAAGGTCCGCCGCGCGAAGGTGGCCGAGCTCCTCGGGAAGGTCGGCCTCGGCGACCGGATGGACCACAAGCCGACGGAGCTCTCGGGCGGCCAGATGCAGCGCGTCGCCATCGCCCGCGCCCTCGCGATGGACCCCGACATCGTCCTCGCCGACGAGCCGACCGGCAACCTCGACACCTCCTCCGGCACCGACATCATGGGGCTCTTCCTCGACCTCTGGAGGCAGGGCTCGACGCTCGTCGTCATCACGCACGACATGGCGCTCGCCCGCCGCGCGAGCCGGATCGTGGAGATCCGCGACGGAAGGATCGTCAGCGACCGGCCGGCGGAGCAGGCGGCGTAGGGCGTCACCCCGCGAGACGTCGCAGCCCTTTCGCCGATCGTCCGCGCGCCGTTCGGCGAGCGGGCGCCGGGAACGACCGCGATGCTAGGATTCCCGTCGGGCCCGTCGAACGGGTTCCTTCCGAACGGGCTCCGCCGCCGCCGGGCCGTTCGCGTGAGCCGGATGAAACCCTGATGGTGACAATCTACGTCATCGCTCCGCTGCTGCTCCTGGGGGTCGTCCTGGCGGCCGTGTGGCTCGATCGGTTCAGCGTGCCCGTCATCCTCGTGGCTCTGGGGCTCGGGCTGCTGGCCGGCAGCGACGTCCTCGGCCTGTGGCACTTCGACGACGTCGACCTGGCGAACCAGGTTGCGAACGCGGGCCTCGTGTTCATCCTGTTCCACGGCGGGCTCGTCACGAAGGGCAGCGTCCTGCGGACGGTCGCGCTCCCGGCGGGCGGAATGGCGACCTGGGGTGTGGTGCTGACGGCGGCCACGATGTTCGGCATCCTTCATCTCGGTCTGGGCTGGGCTTTCGAGCGCTCGCTCCTCCTCGCCGCCGTGATCTCTTCGACGGACGCGGCCGCGACCTTCTCGATCCTCCGTCGCCAGTCCCTCCGGCCGCGCCTCGCTTCGACGATCGAGGTCGAGAGCGCGGCGAACGACCCCATGGCGATCCTTCTCACGCTCGTCGTCGTCGAGGCGCTGACCGCCGGCAACGGCCTGGGCTGGACGATCCTGCCCGTCTTCGCGTGGAAGTTCGTCGCCGGGCCGGTGCTGGGCTGGCTCTTCGCGCGCCTCGCGCTCGCGCTCTTCGATCGGCTGAACCCGCAGGATCGTGGCTACTACTACGTGCTGCTGCTCGCCGTCGTGCTCCTGACGTACGGCCTGGCGGAGGCGGCGAAGACCAGCGGGATGCTCGCGGTCTTCACCGCGGGCCTGGTCATGGGGAACCGGAAGTTCATCTACCAGCAGGGCATCCGGAACTTCTCGGCGGCGCTGTCGATGATCGCGAACGTCTCCCTGTTCGTGATGATGGGGCTCCTGGTCTTTCCGAGGCAGTGGGGCGGCCTGTGGCTCCATGGCATCGTGCTGTTTCTCGTCCTGACGTTCGTCGCCCGGCCCGCCGCCGTGTGGCTGGGCACGCTCGGGATGGGTTTCGGGGCGAAGGAACGCCACTTCATGTGCTGGGCGGGCCTTCGCGGCGCGGTCCCGATCGTCCTCGCGACCTACCCGATGGCGGCCGGCATCCCTGCGGGGCAGGACGTGTTCAACCTCGTCTTCTTCGCGGTTCTCCTTTCGGTGGGGATCCAGGGCTCGACGCTCGGCCTGCTGGCGAGACGGCTCGGGCTGGCCACGCCGTCCCGGCCGCAGCCACGCTACGGCCTCGACCTCGTGACCATGGCGCACAGCGATCTCGACCTGATCGTGGTCGATCTGCCGGGTCCGAAGGGGCGTCCCGGACCACGGATCCGAGAGCTCGCCCTGCCTCCCGGCGCGATCCTCGTCCTCGTCACACGAGACGACGAGGTCGTCGCTCCCACCAGCAATACGAGGCTGCTCGGCTGGGATCAGGTCACGGTCCTCGCGCACGGCGGGGACGAAGCCGACGTCCGGTCGGCGCTGCTCGAGCCGTTCGACCGGACCGCCGCGCGAGAAGAGCCCGCGACAGGCGCGATCGGCCCCGGGCCGTCCGAGCCCGCCGAGGCCGGAGACGACGGGCCGTTGCGCGATCACGTCGTGCTCCTCGGTCACGGCGAGGTGGGGAGCGTGCTCGCCCGTTTCCTGCGGCTGCGTGCCGTCCCGTTCGTCGTGATCGAGAAGGACGACACGACCGCGACGGCTCTGCGCGGTCAGGGCGTGCGTGTCCTGCGAGGCCGTGGCGAGGACCCGGACCTCCTGGCCCGGGCCGGCATCGAGGACGCGCGAATGCTCCTCGTGACCGCGACCCAGCCCGTGTCCGCTCGCCGGGCGATCGAGCACGCCCACCGGATGAACCCGCGGCTCGAGGTGATCGCCCGCGTACACCACGAGTCGCTGCGGAGCGCCCTGTCGGCCCTTCCGCGGACGTGGGTCGTGCAGGGCGACGTCGAGCTCGCGTACGCCATGGCCAGGTCCATGCTGCTCGCGTCCGGGATGAACGCCGTCGAGACCGAGGCGCTGATCATCGACGCGCGGCGAGAGGGGCCGGGCACCACGGCAAGGCGGTTCATCGAGATCCCCGTCCCGCCGGCGTCCCCCGCCGTCGGCCAGCGGCTCGCGGATCTCGCCCTCCCTCCCGGGTCTCTCGTCGTCGAGATCCTGCGGGCGGGCGAGGTGATCGTGCCCGGAGGAAGGACAGCGATCCGCGCGGAGGACGTGCTGCTCGTGCTGGCGAATATCGGCCAGGCGCGGACGATCGAGCGCCTGGTCCATCCGGACGCGACCGCGGCCGACGGCTCCGCCGGCTGCTCGCCCGACCCGGCAGGGCCTCGAGGCGATCTCGAGCCCGCTTCATGACGATCACGGAGTGATCCGGGCGACCGTCACGCGCATCCGGCGAGGACGAAGACCACGGGAGAGGAGGCCAGAGCAAATGACCGGGAGGCTGAAGAGGCCGGTGGCCAGCCGAGGGGCCGAGGCGGACTCTCGCGACCGCTTTCGTTCGTTGCTCGTTCCGATCGATCTGACGGCCATCTCGGACCGCGTCCTCGGTCGAGTCGCGCTCCTGCCGCTCGCCGATGGAGCTCTCGTAACGCTGCTTCACGTCGTTCCCGGTAACCTGCCCGTCCGGGTCCGGGAGCGCGCCGAGCGGGATGCCCGGAGATTCCTCGGGAACGAGGCGAGGCAGCTCGCAAGAGCGCTCCCGAAGGGCGTGGACGTCGAAACGATGGTCCGGGTGGGCAGCGCGGCCGCAGAGATCGCCCGGTGCGCGACCTCGACGCGGGCCGAGCTCGTCGTCATGGGTCGGGGCGGCAGCCGCGCGCTCCGAGACACCTTTCTCGGCTCCACCGCGGAGCGGGTCATCCGCCGCGGGCAGCGGCCCGTTCTCGCGGTCCGCCTGGGGCCACGCGCGGCGTACGGCCGGCCCGCGGCCGCCCTCGATCTCAACCCGGGGTCGGAGGACGTGCTCGCGCTGATGCTCCGGCTGATTCCGCCCCCGAGACCTCGCGTGGCGACGATCCACGCCTTCGAGACGCCCTATCGGGAGCTGATCTACCCGAGCCTCTCCGAGGAGGACGCAGAGGCGTGGCGCGACGAGCTCGGGCGGAAAGCGGCACGGCGCCTCGCGAGGCTCGTCGCGGCCTCGCTGGCGCGGGCGAGCGTGTCGCCGGCAGAGGCGCCGACCGGCAAGCCCCATGTTCGGTGCGGCCCCGCGCGGCTCGTGATCGAGAGGTTCGTCAGGAGGGCCGAGGTCGACCTCCTGGCGCTCGGCACCCATGGCTACTCCGGGGTCGCCCACGTCCTCCTCGGCACGGTCGCCGGAGACGTGCTGCGTGAGGTGGCGTGTGACGTCCTGGTCGTGCCGGGCCTTCGTCGCACCCGGGAGGCCGAGTGAGCCTGCGTTCTCCGGTGCCCCGGGGCGTTCCGTCGATGGTCCGGCGCGCGAGCCGGATCGTCGAGATCCGCGAGGGCCGGATCGTCAGCGACCGGCCGGCGGAGCAGGCCGCGTAGGGGAGAGGAGCCCGGCCGTCCGCGGGTCGCGAGCGGTCACTTCGGGTGGAGGAGCTTCTCCCCGGCGTCCTCCACGACGCGGCGCTTCCAGGAGTCCGGGTAGCCCGGGTGGTCGGGGGGCTTCGGGAAGCCCCACTCGTTCCTCTCGAAGCGCCCGTCGCGCTCCTTCTTGACGTTGCCGTCGAGGTACTTGACGAGGAGGTAGCGGAAGAGCTCCTCCCAGCGGCCGACCGTCTCCGCGACGACGGCCGAGGCCCGGTCCGTGAGGAGCTCGCGGGCGCGGGCCGGGTCCTTCTCGTGGAGCGCGAGGGCTGCCGCGTCGATCGCCGCGACCTGCCCGAGGAGCTTCGTCTCCAGCTCCTGCTGGACGCGCCGGACGTCGGCGCTCATCCGGTCGTAGCGGAGGTAGGCGAAGTTCGCGACCTTGTTGAACGTCCAGAACGCCGAGGTGTCGGAGAAGGTCAGGAGGTCTCCGTTCCCGACGGCGAGGCTCGCGGGGACCCGCGTGATGCCGCAGGAGATCGGCATGTAGACGCTGCTCGCGGCGTCGTCGACGCCGAACCAGAGGATCCCTCCGATCGGGGAGGGGAGCCACCGCCGCATCTGGGCGACGTACGAGAAGCCCGCGCCTCGCAGAAGCGGGCGGCGCCGAAGTCGATCGGGGCGTAGGCGTCGGCGAAGCGGAACTCCTCGTCCCGCCCGGTGAAGTAGCCCTTGCGGCGGGCGAAGTCGACGACGTCGTGGGCGTAGACGACCTCCACCCGCGGGTCGGAGAGCCTCTCGAAGCTCCGCGAGCTGATCGAGGTCGTCCCGTTCTCGAGAGGGAACGTCGTGATCCGGGCGTGGTTCGCGTGGGCCGAGACGTGGCCGTCGGGGATCCGGATCGCGACCCAGACGGCACCCCGGTCGCGGTTCACCTTCGTCTTCTTCTTCCGGTCCTCGACGAGGTCGGAGCCCTTCCCGACGATCTCCATGATCCAGACCTCGTCCGGGTCGCCGATGGAGAACGACTCGCCGGTGCTCGCGTAGCCGTGCTCGGCGACGAGCTCGGCGATCGTCCGGATCGCCTCCCGGGCGGTCCGCGAGCGGTCCATCGCGAGGAACATGAGGCTGCCGTAGTCGATGCCGCCCGTCGGGTCGCGGAGCTCTTCGCGACCGCCGAACGTGCTCTCGCCGATCGCGACCTGGTTCTCGTTCATGAAGCCGACGACGTCGTACGTCCGCGGCGCCTGCGGGATGTCGCCGAGCGGCCGGTCGTCGTCGCGGTGGCGCAGCGCGACGCGGCTCCCGGCCGGCCAGGTCCCTCCGCGGCGGAAGTAGAGCTCTCCGTAGCGGACGTGCGAGTCGGCGGCGTAGGAGAGCATCGTGGAGCCGTCGACCGACGCGCCGCGCGTGACGAGGTAGCTCGTGCACGCCTCGGCCGCGCGCGGACCCGAGAGGGCGGCGAGGGCGACGGCGAGCGCGAGCCGGCCGGGCCGGGGGGACGGGCGGAAGGGGCGGGGCAGCATCGGGGGAGGCTAGCATCCGCGCCGGCGGCGCCGATGCCCGTCAGCCGGGCCCGGACCTCGTATCCTCCGGGACCGTGGAGAACGTGAAGGCGACCTCGCGTCGCGGGCGCCTCGGCGCGCTCCGGCCGGCCCGGCGCGGTCCGGCCCTCGTGGCCGTCGCCGGGCTCCTTTCCGCGTGCGCCGGTTCCGCGCCTCACACGATCTCCTGGCCCGGCGGCGGCGCCCCCGCCGCGGCGCACGGCGAGAGGATCCGCAGCTGGCCGCAGGCCGTCTCCTCCGTCGCGGAGACGATGAGGGGTCCGCTCGGGCTGCCGCTGACCGGGTTTTCCGTTCGCTTCTTCGACGGCAGGGAGGCCCTCGAACGGGGCCTCGTCGAGGCGGGCAGCGCGCCCGAGATCTCCCGGCGGGCGGCTGCGACGTTCGACGCCGTCGGCAGGCCGGACGGCGTCTACGTGAACGAACGTCGGCTCGCGCGCGCCGGCTGGACCACCCGGGTCGCGATCCTCGCCCACGAGCTCGGTCACGTCCTCCAGTACGAGCTCGTCGGAGGGCGTCGCAGCGCGTCGGACCAGTGGCTCCGCGAGGGGTTCTCGGAGTGGATCTCGTTCGGGGTCCTCGCCCGCCTTCAGCTGGCGAGCGAAGGCCGGAGACGGGGCGACGCGCGTCGGGCGGTGGCGCTCGCCGGCGCGGCCCGCCTCCCCGCTCTCTCGGAGCTCGCGACCTGGGACGCGTGGGTCCGCTACCAGGCGGAGCGACCGGCTCTGCCGCTCTACCCGTACGCGTATCTGGCGGTCGACCTCCTCGTCGAGCGCCACGGCGTCGACGCCGTCCTCGGCTACTTCCGGAGCTTCACGTCGTCGAACGACGCGGAGGGGCTCTTCCGCGCCGCTTTCGGCGGGACGCGGAGCGAGCTCGAGACGGCGCTCCGGATTCGGCTCGGGGAGCGCTGACCCGTCAGGCGCCGTTCGCCGCCTCGCCCTTCCGGATCACGAGCTCCGACAGCGGTCGCCGCTCCTTCGGCCGCGGGGCATCGGCGGGCCACCCGAGGGGCGTGAACGCGACGGGAACGATCCCGTCCGGGAGGGCGAGGACCTCGCGCGCCGCGGCCGGGTCGAACGCGGCGACCGTCTCGAGGACCTCCTCGAGGAGCTCCTCGGGAACGGGATCGCGGCGGAAGGCGCGGACGCTGTAGCGGGCGGCGGCGAGGGCGCGGAAGTCCAGCGGCCGACCGTAGCGCCGGACGCGCGAACGCTACGACTCGCGCGACGCCGAGAGGAAGGGGCCGGTCCGCAGGAGCGCGGCGGAGACGTCCTCGGCGACGGAGCCCGGGGCCGGCTCCGTCCGGAGGAAGAACGTGCCCGTCCCGGGATAGGCGCAGAAGTGGCGGAGGCGCGCCGGGTCGGGCATTCCGCGAAGGACGTCCTCGAGAGCGCCGGAGAGGTCGGCCCCGCGCCAGAGGAGGAGGAACCGCAGGCCCGCGACGTCGACTTCTCGCCGCTCCATCTCGCCGCTCGCGGCGATTCCGGCGCGTCGCTCGTCGGAAGCTCGGACGACGTGCCCCTCGCCCCGGAACGGGCGGGTGGTGAAGACGTTCAGGAAGAGGCGGTCGCGGACCCCGAGGAGGCGCGAGACGGGAAGGTAGAGGAGCGAGTGACGCGGGCTGAGCGTGAAGACGCCCCGTGCCTCGGTCCAGTCCCCCGCGAGGCGGAACGTGAAGTTGTGGCCGATGACCCCGCCCACGTTCACGTACTCCGTCGAGACGGGGCGGAGCGCCTCCTCGAGGCCGCCCGCGATCGAGGCGGCGATCGCGCGGTTCCGTTTCGTGCCCCGGAAGTGGCCGAGGGTCGCGGCGATCGCGAGGAGGACGAGCCCGGCGACGAGCGGAGGGCTCACCGGGCGACCTCCGGGCGCGCGAGGAGCCGGGCGGCGAGCGGCGCGAGGTCGAGGCGGAGGAGGTCGTCGCGGGTGCGGAGCGCGCCGGGGACGTGGCCCGCCGTGACGAGCGGCAGGCCCGCGAGCGGAAGGGAGAGGCGCGCCGGGGAGCCCGCGCCGTCGCGTTCGTTCCGGCAGACGGTGGAGAGAGAGATGTCGAGGCGGGCCAGCGCCTCCGCGATCCGCGCCGCCTCGGCGACCGAGAGGAGGTCGGCGTTGACGACGACGGCGAGGAAGCTCCGCCGGGCGAAGAGGCCCTGGAGCCGCTCGAGCCGCTCCTTCATCGTCCCGAGCCTCGCGTGGACCGGATCGTCGGCCGGCGTGACGGCGCCGGCGGCGGCGGCCGACTCCGGGTTCACGCGGACGATCGCCTGCCGCCGGCCGAGGATCCTCTCGCGCAGGCCGCGAAGCTCGGCGACCCATCGGGCCGAGACGGACGGCATCGCGAGGAAGCGGAGGGAGAGCGCGGTCGGGGGCGTGTCCCAGACGACGACGTCGTACGACGGGGCGAGGACGCGGTCGACGTGCTCGATCGCGAGGAGGACGGCGTACTCCTCCGTCCCGGGCGAGAAACGGAGGACGTCGAAGAGGGAGTCGACGTTCAGCGCGGAGGCATGGGCGTAGGTCGCCTCCAGCTCCTCGCGGCTCGAGGCGAGGTGGCGCTCGACCCAGGCGCCGAGGTCGACCTCGAGGGCGAGGAGCCGCTCCTCGACCGGTGCCGGCTCCGTCCCGAGCGGAACGCCGAGGAGGTCGCCGAGGTTGTGCGCCGGGTCGAGCGAGACGGCGAGGACGCGACGCCCCGCGCGGGCGAGCGAGACCGCGAGAGACGCGGAGAGCGTCGTCTTGCCGGTGCCCCCCTTGCCGAGGAAGAACGCGTTCCGCGCCACGCGTCCCTCCACCTCAGCCGGCGTCGAGCGTGCCGGCGAGCGCGGCGAGCGGGTCGTGCGCGAGATCGGCGCGCGAGGCGGCGACGCGGAGCTCGCGCTCGAGGAGGGGGAGAAGCTCCGCTGCGAGAGGGGCCGGGGGCGAGGGGAGTCCGACGAAGCCTCCGAAGACGAGGAGGGCGAAGACGTTCTCGAGCTCCTTCAGCTCGAGCTCGAGGACCGCCGTCGCCCGCTCCCTCTGGAGCCGGCGGACGGTGCGGACGGCCCTCTCGATCGAATCGAGCACGTGCGTCATCGGGCGGCCCGCGGGTCGTCCCTCAGGCCCGGGCCGGCTCGGGCGCTCCGGCCGGATCGACCTTCCAGCTCCGGAAGAAGCTCCCGACCATCGAGAAGCTGAGGACGAGCATGACGAGGTTCAGGGCGCCGACGACGACGCCGGTGACGACGCTCGCCGTCTTCGACGGGTCGGCGAAGAAGGTGGGGACGGCGACGACCTCGTACCAGACGAGCGCGCAGGTGACCGTGACCCAGAGGAACGCCGCGGGGACGAGGACGGCCGTCGTGTACCTCCGGTCGAGGCTCCTCTTCACCCAGACCGCGACGGTGAGCATGACGATCGAGGCGAGGAGCTGGTTCGCGCCGGAGAAGGCGGGCCAGAGGACGGCGTAGCCGCCGGAGCGCGCGAGGAAGATGCCGAGGAAGGCGATGACGAACGAGGCCGCCCACCGGTTCGAGAGGAGCCGGTAGAGCGCGGGGCGCGTCTCGCGGAGCGGCATCGCCATCTCCTGGACGATGTACCGGCCGAGGCGGTTCGTCGTGTCGAGCGTCGTCAGGGCGAAAGTCGAGACCCAGACGGCCGAGAAGAGCGTCATGAAGCTCATCGAGAGGAACGGGAGCTCGGCGGTGACCATCGCCGCGAACGACTGGACGAAGCGGTTCAGCGCCGGAGTCGTCATCAGCTTCGCGCCGAGCGCCTCGGCCCCGAAGGCCGCGATCGCGACGACGACGAGCGTCGAGAGGAACCCCTCGACGAGCATCGCGCCGTAGCCGACGAGGAGAGCGTCCTTCTCCTTCGCGAGCTGCTTCGCGCTCGTCCCCGAGGCGACGAGGGCGTGGAAGCCCGAGAGCGCCCCGCACGCGATGATGAGCGGGACGGTGGGCCAGAACGGGGAGGGCTGGCCCGCGATGAGGGGGGCGCTGAAGGCCGTGTAGGCGGGAATCGCGTCGAGGCCCCGGAAGCTCAGGAGGGCCGCGACGCCGCCGATGAGGAGGCCGAAGTAGAGGAAGTAGGAGGAGAGGTAGTCGCGCGGCTGGAGGAGGAGGTTCACCGGGAGCGTCGAGGCGAGGAGGATGTAGACGAAGACGAGGACGAAGTAGAGGTCCTTCGGCCAGGCGGCGGGAAAGAGGTTCCCCGCCTCGAACGCGAGGAGGATGAGCCCCGCCCCGACGAGCGAGCTCCACCCGAGCCCGAGCCGCGTCCTGTACATCAGGACGCCGGTGATCACCGCGGCGACGCAGAAGAAGACGAACGAGAAGAAGACGCGCCCGTCCTCGGCGAACTGGCCGGCGACGATGTCGCCGAACGCGGCGACGACGAGGACGCAGAGGAAGAGGAGGAACCAGCTGAACGTCCGGCCGGCCTTCCTCCCGAGGACGTCCTGCGCGACGAACTGGACGGAGCGCCCGTCGTAGCGGACCGACGCCGCGAGGGCGAGGTAGTCGTGGATCGCGCCGAGAAAGACGTTTCCGAACCAGATCCAGAGGAGGCCGGGAAGCCACCCCCAGGCGACCGCCATCGCCGGTCCCGTGATCGGGCCCGCCCCGGCGATCGACGCGAAGTGGTGCCCGAAGAGGACGTACTTGCTCGTCGGGACGTAGTCGACGCCGTCCGAGAGGCGCTGCGAGGGGGCGGCGGGAGCCTCGTGGCTCTTCAGGAGCCGGTCGCGGAGCCTCCGTCCGAACGTGAAGTAGGCACCGAGATAGAGCGCCAGGGCGAACAGGACGATCGTGGTCGTCATCGCGGATCCTCGTGCGGGCGCGCGGCGCGCGACTCCGCCGGCGCTCCGGCGGATGGATCACGGGTGCGGCACCCCCGGTCGGAAGCATAGGAGCTTCGGGAGGCACGGGAAAGGCCGCCGCGACCGGGCGAGGGTCAGAGGAACGCCCGGAGGCTCTCGTCGATCCCCTTGCGCATCTCGTACCAGAACGAGAGAGCCGCCTCGTGCCGGTCCTTCTCGAACGCCTCGGCCCAGCGGGCGAGCTCGGGGTCGGGGTCCTTCTCGACGTCGCGGCGCCGCGCGAGATACGACGCGACGAAGTCGAGATCGCGCTCCGACTCCCAGAAGACGGAAGCGTTCCGGCTGTTGATCCGGCTCGCCGTGACGGCGATCGCCTTCAGGTACTCGTCCTTCATCCCGTAGACCGACCCGACGATCTCCGGGAGCATCTCCTCGGCCCATCCGCGGTGGAAGCGGCAGACGCCGAGGTCGTCGATCGCGAGCTCGGCCATCATCCGCTCGGCACAGACCGTCCCGAGCGTCCGCGGCGGGAAGAACTCGGGGCCGTAGAACATGTAGTACTTCCCCATCATCGGCATCGGGGCGAGCGCGCCGGGGGTCCAGTACTGGTTCGGCACCATCCAGCCGCGGCGGCCGGAGGCGAGGTAGACGAATCGGTCGAGGATCCGCGTCCCCTTCCCGCGGGCGACGCGCCGCCCCCACTTCCTCGGCCCCTCGGAGAGGTCGAGGAGGCCCCGCTTCCCGAGGATCGACCCGATCAGCTCGACGCCGAGCTCGGCGTTGTGCCTCGAGTCGGCGACGACGTCGAAGCCCGCGGCGTCCCAGCGGGGGAGGCGCGTGACGCCGAGCTCCTCGGGCGTCAGCTCCCCCTCGAGGAGACACTCCATGAGCCACGCGAGGACGCCGCCGACCGAGATCGCGTCGAACCCCGCGGCGTCGGCCGCTCCGTTCAGGAGCTCGGCCGCGCGCTGGTCGAAGACGCCGCTGAGCGGCCCCATCGTCTGGTACGGCTCGAAGTCCTTCTTGTACTCGTCGCGCAGCTTCTTGCAGACCGCCGCGCACGGCTCGCCGCAGGTCGACTGCTGCCGCTTCGCGATCGTCTCCTCGTTGAACTGCGCGAGGTAGTGCGGGACGACGAGGCGTTCCCAGAGCGCGACCCGCTCGCTCTCCGGGAGCGCGAGCGAGCGGTAGTTGAACGCCATGAGGCGCCCCTTCACCGTCGCGAAGTTGACGCCGAACGTCCCGCCCGTCTCGAACTTCGGGTCGAAGCGGTACTTCGTCGTCGCCTCGAAGTCCTTCGTCGCGAGCTTCTTTTCGTAGCGCTCCCGGAACCAGGAGTCGGCGACCGTCCGGTCGCGGAAGTCCTCGTCGACGAAGGTCCCCCCGTAGATCACCGCGGCGATCCCGTGTTCCTGGAGCATCTTCGAGCCCATGCCGCCCCGGCCCGCCCAGGTGTCGGCGTGGGTGAGCTTCCCCTTGACGACGGGGGCGCTGCCGATCGCGCCGAAGTCGGTGGACGCGGCGGCCGGGCCGACCGCGAGGACGCGCGGGTCGGTCTCGTAGCGGGAGCCGAACCGCTCGAGGACCTCCTCCATCAGGCCGTAGAAGCCGCCGCGCCCGCGGCCCCACGCCCGCGCGAGGTCGACCGGCGCGACCTCCACGTCGACCTCCTCGCCGTGGCGGCGGTTCAGGTAGAGGATCGACGGCGTCGGCGCCTTCCCGACGAGGCTCAGCATGTTGAGGCCGAGGTTGTCGAAGACGAGCGCGGCGCCCCCGAGGCTCGAGACGTAGAAACCGCGCCATGCGGGCGAGAAGCCGGTGACGACGAGGCGGTTCGAGCCGGGGAGGATCGACCCGGCGAAGAGCCCCGCGCCGAAGTTGAGGCTCCGGTGCCTGTCGGAGAGGTGGATGCCGAGGTCCACCGGCCCGAAGTAGTCGCCGACGCGGTAGCGCCGCAACCGGTAGAACCCTGTCGACGGGTCGACGAAGAGGACGCGCTGGGCGTGGTCCATCGGGAGCCTCGTCTTCGATTCTAGGGGGCCGCGGCGGGGTCTGCGGGAGGGACGGTGCCCGGAAGGGCGCCGACGAGCATGTCGACGAACGCGCGGACCTTCGCCGGCATGAGGCGCCGGCCCGGGAAGAGGGCCCAGACGGTGTGCGGCGGCAGGCACCAGCCGGGAAGGACGCGGCGCAGGTCGCCGCGCTTCACGGAGGGCGCCGCGAGGAGGTCGGGGACGGACGCGATCCCGGCTCCGGCGCGTGCGAGCCGGATCAGGAGCTCGGGCGAGTTCGCGGCGACGCGCCCCGGCGGCACTCCCTCCCAGCTCCGATCGCCCTGGAGGAGCCTCCAGCGGGCCGGCTCGCCGTCGCGCCCGAGGAGCCGGAGGGCGTCGTGCCGCGCGAGGTCGTCGGGCGAGGCGGGGTCTCCTCGCTCCGCGAGGTACGCGGGCGAAGCGTAGAGGCCGATCGGGAAGACGCCGACGCGGCGCGTGGCGAGAAGCGCGTCGTCGGGAGGCGTGCCGATCCGCACCGCGACGTCGACGTTCTCGCCGAGGAGGTCGACGCGGCGCGCGGAGAGATCCATCTCGAGCGAGACCGCCGGGTGCATCGCCGTGAACGCGGCGAGCGCGTCGGCGAGGAAGAGGATCGCGAGGTCGCTCGGCATGGCGACGCGCAGCCGGCCGACCGGCGCCTCCTTCCGGTGCTCGGCGAGGGCGGCGACGTCCTCGACCTCGGAGGCCACGTGCCGCGCGTGCTCGAGGACGCGCTCGCCGAGCTCGGTGAGCCGGAGCCGGCGGGTCGTCCGGACCATGAGCCGTTCGCCGAGCGCTTCCTCGAGGAGCGAGATCCGCCTCGAAACCGTCGACTTCGGAAGGCCGAGCCGTTCGGCGGCGCGGCTGAAGCTCCCCCCGTCGGCTACCCGGGCGAATATCAGGAGGTCGTTCGGGTCCAATTGTTTCATTGACGGAATAATGATATCCATTTCGACGCCTATCGTTCCGTTGGAATGGACCGTATCTTTTCCGTGGCACTGAGACAGGGCCTCAAGGAGACGAACATGAAGATCCTCCAGATCAACGCGAGCGCCCGGAGCGAGGGGGCGAACTCCACCCGGGTCGCGAACGCCGTCGTCCAGCGCCTGCTCGCGGCGAACCCCGATTCCTCCCTGACCGTGCGGGACCTCGCGAGGGAGCCGGTCCCGGTCCTCGACGCCGCGGAGCTGGGCGCCCTTTTCGCTCCACCCGAGGGGCGGACGCCGGAGCAGGCCGCGTCGGTCGCGACGCGGGACGCCCTCATCGCCGAGGTGAAGGAAGCCGACGCGATCGTCCTCGGCGTCCCGATGTACAACCTCGGGAACCCGGTGCAGCTGAAAGCGTGGATCGACGCGATCGCCCGCGCGGGCGTCACGTTCCGCTACACGAAGAGCGGTCCCGAAGGCCTCCTGAAGGGAAAGACCGCGTATGTCGCATTCGCGCGGGGCGGGCGCTACCGCGGCACGCCGGCCGACGCGCAGACGCCTTACCTGAAGACGATCCTCGGGTTCCTCGGCATCACCGACGTCCGCTTCATCTACGCCGAGGGGCTGAACATGGGCGAGGAGGCGACCCGGAAGGGGTTCGCCGAGGCGGAAGCCGACCTCGAGCTGGCGCTCGCCGCCTGACGGCGCCGAACGGGAGAGACGAGCATGACGAAGACCGCGAACACAGTGTCCCCGACGACGTCGATCTCGGCGCCGACCGCCGCCCCGCGGGAGGAGAAGGTCCTCTCGTCCCGCTCCGTCGAGCGCCTCGTCGCCGGGACGGCGACCTCCGACGGCGCCGGCGTGAAGCTGACGCGCCTCCTCTCCCAGCCGCTGCAGCGGCGGCTCGACCCGTTCCTGATGCTCGACGCGTTCGGGAGCGACGACCCGGACGACTACATCGCCGGCTTCCCCGACCACCCGCACCGCGGCTTCGAGACGGTGACCTACATGGTCGCCGGGCGGATGCGGCACCGCGACAGCGCCGGGCACGAGGGGCTCCTCGAGAACGGCGGCGTCCAGTGGATGACGGCCGGGCGCGGCGTCGTCCACTCGGAGATCCCGCAGCAGGAAGAGGGCGTAATGGAGGGGTTCCAGCTCTGGCTGAACCTCCCCGGCCGCGACAAGATGCAGGCCCCCTGGTATCGCGACTTCGGCGCGGCCGACCTCCCGCGCTTCACGCTGGGCGGCGTGACGGCCACGGTCATCGGCGGCGAGAGCCACGGCGTCGCGGGCGCGGTGAGGCGCGAGGCGACCGAGCCGCTCGTCCTCGACGTGCACCTCGAGCCGGGCTCCCGGTTCGAGCAGCCGCTCCCGCCCGGCCACAACGCGTTCCTCGTCGTCTACCGCGGCTCGGCGACGGTCGGCGGGAAGACGCTCGAGCCCGGAAAGCTCGCGGTCCTCGCGAACGAGCCGGCGTCCGACGGCGTCGTCCTCGAGGCGCCGGTGGCGTCGAAGGCTCTCCTCGTCGCGGGGCGGCCCCTCGGCGAGCCGATCGCGCAGTACGGCCCGTTCGTCATGAACACGCAGGAGGAGATCTACCAGGCGGTGAGCGACTACCGCGACGGACGTCTCGGATGAGCCTCGCGGCGCCGGAGCGGAAGGGGAGGGACCGAATGAACGCCGACTCGAACGAACGAATGCCCGCGATCTTCGCCGCGCACGGCGCGCCGGTCCTCCTCGACGACGCCGCCTGGATGGGGGAGCTCGCCGCGTGGGCGCGCGCGATGCCGAAGCCGAAGAGCATCCTGATGGTCTCGGCCCACTGGGAGGCGCGTCCGGCGACGCTCGGCGCAACGACGCCGGTCCCTCTCGTCTACGACTTCTACGGCTTCCCCGAGGAGTACTACCGGACCGTCTACCCCTCGCCCGGCGCTCCCGCGCTCGCGGCGCGCGTTCGCACACTGCTGAAGGAGCGAGGCGTCGCGTACGCCGACGACCCGGCGCGCGGTCTCGATCACGGGGCCTACGTGCCGCTCGTGGCGATGTACCCCGCGGCCGACGTCCCCGTCCTCCAGATCTCGATGCCCCGCCTCGACCCGGCGGAGCTCTTCGCGCTCGGCCGCGCGCTCGCGCCGCTGCGCGAGGAGGGAGTCCTCGTCTTCGGGAGCGGCTTCCTGACGCACAACATGCGCTACGCGTTCCGCCCGGGGGTGCCGGAGTGGGCGCGCGAGTTCGACGCGTGGGCCGAGGACGCGATCTCGCGCTTCGACGTCGACGCCCTCCTCGACTTCGAGCGGCGCGCCCCGGCCGCCCGGACCGCGCTCCCGACCTGGGAGCACTACGCGCCGCTCCTCGTCGCCGCGGGCGCCGCCGCGGACGGAACGCCCGCCGTGACGTTCCCGATCACCGGCTGGTGGATGGACGGGGCGTTCACGAAGCGCTCCGTGCAACTCGACTGAGGCCGTGGAGGCCACCGGCCCTCACTCCCTCGGCGGGAGCGTCCGCTCGCGGTCCACCTCCACGTCGCGCGCGAACTCCTCGTCGTGCGTGACGAGGAGGAGCGCCCCCCGGTAGGCGCGGAGCGCGGAGGCGACCGCCTCGAGGCCGGGAAGGTCGAGGTGGTTCGACGGCTCGTCGAGAAGGAGGAGCTCGGGCGCCTGCTCCGACGCGAGGAGCGCCGCGAGACCGGCGCGAATTCGCTCGCCCCCCGACAGCGCCGCGACCGGCTTCTCCCCGGCCTCCTGCACGAAGCCGAATCGCCCGAGCAGGAGCCTTCGCTCGTGCTCGGGTCGGGTGGGCGCAAGCCGCCGGAGCGTCTCCGCGAGCGTCCCTTCGAGACCGAGGACGGCAGCGTCCTGGTCGAGGAGCGCGACGCGAGCCGCGCCGATCCGGAGCGTCCCCGCGTCGGGCGCGCGGCCGGCGAGAAGCGCGAAGAGCGTCGACTTCCCGGCGCCGTTGGCGCCACGCAGTCGGATCCGCTCCGGGCCGACGACCGCGAAGGAGAGCGGGCTCGCCCAGAGCCACCCGCCCGGGAGGCGGACGTTGATCCCCTCGGCGTCGACGAGGCGCTTGCGGGCCGGCACGCGCGTCGCCTCGAGGTCGACGGCGACCGACGGATCGTCGGGCGCGGAGGCGCGGGCCCGCGCGAGCGCCGCGCGCGCGACCTCGACCCGCTCCTCGTGGACTTCCTTCAGGCGCCCGGCCGAGACCCGGGCCGAGCGCTTCATCGCGCCGGCGACGATCTTCGGGATTCCTCCCCGGGCCGCTTCCCGGCGGCCGCGCGCCGCGCGGTGCGCCTGCCTCTCGGCGGACGCGCGCGCCGCCCGCCGGACGGCGTCGAGCTGCTGCGCCGCGCAGACGATCGTGCGCTCGGCGGCCTCCCGCTCGGCCCGGCGCGCCTCGACGAACTCGGCCCACCCGCCGCCGAACGTGCGAAGGCGACCGCCGCCCAGCTCGATGACGCGGCGGGCGAGGGCGAGGAGCGCGCGGTCGTGGGTCGCGACGAGAACGGCTCCGCGGAACGAGAGGACGAGCTCGTGGACGGCGCGGCGCGCCTCCCCGTCGAGGTGGTTCGTCGGCTCGTCGAGGAGGAGCGTCTCCGGCTCGTCGAGGAGGAGGCTCGCGAGGCGCAGGCGCGTCGTCTCGCCGCCCGAAAGGGTGGCGGCGGCGCGGGAAAGGTCGAGACCGGTGAGGCCGACGCTTCCGAGCGCGCGGTCGACCCGCCAGGCGGGTGCGAGTCCGGCCTCGAGGAGATCGCGCGCCGTTCCGGCGCGCGCGGGCGCGGCCTCCTGCGGGAGGAGCGCGACGGCGCCGTTCCGGACGACGCGCCCGCGCGACGGCCGTGCACGGCCCGAGAGGAGCGAGAGGAACGTGCTCTTCCCCGAGCCGTTCGGCCCGACGAGGGCCGTGAAGCCCCGCGGGAGGGACAGGTCGACGGATTCGAGGAGCGGCGTCCCGTCGGGCAGGACGAAGGAGACGCCTTCGGCGACGAGGGAATACGGCATGAAGACCTCGCTCGGGAGCCGGGAGCGGCGGGCCGCTCGACCGGCGGATGCGATCGGGGGAGGCGGGTCTTCAGCTTCTCATCGGGCCCGCGGGGCGGGCGAAGAGATGGTACGACGCGCGGCGCGCGGAGGAAAGCGGTGCCCTCGGTTCCGTCGCTTCGATTCGCGCGCGGGAACAAAC
>JADHEF010000273.1_pt1 | contig 61575 bp, 59 predicted proteins | sample 8952391 | NCBI WGS metagenome assembly JADHEF01 (sample SAMN16124439, study PRJNA663245) | bioreactor sludge metagenome | isolation source: sludge (nitrite) | place: India:Bengaluru | collected 2019-02-28 | reverse complement strand
AGGCAGAACCCTGATAGGATAAGGGTTCTGTGAAATTTGTCGTGTACAGAGAAAAAAAGATAAAAACATCCAACTTAGGCGACACAGGAAAAGCGCATGGAAACCATATTAGGACTTTGTATCGGCATTGGCTTAAGTGCGGCCTGTGGCTTTCGTGTCTTTGTCCCACTCTTGGTCATGAGCCTTGCATCTATTCTGGGATGGTTCGAACCCATGCAAGGTTTTGAATGGTTAACCATGCCATCGGTATGCATCGCCTTAGCCATTGCAACTGTTTGTGAAATAGCAGCCTATTACATACCATGGGTCGACAACGCTTTAGACACCATTGCAACGCCAGCCGCGATGGTCGCAGGAACACTCACCACTATGGCGGTCAGCAGCGGAGAAATGTCGCAGTTTGCCAGTTGGGCCGCAGCAATTATTATCGGTGGCGGAACAGCAGGCGCCGTGCAAATGAGTACCGTTGCTGTCCGAGGGGTTTCAACTGCAACGACGGGTGGGGTAGCCAACCCACTGGTGTCTACCGTGGAATGGGTTGGCGCCGTTTTACTGTCCGTGCTGTCACTACTGGTTCCAGTCTTGGTGGTGATTGTAGGCATTATTTTAGCGATCTGGGCTGTACGTTGGTTTAAACGCAAAAAACAACAAAGTATCAGCACACCTTTATAGTTTCAGCAGTTTTCTTATGGTGTTGTTGGATCTTTAAATTTAAAGATAGAGTGGCTAATTTTTCGGTCATTTGGGTATCAATCCTTTTAACTTGATATGGCTTAGAGGTCAGTTTTACTTTTAAAATAATGATTGATTTTTATGCAGTATCCGTTTAATTTTATAAACACATACTTTTTATATGGTTTTATTTGTGGTTGAACTTTATAAAAATTATTCGGGGAACTGTAAATGATAAAATTTATTGTAAATGAAAAGCCTAGTGAAAAAGGCATCCATCATATTCATAATGCATCCTTAGGCTGTGCAGATTTACCCAGCTCGGAGGATCAAATTCTGATTGGTTATTTTGCCAATTACGAGCTGGCCTATAAACGGGCAAGAATGAACTGGCCCAGAGAAAAAGTCGAAGGTTGTGACAAGTGTTGTTTCAAATAATCAAAAACAAAAAAGCTCTGCAATTTATGCAGAGCTTTTCATTGTTGGATATGGATGTTCTATTTTCTAAGCATTACAACATTAATGAATTTCAATTCGGGTCGTGACCTTAATTTTTCGACACTCTCGGTCAGCTTCAACTAAAGCGCGAATTTTAAAGTCAGAAAATCGAACCATTCGATTTTGCATAGTAAACTGTTCAGGTGTTTTAATTTCTAAGCACTGAAAAGGACGCAGATTTTTTAGGATGTGCTTTTGTTTTTCCGTCATGTTCTGTGTCGATAAGTACACATAGCCTTTGGTGGTTTTTAATAACACTTCATTTGGCTGTGCTTCGGTTGAGCTAGTGACTTTAACGATATGTGTTTTTAACACTTTGCATACACTCAGAGAAAGCGCAAGGCACAGCACCAGCAGGGCAGTTTTGGTTTTCATGATGAAACGTATTTGAATGGTCTTTCTTCACTTTAGCGGAAAGTTTTCAACGGCAGCAATCAAAATATGACACTGACACAGTCATCTGTTTTTAATTGTAGAGCATTCTACAAATAGGCTTCTGATAAATGCTAAGCTGAAGCACAGATGCCAAAAATGAGGCATTCATTAGCGTGCTCGCTTAACTACCTTATTTAAAAAAATTAACAAAACTATGAAAAAACAGTTCATTCAAACTTCTCTAATGTTCGCTGCAATGTTGGGTATCTCCGCCAATCTGTGTGCTGAAAACTTAAGTGCTGAGAACATTCAGCGACACAAAGCCACCAACCAATACCAAGCTTACCTTCCCGCAAAATATACGGTGTATGAGGTCGTGCAAGGGGATTTAAACAAAGATGGCTTAAAAGATGTGGTTTTAATCGTCAAAGGTACAGATCCGAAACAATGGGTCACCGATGAATACCGTGGAAAACTAGATCGCAACCGCCGTGGTGTGATTGTGCTGTTGAATACCAAAGGGCACTACCAAAAAGTCGTTCAGAACCTGTCACTGTTTTCTTCAGAAAATGAAGATGGCGGTGTGTACTTTGCGCCTGAGTTGGTGCCCTCTATCGAAAAAGGCCTGTTAAAACTACATTATGCCCATGGCCGTTATGGATATTGGGCTTATCAGTTTCGTTTAGAGGGGCGTGATATGCGCTTGATTGGCTATGACAGCTCCGATAATTTTGGCCCTTATGTGAACAGTGAAACCAGTGTCAATTTTCTCACGGCTAAGAAGCTGGTCAGAGAAAATCTCAACAAAGACTCGGATAGCGACCCTAAATTTAAAGAAATATGGAGCAAAGTGAGTGTTGCTCCGCTGTATTTGAGCAAAATTCAGGACATCGATGATCTGAGTCTTGAATAGTGTTGGCTTAGTTTTTGCTAACTTATATCTCAAAATGCACTTTTATGAGTGACGTGAGTCTGAGGCATCAGTCACATGACTGCTTGGATTATGTATAGGGGAAAGCGATGGAAAATAAAGAACTGCTCTTGAGTGCTGCAGAGAAACCTAAGCTGAGTACGGCTGCCCATTTGATGGCAGGCTGGCCTTTGTTTTTAGTGATGATTGGTGGTGCAATCGGTGGAGCCTTAGCCGTGGTTGCGTATGTAATTAACCGAAAAATCTATCTGTCTCAGCTCAGCAATATGCAAAAGGTACTTGCCAATTTACTCTGTGGTATGTCTGCGATCAGTTTATGGTGGTTTATTGCAACATGGTTGCAAGGCTATATGGCGACTTAAGCGTTCTGAAATGATGTTTTAAAAAATGATAGAAGTTCATTTTTATGCGATGAAATAGATGATTCAAGTGTCATGATGAATATTTTTATCAAGTCTGGTTTTATTTATGGAAATATTTTTCATCATCGCTTGAAATTAGCTAATCTTCGGAAATTCATCCCGCACCAATTTGCTTAATATAGCGTTTAAGGGCACAGGAATCGAAAAGAGTAGTTTGCGACTCGTTATCTATCAGATCAGCGTCGTACTTACCCACAAGGTCTCGATTCAGCTTAGGACGCTATAGATTATCCATTTATAGGCAAAAGTTTAGAACTTACCCAGTTTTAACCGTTGAAGTTATCTCCTGATCCCTAGAAACCACATGATAAAAACAACACGATAAAAGACACGTCCATTCAAATATTTTCTTCCATTTTAAACGTCTATATTGCCCCGAATTTATCCAAATATTTGCTCTAACTGTGACCAAACAAATTGGCGCTTTGGTTTGCGAAAACGGCTTTAAAAAAATTGCGATTTGATAACATTGGAACGCTTTGAGTTCTGCTATAACCATTAAAAGTCTGATAAAAATATGGAACAACAATGAAAATATATGTCACCAGTATCATGGTCGATAGCCAAGAAAAAGCCTGTCAGTTTTATACAGAAAAACTCGGTTTTAAAATCAAACATGATGTACCTGTGGGGGAGTATCGTTGGCTGACCTTGGTTTCACCCGAAAGTCCAGAGGGTGTTGAACTGCTACTGGAGCCTGATGCACATCCCGCGGCACAGCCGTTTAAGGCCGCAATTAAAGCAGATCTAATTCCCTATACTTCTTTTCAAGTAGATGACCTTGATGCGGAATATGAGCGACTCAAAAACTTAGGGGTGCGCTTTACTAGTGAACCGATGCGGGCCGGAAAAGTCAAAGTTGCAGTCTTTGATGATACCTGCGGGAATCTCATTCAGCTGATGCAGGTCTGTGCAGGAAGTTGAATTTCTCATCTGTGATGCAGCAAAGAAATAAAATCCTGAGAAAAGCGCTTTTATGTGAGAAAAAAATCATAAATACGCTGCATTTGGGAAAATATTTTTTAGATAACCTGAAAGCCAAGATTTTTTTCCAAAAATAGCCAAAAAGACTTTATCTTCGGGAAACAATCCCGCCCTTGGATTGTTAAATTATATCTCAAGGGTGTGACGGGATCGAAAAGAGTAGCATGCTACCAGTGGCGCAAAACGCGTGAGTAGTACTTACCCAAAAGGTCTTGATTCGGCTTAGGACGCTATAAATCAAAAGTTTATAGGCTATAAGATCATTACTTACAAAGTTATGATAGTTGAAGTAAACAATATGTTTTCCCAGACACCCTAAAAAATTTGAACTCGAATAAAAGATAAATCAAAAAAAATAAATTTTAATATTTCCCGATAAAACCGAAAAATCCTGCTGTTGTAGTTTCACTTACATCATTTTATTTTAAGCTTTCAATCTAATCAGCCCTGCTAAAAAGTTGGCTTTATATAGGGTGATGGACGCCTAGGATTAAGGCTATTTTCCATATTTGGTGAATGATTGACAGCAGTAACACAGCTTGCTATTTTTCGCGCTCGCTTTTGTATGCTGCTATTCCTATGGCTCTAAATGACAACTTTATATATTCACCACCCCAAGAAGACTTGGTGATCGTTTATGAAGACGATGATTTGGTGGTAATTGAAAAGCCTGCGGGCTTGTTGTCGGTGCCGGGGCGTTTACCAGAACACCAAGACAGTGCCTATTTACGGGTTTTAGCCCAGTATCCACATGCCAAAATTACCCATCGTTTAGATATGGCGACCTCGGGGATTTTAATGTTTGCCAAGCATCGCGATGCCGAAGTCGCCGTCAGCAAAATGTTTCAAGCCCGCACGGTGGAGAAACACTATATTGCTTTAGTTCAAGGCCAGTTGGATGCTGAAGGCAGTGTTGAAGTACCGCTGATTACTGACTGGGAAAATCGACCACGGCAGATCGTGCACTTTGAACTAGGTAAGCCTGCAAAAACGCTTTATCAAGCTCTTAGCTATGATACTGAGACCGATATTACGCGAGTTTTACTGACCCCGATTACGGGGCGTTCACATCAACTCCGTGTGCATATGCAATATATTGGGCATCCAATTACAGGGGATAAGTTGTATCACCCTGAGCCGACACGGAGTCCATTAAAACGTATGGCTTTACATGCCAGTTTTCTCGCCTTTCAGCAGCCTTTAAGTGGAAAAGCGGTTGCGATTCATGGACGAGTGCCATTTTAACTGTGTCACACTTTATTTTAATTTTGAGAAATACTTAAAATTTGGGATATCGGGCAGTTTAAAAAACCGTTAGCGTAAGTTGTGTAAGTGCACTTTTATCCAGTGTGCTTATCTTTGTTGAAATTAACATTTGAGTTTGGCTTTTTGGCCATCGTCATGACTGATTGAAATTGAATGAAAATATGTTTGTCTGTTCCAAGGCTTACTGTTTGAGTTTCATGTGTTCTTACAGCTGAGTCTTTAAAATAAAAATGACATTCCCTTAGGGAGATAGGCCATGCTTTATGTACTCGCTGTCATTCTTGTCCTGCTGTGTGCTGTTATATGCGGGCAAAAAATACACAGTCTTGCCCAAAAAAAGAAGATTGAATCCTTAGAAAGCAATTTAGAGCGCAGTCGAAACAGTTTAGAGGTTTATGAACAGCAGCAAAGTGAATTACAACATCGGCTGACCAGTTTAAGAATTGAGCTTGGAACACTCAGACAACGCAACGAAACCTTGAGTCCTTACCAAGAAATTATTGATGTTGAACACTATGTGATTGAACGGCACAACCAAGTTGAATTGTTTGCTGAAACGGTTAAATTTGATGCTGAACAGATGCTCAAACAATTTCGGCAGCGCATTGAAAAAGTACATCACTTCTTAACGGAATATGAATGTAAAGCCAAAGAAGTTACCATGCAGCGCGCCAGAGAAAAACTGGGTGCTTTTTTTCACATGGCTGAAGAACGACAACATCTGGCTGAAATATCGAAGGCACTACACCATAAAATTGAAACCTACAGCCAGAGTTATCAACTACCTTCCGAGCAGTTATTAGATGAACTCATCGAAGGCTATGGGAAAACGGATGCGGCTGTTCATTTACTGAAAGTTCGGCAACAGGTGATTCGTGCGGTTGAGCAAAACGACGTTGTGAACTGCGCCTTTATGGATGAGAATCGGCGATTATCGATGATGGTTTTGGTTTCACAGTTGTTTAATACGAAAGCAGACTTTTATTTACAACGTGTGAGCAAAGACAATCTTGGTCTTTTGATTCAAGCTTTGCAGGATGACTTTACCCTGATCAATTACTATGGTGTGGCTTTCGGTCATACTCAGATACAAGAGAGTTATCTGGCTTTACGCTTAGAAGAACTTAAGTTTGCAGCCTTATTAGAAAACTTAAAAAGCAGTGATTTACAGTTTCAAGCGGACATTTTAGTTGAAGATCGGGTTTTACAATAACGCGGCAAAGTCTACGTGCAATAAAGTCCAAACAACCTTCGAAAAATCAGATGTAACTGCTATAAAAATGAGCAAAATATGCTATGTTGAAGTCACTATTTTGTCACTTGCCAACGATATATTGGCTAAAAAGATAACAAGGACATACGCATGACACGTGATTATGAATTATATCCAGATGATGATAACGGAAATGTACTTTGGCAAATGGCTGAGGATGGCGACGACCTATCTGAACCGCATGAAATAGAATATTCAATTGCCTTTCAAGAGCAGTCACAAGCAGAAAAGTGTGCGTTGTATTTATTACAAGAAGAGCAAAAAATCACTTTGTTTGTCGATGAAGAAAGCGACGTATCTGAGTGGATTATTACCATCTATGTGTACATGGAACCTGAGTATTCAGACATTGTTGACTTAGAACAATGGTTTACTAAAATTGCAGAACAGTTTGGTGGTGAATATGACGGCTGGGGCTGTATGGCCTATGTCTATGACGACGAAGATGATGAGGACTATGAGCAAGGTCAAGCCTAAGAAATGGTCAAAGTTAAAGCATGTTGAAAAACATGCTTTTTTTGTTGGTGGGTAGAAAAAGACAGCAGGCCACGTTTGACTATTTAAAAAAAAGATGCACAAAAAAAATACAGTATGTGGGTTTGAGCGTTTTAAAATAAATCTGAATATTTGAAAAGAACGAGAAAAATCATGTCAAATAGCGTCCAATTACACCGCGTATTTAGTGCACCCGGCGAGCGCGTCTATCGTGCTTTTACCACTGCAGATGCATTAGTGAAATGGATGGCACCACACGGCTTTACCGCACATGTAGATCAGTTTGATTTGCGAGAAGGTGGTCAATATGCATGTTCTTTACCAACTTCAGTACAGGCATGCAGCATTCATTTCATGGCACTTATCATGAAATCGTTGAAAACAGTTTATTGCGCTATACCGATGAGTTCGATGTGCCTGAACTTGCAGGTAAAATTGAAGTGCGTGTTGAGTTTAAAGAAGTATCTGTCGGTACTGAGGTCCATATTACGCAGTCTGGTTTACCCGATGTGATTCCTGTCGATGGCTGTTATCTGGGTTGGCAGGAGTCATTGCAACTCTTGGCTTTTTTAGTGAATCCAGACATTCCCGATGAATAGTGCTTCGTCATGGTTGAACAATTGAATAAGTTGCACAAAAGAATAAAAAGGAGTTCTGCATGCCAATACGCATGAAGCGAATTTATGCACCTATTGAAGCAGAGGATGGTAAATGGATTTTGGTCGATCGGTTGTGGCCACGAGGGGCCTCAAAACTTGAGGCCAAAATAGATGTTTGGCCAAAAATTCTCACACCATCCAATGAGCTGCGGAAATGGTACCACCAAGACATGGTGGCACACTGGGATGAGTTTAAAGTCCGTTATATGAAAGAACTGGAAGCACATCCCAGCGAGTTGAATGATTTGCGCCAATTGGCGGTGCGTGAGCAGATCACGTTACTCACCGCAGCCAAAGAAGAACAGCATAACCATGTGGTGATTTTGAAGCAGTGCTTGGAACAAAAATAAGAGTTGAGCTGATGCTATTACAGGGAAAATTTATATTTTCCTAGGCTTTATTTTATTCATCCCATGACAATGCTAAAGCCTTAAAATAAATATGTGATTCGCATCGTTTTCGTCTGAAAAATGCTATATTGGCGTTTTGAGCAATGTGAATTGCTTATTTTTTATTTTTTGAGGTTTTTATGTCTTTACCCAACTGCCCAAAATGCCAGTCCGAATATACCTATGAAGATGGTGACTTGCTGATCTGCCCTGAATGTTCAAACGAATGGAAAGAGGGAGAAGCAACAGAAGAAGTGGTGGCAATTAAAGATGCCAACGGTAACTTACTTGCTGATGGTGACACGGTAACGGTGATTAAAGATTTAAAAATTAAAGGTTCGTCGTCGGTGGTGAAAGTCGGAACCAAAGTGAAAAATATTCGTTTATTGCCAGATGCCGCAGATGGTCATGACATTGACTGTAAGATCGACGGTGTCGGTGCGATGAAACTGAAATCTGAGTATGTGAAAAAAGCCTAATGCGCTGAGTTTGCAGCTCGAGATTAAAACGGAGTCAATTGGACTCCGTTTTTGTTTTTTAGACATTTTGAAAAGACATTTAAGCGTTGAAACACCAGCACAGCATGCTATAAAGATAAAAACTGTTGAAGAATACGTTATGCCACATATCCACCTTGAATATTCAGATAATATCGACACCCTTGATGTTAAGCCGATGTTACTGGCGTTAAACCAAGCTTTGCTGGATGGTCAGTTTGTACAATCGGGCAATGACATCAAAAGTCGTGCCATTCGACAGTCCGATTTTGTGATTGGGGTAGAAGGCGATGCGCAGGCTTATTTGCATGCCAAAGTGTCTTTATTAAGCGGACGAGATGAAGCCACCAAGTGTGCCATTTCGAGCCAATTGCTTAAAACCTTGCAGCAAAACTTTACAGCCCCTCAGGATTTAACGGTACAAATTTGTGTAGAAATTATTGAAATGCCAAAAATCAGTTATAGCAAATTGGTATTAAAAGCATAAAATGATGAGGGTACCAAACCGTTTATTGGGCCGATATTGCGTGTCATTTAAACGGTTTGAGGCTGTCATGCGTTATTCATATAGCGCTGTTATTTTAAAAAAATAAAATCTGGGCTGGTAGTAAATGCACTTTTTTTTATAAAAGAAGTCATTTATATTTTATGAAATTGGATGTTTTTTTATTCAGTTTTGGTGGATCTACAATCACTTTAAAATAACAATAGGTAAGCTTATGTCAGGATGGTACGAAGTAAGTCAGGCAAATGATGGCCAATATCGCTTTGTATTAAAAGCGGGAAATGGCGAGGTCATTTTGACCAGTGAACTGTATAAAGCAAAAGCGTCAGCACATAATGGAATTGAGTCGGTGCAAAAAAACAGCCCCGATGATACGCGTTATGAACGCTTAGAAGCCAAAAATGGCAAACCTTATTTTAACTTAAAGGCTGCCAATCATCAGATTATTGGTACCAGCCAGTTTTATGCCAGTGAGCAATCCAGAGATAAAGGCATTGAGTCGGTCAAAAACAATGGTTCAAGTACCACGATTAAGGATTTGACGACTTAAGATCAGATTACATATTTTGCTTGTTTTAAGAATTGAAGAAAACCGCGTGTTTGCTATGGATGGCGCACGCGTTTTTTTATGCGGTTTGATTTGTAGTGTGGGAGTGTGATGTGGATTTTCGATTAGTTGGAGATGAGCATGCAGGGCATGAAATTATCTTCAAACTCAAACAATGGGATGATGCCATTTGTAAAATGGATGTACAAAATATCATTCGTATTTGTCAGAGTGATGTCAGCTTGTTTGATATTGGCTTTGAGCTGCAAGGTGTGCAAGCCTATCAAGAATTGTGGAGACGATATGCCCCATTTTTTCAGGGGGAAATCAAAGTGTTCAGGCGTAACATCAATATTTTTAGTCGTGATGGGTTAGCTTTTTTACATTGTTATTCTAAATTGGATCATGCCAGTGGCGTTGCAACTCCAGAGATTCCTTGGTGCAGAACTACGCTATGTTTTCAAAAAATGGCAGGTGAGTGGTTGGTTGCCCATCAGCATATTTCGGTGCCTGTGGACTTTGAAACTAAAATGTCAAAGCCGATTCATTTTCCAGACTGAGCTCGCTAAAGCTTTAGATTGGATACAGATTGAGCCACCTCCGTTTTGCTGGGCTATGGTTGAATGACAACATGAACAACTTAAGAAGAAGGTATCTATGGCATTTCAAGACTTTTACCGACTGAGTTCTCATGCGGTGCTAACCAATGATGCAGGACAGGTTTTATTACTGAAAGCCAATTATGCCGATCAGGCTTGGGGGCTGCCCGGTGGAGCCTTGGATATGGGAGAAACTATTCATCAGGCTTTGCTGCGTGAGTGCCAAGAAGAACTCGGTTGTCAGGTTCAGATCGATTATTTATCGGGTGTGTATTTTCATTCGGCAGTGACCTCGCATGCCTTTATTTTTAGATGCCATTTGGCTGCATCTGCTGAGATCAGGCTCAGTGATGAACATACGGCCTATGCATGGTTTGATTTAGATCAACTGTCTAAAGTGCAACGGATTCGTGTTGAAGACTGTTTAAATTATACAGGTACGGTACAGAGCCGAAGTTTTTAAGCACAGGGTTAATATTCCACGCAAGCGGAGTGAAGTCATATGTTGAATAAAGCGTTAGGAACGCTAAGCCATTCACTCTTGGGCGCTGTTTTGATCAGCACCTTATGTCAACTGGCTTATGCAGATACGGGGAGTTACTTTATACATAAAGACTGGGAACTTGCCTGTGATAATACGGGCATGTACCGTGCGGTGGGATATCAAAGTGATGCTCAGTTTGGTCATCCAGTTTCATTACTGATTTCTCGTCCTGCAGGTGCAGGCAGCGCGGTGCTCACCCAAGTTCAAGTGGCTGAGGAGTTTACGCAGGATACTGAAGCCAGTTTAAATGTAGGAGGAACATCTCTGGGGAGACTGACCATTGATGGCAAGAAAAGTACTGCGAAACTGTCCAGTGCTCAAAGTGCGCAGTTGCTAAAAGCTTTGGTGGGTGCGGAAGATATTCGTCTCACGACCCAAGCACAGCAATGGCAAATTTCAACCGCAGGGGCAAATGCTGTTTTGCTCAAAATGGATGATATACAAAAGCGGGTAAATACACCGAATGCCATCTATCAAAAAGGCAATCAGTCTGAGCAAAATGTTTTACAACCCAAAGCCATCCCTAAAATTGGCATCACGGGATATCGCCCTGCGGTTGCCAGCCACTTTGCCGTGGACAGTAAAAATGCCCATCAACTCTTTAAAAAGTTAAAAGCAAAAACAGATGAACAAGACTGTCCAAATCTCTATAAGGCGCGGTTTTTTGAGGATGATCGGGTTTCAGTCTATCCGCTGAATGCGGAACAAGTGGTGGTTCAAGTACCATGTTGGCGTGGGGCATACAATGAAGGTCTAGGCTACTGGGTCATGGACAAAGCCTTACAAAAAATTCAGCAGCAAGTTACCACATCAGGCTCAAGTTTTAGTGAGGCGCAAATTTTCTCAGAGCAAAAAGGGCGGGGCATTGCTGACTGTGGTATTCGTTCCGAGTGGGCTTGGAATGGAAAGGCTTTTGTTCTCAGCTATCAGGCACAATCGCAGCAATGTAAAGGCTTTGCGGGTGGTGCATGGAACTTCCCGACTTATGTCGCGATCGTTGCGCGAACGGATTAGGTCGCGCTTGTATTTAGTTTGAGAATAATGTCATCCAGTGGCTTGATACGTTTGACTTCATCCCAGAGGGCTTTGGCTTCAGGATAGTGTTTAGACATCATGCCCAACCACTGCTTATAACGTCCGACCATATTCATTTCTTTTTTATAGCCGCCGTTTAAAAAACGGATTTGTAAGGTCAGTAGCTCATTCCATGTGAGCAGAGGTGTATCGATATTTTGACGAATACACTGAGTCAAATCGGGGGTAGTCACGGCACCACGTCCAATCATCAAATCTTCACAGCCAGACTCTAACCGACACTGTTTCGCGTCTGTATTGTTCCAAATTTCACCATTGGCAATCACATTGATCTTCAATGCTTCACGAATCGGGCGGAGCTGATCCCAAAAAGCGGGTGGGGTATAACCATCGGCTTTGGTACGTGCATGCACGGTAACCCATGCTGCACCTGCATCTTCAATGGCATGAGCATTGTCCAACATAAAATGTCGGTCCATATAGCCTAAGCGCATTTTCGCAGAAACAGGAATGTGCGCAGGAACCGCATCACGTACTGCTTTGACCAGTTCATGCACCACTTCTGGCTCATCTAAAAGCACCGAGCCACCACGGTGACGGTTCACGGTTTTGGCTGGACAGCCAAAGTTCATATCAATGGCGGGTGCACCGAGTTTCACCGCACGGATGGCATTGGCAGCCAGCATTTCAGGGTCATTGCCTAAAAATTGAACATGCACGGGTGTTCCCGCTGCCGTTTTTCCATCATTCAGTAATTCAGGGCAATACTGATGAAAAATATGATCGGGTAAGACCGAATTGGTCACACGGATAAACTCGGTCACACACCAGTCGAAGCTACCTACAGACGTGAGCACATCACGCATGATTGGGTCGGTTAAGCCTTCCATTGGTGCAAGAATGAGTTTCACAGCGGTGTCACCAGTCAAATAGAAAAACGGTGTTATACGCAAATCCGATCACGCTGTCTAGTCTAAGGTGTTTGGGTTAAAGCGAAATAGCTTTGAATCTGTGTCTCCTCGACAAAGGCGTCATCATGTGAAACTAAAATAACCGTCCCTGTAAAATCTCAAATAGCCTGTGCCAATAGCTGTCTTGAGTCGATGTCGAGATGATTTTCGGGTTCATCCAATAGCAGTAAGTCCACAGGCTGTGCTGCGAGACAAATACACAGTAAAGCAACTTTGAGTTGTTCACCGCCACTGAGTAGTGAGATGGGAAGAAGAGCTTTATCTCGTCGAATTCGAAGTTGCCCCAATTGATTTCGACACGCCTCATCGGACAAAGACGGATTCAATAATTGTAAATTGTGTACCGCATTCAGTTCTGGATTTAGTAGGCTAAAGTTTTGATCTAAATATAACGATGCTCCTCGCTTGAAAATGTCTCCCGATTGAACATGACTATAATTTTGAATGGCACGAAGTAAGGTAGACTTACCTGAACCATTTTGGCCCCGCAGTTGGATTTTTTCTCCGTTGTGTAAGGCAAAAGAAATAGGGAAGATAGAAAGTGCTGCTAAAAACACTTCTTTTAAATAAAGAATTTCACCAGTTTGTTTAGGTTGAAAATGGAAATCAAACTTTTGTGACTTAATCTGTTCTAGTTGCTGCTGTTTGTTTTTGAGCTCATCTTGCGCTTGTTCCTTTTGGCGAAGTTGTTGCTGCGCGACTCCCGATAAGGTTTGACTCGCACGTTCTTTTTTAAAGTCGAGCAGGATTTTGGCTAGGATCAATACTCGGTATAGTTGCAATGGAAGTGTTGCAAACCAAAATCATTTAAAACATAGGTATTGGAGATTTGATTTAACAATGTGCGGTCGTGACTAATGACTAAACAGCCCGCAGGATGCTGAAGGATTTTTTGACTTAACCATGCACGACTTGCATGATCTAAGTGATTACTGGGCTCATCAAGAAGTAAATAATGCTCAGTTTGTAAAAAAAGGCGACACAGTGCCAGTTTTGTTTTCTGACCTTCACTCAGTTGAGAAACTGAGCTAGATAGATCTGTAGGTAAGTTTGCACTATTTAGCAATTTCAACTATTCAGTGGGTTGATGCCATGCATGTTCGACGCGGTCATAGTCTTCAAAGCTCGCAGTTGATTGTTCAATACGTTGAAAACTTGCATGTAAGTCAGCAATGTTAAGGGCTTCGGCAAGTGTACAGTTGCTTAAACGCTCGAGCTGACTTAAGTAGGAAAATGGCATACGCCAAATCACTTCGCCACTCGCATAATTGGGCATGTGCGCCTGAGTGAGTAGCGACATTAATATTGATTTGCCTTGACCATTGCGTCCGATCAGAGCTGAACATTGGGCAGCGGGCAATTCAAAGTTTAAATGCTGAAAAAGTGGTTCATGAGCAAATTGAACGCTGAGATTTTTTACAGTACAGGCCTGTTGGGTCATTGAAGACTCCTTTATACAGGACATACAAAATAAATTTTTATAGAGATATAGAGCAGTAAATAAGTTTATTTTGCACGTCAGAAAACACATAAATTAGATTTGACGGAAAATAAGACTTACTTCATTGGCGTTACTCTAAAATAGAAGAAGGGGGGATATTTAGCCAGTATAACAGGTGAATGAAAAACGATCCATTTCATTGTCTTTCTTATGTACTTAAGGTTTATCGATCAATGCTATTGGTTAGGGAGTTTGTCATACACTAGTCGAAGCTTTCTGTAGATGTAAGTACAACCCGCAAGATTGGGATAGTTAGGCTTTTAGGAGTACAAAGTTGAGGCTCACAGTGGCGTTATACATTTTTAGTGGGGATGAGAAGTAATAGAGAACTAAAATATTGTAGGGTGGTTGGGGGCGTTTTTAGTGTTATGTTACATAAGCTCTATTCTGTAAACTTTATGGAAAATTATTAATTTTGTTCATATTTGTTAGAATTTTTATACTATCCATATAAGTATGAATGTAAGTATATTCATAACAAATTTTTTCCCCTTGCCTTATTTCTCCAGAGTATTTTATGTTCTGATGCACATCAAATTCAGGATCAAAATTAAATTTATCTATTTCCTTTTGATTATTCTGTATTACAAAATACTCCTGACTAAATCTAGCTTTTGTTGACTTAATGCCCAACAAGTAGCCACAGTTTTTAATTTTATTTGTTGAGTTTATTGCAGAATCTAATTGTTTTTTATGAAAAAAATCGCTACAAACCCATGTGATTAAAGTGAATGCAAATGCTACAAAGAAAAATTTCATTATAAGTTTAATTTTCCTAAAGTTAACATAAAAGACTTTATCGACCTAAAATCATTTCCAATACAAACTTAGATCCGATAAAACCAACAGCCAATAAAAAGAATCCAATTAAGGTAAAGCGAATCGCTTTTTGACCTCGCCAACCGAAACGGTAATGTCCGATGAGCAAAGCCCCATACACAAACCAAGAAATAATACTAAAAGCGGTCTTATGTGCCAGATGTTGGGCAAAAAAGTTGTCAATGGTAAAGAAACCAAACACCAACGCCACAGTCAGTAAAATAAAACCCGTTTTAATCAAGTCAAACAATAAAGATTCCATCGCTTGAAAAGAGGGCAGTAAGTTGACCCAAAAGCGTTTCTTTTGTTTGTTTTTTAACTCACGATCTTGGAACCATAAAATCACAGCTTGTATGGTCGCCATGAGTAGTACTGCATAGGCTGACAGCGACAAAATAATATGAATATCTAAACCCAATGAGCGCTGTTCAATAAATTGAGTGGATTGACTAAAGGCAAATCCTAAAATGAGTCCTGTAGCGGCCACAGGAATGCCAATCAGGTTCAAAGCTAGAATTGGACGATAAGTGCTATAGAGTAGACTAAGTAACAGCATGAGCCCCGATGTAAATGACATTAAGACAAAAACGTCATAATTCACCCCCATCGGCGTGAGCATGTCATGGTACAAAACAGTTGCATGTAGTAATAAGCCTAAGCCTAAAATAATGCCAATAAACCAATGGTTTGGATCACGTTTAGCCATTAATTTGAGGAACAAATACCAAAAAGAGGTGGTATAAGCGACTAATGCTAAGATGGTGTAAACCAAGGGCAGGCTAATCATGTCAAACCTTTTTCAGGATGATGAATATTCATTTATATAAATTCGGTGCGAACTACAGTATCCTATAGCATTCTATGCATAAATTTTCTATTTTAAGAAAGATTTTTTTGCAACTAGCAATTTTAAGCGGATTTTGCAATGTTTGATACCTTAACGGAACGACTCACGCAGAGTTTAAGAAATGTTACTGGCTCTGGGCAGCTAACCGAAGACAATATTAAAGATACCCTACGTGAAGTACGTATGGCACTTCTTGAAGCCGATGTTGCACTTCCTGTAACTCGTGAATTTATCGCGAAAGTTAAGGAAGAGGCGTTGGGTCAAGAAGTCATGACTCAATTATCGCCGGGCCAAGCATTTGTTAAAATCGTGCATGACGAATTAACAAAAATGATGGGCGAGGCCAATGAAAGCCTTGATCTTGCAGCGAAACCTCCTGTTGTAGTCCTACTCGCGGGCTTGCAAGGTGCAGGTAAAACAACAACGGCTGCAAAACTTGCTCGCTTCTTACAAGAACGTCAAAAGAAAAAAGTAGCGATGGTATCTGCCGACGTTTACCGTCCAGCAGCAATTAAACAGCTACAAACCGTTGCAGGTGAAGTTGGCGCGATTTTCTTTGAATCGAGTGCTGACGAAAAACCAATTACCATTGCAACACGTGCAATTGAACAAGCCAAAATTCAGTTTGCGGATGTCTTGATTGTCGATACCGCAGGTCGTCTACACGTAGACGATGAAATGATGGACGAGATCAAAGAGCTTCATGCGGCGATTAAGCCAACTGAAACTTTGTTCGTGGTCGATGCAATGACCGGTCAGGATGCGGCAAATACAGCCAAAGCCTTCAATGATGCACTGCCATTAACGGGTGTGATTCTGACCAAAACTGATGGTGATGCGCGCGGTGGTGCGGCGCTCTCAGTACGTGCAATCACAGGTAAGCCAATCAAATTCTTAGGTATGGGTGAAAAGCTCGATGCCTTAGAGCCATTCCATCCTGAACGTGTTGCACAGCGTATCTTGGGTATGGGTGACGTACTTTCTTTGGTCGAAGAGCTTGAACGTAAAGTCGACAAAGAAAAAGCCGAAAAAATGGCGAAAAAACTGCAAAAAGGTGGCAGCTTCAACTTTGAAGATATGCTAATGCAGTTTGAGCAAATGAATAAAATGGGCGGCATGATGGGCTTCTTGGATAAGTTGCCTGGCATGAGCAATGCAGGGATTCAAGATGCGTTGGCGCAAGCGAACCCTGAAAAGCAAGTGAAAAAGATGGAAGCGATTATCCAATCGATGACCATCAAAGAGCGCCGCAATCCGGACCTCATGAACCCAAGCCGTAAAAAGCGCATTGCAGCAGGCTGTGGTATGGATGTCGTTGAAGTCAATAAGTTGATTAAACAACATGCGCAAATGGCGAAAATGATGAAGAAATTTGCCAATCCATCGGGTATGGCAAAAATGATGAAATCATTAAGCGGTATGCAAAAACAGTTTGGTGGCGGCGGCGGAATGGGGCCATTATTTGGTGGCAACGATAAGAAGTAATCTACTTCTTACCATTTCAGAAAAAGGCGCGTTGAGCGCCTTTTTTATGTTGTTTTGTGAGTCATGGAAAATATTATGTGTATTTTCAATACCCTCAATCAATAACAAAAACGCACTGTTTATGGCTTGAAAGTTGCGTAAAATTTATTCTTTTCAAACATTATAATAAGAAGTTGAAAATGAATGGATCAAAACAACATATCTATATTGTGCATGGCTATCAAGCATCGCCCAATGACCATTGGTTTCCATGGCTAAGTCAAAAACTCAGTCAGATGGATCTGCATGCTAAAGTAAAACGCTTAGTGCTCCCGCACAGCGATGCACCACATTTCGAAGAGTGGCAGCAGGCTTTGGCCCTGCAGATGACCACTTTGGATGAACATACCATCATCATTGCGCATAGTTTGGGGTGTCTGGCGACTTTACATTATCTCAGTAGTAAACTGCGTGAACGTCGAATCAAAGCGATCTTTTGTATTGCGGGCTTTAAAGCGGCTTTAAAAAGCTTACCTGAGTTAAGTGGCTTTATTGCGCAAGCGAAGTTGGACAGCGGTATACTCCACTCTCACATCGCTTCACGTGTGGTGATGTTTTCCAATAATGACCCTTATGTTCCACCTCCTTTGGCCCTTACCTTTGGGCACTTCTTGAGTGCAGAGGTACTGGAGGTGAAACGTGCAGGGCATTTTATGCGTGAAAATGGCTATGCTGAATTTGAGCTACTGCTCAATACCTTAAAACCCCTTTTACAACAGCAGGCGGTGGCTCAGGGTTGATGCTGAATATAATATTGTAGCCCTTTAAGTAATAAATCATTTTCAATGCATGGTGCATACTCTGCCAAATAGCGCGCAAATACAGGCGCATCACCGCCAGTTAAAATCAGTTGGCGTGGAGATTGTTGCAAGACTTTTTCAATGGTACTGACCAAGCCGAGCAAAATCCCATGATGCACTGCGTCGATGGTATTACGACCGGGCCCCAGTTCATCAAAAGCGGCATCTGGAATTTTAATGCCTTTGGTGTTTTGGATCAGCGAGTCTCGTTGTAAGTAGAGGTTGGGTAAAATATAGCCGCCCAAATGCTGTAAACCATCCGCCAAGTCGATGGTCAGCGCCGTGCCACAGCTAATAACACAATAGTTCTGCTCAGGATTACGTGCGACGGCCAACACTTGCAGCCAACGGTCAATTCCGAGTTGTTCAGGCTGTTCATAGCCACATTGTAAGCCAGCATAGTTGGCCTGTACTTGAGCAAAGGTGATCGGCACATTTAAACTTTTTAAAAGTCTACGGATTCGGTCATTATTTTTTTTGTCCTGAACCGAAGAAACGCCAATTTGTTGGATGTTTAAGTTTTTAAAATGCTGAATTAGACCTAAAAGTAAATCGGCAGGGGATTGCAAATGTAACTCAGCCCCTTGTTCCAAAATTTGATCTTCCTGCGTAATCCAATACTTCAGACGAGTATTACCAATATCTAACCATAAATTTTTCATGATGATGCTCAATCATTTAAACAGGGATCATTGGGCGTAAACGGCCTTGATAAAAGCTTTCCACACCATTGGCGGTCTGAATTTGTACTGCACCATCATCTTGAATGCCTAAAAAGATGCCTTGAGACAGACCTTTCATATGTTCAAATTCGACCTGTTGCTGCATAAATGCTGCGTAATGATTGAAACGAGAAGCCAGATTTGCACTATTATGGGTGAACCATAGGCCTGCCTGTTGAATCGCCAGATACAGTTCTGCCATTAAGCGAATTCGATCTGCTTGGGCTAAACCCAGCTGTTCAAGTGAGCTGGTGGCTTGATCAAGCTGAGTATCTTCGACTTGGTTGATATTGATGCCTACCCCAATAATGGCTTGGTGGCTCGACAGTGGTTCAACTAAAATTCCGCCCCATTTACCTTGAGCACTGTAAAGGTCATTCGGCCATTTTACTTGCAGAGCAAGGCCCTGCAAACTTGGCATTTGCAAGATATTTAACGCAATTTCTAAAGCTAGCCGCCCATCTATAGGTGTTTTGGTCTGTAGCAATGTGCTTAAATAGATGTTTCCTTCAGGAGAAACCCATTGTCGTTGACGCTGTCCACGACCTTGAGTTTGTCGTGTACTGCAGACCAAAACGCTCTGAATCCCTTTTTGCGCAATTTCACGCACATCATCATTGGTGGATGTGGTAACTGGCTTAAGCAATAAAACTTCAGGAAGTTGCTGTGCTTCAGCGAGAAGCTGTTGTAGTTGGCGTGTCTCTAAATCCATATGAATCTGAGAAAAGTGAAAAATGATCATGGAGTTAATCATATATTTACTGATTGGCGCAATCGCTGGTTTTGCTGCGGGGCTATTTGGGGTCGGTGGTGGACTCATTATCATCCCGATTTTATATGTGGTGTTTACTCACCTGAACTATGACCCGAGTGTCATTATGCATATGGCGGTTGGCACATCACTAGCGACTATTATTGTCACGTCAATGAGTTCCGTGAGTGCGCATCATAAACGCGGGGCAGTGTTGTGGTCTGTATTTCGTAATTTGGCTCCAGGTTTAGTTATGGGTGCTTTTTTAGGTGCGGGCATTGCAGACTATATGTCAGGACATGGCTTACAACTGCTGATCGGTTTTTTTGCGGTTTGGGTGGCGTACAAAATGTTTAGTGGCGCGCATGTTGAGGTCGATCCATCGCGTCAGTTGCCCTCTACAGGCAAACAGTTATTTGTCGGTGCAGGCATTGGTGTGGCTTCTGCGATCTTTGGCATTGGTGGGGGTAGTTTGACAGTGCCGTACTTAAACCGTCATGGTGTGGTTATGCAAAAAGCGGTGGCGACGTCAGCTGCTTGTGGCCTACCAATTGCAGTGGCTGGAGCTTTAGGTTTTATGTGGTTCGGGCATCGGGCTGAAGTGAATGTACCGAATACCATTGGTTATATTCATGTCTATGCATTTTTCGGGATTGCGGTCATGAGTTTTATCACCGCAAAGTTTGGTGCGAAAGTAGCGCATCGTTTATCGCCTGCGATGTTGAAAAAGTGTTTTTCTGGCTTGTTGGTTGTGGTTGGTTTATATTTTATTTATCAAGGTTTTAGTTCTTAATTTCTTTGATAATGTTGTGTGCGTTGCTGTTGATTGGCATTATAGACGGTAAAATTGTTAGACAATGACATAGAGTTTAGCGTTTAAGATCGGGTAAAACCTAAAAATAGGTCACTAAAGACCATGGATTGCATCTTATAAAAACAAGTTAGGAACAGTATGCAAGCACATGATACAGAGAGTTTGTCCGAACAAATTGCCAAGCACATCAGTGAACAAATCATTCGCGGTGAATTGGTCGAAGGTGAGCGCATACAAGAATTACGTATTGCCGCTGAACTGGATGTGAGTCGCGGCTCGGTGCGTGAGGCCTTGTTACTGCTTGAACGCACACATCTGATTGAAATCTACCCGCGTCGTGGTGCCATCGTTTCTGAAATGTCGGCTCAGCAAGTACGTGCCTTGTTTGACACCAGCAGTCTGCTGTTGGGGCAAATTGTGCAACGCATTGCGGAAACATGGCGCAGCTATGAAGCGGAACGTTTACAGCTGTTATTGGATGAGTTGGGGAATCAGCTGAAACAGGGCAGTATCGAAAAATTTTATGATTTGATTTTTGAAGGATTGGCGCGCCAGCATGAAATGGTGGGCAATGCCTATTTGATGAAGTTTTACCAAGAACTGTTACCCTCGATACGTCGGAGCTATTTTTTAACCTTAAATACTTCGCGTAGAGAGTTACAAGAATCTTATGATTTATTTAAACTGGTGACTGATGCGGTTTTAATCAGAAAATCACAACAAGCTACTTTATTTATGGAAGATTTTTGTCGACACTTACGTAACTTGGTGTTGGAATCTCTGGCCCGAATGAAACAAATTGAACTTGCGTGGGCGAGACGCTCACGACGTTAGTCAGGACATTATGCGTTTAAGCAGTTTAAAACTTTCCGGCTTCAAATCTTTTGCCGACAGTACCACATTACACTTTAAAGATAACCGTACCGCAGTCGTTGGGCCGAACGGTTGTGGCAAATCCAATGTGATCGATGCTATTCGCTGGGTCATGGGCGAATCCAGTGCGCGTCAGTTGCGTGGTGGCAGTATGCAGGATGTCATTTTTACAGGCACGGCAAAGCGCAAACCTGTCAGTGTCGCCAGTGTAGAACTGCGTTTTGACAACACTTATGGCAAGTTAGGCGGTAGCTATAATGCCTATACCGAACTGGCGGTTAAACGTCAGGTCAACCGAGATGGCAAGTCTGAATACTTTTTAAATGGTACCAAGTGCCGTCGTCGGGACATTACAGATATATTCTTGGGCACAGGTTTAGGGCCACGTTCTTATTCGATTATTGAACAAGGCATGATCAACCGTTTGGTCGATGCAAAACCTGAAGAAATGCGGGTTTTTATTGAGGAAGCCGCAGGGGTTTCGCGTTATCAAGCACGTCGCCGTGAAACTTTATTACATTTGGATCACACCACGCAAAATTTATCGCGTTTAGAAGATATTGCCTCCGAATTAAGATCACAGTTAAAAACTTTAAAACGTCAGGCTGAAACCGCGATTCAATACAAAACATTGGAAAGCCAAATTCGCACCATTAAAGTCGAAGTTTTATCTTTTCAGTGTGAACAAAGCAGCCGTTTACAGCAAGAATATACGCTGCACATGAATGATCTAGGTGAGCAGTTCAAGCTGGTGCGTTCAGAGTTAACCACTTTAGAGCATGATTTGACGTCAACCAGTGAACTATTTCAACGCCTGATTCAGCAGTCCACACCACTACAGAGTGAGTGGCAACAGGCCGAGAAAAAGCTGGCTGAGCTGAAAATGACTTTGGAACAAAAGCAGACACTGTTCCAGCAAAACACCACCACTTTGGCGCAGCTTGAACAGCAGAAGGCGCAAACTAAAGAACGTATGCAACTGATCGAGCTGCAACTGGAAAGTTTGCACGAACAAAATGAGCTTCATACCGAACAGTTACAACAGCAAGAAAGTCAAAACCAACAGCAAAGCCAAGGTTTAACGGATTTAAAAGCACAGCAGCAACAGCTGCTTCAACAGTTTGAACAAGTCAAAAGTTTGGTTGAAAAACAGCAGCAACAAAAAACGCAAATGTTGGCGCAAAGTGAACAGTTGGCCAAAAATATTTTACGCTTTGAACAGCAAAAGCAGATTTTAGAGCAGCAAGCGGCACAAATTCAAAACCAAAGCCAGTTGGATGTAATTGATCAGTTGTTACATGCCAAGCAAGATGCCGAGGCGCAGCAGTTACAACGTGAGCAAAGTATCATTGAGGTGCAGTTGCAGCTGGATGATTTGCGTATCCAACATCAAGCTGCTCAAACTGAGTTGAATCAGCACAAAGCAGATATACAGGTCTTAAGTGCCGAGCAGAAGCATCTCAAGCAGCTGTTGGTCAAAGTCAGTGCCTTAAAAAATAGTGATCATCCACAGTTGATGCATGTGCTGAAGCTTAAAGATGCGGCTAAAACCCATGCCGCGCTGGTCGAAAAATTCTTAGCCAAATGGCTTTCAGCGCACTGTTTGGACAACAGCGATGCATTCACCGATGCCGTTGCACGTCAGTTAACGCCTCAGCCGCATGTTGAACTGATCGAAATTGCAGGTTGCGATAGCCTAGCCAGTTGGGTTGAATCGCCACAATCCTCTTTGTGGCAGCAGGTAGGGGTGACCACCAACTTAAAACAAGCCTTGGCTCTGCAAAAGCAATTGAAAGATGGTCAGTCTCTTCTGAGTTTAGACGGTTATCATGTCGGCATGGACTGGGTGATTGGTTTGGATTATGACGAAGCGAGCCAAGCTGGACAGGGTGCGCTAAGTCATCGAATTCGTTTAGATGAAATTGAGCAGAGTCTTGCTGAAAAAATAGGACTTCTGACTCAGCTTGAAACGAAAACCACAGAGCTTCGTACTCAAGTCCAAGCGGTGGATGAGCAGTTAAAAGCGGATCAACAACTGTTGAAAAAAGAAGTTCAAGCGACGCAGCAGATTGATTTGAATATTGCCAAAGTGCAAAGTACCAACCAAGCTTTTGAAGTGCAAAAGCAACAATTGGCCAATCAACTGGCGCAGCTAGACAGTCAGCTTGAAGAAGATGCCATGCAAAAAGATGATCTGGAGATTGATCTGCATGCATTGAATATTAAGCTCGAGCAAAACTTGCCAAACTACAAAAGCATGCAGTTCCAAGTGGAGTCTTTGACTGAGCAACTGGATGATAGCCAGCAGCAGGCGCAGCAGGTTTGGCAAGCACTTGAAATGGTGCGTCGTCAGGCGGTGCAAACCACACAGCAGATTGAACTGTTAGAGAAAGACAGTACTTTCTTAAAAGCGCAGTATCAGCAAATATTGTCACAGATGGAGCAGGCCAAAAAGTTTATTAACCCTGTACAACTGGAGCTACCAGCCTTAGAAAGCCAGTTCAGCGAACAAGCACAGATCACTGAAAAGCTGCAAAAAACATGGTCTGAATGGCAAGTTGAGCTGAATGCGGTGCAAGAACGTCAGCAAAGTTTGACCGAACACCGTCATCAACAGCAACAACAAGATGAAAAGCTGAGAACCCAGTTAGAAGAGAAACGTTTGGCGTGGCAAGCCGCAAAGTCAGACTTACAACATTATTCTGAACAGCTGAAAGAAATGAATGTTGAACCTATTGTGGGTTTGAGTATTGATATTAGTAGCCATCAACAGATTTTGGAAAAAGCACAGCAGCAGTTTGAGAAATTGGGCGCAGTCAATTTGGCGGCTTCAGAAGAATATGAAGAAGTATCAAAACGTTTTGAAGAGTTGAGTCATCAAATTCAAGATTTGGAAAATACCGTTGAGCAGTTGCGTGCTGCAATGAAAAGTATTGACCAAGAAACCCGTAAACTGTTCATGAGCACTTTTGATCGGGTTAATACCGAACTACAAGATCTGTTCCCTAAAGTTTTCAATGGCGGTGAAGCAAGTCTGACTTTGGAAGATGACTGGCAGTCTGGGGTTAAACTCATGGCCCGTCCGCCAGGTAAACGCAATAGTTCATTGGCGCTACTTTCAGGGGGAGAAAAAGCCCTGACAGCATTGGCCTTGGTGTTTGCAATTTTCCGTCTCAACCCATCGCCATTTTGTGTTTTGGATGAAGTTGATGCGCCTTTGGATGATGCGAACGTGGGAAGATTTTGTAATCTTGTAAAAGAGCTTTCTGAACAGGTGCAATTCATTTACATTACCCATAATAAACTCGCAATGACGATGGCGACCGACTTGTTAGGTGTTACGATGCCTGAACCGGGAACATCAAAGTTAGTGACTGTAAATTTAGAACAGGCAAAAGAATACGGTTTAGTCGCGGAGGCCTAATAAGATGGAATACACAACAATTATTGGTATCGTCATAGCAGTGATCATTATGCTGTTTGGGGTTCGAATGATTTTTCGAAAGCCGGCAGATGCAGCGCCTTCACTTGAGTCCGCATTGCATATCGATGCTGACAGTCAAAAACCGATTATCCCGCGTCACGTACGTGACCAACTGCAAACGGCATCAGTTGAAGAGGCTGAACGTAAAGAGCCGACTTTAAACGAAAGCTCTGTAGAAGAGACACTGCCTGAAAAAGCCGAACCGAAAGCTTTGGATGCAGACAGTGTGCTCGAAAGCAGCAGTACTGAACCAAGTTTGGATGCATCAGCTGAGGTAGAAAATAAAGCAGTAGACTCAGTCGCTCCTGAAAATGCTGTAGCAGATGCAACGGAATTAACGACTGAAAGCGCAAGCTCCTCGCTTGTCGATGACCAAGCAAAAGCGGATAAAGCTGAATTTAGTTTAAATGCCAATGTCGAAAAAGCCGAAATTTCAGAGTTTGACGATGAAAGCAGCATTTTAGATGCACATTTGTATGAGCAAAAAATTGTCGATGATGAAAGTGCCTTAGCCACAGCAGAGTCGTTTATTGCCCTGAATGTTTATCCTGAACGTCGCGCGTTGTCTGGTGAGAAAACCTTAAAAGTTTTAATGAAGTATGGTTTACGTTTTGGCGAAATGTCCTGTTTCCATCGTTATAACGAAGATGGAACCAAGTTACTGTTCTCTGTGTTGCAAATTACTGATACAGGCATGGATGGTTTTGACTTGGAAAATCTGTCGACCGATCCAATTAAAGGCTTGGCATTTTTCTTGGCCTTACCACACCGCGATGTCCAAAATGCCTTCGACACCATGGACAGTATTTCACGTTTGATTGCTCGTGAAATCGATGGCACGGTTTATGACCAAAACAACCAAGAGTTCACGCCACAACTGCGTGAGCATTGGCGCCATTTGGCGATTGATTACCGTGCTGGACAAGCAATCGATGCTTAATCTGATTGAAAGCAGTGGTAACGATTTCTATAATAGACAGTAGAAATACAATTTTTAGGGCGGAACAAAGACCGCCCTTTTTTATGGTGAAATTATGACTCAAACTTCGACTGTCGTTGCGCAAATGCGTCAACTGATCCAAATTTTGGCACAGCATAATCATGCTTATTATGTGATGGATCAGCCGACCATTTTAGACAGTGAATATGATCAGCTTTTTCATCAGTTGAAAGCTTTAGAAGAACAATACCCTGAGTGTATTCAGCCAGATAGCCCGATCAATAAAGTCGGTGGTAAACCTTTGGCGAAGTTTACGAGCGTGACCCATGTGGTACCGATGTTGTCTTTAGGCAATGTGTTTAATCAAGAAGAGCTCTTTGCTTTTGCACGTCGTGCAGAAGAACGTTTGCCGAATCAAGCGATTCAATATGATGTCGAACTGAAGTTTGATGGTCTTGCGATTTCACTGTGGTATGAACAGGGGGTGCTGGTTCGTGGGGTGACGCGTGGTGATGGTGAGACAGGGGAAGACATTACCCAGAACGTCAAAACCATTCGGAACTTGCCGAAGGTGTTGAGTACAGATCAGGGTGAAGTACCTACGCTACTGGAAGTTCGTGGCGAAGTTTTGATGCCTAAAGCAGGTTTTGAAAAGCTCAATGCCGAAAATGAAGCCAAAGGTGAGAAGACTTTTGCTAACCCACGTAACGCCGCAGCTGGAAGTCTACGTCAGTTAGACCCGAATATTGCGGCTTCGCGTCCACTCGCATTTTATGCTTATGGTATTGCGCAGTGTGAACCGAACCATGGTCAAAGTACCATGTCGGAAAGTCTAGAGTGGTTGCAACAGTTTGGTTTTGCAGTTGGCGAGCGTCATTTTGTCTGCGATAGTATTCAAGAAGTTCAAGCGGTTTATGAACAAATCAATGCGGAACGACCACAATTGAGTGTGGAAATTGACGGCATGGTGATTAAGGTCAACAGCCTCAAACAACAGCAACAGCTCGGCTTTTTAAGTCGTGAACCGCGTTGGGCAACGGCTTATAAATTCCCTGCGGTGGCTGCGCTCACCACGGTTGAAAATATTGACTGGCAAGTGGGGCGTACAGGTACACTCACACCTGTGGCGCGTTTGAATCCTGTTGCTGTGGGCGGCGTAACCGTTTCAAATGTTACCTTGCATAATATTGGGGAAATTCACCGCCTAGATGTGCGTATTGGCGATACGGTCAGTGTCTACCGTAGTGGTGATGTGATTCCCAAAGTGGAAAAAGTATGGCCTGAGTTCCGTCCTGTCGATGCGACTGAAGTTGAACTCCCGAGCCAATGTCCCGTGTGTGAATCGCCAGTGGTGATGCCCGAAGGTGAAGCTTTAGCACGTTGCTCAGGTGGTTTGTATTGTGCTGCACAACGTATCGAGGCAATTCGTCACTTCGTATCACGTAAAGCGCTTGATATTGAAGGTTTGGGGGATCGTTGGGTCGAATCATTGTTACATCTTGATCTGCTTAAAGATGTGGCTGATATTTATCACCTACACGAGCACCGAGAAAAGCTATTAACCATTGAAAAAATGGGTGAGAAGTCCGTTCAGAACTTGATTGATTCGATTGAAAATAGCAAGAAAACCACTTTGGCTGCATTTATTTATGCACTGGGGATTCGTGGGGTGGGTGAAACCACAGCACGTATGTTGGCCAATACTTTCCAAACTTTAGATGCGCTACGTGTCGCAGACATTGAAGCTTTAAAGAAAACCCCAGATGTAGGGGATATCACGGCGGAGTGGATTGTCGACTTTTTCCAAGCGCCGCATAATCTTGAAGTTTTAGACCGATTATTGGCGGCAGGTATTCACTGGGACGCGCCTGTGGCACCAAGTCGCCAGCCTCTAAATGGAGAAAGTTGGGTCGTGACGGGTACACTCAGTACGATGGGGCGTGATGAAGCAACACAGCTCCTACAAGCACTGGGCGCACGTGTCAGTGGTAGTGTGTCGAGTAAGACCAAGTGTGTTGTTGCAGGTGAAAAAGCAGGTTCAAAGCTGGATAAAGCGGAGAAGCTCGGTATTGCTGTGATTAATGAAGCTGAGTTTATTCAATTGATGAAAGATTATGGACAGTTAGAGGCTTAGATCATTGACTCAGGTTAAATCAGAAATATGATACTTGGGCACGTCATCTGCAACCTGCGTGGTGTAAGTAAGATAATGTTTCTGCGACATATTTCTGATACATCAAAAAGTGGTCAGGTTTTGCAGATGACAATGGTTTTGCCTACTTTTGCCGAAACAAAAGTAGGGCCAACTGCAGGCTAATGATGAAATGGGGTGAGAACTTGATAAGACTCCGCCAAGATCATTTCTTCAATAAGCTGGAGAAATATTTAATTCAAACTTAGGTTGTTTATTTCAAGGAATATATTGCTTGATGACACCGTCATCGAGCAATTGTTGAAAGTGCTCAACGAGGCTTTCTTTGACATCTCGATACTCTAAACCCAATTCTTTTTGGCTCTTGTTCGCATCAAAATAAATCGGATAACCCATATTCAATTCAACAAACTCGCGGCTAAAGCCAATGAATGGACTAATCACCTTAAAGGCTGCTTTGGGCAGTTCATTTCGTGGAAATGGAAACTTCCAACCAAAATGTGCTTTAAGCAATTGACCGATTTCAAGCAGACTTAAAGTTCCACCACTTACGATGTAACGACCCGTTGCTTCTGGGTTGAATGCTGCTTGTAAGTGTGCTTCAGCAACATCTTGAACATCGACTACACCATTCCACATAGGTGGGACACCAGCTAAAGTCAAACCATTGGTAAACTGTTGTAAAACCTCAATTGAGCCTGACTGTGTATTTGGTGTCAATGAACGACCAAAGACCAACGCAGGGTTAATGCATACCAACTGCCAACGATCTTGTGCCTCAGCCATTTCCCAAGCTTTACGCTCAGCCATCACTTTAGAATATGGATAAGGCTGATGGGTCTCAGAACTGCTGGTGTTCCAGTGACTTTCATCAAAAGTATTATGATCGGTTTTTAAAATATCCACGGCATCGCCATATGTCGATGCAATACTCGAAGTGACAATGACGCGTTTAACGGACTCGGTTTCATTCACGGTGTTTAAGACATTTTCTGTACCCAAAACAGCAGGTTCAATGATGTCTTTCACTGCATCTTTATAGTTAGTAACGACGAAAGGAGAGGCCATATGAAAGACAATTTCACAGCCTTGCATCGCTTCTTTAAAGGAATTGGGCTCGAGCAAATTGGCTTTAAATAGTTTCAGTGTTCCAGCACTGCTGTCTGCAATTTTAGATAAATGCGCGAAGCTTTGAGTTTTGTTCAGGTCACGTACAGTGGCATGAACGGTATACCCTTGGGTTAATAATTTTTTAATCACCCAACTGGCAATATAACCCGATGCACCTGTAACCAGTACCGGTGCTTGTGTTGCTAAGTTTGTCATAGATTACCCATTGTTGTTTTAAGTATTGGCTTAGTGTAAACGTGAATGCCATGAAAGTCTTTGCCTATGGGGTGAACAGGTGTCTGACTTATGCGTCATTTTATAATATTGCCCCAAAATGTATTGAAAATGAGCGAGTAGAACGTATTTTTTAGTAGTAATCTTAAATTTGTATTTTAGATCAGATAGATAAGTCAAATGATAAAATACAATAAATAATGATAATTATTTTACATATAATAATAATTCTCATTAAAAATAAGTGTTGTTTAAAATGAAATCCTTCTCTAAGAAAATTCTTGCAAGCTCTGTTGGGCTTTTGATGATGGGTGGAGGCTGTTTACAGCTTGCTTTTGCAGAGGAGGTTTCAGTTTTACCTGCCTTAAAATCAGAAGCGCAATCACAACAAGGCTATGCCGATGGTAAATTGGCGAAGGCGGCTAACTTGGGTGCTTTAGGGAATAAGTCAGCGATTGATACACCATTTACGGTTTCTACTTATACAGAGCAACTGATTCGTGATCAACAAGCATCTACAGTGGGGGAAGTTTTAGAAAATGATGCCAGTATTCGTGCGACGACCAATCAAGGTCATTTAAACGAAAACTTCCAAATTCGTGGTTTTAGTGTCGGCTATGATGATATGGCTTATAACGGGTTATACGCTGTAGCTCCTATGGGACGTATACCAACAGATTTACTAGAATCGGTGACAGTATTGAAAGGGCCGAATGCTTTGGTTGCAGGTATGGCACCAGCAGGAAGCGTTGGCGGAGTAGTGATTGCGAATTCTAAACGTGCCGACCAAGATCTAACACGTATTTCGACGTCATTAGAAGATGAGAGTTATTATAAAACCAATGTGGATGTTTCTCGTCGTTTTGGTGACCAAAAACAATTCGGAGTTCGTGTAAACGGCACATATGGAGACGGTGAGCATCTTATTGAAGGTATGGATGACCGTTTAGCACTGGGTTCGATTGCAGCGGACTATACGACCGATAAATTAAAACTAAACTTTGATGCTTATGCCATTCGTGAAAACCGTGATAATGGTTCACCTGCAATGGTCTCTATGCAAAAAACAGGCGTAGTTGCTGCACCAAAGGGTGATAATAATTACTTTGATCAAATTCATGGGGAAACCTATAGCCGTTATGCGGGCTTAAATGGTGAATATAAATTCACTCCTGATACTAAGGTTTTTGCAGGTGTGGGTTAAGTTGAAAAAGGTTATTCGGGGCATATTTTTGGTACGCGTATGATCTTGCAGAACAGTGCAGGTGATGCAACTTCGCAGTATTATCGAGTCGCATCTAAAGAAAATAACCTAAGTGGTAATACGGGTATTGAAACTAAATTCAATACAGGCGCCATTAAACATACCCTTGGGTTACGTGCAGATTATGTGCATCGCGAATACGATCAACACTCTCGTGCGACCAGTTCATCATTTACAACGAATCTTTATAATCTTAACTCGAACGGGACAATGCCAACGACCTATCCAACAGTTGTACCTTATGAAGATGATAAATTCATGAGTTATACCTTGACGGATCAAATTTCAATGTTGGATGACAAATTTCAGTTGATTTTGGGTGCTCGTTATCAAGATATGCAGTTAGAAAGTCTCACTACAGATGTGAAATACGATGAAAATAAGCTTTCACCAAGTTTAGGGATAGTAATCAAACCGTTTGGAGAAAATTTATCTTTCTATGCAAGTTATGTTGAAGGTTTATCAAAAGCAGACTCAGTAACTTCTACCGCGGATGTGAATGAAGGAAAACTGTTTAAGCCTTACGAAACGAAGCAATATGAAGTGGGGACAAAGTATCAAGCTGGTTCTTGGTTAAATAGCTTGGCACTTTATCAAATTGAAAAACCGACTCTGATCACAACAGCTTTGGCGACAGCGGTTAATGGTAATACACAGATCACTGAAGATGGTGGGGAAAGTCGATCAGGTGGTATTGAATGGTCCTTCTCAGGGAATTTGACTGAGGACTTAAGTCTACTGGGAAGCATGGCTTATATTGATGCTGAATATACAAAAGGTTCTACAAGCACCACTGATATTTCAGGCAATACGATTTATGGTGTGCCAGACTTTACTGCCTCATTAGGCTTGGATTATGCCGTACCTGTGATAGATGGTTTAAATGTTAATGCTCGGGCTAACTATGTTAGTGAACAATATTTAGATAGTTTGAATACCTATAAACTTCCTGACTATACTATTCTCGATGTTGGTGCGCGCTATAAAACAAAACTGGGTGGTGTAAACACGACTTTCTTAGCCAATGTAGATAACGTGACTAATAAAAAATATTGGGAAGGTGTGTTCAACTCTTACTATGCAACGGTTGGTGGTGCACGTACCTATAAACTTGGCGTCACTTTCGATTTCTAATTTTTATGATCAGCCCATTGCGATGCAGTGGGCTTTTTTATGTCTGAATGCTGCCTCATTTAAGTTGAACGCAATGATTAAATTTCTCGGTTTACTCCTGTGCTGTGGTGGTTGTGTCCTGCTGTATTTGACCCATGCTAATCAAACTGTACTCAAGCAGGCTGTGGCGAAAAAGTACCGCTGGGTCGGGCTTACAGGTCTTGTTTTGGCATTGGTTCTTTTACTGTCAGTATTACCAAAACTGGTAGCAGTGTTGATGTGGTTACTGATTCCATTGGTGTTGTGGTCAGCACTACCATTTCTTCCTTTATTACATGGGGCTTTGACGCATGACGTTGCTACGCGATCAAAAGATACAACCTGACTGGTGGACGAAAAGCTTTGCGGGTGCAGTTCTTGGACTTAGTCTAGCTTTCGCTTTAGCTGCATTAATCACGATGTGGGGACTTCAATCTGAGCATCGTGGCCTTGCGCCACAGTTAGGGATGTGGTCGATTCCGTGGATTTGGTTACCACTCTTTTTCGTGGCCTATTTTATTCCACGTGGTTGGCAGTCTATTGTAATTTATTTGTTTTTCAATGTAGTGGCTTACGCACTCGTGTTTTGGCTTAGAGGAGAATAGGGTATGAAGGTACGTACAGATATTCTCCGACTTGCCAAAGAGTTACATACATGGGTCGGGATTTGCGCGGGTATTCTCTTGTTCATCTGCTTTTTTGCAGGTGGGCTAAGTATGTTCCAGCATGATTTGAGTAAGTGGGCAACACCGCCACAACAAAGTTTACATACGGTTGAATTGCATCAGTATAACGATTTGGTGTCACAGGTACAGCAGCAGTATCCTGAAGCGCAAAAAAGTTTCCAGATCAATTTAAACTCCAAAGAGTTTCATTATGCCCCGATTCAGTGGCAACCTGCGCAAAGTCAAGCACATGATGATCATGCTTTCGATACCGATCAAAGCGCGATGTTAGCGACACTGAAACCAGATGGCACTTTACAGGTTGAACAAGAAAACTTATCTAAACTAGGTTGGTTGATTGAACAACTGCACGAAACGGCAGGCATTCCGGGAATGCTTGGGCATCATACACTCGGTGTTTATGTGATGGGTGTGGTATCCGTCTTATATTTTTTGGCGTTGATGACAGGCTTGATCGTTCTCTTGCCAACGTTGGTCAAAGATTATTTTGCGATACGTAAAGGTAAAAATAAAAAACGCTTTTGGCTTGATGCGCATAATGTGATTGGCATTACCAGTTTACCGTTTCATATTTTGATAAGTGTGACGGTGATTGTTTTTGCATTTCATGATCTATTTTATGATGGCTTGGGGCAGTTGGTCACCAAAGGTAAACCATTGTTTGAACGTACCGCTGCGGTACAGACTGTAGATCCAGTTCCTCAACTGGATGTTGAAAAAATACTCTTACAGGTACAGCAACAAGCACAGGGCTATGAGGTCTCATCTGTAAGCTTTAACAATCTAGACCAACCTGCCAAGGCATCGGCACGCGTCAGTTTATATAGTCCAGATCAGATGTTACGCGGTGATAACTTCGACGTGATGTTTTTCAATCCTTATCAGCCTGCACCTTATAGTACAGCCAATTTAAATCCCCAAAGTTCTGGTCTAGATCAACTGATTCGATCGATGTTCAGTTTGCACTTTGGTAACTATGGCGGAGATTTTACCCGTTGGTTGTATTTGGCCTTGGGTCTAGGCGGAGCATTTTTATTTTACTCAGGCAATATTCTATGGATTGAATCGCGTGTAAAGCGACAAAAAAATCCAAATTTAGCACCACCTGCACAGCGTAAGGATGTGCAATTCATCGCAAACTTAACCATAGGCGCATGTTTGGGAGCGGTCTTTGGCATTGTTATGAGTATGTTGATCGGGCGCTGGGCCTATGTACTCAGCCCTGAGCTATACAGTATCAATGCGTGGTTTATGTATATCTATTATGCGATTTTTATCTTCAGTTTAATGCTTAGCTTTGTACTGGGCGTGGCGCGAGCATTACCAACGTTATTGCTATCGATTGTGATTGTTTTACTGCTCATGCCTTTGACTTCTGCTATAGCATTGCTCTTACCTAAGATTGGACTATGGTCATCTTCTTCCTCTTTATGGTGGATTGACGTCTTTGCTATTCTTTTTGCAGGGTTATTTTTCCGTTTTTATCGCCAAGCTCAGGCCCGAGTCCAGTCCGCAGAAGTGGGTTCTCTTTGGTCCGTTGCTCAGAACAAGTGAAAGAATGAATACCGTTCCAAGGCTGAAATAAGAAGCATTTTTAATGGTTACAAAATGAAGCACAGGGCTGTTCAAGCCTAAAAAGCCTTTGTAAAAGAGATGAAGTTTTGCAAGGGCTTCTTTTATAACTATTATTTTGATGATTCATACTGCAAATGCGTATGTTTCTCATTTTAATTTTATAAAAATCATAAACTTACATAATTTATCTTTTGCAAAGTGAATTAAATGTGTCCATAATAGTTGCATTAGAGAATGGAGATTTTGAAAATGCGTGGCAATCCTGAAGTCGTAGACTACTTAAATATGTTGATCGGTGGAGAATTGGCTGCACGCGATCAATATCTCATTCATTCACGTATGTATGAAGATTGGGGTTTGAGCAAAATCTTTGAACGTATTGATCATGAAATGCAAGAAGAAGCACAACATGCAGATGCGATTATTCGCCGTGTTTTGTTTTTGGAAGGCACACCAAATATGCAACGTGATGACGTTGAAATTGGTGAAGATGTGGTTTCATGCTTAAAAGCCGATTTAAAGCTTGAATATCATGTACGTGAAAAATTAGCGCAAGGCGTAAAATTGTGTGAAGAAAAGGGTGATTACATTACCCGTGATATGTTACGTCAGCAAATGTCAGATACCGAAGAAGACCATACTTATTGGTTAGAAAAACAATTACGTTTAATTGAATTGATTGGTCTGCAAAACTACATTCAGTCTCAAATGTAAGAGATGCCTGCCACTTGATGTAAAGGTGGCTTTTGCATTTACGTACTGAGTAATCAAAAAGCCTTCGAACATTAATTCGAAGGCTTTTTTGTATGGGTTATTTTTTAGAGAATTTTTGAATATCTGCCAATACTTGTCCCGCATGGGTTTGGGTATTTACACTGCTGTAGTGATAGACCACCGTACCTTGTGGGTCAATCAGAAAGGTTTCACGTTTCGCAATTTTCGCGATGCCCAAGTTCCGCACGATGCCGAGTTGATTTGCCAGTTGATGATTGTGATCAGCCAAAATAGGGAAATTCAGTCCCAACTTTTTAGAAAATTTTTGATGTGACTGTACATCGTCCAAACTCACGCCTAAGACCACCACATTATTTTTACTAAATTGTGGGTAGAGTGCTTTGAACTGATTGGCTTCTTGGGTGCAGCCCGGCGAGTCATCTTTCGGATAAAAATATAACACTACCCATTTGCCTTGATATTGTTTGAGCTCATGCCATTTGGCATTTTGATCTTGTAACTTAAAACTCGGTGCGGGCTTGCCTACCCATTGTTTTTGATCACTGCTTGCGGAATTGAATAAGCTATTATTGGCATACGCCGGAATGCTGAAAGCAATGGATGCGGCAATGCTGAGTAAACTAATTTGCATAAGGCTGGTCATTTTCATGGGGCATTTTTTTATGGAAGCTTGTACTGATCCTAGCAGATTTTGAGTTCTTCCTGAGCAGCGAGTGTTTGCAATTGTTTCTGATCTGTTGAATAGTCACTAAGTTAAGAATAAAAATTATTTTGTTGGAGATGTTATGGATGTAGGCGCGGTATTGATTCAATTAAAACCTAAGACAAAAGAAAATGTAGAAGCGTGGAAGCAAGAACTGAATGAACGTAAAGATGAAGCCATTGAAACCTTAAAGGCAGAAGGTGTATTTGTGGAATCGTGGTTTCATGTGGATCTTGCAGGTCAGGATTATTTAATTGCTTATATGCGTGCAGAAGATATTGCGCGTGCACAGCAAATTGGCAGAGAAAGCAACTTTCCAATTGATGCTATGCATAAGCAGTTTAAAACCAATTGGGCAAAAGTTTATCCAGCTGCATTATTGGTAGATTTGGAAAATATGGATAAATAGATGAATGCTATTAAAGCAGTTTTATTAACTGAACCTGCAACAGAGCATCTAATTGAGCTCGATCAAGCATATTGATCATAGGAACGGCTTTGAAATTATTTCATAATATTGATGTTTTATCTTGATAAGAGTATTACATTGAATCAAAAAATTTTACTCATCGCAGGCTGGGGTGGTGGGACCAAGTTACTACAACCTTTGGCTCATGCTTTGCAACACCAAGGGCATACGGTTGAGCTGATCAATATTTTTAATGGATTGGATACACAGGCGTTGCAGCAATATGCTGAACAAGCCAAAGATTTTGATGTCATTATCGGCTGGTCTTTGGGGGGACAACTGGCGACTTTATTGGTCGAGGCTGTTGAACAGCAGTATCAACAGCAAAAAGTATTAATCACTTTGGCTTCAAATCCGTGCTTTGTGGCGCATGAAAACTGGGCAACCGCGATGAGTCCAGCGACATTTCAAAGTTTTAAACAATCCTTCGAAGCAGATGCGATTGCAACCTTAAAGAAATTTGGATTTATGGTGTGCCAAGGGACGGCAACCACCAAGCAAGATTTTTTGCAGTTGCAAAGTTTGCTTCAGCCTCAATCTTTAGATCTGTTAAAACAGGGACTAAATTGCTTAGAGCATTTAAATACGGTTGAGATCTTACAAAATTATACGGGACATCAACTCCATCTGCTGGCTAAACAAGATTTTTTAGTTAGCTACAAAGTCTTGGATAATTTAAAAGCTTTAGGTGCAAATTTTTTAGATGCGATGCTTTTAAGTGGCTCACATGGACTTCCAGTTTTTCATGCCAATGAAGTAACTGACAAAATCTGCCAATATTTACAAAAAATGGATTAAACAATTCGCTGAGTGGCGAATATCGCAATTTCTTTTTGATGCGCGCAGGTTTAAGATCAGTCAAATTGAAATTTTGCTGTAACTGTAGTCGATATGGAGTTAAGGATGACTGAGATCAATGCCAAATTGGATGGTGAGTTGGATGACTTAGCATTTGATCGGGAACATATTTGGCATCCTTATACCTCGATGACCAATCCACTCCCCACCTTTAAAGTTAAAAAAGCCTTTGGTTCAACCATTGAACTAGAAGATGGGCGTCAGCTGATTGATGGAATGTCTTCGTGGTGGTGCACCATACATGGTTATAACCATCCTGAACTGAATCAGGCCGTGACAGATCAACTGCAAAACATGTCGCATATTATGTTTGGTGGTTTTAGCCATGATCCTGCCATTCAACTGGGCAAATTACTGTTGCAAATCACCCCACCAAGTTTAGATAAAATTTTCTATGCAGACTCGGGTTCTGTTGCGGTAGAAGTTGCGTTAAAAATGGCAGTTCAGTATTGGACTTCGCTTGGGAAACAAGACAAAACCAATTTTGTCACCCCGCGGTCGGGCTATCACGGTGACACGTGGAATGCGATGTCGGTCTGTGATCCTGTCACAGGGATGCATCAAATTTTTGGCTCAAGTTTACCCAATCGTATTTTTGTTCCTGCACCGCAAGTTGCCTTTGATGCAGCATGGGATCAGAAAGACATTTGTGAGCTTGAAAACACCTTAGCAACACAGCATGAAAGTATCGCCGCGCTCATTATTGAGCCGATTGTTCAGGGTGCAGGAGGGATGCGTTTTTATCATCCTGAGTATTTACGACAGGCCAAATTGCTCTGTGAAAAATACGGGGTTTTACTGATTTTTGATGAAATTGCGACGGGTTTTGGGCGTACGGGGAAACTTTTTGCTTGGGAGCATGCACAGGTCGAACCTGACCTTATGTGTATAGGTAAAGGTTTAACAGGCGGCTATATGACCTTGTCTGCAACCTTAACCACAAAGCATATTGCTGAAACCATCAGTCGAGGCGAAGCGGGTGTGTTTATGCATGGCCCAACGTTTATGGCCAATCCCTTGGCGTGTGCGGTGGCGGCGAAAAGTACAGAACTTCTCATTTCACAAGATTGGCAAAGCAATATTCAACACATCGAAACACAACTTCGTACCGCTTTGACACCGTTGCAGTCACTTGAATATGTACACGAGGTTCGTGTATTGGGGGCCATTGGTGTGGTTGAGCTGACGTTTAATGTGGATATGAAGACCTTACAACAGGAGTTTGTCCGCCGTGGTATTTGGGTGCGACCGTTTGGGAAGTTGGTTTATGTAATGCCTCCTTATGTGATTACCACACAGGAACTAAAGACCTTGCTTGAGCAACTGGTTGAAGTGGTAGCACAGATGCAGGAGCCTGTTGTATGAAGCATGTAGAACATTTTGCAGAGCAGTTGGATGTACTTAAACAGCAAGGCAATTTGCGTCAGTTTACGTCCAATGTGCAGCAAGGGCGGATGATTCGAATCAATGATCATGAGATGTTGAATTTGGCATCGAATGATTATCTAGGATTGGCTGCAAATATCGAATTACGTGAACAGTTTTTCGATGAAACACCGAATGCGCAGCGCTGGATGAGTTCAGCTTCTTCACGTTTATTGACGGGTAATTTTGCTGAATATGAACATTTCGAGGCCAGCCTGAGTCAGGCTTTTCATGGTCGATCAGCTTTGGTATTCAACAGCGGCTATCACATGAATATTGGTATTTTACCTGCGCTAGCGGACAGTAAAACCCTAATTCTGGCTGATAAATTAATCCATGCCAGCATGATTGATGGTATTCGTTTATCGACAGCGAAGATGGTACGTTATCGCCATAATGACTTGGCACATTTAACTCAACTTTTACACAAGTATCATGCCGATGATGCTTTTGAGCGGATCATTGTAGTGACCGAGTCCATTTTTAGTATGGATGGTGATGAAACCGATTTGGCTGAATTGGTCCGCATCAAAAAACAGTTTGAAAAAGTCATGCTCTATGTCGATGAAGCACATGGTATTGGTGTACGTGGTGAGCAAGGTTTGGGCTGTGCCGAGCAATATCAAGTTATTGATGAGATCGACTTTTTGGTTGGTGCTTTGGGTAAGGCTATGGCTTCAATCGGTGGCTATCTGATTTGTCACCCTGTGATTCGAGACTATCTCATCAATACTATGCGTCCATTGATTTTTAGTACGGCACAACCGCCGATCTGCATGGCGTGGAGTAACTTTATCTTGCAACAAGTTTTGCAGTTAAAGACCGCACGACAGCATTTACACAGTATCAGTCAGCGTCTACAGCAATCAGTTCAGGCCAAAGGTTTTGATTGTCCTTCAACGTCTCAAATTGTCCCTGTGATCATCGGGGATTCGAGCAAAACGGTAGAGAAGGCAAAAGCTTTGCAACAATCGGGTTTTTATATTATGCCTGTACGACCACCGACTGTGCCGCAGCATAGTTCTAGACTACGTATTTCCTTGACCGCTCAAGTTCGCCATACTGATTTAGATCAGTTGATTCAGTTGTTGTGAGTGAGTCGTGAAGAATTTAGAGATTGATAAAGCACAAGTCGCATTGCGCTTTGCTCAGGCAGGGCAAAGCTATAGTGAGCATGCGGTTGTGCAAAAGCAAATCGCACGCCAGCTTTTTAATTTAATCCAAGGTTATACCACTAAAACGCAATTTGAGCGGGTGTTTGAAATTGGTTGTGGTTCAGGCAATTTAAGCCATCTTTTGCTGAAGGATTTCCAAATTCAGCACTATCTACTGAATGACTTGTATGCCGAGGTGCAGCAGCACTTTCAGGGTTATTCGAATATAGACTGGTTATTGGGTGATATTGAACAGCTTGTTTTTCCAGCTCATTTAGAACTAATCGTATCGACCTCTGCACTGCAGTGGATGACGAATCTTGATGCTGTTTTTCAGAAAGCGAATGGCAGTCTGCTTCCACAAGGGCTGTTTTGTTTTTCCACTTTTGGGGAGCGGAATTTACAAGAGATTAAGACCTTAACGGGGCAAGGTTTAGATTATGTCAACCTCGATCAACTACGGGAAAAATTGCAAAACCAAGGCTTTGAAGTTCTGCATTTGTCTGAACAGATTGAGTACTTAGACTTTGCGACACCGAAACAGGTACTGCAACATTTAAAAGCCACTGGTGTCACGGCAACTGCATCGAGCTTTCGTTGGACCAAGCACTCGCTCGAATGCTTTTATCAAGATTATCAACAATTTTCACAACTCGATACATTAGGACAGATTCATTATCGCCTGAGTTATCACCCTATTTATTGTATTGCACGGAGAATGCCATGACTGGATCAGTTTACTTTATCAGTGGAATCGATACAGGCATTGGGAAAACCTATACCACGGGCTACTTAGCCAAGCTTTGGAATGAGCAAGGCCAAAAAACCATTACCCAAAAGCTAGTGCAAACGGGCAATGTTGATGTTTCTGAAGACATTGAACAGCACCGTAAAATTATGGGTATGGGCTGGTTTCCTGAAGATGACAGTAAGCTGACCATGCCTGAAATTTTTAGTTATCCTGCATCGCCACATTTAGCGACTAAAATTGATGGTCGTGAGATTGATTTTGCAAAAATCGAGCGTGCTACTCAGCAGCTGGCTGAAAAATATGAGGTGGTGTTGTTAGAAGGTGCGGGTGGTTTGATGGTGCCTTTAACCACAGATTTGCTTAGCATTGACTATATTGCAGCCAAGCAACTGCCTGTCATTTTGGTGAGTTCGGGGCGTTTGGGCAGTATTAACCATACCATTTTAAGTTTAGAAGCACTGAAAAGCCGTGGTTTAGAGCTTTACGCTTTAGCCTATAACTTAAATGATGAGTCACAAGATGAACTCATTTCTAAAGATACTGCGAGCTATTTAAAAGCTTATTTGGCGATACATTTTCCCCAAGCATTGTGGATCGACATCCCCGTATTGAAGTAATTCGTAGAGTCATTAAAAAAGAAAAAAACCGCTAACAGCAAAAGTTGTCAGCGGTTTTTTGACGGTTTTATTTATTGATTACTCACGACTCCAATTTTTTTCACATCAAGGCGTTGGGCTGCGGCCATGACCATCGCAATGTATTTATATTCCGTTGCGCGGTCAGCTTTGAGTTTAATTTGGTCTTGATCTGCTTTTTGAGCAACGGTTTGAAACAAGGCTTCGAGCGCTTGTTTGGACTCCACAGCTTGTTCATTCCAAAACATTTTGCCTTGAGCATCTAAGCGTAGTTCCACGATTTCAGGTGGTTTTTCCTGAACTGGTGGTGGTGTGCCATTCGGGAGGTTGATATTAATGGCGTTGTTTGGCAATGGAATCGTGATAATGAACATAATCAGTAATACCAACATGACATCAATCAAAGGCGTCATGTTGACATCAAGCATCACATCTTCATCATCTTGGTTGGAACCAACATTCATACCCATAGCTGAATCCTTCTTTGATTAAGGTGAAGAGGGCGGTGTGGTGACAAAGGCAATTTTGCCAATCCCCGCTTGCTGTGTGGTGGTAATGACTTGGTCAATCGCATCGTATGGCGTAAGCTGGTCACCACGAATGTGGACATCGGGCTGAGGTCTCTTTTGTGCCTCTGTCTGTAACCGAGTGAGTAATGTTGCTTTATCGGCAATGTAACTTTCATTCCAGAAAATATCGCCATTTTTATTGACTGCGAGTTGAATATTTTCAGGTTTGGTTTCATAAGGCACATTCCTTTCTTCAGGCAAATTGACTGGCACGGTATGAATCGCAACAGGCACTGTAATGAGGAAAATAATCAGTAAAACCAACATAATATCAACCAGTGGGGTGGTATTAATGGTTCCGATTACATCATCATCGCTGTCATTTGAATTTACCGTCATTCCCATGGCTGATTCCTCATGTTCTTATTTCATGTCACGGTTAACAGGATTGTTGGTGCTGATTTCACCACTTAACAACACCGCATGCAGGTCTGAACCGAAGGTACGAACTTCTTCCATCACGGCTTTATTCCGACGAGTTAACCAGTTGTAACCAAGCACTGCTGGAACAGCCACGGCTAAACCAATTGCAGTCATAATTAAGGCTTCACCCACAGGGCCTGCGACCTTATCAATAGATGCTTGACCCGATACCCCAATCGCGGTTAAAGCATGGTAAATGCCCCAAACGGTACCGAATAAACCCACGAAAGGTGCGGTTGAACCTACAGTTGCTAGAAAAGCCAGCCCACCACTTAAATGACTGTGAATTTTGTCGATAGCACGTTGAATCGAGATAGTGACCCAAGTATTAAAGTCAATACGCTCTAATAATGTTCCACCATGGTTTTTTGTCGACTTAATACCTTTTTCAGCGATAAAGCGATACACACTGGCATCATCTAAACCTTCAGTTGCAGTATCGAGAGAGGTTGCTTCCCAAAAGTTTTTATCGGCATGTTGGCCTTGTTTGCGGATTTTGCCTTGCTGTAAGCACTTGGTGATGATGATGTACCATGTCCCAATCGACATAATCACCAAAATAAACAGCGTCACTTTAGACACCAGATCACCTTCTTTCCACATTGCTTCTAAGCCATAAGGGTTATGTACTTTTTCTGAAGCAGAAGGTGCTTTCTCAGCTAAGGGTGGGGGAACAGGTGTTGCTGCTTTCTCAGTCGCAGTGACTGGTGTAGTCATTGTTGTAGTGGGCGCAGCGGTTTCCTCTGCGAAAACAGCTTGTAGAGGAAGTAATGTGCTCATTCCAAGTAGGCTTGCTGCGGTAAAGTTTTTTAATTTTTGCATTGTGTAACTCCTAATGTCGGCTGATCTTTTTCAATTATTCGAGAACAAATTCGTATGGGATGTCGAACCAAGCGCTTTGAGCTACGCCATCTTTCATTGCAGGTTTAAATGTGCACAAGCTATACGCTTTCGTTGCAGCACGGTCTAAAGTACGGTCACCTGTAGAACGCTTTACTTTGACTTCTTGGGCTTTACCATTGGTATCGACAAAGACCGAAATCAGTACGGTGCCTGAAATACCACTCATCTCTGCTTCGCGTGGATAGCTTGGTGCTTTACATCCAGCTTCACCTTCCGATACTCCACGTGTAACACCTGTGGGTTTGGGTGCAGGTGATGGCGCAGCGGCAGTCGGTGTTGGGGTTGGAGATGGGCTTGGAGAAGGCGATGATGCAACTGGCGTCGGCGTGCTTATCGTCGGTTTAGTGACGGGTGTAGCAACTGTTTTTTGCACTGGGACTACTTTTTCTACAGGTTTCGGGTCAGGTTGCTGCGCTACTTTTTCCACCATTTTTGGTGGCTCTGGTGGAACTTCTTTAGGTGGTTCAGGCTCAGGTGGCTTGATATCTTGCAGAATGACCAATTCCACAGGTTCGGTTGAGGGTTTGACAATATCTTTTGCCAAACCTGCCATTAGCACCAAGCCAACAAGAACATGTAAGAAAATCACAACGCCAATACCTGTGAGTTTTTTGGCGGAGTTTTTTTCTAAATCTTCAAATGTAGTGCCCATAGTTACTCCTAAAATGTAATCTTTGATCCGTACATAACTCTAGAAATGAAGTTGCTAAATTGTGATCAAAACAATAATAATCTTCTAAATTAAAGAGTTAGTTTGAGCCACTACAACAGAGGGAAAACCATGTTGTAGTGGTAAGGATGTATTAGAATTTATAGGTACCACGAGCGAAGTAGGTACGTCCTACTGCATCTGCATAACGTGGGTCGTATCCCATTTGGAAGTTATCTAGTACATTTGACGCTGGTGGTTCAGCATCAAACATATTCTTGAGCCCCATGGTGAGCTCTAAATTTTTAAAACCTTTATAAGTACCAGATAAGTTGTAGGTTATGTAATCGCTTACTTTGTGGTCTTGGCCGCCTGAGTTTTGATCTGTGTAGCCTTTAGAGAAATTTTGTTGTAAGTTTATTGCCCAATTTTCATAGCGCCAGTCTAAATTGGCGGTATGTTTCCAGCGTAAAACAATTGCTTGATAATCTAAGCCAGCGTAACTACCTGCTACGCCAATCCAAGGCATACCTTTGTTTTCTTGGTATTGGTAATCTGTTACATAAGTGCCATCAATACTCGCTCCAAACTGTCCAGTAGTTGTCATTGGAGAACGCCAAGCGATACCTGCATCAAAACCAGAAGTTTTAATACCACCTAAGTTTTGATTCGTTGTATTGATATAGTTGAGAGAACCATCAGCATTGCGGATAAATTTATCCGCATATTTTACTGGGTCAGCAAAAATGGCCGTCTCAGAAATAGTTGTGATTTGATTCTTCACTTTGATATCGAAATAATCTAAGGTAAATACAAGATTTTTAATAGGTTCAAAGACGATGCCAGCAGTAAATGAGTCAGACTTTTCTGGTTCAAGGTCTTTATTACCACCATTCTGACGATCAAACTGCATACCGCAATCACGTGCTGGTAGCGATCCTGTCGCAGGTACGCCTCCAGGGCAAAGTACAGGGTCATTGTAAGTTGCTGCTGTATTAGTTACCGATTTTGGTGAATACATTTCTTGTAAGGTTGGTGCTCTAAATCCTTTTGTATAGCTTGTTCGGAACATTAATTGTTTAAGTGGTTCCCAACGAAGAGAAAATTTTGGATTGAATGCGTCACCAAAATCGCTGTAATCATCGTATCGGGCTGCAAGTTGAGCCTCTAAAGTTTTATGCAAAGGAATGTGTAATTCGGTGAAAACAGCTTTAATATTGCGCGAACCTTCATTGACAGGTTCTGTGGGATCTACGCCTGTGCTTGGGGCAACACTTGCAATTTCTGCAAGCGTTTTTGATTGCCAATCATCACGGCGATAGCTTGCGCCGATAGCAAATCCTACGTCACCTGCTGGTAAAGTATAAATTGGGCGGCTTGCGGTAAAGTCGACAGTGGTTGAATCTAATTTGGCATCTAAATATTGCCCTGTAACACTTAAATCACTCCATACATTGCCATCTACCTCGCTTTGTGCACCAAAGGGATTGAGTGTGCCATTCAATAATGCCGCAGCTGTTTTATCATAATTGAGATAACCGCTTAAAATATTATCGGCTGCGTTGCTACGGGCATAGGTTACGCCGGTGTTAATATCCCAGCCATATGCATCCCCTTCTAGGCCTGCAAATATACGATGTGAATCATTCACACTACTACTAACTCGGTTACCAGCTTGAGAACGAAGATATAACTCAAGAGGGCCGCTGACATTATCCATTGCGGGCGTAATTCCTTTGCCAGGATAATATTTACTAGATGGATTCATGGGTAAGTCAAAGAACACGTCTGGAGCAACTGATGTCGTGACTTCACTTCGCGCGTAGACGTACTCACCAATTGCATTAAAATTATCATTAATTTTTGTAGTGATACGCCCCATTACAGATATGTCTTCTGTTTGAGGGATGATACCAATAACAGCCTGACTGTTATAACGACAAGTTACACCATCATTACTGAAGACGAGAAGGCTATTACCGCAACCTGTTTTTGCATAAGGGTTACCAAATGTACCCGTTGCTGTATCATATAAATTAGCTGGAAATGATCCGCTACTGGTTCTATTAACCCCTAACTCGGGTAAGACACCACCGCGACGGCTGGCTTTACGATCTTGCGCCATGATATCTTCGCCGCGACGATAATCAATTACCCCAAAAGCATTAAAACCATTTTCTTCTAAATTACCAAAGCCTCCAAAAATTGAATAACTTTGTTGTTCTCCACCTTTTTCTTCAGGCTTTTGATAGTCGGCACTAAAATTTAAGCCATTGAACTGTTTTTTGGTAATAAAGTTGACTACGCCTCCAATGGCATCTGTTCCGTAGACAGCAGAAGCACCGTCCCTTAAAACCTCAATGCGATCAAGCATAGCAAGTGGAATGATATTTAAGTTTGTGACACCACTATCATAAGCATTCGCTGCTAAACGCCGACCATTGAGTAAAACCAATGTTTTATTTGCACCTAATCCTCTTAAATTTGCTGATGAACCTTGTGTCCTGCTTGTACCAACATTTGAAGCGGTTACAAAGTTTGATTGGTTGGCAGTGATTTTAGATAAAGCTTCTTCAGTGGTAGTAACGCCTTGTTTGAGAATTTCATCGACTTTAATGACCGTAATGGGTGAAGAACTTTGAGCTGCAACTCCTTTGATAGAGGAGCCTGTGACAGTCACTTTAGCAACTTTTTTAGTTGGTTCTGCTGAGACTGAGCTTTCTGTTTCTTCTGCATGAGCTAAAGACAAACACATCATACTTAAAGTCAGGGTACTTAGTTTAAGTATTGATTTGCTGATGGTTGGGGTCCCCATAGATCGAACAAGTTTGTTTTTTTGCATCGTAAATTCAACCCTTCTTTTTCTATATTTAGCGGTATTGCTGTGCTGAGGGAGTGCAAGGCAAATGCCAACTTTCAGGGATAGACAAAAGACTGTGAATTAAGTTATTGGAAAATATTGTTTTATTTTATTATTTGTATGGATTTATGTAACCTGTTTTCATTTTTCTAGAATTTAAAAAATTAAAATGGCAAAAAATTACTTATAAATCGATTAAAAAATAATCATAAAATGATTATTCATATAATAAGTGATCAAAAATGAGTCGTGATTTTTTGAATTTTTAATACAAAATATTATTTGTAATTATACTGAAATATTAATATTTATCTTTAATAAATAAATACTTGTAATGTTTTATTTGGTTTTTTGTATTTCTTGAGATGTTCGAATTTGAATCATTGGTGTATTAAATCTGTGCAATAGTTTATTTAAATTGAATATTTAAAAATGGCTACTAATTGGCAAAATGTTCCGATGTGGGTTGAGCCTCTCATTTATAACTAATTAATATCCATATATTTTTCTTACAAAATGTTAAATTAGAATGATAAAAAAATAGGCGTGGCATGATATTCGCTTTGTTGCAGAGGTGAATATTTGCCCATGACCGTTTTTTAAATTTTGATAATTAAAATTTAATTTATAAAACATGGGTTTATGTTTTAAGTTTTTGTCAGTGTTGTCTGAAAAATAAAACACTGACATTGAACATGGATGGCATGAGATCACCTTGCTTAAAAAAAGATGTGTATAGGTATGAACTTGAATTCAAAAAAACTGAAGCTTGCTGCTTTATCCCTTGCGATGGGTTTTGGCTTTTCTGCCTATGCAAAGTCGCCTGCAGATCCAAACAAAGTATTAAATATCGCTTATGAAGCGCCTGATGATGGTTTTGATACGGTTAAAACCTATAATTTTTATAGTGGTAGTATTGCCCAAGCCATTTTTGAACCGCTTTTAAAATATGATTATTTGGCGCGTCCCGCTCAATTGGTTCCAAATACAGCAGTGGCGATGCCAAAAATAGAACAAGAGGGCAAAGTCTATATCTTTAAAATTCAGCCCAAGATTTATTTTAGCGATGACGCGGCCTTCAAAGGCAAGCCGCGGGAGTTGGTCGCGCAGGATTATATTTATTCCATGATGCGGATTATGGATCCGAAAAACCGCTCACCGACCTATTCATTTATTGAAGGCAAAATTGTCGGTGGCGATGCTGCTGTTGCTCAAGCCAAGAAAACAGGCCAGTTTAATTACGATGCCGCGATTCCGGGTTTAAAAGCCCTCGATAAATACACACTACAAATCACATTAACTCGTCCTGACTATAATTTCCCGTATATCTTGGCTTACGCCACATTTAGTGGAACAGCGCGGGAAGTGGTGGAGTTTTATGGGGACCGAATCGCGCAACATCCTGTGGGGACAGGGCCTTATCAACTGAGCAGATATGTACCGCGGAGTCGTATTGAACTGGTGGCCAACCCGAAATATCGTGGTTTTACATGGAACTTTAAATCTACAGGTTCGAGTTGGGACAATCGTCTGGTCAAGGAGATGCAAGGCAAAAAAATGCCGCAAATCGGCAAAGTCAGCGTCAGTATTATTGAAGAAGAACAGTCTCGCTGGCTCGCGTTCAAATCGGGACAACTCGATTTTGACAAACTGACTTCCAATGCGGTACCACAGGCTTTAAATGGTAAGCAACTCAAACCTGAACTGGTCAAGCAAGGCATTCAACATTTTCCCAATAAAGACGCTGAAATCACCTATACCATGTTTAATATGCAAGACCCTACAGTGGGTGGTTTTGGGCTTGAAAAAGTTGCATTAAGACGTGCGATTAGTCTGGCTTATAACCAAGCAGAAGCCATTAAACAACTGTATAAAGGGCAGGCGGTGAAGTCGGAGATGTTGGTGCCTGAGGGGGTACAAGGCTTTATTCCCAACTACCGGAGTAGCGTGGCCTATAACCCTCTCTTGGCGAATAAATTACTGGATCGTTTCGGTTATAAAAAGGGGGGAGATGGTTACCGTCGGCTACCGAATGGTCAGCCTCTAACGCTTAAGTTTATGACTGAAAACAGTTCCAGTTCCGTGATTCAGTCTGAACTATGGAAGAAAAATTTAGATGCGATTGGTCTGCGTGCCGACTTTGTGGTGAGTAACTTTGCTGACAATTTAAAAGCAGCGATGCAATGTAAATATATGATTTGGGGCGGGGCTTGGATTGCCGATTATCCTGAAGGGGAAAACTTTGCCCAACTGCTGTATGGGCCCAATTCGGCACAGGGTAATCTCAGTTGCTACCAGTCCAAAGCCTATGATGCACTTTATACACAAGCGATGGCTTTACCACCGCCTCAGCGTTTGCCGTTTTATGAAAAACTCAGTCGTCAAATTGAAGCCGATAATCCATGGATTATTCATAACAGTCGCATTCGAAATTGGTTGTTACATCCACAAGTTCAGGGTTTTAAAGCACATCCGATGATGAATACCAATTGGCAATATCTTGATATTCAGCCTATAAAAAATAATTGAGATGTAGAACACAATGAGAGATCTAAATCAGAAATTGAAACGATGGGGTTTGGGAATTTTGGCAGGCAGCATTCTGCTGAGTAGTTCAGTTTCCAGTTTTGCGCAAAGTCCTGCCGACCCGAAAAAAGTTTTACGTTATGTTTTTCCTGTGGCTGAAACAGGCTTTGACCCTGCGGGCGTGCATGACTTGTACTCCGCCCATGTTAGCGGTTCGATTTTTGAAACGTTGTTTACCTATGATTATTTGGCCTCACCTGCGAAATTGGTACCACGAACAGCTGTAGCTTTACCCGAGGTGAGCGCGGATGGATTGACCTATACCATTCGTTTGCAAAAGGGGATTTATTTTGCTGCAGACCCAGTGTTTAAAGGTAAAAAGCGTGAGCTGACCTCGGCTGATTATGTGTATACCTTTAAGCGTTTACTGGATCCGAGTTTGCATTCACCCAACAGTTGGCTGCTTGATGGGCGAATCTTAGGGATGGAGGCTTTGCTGAAACAAGCGCAGAAAACGGGAAAATTCAATTACGACCAATCTGTCGCTGGTTTACAAACACCAGACCGTTATACCTTGGTTATTCGCCTGACCAGCCCAGATCAGAACTTTCCAATGCTACTTGCGCATCAGCCTGCAGGTGCAGTTGCACGGGAAGTCATCGAAAAATATCGTGACAAAGCGGGTTTTGTTATGGGGCATCCAATAGGAACGGGGCCGTATATGCTCAGTCGTTGGACACCGGGTTCGCGGATCATTTTAAAGGCCAATCCTGATTTCCGAAGTTTTGTTTGGAACTTTAAAGCCAGTATGCCTGAGGACCAAAAGATCGTTAAAGCCATGCAAGGCAAAAAGATGCCACAAATTGGGGTGATTGATATTCAGGTGATGGAAGAAGGACAATCACGCTGGTTGTCCTTTATTAAAGATGAAGTCGATCTATTTGCTTTGGATGGTGAGTTGACGGTTCAAGCCTTGCAAGATGGAAAACTAAAACCGGAATTGATCAAGAAAGGTGTACAGCTGTCACGGATCACCGATCCCTCTATTGACTATCATTATTGGAACATGCAAAACCCAGTAGTTGGTGGTTTGAGTAAAGATAAAATTGTTCTGCGCCGTGCCATGGCGATGGCGTTTTCAGCCGATAACTACATCAATATTTTACAAAAAGGCGATTCGCAAAAACTGCAAGCACCGATTCCAAGTGGTGTGGTGGGCTATGATCCCAATTATCGAAGCAGTATTCCTTACTCAGTCAAAGCGGCAAATTTATTGTTAGATCGTTATCACTATAAAGTCGCTGCGGATGGTTGGCGTACTCAGCCGAATGGGAAACCTTTGGTGATTGAGATGACGCTTTCGGGCAATAATTTACGCAGTCAACAACAGGCCGAGTTTTGGAAGAAAACCTTAGACAGCATTAAAATCAAAATGACCACCAAGTCGATGCCTTTTGCTGAAGCTTTGAAATTAGAAAAACAATGTAAAACCATGTTTAAAGCATCAGCATGGATTGCAGACTACCCAGATGCAGATAACTTTATGCAGCTGTTTTATGGCAAAAACATCAAGATTACCAACAATGGCTGCGTCAAAATTCCTGAATATGACCGCCTATATGAACAAGCCCAAAAGATGACACCAAGCCCAGAGCGCGATGCAATCTACGCCAAAATGTCGCGTCTGCTAGAGGTGTATATGCCTGTGCAGGTGATTGGTGCGCGTTATCGAAATATCTTGGCACAACCGCGTGTAATTGGTTTTAAAAAGCATCCCATACTGCCTGCAGAGTGGATGTATATCGATATTGATTTGAAGAAATAGAAATTAAACAAAACTGGAGTCATGATGAAAAAGCAACATTTTAAATTCACTGCATTGTGCATGTTGGGCCTAGGGATGAGTCAGATGGCTTTGGCGGAAACAGCACCGCGCCAAACATTACCCAGCTTTCAAGCCAAAGACATCCCTGCAATGTGTAATGCCAAAATTGCGGATGTGAAAAAGCAACTTAAAACGTTTGAAAATAAGCCCCTTAAAAACGAAACGGCAGCAGCACCTGTATTGGCTGAATGGGATCGTATTTTTGCATCATTTGAAGATTTTTACGGCCCGATTGGTCTGTATAGCAATGTTGACCCTGATGAAGCACTGCGTAAAGCGGCTGAAGACTGTGAAATTAAAATTAGCCAATTCCAAACTGATGTGTATCAAAATCCAAAGCTATATCAACAAATTAAGAAAATTAAAATTGCTGATCCGATTGAAGCCAAGTTCCGTGAAGATATTTTGGAAGGTTTTGAAAAAACAGGGATACAGCTTTCAGCAGATAAACAAGTACGTTTAAAAGCGATTTTTGATGAATTGGCAAAAGTTGAACAAGAGTATGCACGTAATGTACGTGATAATCCTGAAAAACTCGAATTTAGCCCAGATGAGCTAAAAGGCCTGCCACAAAGTTATATCGACGGCTTAAAGAAAAATGAAAAAGGTAATTATCTACTGGGGTTTGAGTATCCAGATTATCGTCCGTTTATGGAGTTGGCAGATAACGATGACGCACGTAAGCGTTATCAAATTGCATTTACCCGACGTGGTGGCGAGAAAAATTTAGCGCTGCTGAAGCAAGCGATGGACCTACGTTATGAGTTAGCACAACTGTTTGGCAAGTCTAGTTATGCCGAATGGGTACTGCAAAGCCGGATGGCGAAAACGCCTGAAACCGTGAATAAATTCTTGGCAGAGGTACATGCTACCGTAGCACCCCTAGAGAAAAAGGAAGTCCAAACTCTACGTGAGTTTAAAGCACAAAGTTTAAATATCCCTGTTGAGCAAGCCAGTATTGAGCGTTGGAGCGAAGCATATTGGAGTGAAAAATTACGCAAAGCCAAGTATCAGGTCGATCAAGAGCAACTACGTCAGTATTTTCCAACGCAAGCCTCTCAAGACTGGCTATTTTCCATTTCTGAAAACCTGTATGGCATCAAGTTTAAGCCTGCAAAAGTCGAGGTTTGGCAAGATGAAGTGGAATATTATGATGTGACCGATGCTAAAACAGGGCAACTGCTCGGCGGCTTATATATGGATAAATTTCCACGTAAAGGTAAATATGGACATGCTGCTGTGTGGGGTGTTTATGGCGGCAGTAGCCTAACTGGACGCAAACCGATTTCAGCACTGGTCACTAACTTTAACCGCAATGGTTTAAATAGCGATGAGTTAGAAACTTTTGTACATGAGTTTGGTCATGCGCTGCATGGCATTTTATCTAACACACGTTTTTCATCTCAGTCAGGAACTTCGGTTGAGCGAGACTTTGTCGAAGCACCGTCACAAATGTATGAAGAATGGGCTCGACGCAAAGAGACTTTGTCAAAGGTGGCAGACTACTGCAAACCTGACTGCCCACGCGTGGATGATGCGTTGATTGCCAAACTCAATGCCGTGCATAGTTATGGGCGTGGTTTGCATTATGCACGTCAGACGTTGTATGCACAGTATGACATGGCGCTACATGGTAGTGATGCACGAGAGGTTCAGCCCTTAAAGGTTTGGGAAAAAATGGAAGGGACAACGGCCTTGGGCTATGTTCCAACCACCGAGTTTCCGGGGCAGTTTGGTCACATCATGGGTGGTTATCAAGTCGGGTATTACGGCTATATGTGGTCAGAAGTGATGGCATTGGACATGCTTTCAGCCTTTGGTGATAACTTAAATAACCCTGAAGTGGGACAGCACTATCGTCAAACGATTTTGTCCCAAGGTGGTCAAAAACCTGCCAAAGCATTGGTCAAAGACTTTTTGGGTCGTGAGCCTGATAACAAAGCCTTTTTCGATGAAATTACCGGTCAACGGGTGAAATAAGGGGCATTTTTATGCTGGCATATATTATTCGTCGAATTTGGCAAATGATCCCGACCATGCTTGGAGTGGTGTTGCTGATTTTCTTCTTGTTTAACTGGGTCGGTGGCGACCCTGCCTATATTTTGGCAGGGAAAATGTCGAACCCTGAACAAATTGAAAATATCCGACAGCAGCTTGGGGTCGATCAGCCCTATTATGTGCAACTGTGGATTTTCATTAAGCAGATTTTGACTTTTGATTATGGGTTAAGTTGGAGTACAGGGGAGTCAGTATCGCAAATCATCACGACACGACTCGGGCCTTCACTAACTTTGCTCATTCCACTGACGATCTTACAAACCATCATTTCTATTGTGTTGGCTTTGGCGGTAGCAGCGGTGCGCGGCAGTTTAACGGATCGTATGGTGATGATGCTGTGTACGATTGGCATGTCGATCAGTATCTTGGTGTATATCATTGTTTTTCAGTATGTCTTTGCCTATCAGCTGAGCTGGTTTCCAGTCCAAGGCTGGAGCGATAGCTTTAGTGAAAACCTGTTTAAGTATGCTTTATTACCTATTCTGATCATGTTGGTGGTCAGTATTGCCCCGACTTTAAGGTTGTATCGTAGTTTTGTTTTGGATGAAGTCAATCAAGACTATGTTCGTACTGCACGTGCAAAAGGGATTGGTGAACGGCGCATTTTAGGTGTGCATGTGCTACGCAATGCCTCGATTCCAATTATTACTGACGTGATGGCAAGTTTACCTGCTTTGCTGATTGGTGCATTTTTGATTGAGCGCTTCTTTGGTATTCCGGGTATTGGTCGTGAAGTGATTATTGCAGTAGAGCGCAGTGATTTTCCCGTAATTAAAGCCATTACCGTGTATGTTGCCCTCGCAACGATGTTTTTCAACTTGATTGCCGATTTGATTTATAAATGGGTCGATCCACGTGTACAGTTGAAGTAGGTGAATTATGCTCAGTGTTCTCACTAAAAGAAAACCAGATACTGCTGAACCTACAACAGCGTCTACAGGACTATGGCAACTCGCCATGCGCCGTTTAAAACGCGATCGAATCGCCATGTTTTCTCTCCTAATCGTACTGTTTTATTTGGTGCTGTTAATTTTGTCATCTACAGGATTGATTGCAAAAGACTGGAACAAAGAAGTTGCTGTGAGTTATGCACCGCCTACGTTTATCGGTGCAGCAGCGATACCTGCTACTCAAAGTGAAACACGAAAAGTCGAAGCGGCTGTGCCTGAAAACCCTGTTGATCCTTTAAAAGATGTGATTCGTGAGCTCAACGCAGAAATTGCTGCTGAACAGGGTGTAGGTGGTGCTATTGATTACTATGGGGTTGTTGATCCTTTAGCCGAAGATATGAAAGCGATTGACCAAGCGCTGGATGGTCATTTGCTGGATCAGCAAGCGGAACTCAAGCAAAGCCTGATTTTAGGTGCCGACAAATGGGGACAAAGTGTTTTACTGAAAACCATTAAAGGTGCAGAAACATCAATTATTGTTGGCTTAGTCGCAGCTTTTCTTGCTGTCGTGATTGGTACCGTTCTAGGTGCAATTTCGGGCTACTTTGGTGGCTGGGTCGATGATGTCTTGAACTGGTTTTATAACATTTTTACCTCGATTCCTTATCTGCTCTTGGTTTTAGCGATTGCAGCAGTACTGCAACAAAAAGGTGTTTTATCCATTGTTTTGATTTTGGGTTTAACGGGGTGGACGGGAGTATATCGTTTAATTCGTGCCGAATATATGAAGCATACTTCGCGGGAATATGTGCTGGCGGCAAAAGCAATTGGGGTGAGTCATGGCCGACGTATCTTTGTGCATATATTTCCGAATGTCAGTCATATCGCACTGGTTCAAATGTCAATTTTAGTGGTGGCCTTTATTAAGTCAGAAGTGATTTTGAGCTTCTTAGGTTTTGGTGTCCCTGTCGGTGTGGTGTCATGGGGCAGTATGCTGAATGAGGCTCAAAGTGAGTTGATTTTAGGTAAGTGGTGGCAGTTAGCGGCTGCTTCAGTAGCAATGGCGGTTCTGGTCACTGCATTTTCAATGTTTACCGATGCACTGCGAGATGCATTAGACCCGAAACTGAAATAGGAGCATGAGAATGTCTGAACTCAATCATATGACAGCGCCAGCCTTACTTCAGGTGGAAAACTTGCGTGTCAGCTTTAAAAATGAAGAAAAGCAGTATGTTGAAACGGTCAAAGGCATCAGTTTTAGTATTCCAGTGAATACCACTGTAGCTTTAGTCGGGGAGTCTGGCAGTGGTAAATCGGTCACATCGCTAGCGACCATGGGGCTATTACCTCCTGAAAGTAGTCAAATTGCTTTGGACAGTAAAATTTTGTTTGAGGGGAAAAACCTACTCGACTTACCGCGCCGTGAAATGCGGAAAAAGTGCGGAAAAGATATTGCCATGATTTTTCAGGAACCGATGTCATCCTTGAATCCTGTGTTTACGGTAGGTTCACAAATTGCAGAAATTTTGCAGTTACATTTGGGTATGAGTCGTAAGCAGGCGCGTGCACGTGCTTTGGAACTGTTGATAGAAGTTGGGATTCCATCTCCTGAAACCAAGATTGATGCTTATCCGGGGCAATTGTCGGGTGGGCAGCAGCAGCGCGTCATGATTGCTATGGCAATTGCGTGTAAACCCAAACTATTGATTGCCGATGAACCGACGACAGCGCTGGATGTCACTATTCAAAAGCAAATTTTAGATTTGTTGGAGTCTTTGCGGAAGAAGCATCAAATGTCGATGCTGTTTATTACCCATGATTTGGCTTTGGTCGGGGAAATTGCAGATCAGGTAATCGTAATGCGGCAGGGTCAAATTCGTGAACAAGGCTGGGTTAAAGATGTGCTTGAACACCCTCAAGATGTCTATACCAAAGCGTTGTTGCACTGCCGTCCGCAACTATCTAAACGTCCCGTGCATTTGCCGATGATCAGTGATTTCATGCAGCAAAAGGGTGATGACTATATTGAAATGCATACCGTCGATGTCGATTCACTTCAACAAAGATCCCGTGGCTTAACAGGCCAAGAAGCGATTATTTTAGATGTGCGTGACCTTAAAAAGTCATTTTATAGTCGTAAAGGATTATTCGGCAAAGAGGAGTTTCAAGCGGTCAAAGGCGTGAGTTTCCAACTGGCAAAAGGCAAGACTTTGGGCTTGGTGGGTGAGTCTGGTTCGGGGAAAACGACCATCGGATTATTGCTGATGCGCTTACAGGAGGCAACAGGGGGTAAAGCGCTGTTTGAAGGTCAAGATATTTTGGCCATGTCAGAAAAAGAGTTTGCTCGGTATCAACGTAAGATTCAAATCATTTTCCAAAATCCCTATGCATCACTCAATCCACGTTTTACCGTCGGGCAGATTTTGATGGAACCGATGCAGGTGCATCATATCGGCGCGAATGATGCTGAACGTAAACAGATGGCTTTGGACTTGTTAGAACGCGTGAGCTTACCTGCACAGGCTTTTTATCGTTATCCACATGAGTTTTCTGGTGGGCAACGTCAGCGTATTGCCATTGCCCGCTGCCTAACCTTAAAACCTGAGGTTTTGATTTGTGATGAGTCGGTATCAGCATTGGATGTTTCGGTACAAGCCCAAGTACTGAATTTGCTGCAAGATTTACAGGATGAATTTGGACTGAGTTATATCTTTATTTCACATGATTTATCAGTGGTGAAATATATTTCAGATCAAATTATGGTGATGAATCATGGTGATTTGGTGGAAATAGCCAATTCAGATGATTTGTACCAGTCGCCACAGCACGAATATACCAAACGTTTACTTAGTGCTATTCCGCAAAGTGTGGCATGAATGGGGAACTGTTGTTTTAATAATAAAAACGCTCAATAGGTTGGGCGTTTTTTATGAGGAGCTTGCAGTTTTTTCTGATCTAGAACAGAAAGAGGGCTTATTGTGCAGTGTAAACACATATAAAAAGAGCCACTCGAAAGTGGCTCAAATTTTGACTTTAAAAATTAAAACTTCTTAAAGCTTTTATTTCCAAAAGGTTTACGTGGGGTATTTTCATCACGCGCGTCGCGTTGACCATAGGTGCCTTTGTTGCCAAAGTTCTCTGGACGGCTGTCACGTTGTGCATAGCCTGAGTTTTGGCGTGGTTCACGTTGACCATAACCTGTTTGTGCATTGTCCTGACGACGTTGGCTATGACCATTTGGATTTTCACGACGTTCACGGTTGAAAGCTGGCTTCGCTTGTTGTTGGCCTTCATCTTCATTGTCACGGCGCTGTTGACGTAAGAAACCACCACGACGTGCAGCCATTGGTTTTTCTTGCATACGTTCAGTACGACGTTTTGCCATGCCGTACAAACCTGTGCCTTGGCGTGGCTTTAGCTCAACCGCTTTGGTTAAGTTGTCGATGTCGTTTTTGTCCAACTCCATCCAACGACCCGTACGTAGTTCGCGTGGTAAAATAACCGTGCCATAACGTGTGCGGAGTAGACGGCTGACTTTTAAACCTTGCGATTCAAAAATACGACGTACTTCGCGGTTACGACCTTCTTTTACCACCACTTGATACCAACGGTTAATCCCTTCACCGCCAATTTCAGAGAATGACTCAAATTTCGCTGGGCCATCATCTAACACCACACCTTTGAGCATGTTGTTCTTAATTTGAGGCGTCACTTCACCCATAACACGTACAGCATACTCACGTTCAACTTCATTTGATGGGTGCATCAAGCGATTCGCGAGTTCGCCATCATTTGTGAACAATAGTAGACCTGTTGAGTTAATATCCAGACGACCCACCATCACCCAGCGATCATTCGCGATTGCAGGTAATTGATCAAATACCGTTGGACGTGACTCAGGGTCGTTACGTGAACAAATTTCGCCTTCTGGTTTATAGTAAATCAGAACACGACGACGAATTTCATCTTCAATTTGGAACGATACTTTACGACCATCGATGCGAAGCTCATCACCTGGTTCAATACGTTCACCTACTTGGGCAACTTGGCCGTTGACACTCACACGACCAGCGGCAATGACTTCTTCCATATAACGGCGAGAACCCAAACCAACTCGTGCGAGTACCTTTTGCAACTTTTCACTCATGACAGCATAACCTTAGAAATTATCATCAACAGTTCACCTATTTACGACTTCGGTGCATTCGCATCGAGCGCCATAAAAGCTTCCTTGGCATCCTGCAGGGGAGGCAACTGACCTAAAGAATTTAGGCCAAATGCATTTAAAAATTGGGGCGTCGTAACTAACAACGCAGGTCTTCCTGGGAGTTCACGAAAACCAGATTCTTTAATCCAGTTCCAATCAAATAACGTTCGTAACAGTTGACTGTTATTTGAGACTCCTCGAATTTGTTCTATATCTGCTCGAGTGACGGGTTGATGATAGGCAACCACGGCCAACATTTCGAGTAGCGATGGCGAGAGACGAGTTGGTCGCTCTGGCCACGTTTGCGCAACGATTTGACGGTATTTTGCTCGAACCTGAAAACGAAAACCTTGAGCAGTTTCAATCAGTTCGATCGAACGACCATGCTGTAACATGGCAAGTTGTTGTAAAAACTGGCGTAAATCTTGTTTGCTATATTGATTTTGGAACGATTCTTTCAATCGTGCAAGTGAAACAGGTGCATCACTGGCAAAAATAATTGCTTCTAACTGCATCAGTACTTCATGTAAGTTGTCTTCATTCGTTACAGGAGCGGTTTGTTCTAACATTATTTTTTGACTCCTTGTATCGAAAGCGGTGCTTCAACACCTGAACTCACAATTTGAATACGTTGCTGGCGGGTTAACTCTAAAATGGCCATAAACGTCACGACCATGCCCATACGTCCTTGAATGGGACGCAGCAAAGATTCAAAAACTAAAACTTCACCTGAAGCGACTTTGCTTTCAATAAAAGCCATACGCTCTTCAAGTAAAACTGGTTCTTGTGCAATTTGGTGGGTGATTGGCTCAGGTCGGTTAAATACACAGAACAGTGCATCACGTAGCTGTTGCACATTATGACCGTCATTATTGTCTAGAGTTTGGCCTAAGCTGACATTGGTTGAGAAGGTGTCTCGCTCTAATATAGGCATTTGCCCCAAGCGTTCAGCCGCTTGTTTAATCCGGAGATAAGTTTCTAAACGGTCAATCAGCTCTTGTTTTGGGTCTTTTTCAATTTGGATTGTATTGGGTGCTTTTGGCAATAGCAACCGTGACTTTAAATCAGCCAATAACGCGGCCATCACCATATAATCTGCTGTCAGCTCAATGTTCAGCGACTTCATGGCATCCATATAAGACAGGTATTGCGCTGCAATCGGGGCAATATCTAACTGTAATAAGTCGAAGCCATTTTTTTGAATCAGGTAAATCAGAAAGTCGAGTGGCCCTTCAAAATGCTCTAAAAGAATTTCAAATGCAGCAGGAGGAATATATAAATCCTCGGGGATGGAATCATGCCACTCATCCATAACACGGATTTGTGGAAGATCTTCCATGGCATTATGGACGGATTGATTCATTACAGTTATTGGCCACGCGAATTTTCAAAGGCATGATTATGTTTTTTCGAATCAGTACTTAGGAGAAAAAGTAGAGGTGATTTAAAAAATACATAATTTTAATAGGGCTTAGTGTAAAACAAATTGCGGTGTGAATACATGATTTCACCGACCAAATAACAAAAAAAGCTGTAAATAAATAGAGAGTATTTATTTGTGTGATGCTTTTTATCCACTGATGTCGTAGCTAAATTTGCAGAAATGGGTTGGGTTTAAGAGAACATGACATACTTAGGGTCTAGTCCTGTGGTTTGAAAAATAATCGATTTATTGTAAGTAGCTAGATGGGTGATACAGATTTATTGAGATTAGAGTAGTGATGGACAACGCTTTAATTTTATAAATGGTTTGAAAGAGTGAAGAGAGTAGCTGAAGCTCAAGTTAATGTCAGTTTACGCCAAAGAAAAGATTTACTCAGGTGCTTGTAGCGCAAATTCAATGATGCGCTGACAGCTGTCTTGTAGGCAGAGATTTTTGGGTTCAAGATATTTGAAGTATTGTTGGATGGTCGCGATCGGCAGGAAATAGCTATACAGATTCTCTTCCCGCATAATGCAGTTGATTGAACTCGGGTTTTGCACCAAAGTCTCGGACTCAAGTGTCCAAGGACGCTGCACATATAAACTATGTTGCTCGGGAAATTGATTCAGATTGAGCAAAACCGTAAACAGGGTCATGTTGATCTATTGAGAATGTGAGATTCAGTTTCCCTAGCGAATAAATGCAGCGCATCACTCAAATGCGCTGACATCGCCAAGCCCACGGCGAATCACTTCAGGGTGATCACCTGATAAATCGACAATACTAGTGGTGCTTAATGTGCCCAGCCCGCTGTCGATAAACACATCAATTCGTTTTGACAGTTGCATTTCGATGTCATAGGGATCATCTAGTGGCTCTTCCTGATTCGGCAGGATTAAGGTACTGGTTAGTAGCGGCTCACCTAACTCTTTGAGTAACATTTGGCACACAGGGTTACTTGGAATACGTAGACCAATGGTTTTTTTCTTCGGATGCATCAAGCGTTTAGGCACTTCACTGGTTGCAGGCAAAATGAAGGTGGTCACGGCTGGTGTATTGTTTTTCAGTAAACGATACATGGCATTATCGACTTTGGCATAAGTGGCAATATCGGACAGATCTGCACAAATGATGGCATATTGATGTTTGGCCCCAAGGCCGCGAATTTGAGCAATCCGCTCCATGGCATTTTTATTCCCAATCTGGCAGCCAATGGCATAAGCGGCATCGGTCGGGTATACCACCACATCGCCTGTACGAATCCGTTCTACTGCTTGGCTGATTGAGCGTGCTTGAGGGTTATCAGGATGGACTCTTAAATGAAGCATCGTTTTTATCTCCTGATGGTTTTTTCAACATTATCGCGCTTTATCTCGGTGATGTTCAATGACCAAAATGTGAATCGTGCTAAATTTAGTCAAGCATTTCTCTTTGAAATTCATCGCTCTGTAATGTTTTGCCAGCACGAGTACATAGGCAAATACAGTCAATGAAGTGTTTCGCATCGCGCGGTAATTGGGCTTGTCCTGAAAAGTAAGCTTGAACTTGAGCGAAAACATGGTCTTTGAAGCGGTTGCCGTCACCCCCTTCACCAGTCAGATTGTCTAAGGAAACACGGAACTTTCGACCAAAAGCTGTGGCAAATAACCATTCAATGGCTTGCGGTTTAATTTCAACCTGTTCAAATAAAGCTTGTTGTTCCGCTGTGCGACCATCGGGTGCATACCAGTAGCCTAAGTCGGGGAGTAGACGGCGTTGGTCTCCCGCAATGCTCCAATGGCTGATTTCATGCAAGGCACTATTAAAAAAACCATGGGCAAATTGGATACGTGCAGGGGTGCTGTCAATCGCGGGAAAATATTCAGGTTCAAAGTCACCTTTAACCAAGTTGACATTCAGGTGGGAAAACCAACGATTAAAGTGTAAGATGAGCCAATCAACTTGTTCTGCTTCTGTACACAAATTCTCCCACGTCGAGAGTTGCACTTGGCGGTTTGAAATGTCAGAATCAACAGTTGAAATTGTGCTCACAAGTGATGAAATACTCACTTCTGTTTGCGGCTGCAACAGATGCATGACTTAAGTTACCCAAATGGTCTGTCTAAATAAGTACAAAATTGTATCTTAATCTTTGACAGAGTACTGATGAATTTGTAGAATTGCCGCCTTAATTATGTCAGCAAATACCTTTCCGGCACAGATTGAGCCGTTTAAATGGGCTGAACAGGGCTTTACATGGTCAGGTACACTGCCATTGTCTCGCTTTGTTCGTATTTCCCGTGAAGCTGTTGGATCAATTGATGATCAATTGATTAACATAGACTGTAAGCTATCAATGGATGCGTATCATCGTATTGTATGGCTAGATGGTCACGTTGAAACGAACGTTCCAATGGAATGCCAGCGCTGTTTAGGCACGGTAAACATTGAACTCGTTTCAGATTTTCATCTAGCTCTAGTGGATGATGAGTCACTGATAGAGCGCTTGGATGAGGATGCTGATTTCATCGTCTTAGGTGAAAGTGAAGCAACGACGAAAGGT
>JADHEF010000272.1_pt1 | contig 61581 bp, 50 predicted proteins | sample 8952391 | NCBI WGS metagenome assembly JADHEF01 (sample SAMN16124439, study PRJNA663245) | bioreactor sludge metagenome | isolation source: sludge (nitrite) | place: India:Bengaluru | collected 2019-02-28 | reverse complement strand
CACAACATACAAGGAGCGAGCGCAGCTCGCGATTGCGCCGCGCGGGCGGCGCTCGATCTCACAGGCGCTGAAGATGCTCCGGCTACCCTTGCCAGGAACCATAGAATCTCCCACAGGGACCGCGCTGGCCTTGGCGTTTGTTACAGGGCAGCGACCCCCTGATCATTGAAAAGGCTCTAGGCCCAGCGCGGTCCCTGTGGGTTGTTGCTGCGCGCTACCACCGACCACCTAGCGCGCGGAACAGATTGACCTGTGCCTGCGCCAGGCGCCCTTGGGCCTCGACCTGGCTGGCGCGCAGGCGGATCAGTTCGCGTTCGCTGTCGAGCAATGCCAGGCCGTCAGCCGTGCCAGCGCGGTAGTTGTTCTGGGCCAGGGCAAAGCCCCGCTGGCTATGGCCAAGCGCTGCCTCCAGTGCCTGCAGGCGCTGCCGCTCACCGGCGTAACCCGCCAGCGCCTGGCGCACGTCCTTCAGCGCATTCAATGCCACGCCCTGGTAGCGGGCGACCTGCGCCTGCCGCAATGCTCGGGCCTTGCCAACGCGCGCGCGATTGGCCTTCAGGTTGGGAAACTGCCAGTGAATCAGCGGGCCGATCCCGAACATCACCGCGCGGCTGTCGCCGAGGTCGGCCAGGTGAGCGGCGGAGGAGGTCAACGAGGCGCCGAAGCTGACCTTCGGGTACAGGTCCGCCCGGGCGATTTCGGTCTCCAGCGCAGCAGCGCGCAGTTCCCGTTCTGCCTGGCGCAGATCCGGCCTTCGCTCGAGCAGGCGCCACCCATCGCCAAGTGGTAGCGGCACCGACACCCTGGGGATGGCGCTGCAGTCGCCTACCGGTGCCGCAGCCGCCTGGCCACTGAGCATGGCCAGTTCGTAAAGCGCCATTTGCCGCCTGGCAACGAGCATCGGCAGTTGCGCCCGCACCTGCTCACGCAAGCCCAGCAGGCGCTCGCTGTCGAGCGCCGTTGCCACGCCGGCCTGTTGCTGGCGTTCACTCAGTTGCACGCTGTGCTCGAGGCTTTGCAACGACTGCCTGGCCTGGGCCAGGCGTGCGCCATACACGCATTGAGCCAGGTAGGCGCGGCTGGTCTGGGTGACCACCTGCAGGCGTACCAGGTCCCGTGCTGCAGCGCTGGCATCGGCTTGAGCCCGGGCACGCTCGATGGCCGCACGTACCTGGCCCCAGACATCCACCTGGTAGGCCAGCTCGATGCCGGGGCTGAATTGCCATTGTGACGGCGCATGGCTGTCAGTGGCCTCGGCCAGGGTCTGGTCATCGGCGCTCTTGCCATAGGTTGCGCCAACCTCCACTGCAGTGGCGGGCCAGCGGCGCGCGTCGAATTCACCGATACCCGCCAGCATGGCCTGCACAGTGGCGTCTGCCTGGGCCAGGTCCTGGTTATGCGCCAGGGCCAGCTGTACCCAGTGGTTGAGTTGCGGGTCCTGGAACAGCGCCCACCATTGCGCGGGTAACGGCTGCTGGCTGACCCCCGCCGGCAGGTCTGCCAGCGGGTTTGCCTGCAGCACGGGTGGCGGCGCGGCGGGGGCCGGCTGCCGCGTGCACGCCGTGAGGGCACCGAGCACGGCGAGCGTGGCGCCCAGCCGGGCAGCGAAGGGAGAAAAGTGCAGTAAAGGCATCACACAGGCCACTTGAAGAGGGTGATGCGAGGTTAACCAGGGACGGGGAAGCGGCGCTGTCGCAAGCAGGACAAGCCTGCGCGCAAGCGGGACAACCTGCTGTTCAGTGGCCGCGTGTGAGGTTGTGCTGCCAGTCACTCGGCGCGTAGCCGAGGATGCGCTTGAACATGGCGGTGAACGCGCTTGCACTTTGGTAACCGTGCTCCAGCGCCACGTTGAGGATCGGCTGACCCTGCGCCAGGCATTGCTGGCTGAGCATTACCCGCGCGCGGGCGCGCCACTCGCCATACGACATGCCCAGTTCGCGTTGAAACAGCCGCGCCACGCTGCGCGCACTCAGGTTCAACTGCGTGCCACACTGCGCCAGCGTCAGGTCCTGGGCCGGGTCCTGGAGAAAGCCCTCGCACCAGGCACGCAAGCGCGGGTGCGAGGGCGTGGGCACGAAGGCATGGATGCGCCGAGCGGCGGACAACTCGTTCAGGATCAATGCCCGCGCATGCTCGCCGTCACGCCGGTCGAGCATGCGTGACGCGGCCAGGATCAGTTCGCGCAGCAAGCCGGATACCACGATGACCTGGCAGCACGGGATGCCGGCGTCGAGCAGCAACGTGCGCATGCTTACCACGCCCTGCATGCGGATGGCGTGGCTGACCCCGGCAGGCACCCACAGTGCATGCCCGCCGGGGATCACCCAGTCGCCTCCCGCGCTGCTGACGCGCATTACCCCGCTGGCGGCATAGATCAGCTGGTCTTCAGCGTGGCAATGGCTGGCGACCTGGTCGCCGTGGCCGTAGTCCATTTCCAGTGTTCGCATTCAAGGCATCCTCGATATTGGATCCAATTATACGGCGGTGGATTTTCATCGGGTTGCGATGGTAGGCATGGAAAAGGTGTGACCAAGACGCAAAATGGCTGTTTGGCAGTTGAGCGTGGTGAATTATTGCCAAGCGAGTGCTACGCACAACAAGTAAAGCGGCTTCTGTTGTCAGATCCAGACATCATTGACGGCGGTGCGCTCGCCGCCCTCATGCCCGGTGTTCAGAATGCCGCGGGGCTCGATCATCATCAGTTTTGCTTCGCCCTCTGCGGCTGTCCTGTGTTCGATACCGCGCGGCACGACGTACAGCTCACCGGGATTGACGTACACACAGCCATCGGGCAGATCGATGCGCAAAACACCCTCCAGCACCACAAATGCTTCGTCGGTTTCCGGGTGTGCATGCCAGATGAATTCGCCTTCAATGCGCACCACCTTGAATTGATAGTCGTTCATTTCGGCAACGACCCTGGGGCTCCACTGCTGCTCGATCAGCGACGCTTTGTGCAGCAGGTTGGCAGGCTGGGAGGGGATACGGGCTTCAGACATGACAATTCCTCGTTGAGTGGAGTGGCCAGCCTAACGGTCTGCAACATGGGCATCTTGTACGATCCTGCAAGTCAGCGGGTGGGGCGCAGGCGCTCCAGCCAACGCAAGGGCGGCACCCCATAGCAACGGGTGAAATGCCGCGTCATGTGGCTCTGGTCATGAAAGCCGGCAGCAAGCGCCGCATCGACCAGGCTGAAGCCGTCGACCACCATGCGCCGCAAACAGTCCAGGCGGCGCAAGGTGACGAAGCGGTAGGGGCTGGTGCCGTACAGCGTGCGAAAATCACGCGACAGGCTCCAGCGCTCGCGGCCGCTGGCCTGTTCGAGCATGTCCAGGGTAATGCTCTGGTGCAGGTGCGCCATGATGAAAGCTCTGGCACGTTCGGCGGCTTGGTAGTCCAGGCGCTTGCGCCCGCGTGGTTTGCCGCCGACCGCCAACAAGGCCATGGCCAGGTCGTACAGGGCGTCCTGCTGCTCCAGCGGCTCCAACGGGTGGTCCACGGCCTGTACCAGTGCCTCGCTGGCCTGGTACAGCCGTGGGTCGCTGGACAGCCCGCCAGCGATGAAGGGCAGCGGCTGGCCACCCAGCACGTTCTGGATCAGGGCCGGGTCTACGTAAGCCATGCGGTAGCGAAAGCCTGCGTTGGTGCCGGCCATGCCGTCATGCAGCTCGTCCGGGTGCAGCACCAGGGTGTTGCCGGGTATGCCGTGGCGCAGCGAGCCCTTGTAATGGAAGCTTTGCACGCCGGCCAGGGTTCGCCCGACCGAGTAGGTATCGTGGCGATGCGGGTCGTAACCGTGGCTGCCGAACCAGGCCTCGATACGTTCGATGCCGCCCGGCTGGTCGCTGCGGATTACCCAGTCGGACGGTGGCGGGTCAGCTTTACGGTTCATCGCGGTGGGAGCCTGGGCGGAGCACGGCTGGGGCGGCCGTGAGGGGAGGAGAAGGAAGGGTAACCGGACTGTCCGCTGTCGGGCAATCGGGTCGCCGCCAAGGGCCGCCCTGCCAGGTTATCTACCAACGTTGACTCGACCAGGGTGCTTGTCAGTGCTGAAATCGAGCAAGCACAACCACAATGGGCCGGGAGCGCCAATGAACCGCAACGAACTGCGCAAAGCCGATATCAACCTGATGGTGGTGTTCGAAGCGCTGATGCAGGAGCGCAACCTTACCCGCGCCGCAGAAAAGCTGTTCGTCGCCCAACCTACGGTCAGCGCTGCGCTGGCGAGGTTGCGGGCGATGTTCAATGACCCGTTGCTGATCCGTGTGGGCAACCGCATGGAGCCATCGGCCCGCGCCCAGGAAGTGATCAAGCACCTCACCCCGGCCCTGGATGCGATGTCTGTGGCCCTTAGCCTGACCCACGACTTCGACCCACTTTCCAGCAAGATGACCTTTCGCATCGGTTTGTCCGATGACGTCGAGTCCGGGCTGTTGCCGCCCTTGTTGCGGGCGCTGCGGGTCGAGGCGCCGAACGTGGTGGTGGTCGTGCAGCACGTGGATTACTGGCGCATTCCCGACTTGCTGGCGGCGGGGGATGTCACGGTCGGCATCAGCCAGACCCGGGGCCTGCCGGCCAATGCCAAGCGCAAGGTATTGCGCAGCATGCAGGCCAGGGTGGTGCGCGCCGACAAATCCACCAGGGCGTTGACGTTGGATGAGTTCTGCGCCCGCCCGCACGTTCAGGTCTCGCCTACGGCCAATACCCACGGTGTAGTCGATGACTGGCTCAAGGAGTTGGGGCGCGAACGCCAGGTGGTGTTGTCGGTGCCGCAATTCAGTACGCTGCCGGCGATCCTGGCCGGTACCGAACTGCTGGCCTGCTGCCCCGATTACGCGGCCCAGGGGATGGAGCGCTGGGGCAACCTGCAGGCCGAGCAACTGCCGTTCGCGGCCACGGCGCTGGAACTGGCCATGGTCTGGCTGAGCACTACCGACAATGACCCGGCCGAACGCTGGCTGCGCGGCCGCCTGGAGCACTACATGGGCGGTATGGCCTAGCCGGCAGAAGGGCGCTTAAAGGCCCGCTTCCAGGTCCAGCAGGTCCTGCACGGTCTGCCGCCGGCGGATCATTCGCAGCGCGCCGTTCTCGATCAGGAACTCTGGCAGCAGTGGCCGGCTGTTGTAGTTGGACGACATCGATGCGCCATAGGCCCCGGCATCGTGGATCACCAGCAGGTCGCCCACCTGTGCTTGCGGCAGGTCTTGCGGGGTGAGTTCCTGGTCGTCCTGAGTGAATACGTCACCCGACTCGCACAGCGGCCCGGCCACCACGGTTGGCTGGCGTGGGCGCTCCACCGGCTGGCCGTTGGCATCGAGCAGGGTCATGCCGTGGTAGGCGCCGTACATGGCCGGGCGCATCAGGTCATTGAAGCCGGCGTCGATCATCACGAAGGTATTGCGCCCCACCTGTTTCACCGCCCGCACCTCGGCCACCAGGTAGCCGCACTCGGCCACCAGGAAGCGGCCGGGTTCGATCTCCATACGCACCGGGTGGCCGAGCATCGCTTCGATTTCCTTGCGTGCCACTGCCCAGGTCTGGGCGTAGCGCTGCAGGTCGACCGGCTTGTCGCTGCTGCGGTAGGGGGTGGAAAGCCCGCCCCCGATGGAAAACGCCTCGATGTCCACCCCCAGGCGGCCTACCAGCTCGATCATCGAGCGGGCTACCTGTTCCAGGTGCTGGTAATCCACGCCCGAGCCAATATGCATGTGCACGCCGACCAGGTGCAGGCCGTGTGCCTTGATCACGCCCAGCGCTTCGTCCAGCTGCTCATGCCAGATGCCGTGCTTGCTGTTTTCACCGCCGGTGTTGGTCTTGCGGCTATGGCCGTGGCCAAAGCCGGGGTTGATGCGGACCCACACGCGGTGGCCAGGGGAGCGCTCGCCCAGCTGGCGCAGCATGTCGATGGAGCCGGCGTTCACTTCGATCTTTTCTGCCACCACCCGCTCCAGGGTAGGCCGGTCCAGTGCATCGCAGGTCAGCACCACGCCGGCCGGGTCGCCCTGAACGCTGGCGCCGGCAGCGAAGGCCCGCTCCATCTCGCCCAGCGACACGGCGTCCAGCACCAGGCCGTGGCTGCGCATCAGGCGCAGCACGTGCAGGTTCGGGTTGGCTTTCTGGGCGAAGCGTACAGTGTCGAACACCTTCAGCTGTTCGACACGCTCTGCGATGGTGCCGGTGTCGTAGGCCCACAACGGCGAGCCATGTTGGCGCACTGCCTCGGCCAGGAGGGTGAAGGGTGTTGTCATGTTGGCGCTACTCGCTCAGGTGATACCAGGAAGGAAAGCAGGATGCGATAAAGCAGGAATTCAGAAAAATAGCTTTTTTTCTGTCGGCCATTCATATCTGATATAGCCACTGTCATTACGCAGGGCGTTGCCGTGAAATTGTCCGTTCGCCATATCGAAGTGTTCCGCGCCATCATGGCGGCGGGCAGCGTCACCGCCGCAGCTCGCCTGCTGTTCACTTCGCAGCCCACCGTCAGCCGCGAGCTGGCCCGGCTGGAGCAGGTCACCGGGCTGAACCTGTTCCAGCGCGAAGGTGGGCGGCTGGTGCCGACAGCCCAGGCACTGCTGTTGATCGAGGAGGTGGAGCGCGCCTATGTCGGGCTGGAGCGGATTGACCGCTTTGCCCAGGCCATTCGCAATTTCGAGCAAGGCCGGTTGGCCATCACCTGCCTGCCGCTGTTCTCGCAAACCCTGCTGCCCAAGGCCTGCCAGCGCTTTCACCAGCAGCACCGGGGGGTGAGTGTGAGCATTCTGGCCCAGGAATCGCCGTTGCTGGAGGAGTCACTGGTGGCCCAGCAGCACGACCTGGGCCTGACCGAGGTCGAGCAGATACCGCGCGGGGCGTATGGGGAGCGGCTGTTCAGCGCCAACATGGTGTGCGTGCTGCCCGAACACCACCCGTTGCAGGCCAAGGCCGAGCTGGCGTTGAGCGATTTTCACGAAGTCGATTTCATCAACCTGGCCAGCCTGGACACCTACCGCCAGCAACTGGACCAGCACTTTCGCGCGGCGGGTGTGAACCGCCGCACGGTGATCGAGACGACCAGTGCGGCCTCGGTCTGCGCCATGGTGCGCCAGGGCCTGGGGGTTGCCATCATCAACCCGCTGAGCGGCCTGGAGGCCGCGCAGGGCGGGCTGCCGATCCGGCCGTTGCGGGTATCGGTGCCATACCAGGTGATGCTGATCCGCCCGGATCATCGGCCGGCTTCGGCTGCAGTGGAGCCGTTTTGTGAGGCATTGCGGGCGCAGGCTAAAGCAATGCAACAAGCGCTGGCATGAGCAGGGGCGACGCGCGGCGTGTGAAGCCCTAAAGCTCGCAGACGAAGGTGCCAGTGCCGGCCAGGATGTTCTCCAGGGTTTCCTTCACCTCATCCAGGTCACTGAGGTCGCTGGTCAGGTTGATTTCCAGCACCTCACCCCCCTTCAGCGCATCGCGGTCACCGGCGGCCACTTCGATCAGCAGGCGCTTGGCACTCAAGGTCACTTTCAGCCCGTCCAGCGTCGACGGCTCGTCATCCAGGGTCAGGTCGACGGTGTCTTCGTCCGGGTAGCGGGTAAGCAGGAACATCTGGCCCTTGTCGCTGTGGCAGCACAGGGTCGCCATGTTGTCTTCCTCGTCATCGCAAGGGGTGGCGAACAGCAGGGCGGTGTTGATTTGCATGAGCAGGCTCGGATCAAAGGAAACGGAAGGGAATTCTGACAGTCTTGGCTACATGCATAAACGTAAAGTTACCGCCCCTTGACCGAAATTGTCGCAGCGCTGCAAGCCTTGATGACCGATCAGTCGTTAAGCTTCGCCAAGCCCGGGCGTGCCTGCGCACGTTCCACCTCTGGTTTTTACCGTCCGCCTTGCCACGGGTTGGCTATCGTTGATCCGTAAATGGCGCACGCAGCGACGCTTCAACTATTACAAAGCCCAAGCGGAGTACCACAGATGGCGTTCTTCACCGCAGCCAGCAAAGCCGACTTCCAGCACCAACTGCAAGCGGCCCTGGCGCAGCACATCAGCGAACAGTCCCTGCCACAAGTGGCGCTGTTCGCCGATCAGTTCTTCGGCATCATCTCTCTGGACGAACTCACCCAGCGCAGGCTTTCCGACCTGGCCGGCTGCACCCTGTCGGCCTGGCGCATCATCGAGCGTTTCGACCCCGAGTCCCCGCAAGTACGCGTGTACAACCCCGATTACGAACGCAACGGCTGGCAGTCGACCCACACCGTGGTCGAGGTGCTGCACCACGACCTGCCGTTTCTCGTCGACTCGGTACGTACCGAGCTCAACCGCCGCGGCTATAGCATCCACACCCTGCAAACCACCGTGCTCAGCGTGCGCCGGGGCGCCAACGGCGAGCTGCTGGAGCTGCTGCCCAAGGGCAGCCGGGGCGAGGGGGTGCAGCACGAGTCGCTGATGTACCTGGAGATCGACCGCTGCGCCAACGCCGCCGAACTGGCCGTGTTGACCCGCGAGATCGAACAGGTGCTGGCTGAGGTTCGGGTGGCGGTTGCCGACTTCGAGCCGATGAAAGCCAAGCTGCAGGAAGTGCTCGCCAAGGTGGAGCAAACCGCGTTCGGCCCGGCGCAAAACGAGAAGGGCGAGGTCAAGGCCTTCCTCGAGTGGCTGCTGGACAACCACTTCACCTTCCTCGGCTATGAGGAATTCACCGTTGCCAGCACCGCCGATGGCGGCCAGATGGTCTACGACGAACAGTCGTTCCTCGGCCTGCCGCGCCGCCTGCGTGTGGGCCTGACGGCCGACGAGCTGCGCATCGAAGACTACGCCGTGGCTTACCTCAACGAGCCGCTGCTGCTGTCGTTCGCCAAGGCCGCGCTGCCCAGCCGCGTGCACCGCCCGGCCTACCCGGACTACGTCTCGATCCGCCAGCTGGACGCTGACGGCAAGGTCATCAAGGAGCACCGCTTCATGGGCCTGTACACCTCGTCGGTGTACGGCGAAAGCGTGCATGCCATACCGTACATCCGCGGCAAGGTCGCGGAAGTGGAGCGCCGCTCGGGCTTCGATCCCAAGGCTCACCTGGGCAAGGAGCTGGCCCAGGTGCTGGAGGTGCTGCCGCGCGACGACCTGTTCCAGACGCCGATCGACGAGCTGTTCACCACGGTCATGGCGATCGTGCAGATCCAGGAGCGCAACAAGATCCGCGTGTTCCTGCGCAAGGACCCGTACGGCCGCTTCTGCTACTGCCTGGCCTACGTGCCGCGGGAAATCTACTCCACCGAAGTGCGGCAGAAGATCCAGCAGGTATTGATGGAGCGCCTGAAGGCCAGCGACTGCGAGTTCTGGACGTTCTTCTCCGAGTCGGTGCTGGCCCGCGTGCAGTTGATTCTGCGGGTCGACCCGAAAAACCGCATCGACATCGACCCGCAGCAGCTGGAGCGCGAAGTGGTGCAGGCCTGCCGCTCGTGGCGCGACGACTATTCGGCGCTGGTCGTGGAGAACTTCGGCGAAGCCCAGGGCACCAACATCCTGGCCGACTTCCCCACCGGCTTCCCGGCGGGCTACCGCGAGCGTTTCGCCGCCCACTCGGCGGTGGTCGACCTGCAGCACGTGCTCAACCTGTCGGAAAGCAAGCCCCTGGCGATGAGCTTCTACCAGCCGTTGACCCAGGTCGGCGAGCGCATCCTGCACTGCAAGCTGTACCACGTGGACACGCCGCTGGCGCTGTCCGATGTGTTGCCGATTCTGGAAAACCTCGGCCTGCGCGTACTCGGCGAGTTCCCGTACCGGCTGCGCCATGCCAGTGGCCGTGAGTACTGGATCCACGACTTCGCCTTCACCTACAGCGAAGGCCTTAGCCTGGATATCCAGCAGCTCAATGACACCCTGCAGGACGCGTTCATCCATATCGTGCGCGGCGATGCCGAGAACGATGCCTTCAACCGCCTGGTGCTGACCGCCGGCCTGCCTTGGCGCGACGTGGCACTGCTGCGTGCCTACGCCCGTTACCTCAAGCAGATCCGCCTGGGCTTCGACCTTGGCTACATCGCCAGCACCCTGAACAACCACACCGACATCGCCCGTGAGTTGACCCGGCTGTTCAAGACCCGCTTCTACCTGGCGCGCAAGCTGACCCAGGACGACCTGGACGACAAGCAGCAGCGCCTGGAACAGGCCATTCTGACCGCGCTGGACGAGGTGCAGGTACTCAACGAAGACCGCATCCTGCGCCGCTACCTGGACCTGATCAAGGCCACCCTGCGCACCAACTTCTACCAACCGGACGCCAACGGCCAGAACAAGTCGTATTTCAGCTTCAAGTTCAACCCGCGGCTGATTCCCGAGCTGCCCAAGCCGGTGCCCAAGTTCGAGATATTCGTCTATTCGCCGCGGGTCGAGGGCGTGCACCTGCGCTTTGGCAACGTGGCCCGTGGTGGCTTGCGCTGGTCCGACCGCGAAGAAGACTTCCGCACCGAAGTGCTCGGCCTGGTCAAGGCCCAGCAGGTGAAGAACTCGGTGATCGTGCCGGTGGGTGCCAAGGGCGGCTTCCTGCCGCGGCGCCTGCCGCTGGGCGGCAGCCGTGACGAGATCGCGGCCGAAGGCGTGGCGTGCTACCGCATCTTCATTTCCGGCTTGCTCGACATCACCGATAACCTCAAGGATGGCGGCGTGGTGCCGCCGGCCAACGTGGTGCGCCACGACGATGACGACCCGTACCTGGTGGTGGCGGCCGACAAGGGTACCGCGACCTTCTCCGACATCGCCAACGGCATTGCCATCGACTACGGTTTCTGGCTGGGCGACGCCTTCGCCTCGGGCGGTTCGGCCGGCTACGACCACAAGAAAATGGGCATTACCGCCCGCGGCGCCTGGGTCGGCGTGCAGCGGCACTTCCGTGAGCGCGGCATCAATGTGCAGGAAGACCCGATCACCGTCATCGGTGTGGGGGACATGGCCGGCGACGTATTCGGCAACGGCCTGCTGATGTCCGACAAGCTGCAATTGGTGGCCGCGTTCAACCACCTGCACATCTTCATCGACCCCAACCCCGAGCCGGCTTCCAGCTTCGCCGAGCGCAAGCGCCTGTTCGACCTGCCGCGCTCGGCCTGGACCGACTACGACACCAGCATCATGTCCGAAGGCGGTGGCATCTTCCCGCGCAGCGCCAAGAGCATTGCCATCAGCCCGCAGATGAAGGAACGCTTCGCCATCGAAGCCGACCGCCTGACCCCGACCGAGTTGCTGAACGCGTTGCTCAAGGCCCCGGTCGATCTGCTGTGGAATGGCGGGATCGGCACCTACGTCAAGGCCAGCAGCGAAAGCCACGCCGACGTCGGCGACAAGGCCAACGACGCGCTGCGGGTCAACGGCAACGAGCTGCGCTGCAAGGTGGTGGGCGAGGGTGGCAACCTGGGCATGACCCAGCTTGGCCGGGTGGAGTTCGGCCTGCACGGCGGGGCGACCAACACCGACTTCATCGACAACGCCGGCGGCGTGGACTGCTCTGACCACGAGGTCAATATCAAGATCCTGCTCAATGAAGTGGTGCAGGGTGGCGACATGACCGAGAAGCAGCGTAACCAGTTGCTCGGCAGCATGACCGATGAAGTCGCCAGCCTGGTGCTGGGCAACAACTACAAGCAGACCCAGGCGCTGTCGCTGGCCGCCCGCCGCGCCCGTGAACGCATTGCCGAGTACAAGCGCCTGATGGCTGACCTGGAGGCGCGGGGCAAGCTGGACCGTGCCATCGAGTTCCTGCCGTCCGAGGAGCAACTGGCCGAACGCCTGGCCGCCGGCCATGGCCTTACCCGTGCCGAGCTGTCGGTGCTGATCTCGTACAGCAAGATCGACCTCAAGGAGCAGTTGCTGAAGTCGCAGGTACCCGACGACGACTACCTGACCCGCGACATGGAAACCGCCTTCCCGCCGTCGCTGGTCAGCAAGTTCGCCGAATCCATGCGCCGCCACCGCCTGAAGCGTGAAATCGTCAGCACCCAGATCGCCAACGACCTGGTCAACAATATGGGCATCACCTTCGTCCAGCGCCTGAAGGAGTCGACCGGCATGAGCCCGGCCAACGTGGCCGGGGCCTACGTGATCGTGCGCGACATCTTCCACCTGCCGCACTGGTTCCGCCAGATCGAGGCGCTTGACTACCAGGTGCCGGCGGAGGTCCAGCTGACCTTGATGGACGAGCTGATGCGCCTGGGCCGCCGCGCGACCCGCTGGTTCCTGCGCAGCCGCCGCAACGAGCAGGACGCCGGGCGCGACACCGCGCACTTCGGGCCGAAAATCGCGCAACTCGGGCTCAAGCTGGATGAGTTGCTCGAAGGCCCGACCCGCGAACGCTGGATGGTGCGCTACCAGGGCTTCGTCGAGGCTGGCGTGCCGGAACTGCTTGCGCGCATGGTGGCCGGTACCAGCCACCTGTACACGTTGCTGCCGATCATCGAAGCAGCTGACGTTACCGGGCATGAGCCGGCGCAGGTGGCCAAGGCGTTCTTCGCCGTGGGCAGCGCACTGGACCTGACCTGGTACCTGCAGGAAATCAGCAACCTGCCGGTGGAAAACAACTGGCAGGCGCTGGCCCGCGAGGCCTTCCGTGACGACATCGACTTGCAGCAGCGGGCGATCACCATTTCGGTCCTGCAAATGGCCGACGGGCCGCAAGACATGGACGCCCGTGTGGCGCTGTGGGCCGAGCAGCACCGGGTGATGGTAGAGCGCTGGCGCGCGATGCTCGATGACCTGCGCAATGCCAGCGGCAACGACTATGCGATGTATGCGGTGGCCAACCGCGAGCTGGTCGACCTGGCCATGAGCGGGCAGGCAGCGGTGGTGCCTTCTTAAGCTGCAAGCTACAAGCTGCAAGCTGCAAGCTGCAAGCTGCAAGCTGCAAGCTACAAGCTACAAGCTACAAGCTGCAAGCGGAGCTCACTGGTTTCGCTTGCAGCTTCTGGCTTTAGCACCGTTTAGATCGCGTACACAGCCCCCGCTTTTTCTTGAAGCTTGAAGCTTGAAGCTTTCCTACTTGAACCGCCGCTCCACGCCTTTCTCCACCAGGATCTTCGCCGAAATCTCTTCCACCGAAAAATGCGTGGAATTGATGTTGGGAATGTTCTCCCGGCGGAACAAGCTCTCCACCTCGCGCACCTCGAACTCGCACTGGGCAAAGCTTGAATAACGACTGTTAGGCTTGCGCTCGTGGCGGATGGCCGTGAGGCGGTCAGGGTCGATGGTCAGGCCGAACAGCTTGTTGTGGTGCTTTTTCAGCACTGCCGGCAACTGCAGGCGTTCCATGTCGTCTTCGGTCAGGGGGTAATTGGCGGCGCGGATACCAAACTGCATGGCCATGTACAGGCAGGTTGGGGTCTTGCCGCAGCGCGACACACCCACCAGGATCAGGTCGGCCTTGTCGTAGTAGTGCGTGCGCGCGCCGTCGTCGTTGTCCAGGGCGAAGTTCACCGCCTCGATGCGTTCCATGTAGTTGGAATTGCCGCCGATCGAATGGGACTTACCCACGGAATACGACGAATGGGCGGTCAATTCCTGCTCAAGTGGGGATAAAAACGACGAAAAGATGTCGATCATGAAGCCATTCGACGTGGCCAGGATCTCACGTATGTCCTGGTTGACGATGGTGTCGAAGATGATCGGGCGCACCCCGTCACGCTCGGCCGCGGCATTGATCTGCTGGACCATGGTCCGCGCCTTGTCGGACGAATCGATGTACGGCCGGGTGAATTTGTTGAACGGGATGCTCTCGAATTGCGCGAGCAGACTCTGGCCCAAGGTTTCGGCTGTGATACCGGTGCCATCGGAGATGAAGAACGCGGTTCGTTTCATTTGCGACCTGGGCCTTAAGCTGATGAAGATTCTTGGATATGATAAGTTCGGTTTGCCGAATGCGGCTGTCGACATTCTGCCACATTTGCAAAGCCTATTTTCCAGGTACAGGCCACAAACGCCCGGCCAAGTCATAGCGGACAGGCGGGCGCCCTTTGAGCTTTTCCAACACAGTTAGTGGAGAGATCACCTTGGTAGAGTACGTAGTTTCCCTCGATAAGCTCGGCGTCCATGATGTGGAGCATGTGGGGGGCAAGAACGCATCCCTGGGCGAGATGATCAGCAACCTTGCCGGTGCTGGTGTATCGGTGCCGGGCGGCTTTGCCACTACGGCGCAGGCGTACCGCGATTTTCTCGAGCAGAGTGGCCTCAACGACCGAATCCATGCGGCGCTCGACGCCCTCGACGTGGATGACATCAACGCCCTGACCAAGACCGGCGCGCAGATCCGCCAGTGGGTCATGGAAGCCGACTTCCCGGCGCGTCTGGATTCGGAAATCCGTACGGCGTTTGCCGAAATGGCCGCTGGCAACGACAACATGGCCGTTGCCGTGCGCTCCTCTGCCACTGCTGAAGACTTGCCGGACGCCTCGTTCGCCGGCCAGCAGGAAACGTTCCTCAACATCCGCGGCGTGGACAACGTGATCCGCGCGGCCAAGGAAGTGTTCGCTTCGCTGTTCAACGACCGTGCCATTGCCTACCGCGTGCACCAGGGCTTCGATCACAAACTGGTCGCCCTGTCTGCCGGTGTGCAGCGCATGGTTCGTTCCGAAACCGGCACCGCCGGTGTCATGTTCACCCTCGATACCGAATCGGGCTTCCGCGACGTGGTGTTCATCACCGGCGCCTATGGCCTGGGTGAAACCGTGGTACAGGGTGCGGTCAACCCTGACGAATTCTACGTGCACAAGAACACCCTGCAGGCTGGCCGCCCGGCTATCCTGCGCCGCAACCTGGGCAGCAAGGCGATCAAGATGGTCTATGGCGACGAAGCCAAGGCCGGCCGTTCGGTGAAAACCGTGGAAGTCGACCGCGCCGAACGTGCGCGCTTCTGCCTGAGCGACGCCGAGGTCAGCGAACTGGCCAAGCAGGCGATGATCATCGAGCAGCACTACCAGCGCCCGATGGATATCGAATGGGCCAAGGACGGTGACGACGGCAAGCTGTACATTGTCCAGGCCCGCCCTGAAACCGTGAAAAGCCGCTCCAGCGCCAATGTCATGGAGCGCTACCTGCTGAAGGAAAAGGGCACGGTACTGGTCGAAGGCCGTGCCATCGGCCAGCGCATCGGCGCCGGCAAGGTCCGCGTGATCCACGATGTATCGGAAATGGACAAGGTGCAGCCAGGCGACGTGCTGGTTTCCGACATGACCGACCCGGACTGGGAACCGGTAATGAAGCGCGCCAGCGCCATTGTCACCAACCGCGGTGGGCGTACCTGCCACGCGGCGATCATTGCCCGTGAGCTGGGTATTCCGGCCGTGGTCGGTTGCGGCAACGCCACCCAGGTGCTCAAAGACGGCCAGGGCGTCACGGTTTCCTGCGCCGAAGGCGACACCGGCTTCATCTTCGAGGGTGAACTGGGCTTCGACGTCAAGCAGAACTCGGTCGATGCCATGCCCGAGCTGCCGTTCAAGATCATGATGAACGTCGGCAACCCGGACCGGGCCTTCGATTTTGCCCAGTTGCCCAACGCAGGCGTGGGCCTGGCGCGCCTGGAATTCATCATCAACCGCATGATCGGCGTGCACCCCAAGGCACTGCTGAACTACGCAGGCCTGCCTGCCGACCTCAAGGACAGTGTCGACAAGCGCATTGCCGGCTACAACGACCCGGTCGGCTTCTACGTCGAGAAACTGGTCGAGGGCATCAGCACCCTGGCCGCGGCCTTCTACCCGAAAAAGGTCATCGTGCGCCTGTCGGACTTCAAGTCCAACGAGTACGCCAACCTGATCGGCGGCAAGCTGTACGAGCCGGAAGAAGAGAACCCGATGCTGGGCTTCCGCGGTGCCTCGCGCTACATCAGCGAGTCGTTCCGTGACTGCTTCGAACTCGAGTGCCGCGCGCTCAAGCGCGTGCGCAACGAGATGGGCCTGACCAACGTTGAAATCATGGTGCCCTTCGTGCGTACCCTGGGCGAGGCCAGCCAGGTCGTCGACCTGCTGGCCGAAAACGGCCTGGCCCGTGGCGACAACGGCCTGCGCGTGATCATGATGTGCGAGCTGCCGTCCAACGCCATTCTCGCCGAGGAATTCCTGGAGTACTTCGACGGCTTCTCGATCGGCTCCAACGACCTGACCCAGCTTACCCTGGGCCTGGACCGTGACTCGGGCATCATTGCCCACCTGTTCGACGAGCGTAACCCGGCCGTGAAGAAGCTGCTGGCCAACGCCATTGCCGCGTGCAACAAGGCTGGCAAGTACATCGGCATCTGCGGCCAGGGCCCTTCGGACCACCCGGACCTGGCCAAGTGGCTGATGGAGCAGGGCATCGAAAGCGTGTCGCTGAACCCCGACTCGGTACTCGAAACCTGGTTCTTCCTCGCCGAAGGCCAGGGCGCAGCCTGACGCAATAAAACGCGGGGGGCATCTGGCGTGCCCCCGCCTGGTTTTTTCCAGGGCGAGTTCCAGCAATGGATCCCGCCCTTTTTTGTGCACCAAGCAACCTTATGCAAAGCAGTAGCCGTTTATTTCCCGTGGCCTTGCTCAGTGCCGAGCGCCGCGGCGACCTCAGTGAAGACGTGTACCGGATCAAGGCCGGCAACAGCCCTGATCCCAGTGTGGAATTGGCCGTTACCCGCCTGGGGCTGGCCGACCAGGAGCACGCCCAGGGCGTGCCGGTGATTCTGCTGCATGGCAGTTTTTCCAACCGGCGTTTCTGGTATTCGCCCAAGGGCATCGGCCTGGGGGCCTATCTGGCACGTGCCGGCTTCGACGTATGGATCCCGGAAATGCGTGGCCACGGCCTGTCGCCACGCAATGCAGCCTGGCGACACAACAGCGTAGCCGGCTATGCCCGTGACGACCTGCCAACCATCAACGCCTTCGTGCGCGAAAAAGCCGGCCAAGCGCCGCACTGGGTGGGCCACTCACTGGGTGGAACAACCTTGGTGGCAGCCTTGGGTGGCGGTTTTCTGACCGCCGACCAGGTCGCAAGCGTGGCCCTGTTCGGCACACAGGTCAGCCGCGTGTACTGGCCGTTGAAAGTCCCGCCAGTGGCCTGGGGCGCGAAGTGGCTGCTCAAGCGCTGGGGGCAGATTTCCGGGCCGCGCTTCAAGCGTGGGCCAGAGGACGAACCCCTGGGGCTGGCCCTGGAAAGCCTGCGCTGGCATGGCTTGTTCGGGCGTTTTGGCGACAAGAAGCAGGATTGGTGGGCAGGGCTGGCTGAGGTTGATGTGCCGCTGTTGGCAGTGGCCGGCGCCGGTGACTTCCAGGACCCGGTGTGGGCCTGCCGCGAGCTGTTCGAGCAGGTGGGGGGCGAGCGCAAGCAGTTCCTGCGGCTGGGGCGTGAAGAAGGTTTTGAAGCCTTCGGGCATGTCGACATGCTGGTGAGCAAGGCTGCGCAGGTGCAGGTGTGGCCGCTGGTAGAGCGCTGGCTGCGTAACCCGCTGTTGCCGGTGCATGCGTCCACAGTGGTTGCAGAGCCTGTGCCGGTCAGCTGAGTTTGCGTCGCCTGTGCAGGCCTCTTCGCGGGCGCGCCCGCTCCTACAGGTGCTGCACAAGCCTGCGAACCTGTGACAATCCTGTGGGAGCCGGCTTGCCGGCGATAGGGCCGGCACAGGCAAAACACACATGACTACCTAGTCCCGGATGACTGCAATGGGCTCTACGGTGTAGCCTTGGCCGATACCCGCTTTCGTTGTGACTGACAGGAGCTTCCCATGCAGCATTACGTAACGCCCGACCTGTGTGACGCCTACCCGGACCTGGTTCAGGTGCTGGAACCGATGTTCAGCAACTTCGGTGGCCGTGATTCGTTTGGCGGCCAGATCGTCACCATCAAGTGCTTCGAGGACAACTCGCTGGTCAAGGAGCAAGTCGAACTCGACGGCAAAGGCAAGGTGCTGGTAGTCGATGGCGGTGGGTCGCTGCGTCGCGCATTGCTGGGTGACATGCTTGCCGAAAAGGCTGCCAGGAACGGCTGGGAAGGCTTGTTGATCTACGGCTGCGTACGCGACGTCGATGTATTGATCCAGACCGACGTCGGCGTGCAGGCGCTGGCCAGCCACCCAATGAAGACCGACAAGCGCGGCATCGGCGACCTCAACGTGGCAGTGACCTTCGCCGGCGTGACGTTCCGCCCGGGCGAGTATGTGTACGCCGACAACAATGGCGTGCTGGTGTCGCCAAGCCCGCTGAAAATGCCGGAGTGATGCGCCGCACGCGCTGATGGAGCTTTGATGTTCGAGGAAGACAACGCGCAGTGGGGGCTGGTGCATGCCCTGGTGCTCGATGGCAAAGGCGGCGCGCGCTCGATTGCCCGTACCGAACTGGCCGACCTGCAATTGCAGCCCCAGCAGAGCCTGTGGCTGCACTGGGACCGCAGCCATCCGCAAACCCGTACCTGGCTGCTGAATGAAAGCGGCCTCAGCGAGTTCGCCTGCGAGCTGCTGCTGGAGGAAAACACCCGCCCGCGCTTGCTGCCCATGGCCGATGAACAGCTGCTGCTGTTCTTGCGTGGGGTCAACCTGAACCCGGGCGCCGAGCCGGAAGACATGGTCTCGGTGCGCATTTTCGCCGAGGCGCAGCGGGTCATCTCGCTGCGCTTGCGGCCCCTGCGCGCCAGCGACGAGGTGCTCCAGCTACTGGAACAGGGCAGGGGGCCCACATCCGCATCGGAGCTGCTGCTGCTGATGGGGGAACTGCTGACCGAAAAGGTGCAGGGCCTGGTCAGTGATCTCGCCGAACTGGTCGACCTGGAAGAAGAAAAGGTCGAATCCGACGAGCGGTATACCCCCGAACAGGGCAGCCTGCAGCAGATCCGTCGGCGGGCCGCCGGGTTGCGCCGGTTCCTGGCCCCGCAACGGGAAATCTATGCCCAGTTATCACGCAGCAAGTGGAGCTGGTTCGCCTATGCCGATGCCGATTACTGGAACGAGCTGAACAACAGCCTGATCCGCTACCTGGAGGAGCTGGAGCTGACCCGCGAGCGCGCCGCGCTGGTGCTGGAGAGCGAAGACCGTCGCCGTAGCGAGCGGATGAACCGCACCATGTACCGCTTTGGCATCATCACCTGCATCTTTCTGCCGATGAGCTTCATCACCGGGTTGCTGGGCATCAACGTCGGTGGCATTCCGGGGGCGCAAAACCCCTACGGCTTCCTGTTCGCCTGCATTGTGGTGCTGGGGCTGGCGGTGGGGCAGTGGTGGTTGTTCCGCCGGTTGCGGTGGGTATGACGCGTGGGTGGGCTGCAGGCGAACATCACACCATTCGAAACATTCGTGCCAATCGGATGTGTGACCCATCGCCGGGCCATCTCGTCTCTAGCTGACACTGCGCGAGGTGCACATGCACGATCCGTTTGAAGAATCCCTGCGCGACCTGCTCAAGGCGTCACCCTCCGGCAACGACCGGGACGACCGGGATGACGCTGCCTGCTTGGGCCGCGTGCTGAAAACCGCCAACCGCCAGGTCGGTGCGGGTGATCTGTTCAGCTTGCTTGGCCGCTGGAGCCAGGCGCTGCTGATCGCCGTGAACAATGGCTCGGCGCATGTCGCGCCGGTGCGTCGACACACTTCCCGCAACGCTGCCACTGGCAGCAAAGCAGATAAGGCCGATTGAATATGGAACTCGATCTCTGGACCCAGAGCCTGGTCACCGCGATGACCGCCCTTTGGACCAAAGTGGCGAACTTCATCCCTAACCTGTTCGGCGCACTGGTCGTGGTGCTGCTCGGTTTCGTGGTAGCCAAGCTGCTCGATACACTGCTGTCCAAACTGCTGGCCAAATTCGGCCTGGACCGCCTCATGGCCGGTACCGGCCTGACCAAAATGCTGGGCCGGGTCGGCATACAGGTGCCCATTTCCACCCTGATCGGCAAGATCGTCTACTGGTTCGTACTGCTCATCTTCCTGGTTTCCGCCGCTGAATCGCTGGGCCTGGAGCGGGTTTCGGCGACCCTCGACATGCTTGCCCTGTACTTGCCGAAAGTGTTCGGCGGGGCCTTGGTGTTGCTGGTCGGCGTGCTGCTGGCACAGGTGGCCAATGGCCTGGTTCGCGGTGCTGCAGAAGGCATTGGCCTGGAGTATTCGGCAGGCCTGGGGCGTATCGCGCAAGGGCTGGTCATCATCATCAGCATTTCGGTGGCCATCAGCCAGCTGGAGGTGAAAACCGACCTGCTCAACCATGTGATCGTCATCGGCCTGATTACCGTTGGTCTGGCGGTTGCCCTGGCCATGGGCCTGGGCAGCCGCGAAATTGCCGGGCAGATTCTGGCCGGCATTTATGTTCGCGAGTTGTACCAGGTAGGCCAGCAGGTGCGGATTGGAGAGGTCGAAGGGCTCATCGAGGAAATCGGCACGGTGAAAACCACCCTGCTGACCGATGAGGGGGAGCTGGTGTCGTTGTCCAACCGCGAGCTGCTGGAACAGCGAGTCAATAGCCGCTAACCGCGTGAAAGCTGTTAATGTATGCCGCCGCGAAATTCGACCCACGGGGTCGCGCGGCGACATTGACCTGACTGTCGGCCAGATCCGTTTTGAATAAAGTTCCTACGCCGCCCATGCGTTATGACCCTCGCGAGCTCACCGACGAAGAGTTGGTGGCGCGTTCGCATGAGGAGCTATACCACGTCACCCGTGCCTATGAGGAGCTCATGCGGCGCTACCAGCGGACCCTGTTCAACGTTTGTGCACGTTATTTAGGGAACGACCGTGACGCGGACGATGTCTGTCAGGAAGTGATGCTGAAGGTGCTGTATGGCCTGAAGAACTTCGAGGGTAAATCCAAGTTCAAGACCTGGCTCTACAGCATCACCTACAACGAGTGCATTACCCAGTACCGCAAGGAGCGCCGCAAACGCCGGTTGATGGATGCCCTGAGCCTGGACCCTGTTGAAGAGGCGTCCGAGGACAAGGCACCGAAGCCGGAAGAAAAAGGCGGGCTGGACAAGTGGCTGGTGCATGTGAACCCGATCGACCGCGAGATCCTGGTGCTGCGTTTTGTCGCAGAGCTGGAGTTCCAGGAGATCGCCGACATCATGCACATGGGCCTGAGCGCGACAAAAATGCGATACAAGCGCGCGCTAGACAAGCTTCGTGAGAAATTTGCGGGTCTCGATGAAACTTAGTCGTCTGCAAATATCTCTAACGAATCGGCGAGTTCTGCTAGACTTGCCGTCGAGTTGTCCCCCTTGTTTATGGTGGGACTGCTTAACTATCACCAGATGGGGATTTAACGGATGAAATTGAAAAACACCTTGGGCTTGGCCATTGGTTCGCTCGTAGCCGCCACCTCGATTGGCGCTATGGCACAAGGTCAAGGCGCCGTCGAGACTGAAATCTTCTACAAGAAAGAATTCTTCGACAGCCAGCGCGACTTCAAGAACGACGGCAACCTGTTCGGCGGCTCGATCGGTTACTTCCTGACCGACGACGTTGAACTGCGTCTGGGCTACGACGAAGTGCACAACGCTCGTGGCGATGACGGCAAGAACATCAAGGGCTCGAACACCGCCCTGGACGCCGTTTACCACTTCAACAACCCGTACGACGCTATCCGTCCGTACGTTTCCGCTGGTTTCTCGCACCAGTCGCTGGGCCAGACCGGCCGTGGCGGTCGTGACCACTCCACCTTCGCCAACGTTGGCGCTGGTGCCAAGTGGTACATCACCGACATGTTCTACGCCCGTGCTGGCGTTGAAGCCCAGTACAACATCGACCAGGGCGACACCGAGTGGGCCCCAAGCGTTGGTGTTGGTCTGAACTTCGGCGGTAGCCCGAAGCAAACCGCAGCCCCTGCTCCAGCACCTGTTGCTGAAGTTTGCTCCGACTCCGACAACGACGGCGTGTGCGACAACGTCGACAAGTGCCCAGACACCCCGGCCAACGTTACCGTTGACGCCGACGGCTGCCCGGCTGTTGCCGAAGTCGTTCGTGTTGAGCTGGACGTGAAGTTCGACTTCGACAAGTCGGTCGTCAAGCCAAACAGCTACGGCGACATCAAGAACCTGGCTGACTTCATGAAGCAGTACCCACAAACCACCACCGTGGTTGAAGGTCACACTGACTCCGTGGGTCCAGACGCTTACAACCAGAAGCTGTCCGAGCGTCGTGCCAACGCTGTCAAGCAAGTCCTGACCCAGCAGTACGGCGTAGAATCCAGCCGTGTTGACTCGGTTGGCTACGGCGAAACCCGTCCGGTTGCTGACAACGCCACCGAAGAAGGCCGTGCTATCAACCGTCGCGTTGAAGCTCAGGTAGAAGCCCAGGCCAAGTAATTGGTTTGAAGCTTCACGAAAAACCCGGCCTCGGCCGGGTTTTTCTTTGGCTGGGTTTTACCGGCCGGCGGGCCGTGGCTGTCAGCCGGTAGCGGCCACCCACTGCTGAGCCACCTGCGCCCCAACCACCTCGCCAATCACCAGGATTGCCGGGCTACGCAAGGCGAACCCACGCGCATCCTCGACCATCCCCTGCACATCGCTCCTGCACTGGCGTTGCTCGGGCAGCGAGGCATTCTCGATCATGGCCACCGGCATGCCGGGTGCCATCCCCCCGTCCAGCAACCCCTGGCGGACCTGCTCCAGCCGGGCCACGCCCATGTACACCACCAACGTGGTGCCAGCCTGGGCCAATGCTGCCCAGTTCAGTGCGCTGTCATCCTGGGTATGCGCGGTCACCAGCGTTACCCCGCGGCTGACGCCCCGCGAGGTCAGGGAAATACCGCACTGCGTGGCGCCTGCCAGGCCTGCGGTGATGCCATTGACAATTTCCACCTCGATACCATGCCCCTGCAGCCACAGGGCCTCCTCGCCGCCGCGGCCGAAAATGCACGGGTCGCCACCCTTGAGCCGCACCACACAGCGCCCTTGGCGGGCGTGGCGCAACATCAGGCGCTGGATGAACGCCTGCGGCGTCGAGCGGCAGCCGCCACGCTTGCCCACTGCAATAACCCGCGCCTGCGGGCAATGCTCCAGCACTGCCGGGTTGACCAGGTCGTCGATCATCACCACTGCCGCTTCCTGCAAGGCGCGTACAGCCTTGAGGGTGAGCAGTTCCGGGTCACCCGGGCCGGCACCGACCAGCCACACTTTTGCATTCATTCGCGTTTCCTCATTGGCAAGGTGCATTCAGCCCTTGAGCAGGGTGAGCAGCAATATCAGGTTGATCAGTAGCGACAGCACGGCCAGGGTGCGCCAGACTTTCAGTGGCTCGCGCTCCAGCAATGGCCGCGGGCGGCCGGGTAGTTCCTGGCGGTCGCCCCGTTCGAGCAGTAGCAACCAGTGTTCGGCGGTTTCGAAGCGCTGCGCCGGGTCGGCGGCCACGGCCTGCTGCAGGTTGTGCTGCAGCCACTCCGGCAGGTCGGGCCGGTAGCGCGCCGGGTTGACCGGTTGGCCGAAGCGCGGCCGCTGAAAAGCTTCCACTTCCCCATACGGGTAGTGCCCGGTCAGCAGGTGATACAGCGTCACGCCTGCGGCATACAGGTCCTGGCGGGGGCTGGGCGGCTGGCCGTCGAAGGCTTCCGGGGCGATGTACGACGGGGTGCCGGGCAAGGCATGTTGCGGGTCTTCGCAGAGCCCGGGGCAGTACGCCAGGCCGAAGTCCAGCAGGCGCAACTGGCCATCGCCGCCCAGGTGCAGGTTGTCGGGCTTGATGTCGCGGTGCAGCAGGTTGCGCCGGTGCAGTACCCCCACCGCCTGTAGCAACTGCCGGGCAAGCTCCAGCCACTGGGCCAACGGCAGTGGGCCATTTTCGGCCAGCAGCGCGGCCAGGCTCTGGCCCGGGTATTCGCGCATCACGTAGTACAACTGCTGGCGCTGGCTGCAAGCGTGCAGCTCGGGAAAGTGCCGGCCGGCGACCCTGCGCATGAACCATTCTTCGAGCAGCAGGCCCTGCGCCGCACCAGGCTCCTGCCGCCGCTCGGGCGGCAAGGTCTTGAGCAGCCACGCCTGGCCCTGGCCATCGCGCACCCGGTACAACAGGGACTGACGGCTGTGTGCGCGCAGTTGTTCGACCTGCCAGCCATCGATCGACTGGCCTGCCCGTAACGGCTCGGGCACGGGCCAGTGCTGCAGTTGGGCCAAGGTGTCGCCAAGGTTCGCCGTGCCCGGTTGTTCGACCTGCACCAGCATGGCGCTGGCGTTATCCTGGCTGCCGTTGAGGTGGGCGCTGGCAACCAACGTGTCCACGGCCAGCTGCAGGTCGGGTTGCTCGCGCAGCACCGCCTGGATGTGCTGGTCGCCCAGGCTGGCCCACACACCGTCGCTGACCAGCAGATAACATTCACCCGGCTGCAATTCGCCTTCCAGGTAGTCCACCAGCAGATGCTGGTCCAGGCCCAGCGCGCGTTTGAGTACATGCTGCATGCCGGGCTGGTCCCAGACATGGTCTTCGCTCAGGCACTGCAGCTGGCCGGCGTGCCAGCGATACACCCGGCAGTCGCCTATGTGGGCCAGGGTGAAGCGCCGCCCGCGCAGCACCAGTGCGCTGAGGGTGGTCAGCAACGGCTGGCCATTCCCTTGGGCGCGCAGCCAGCGGTTCTGTGCCAGCAGCAGGCGGTCGAGGGCCTGGGCCACGCCCCAGGTGGCCGGCGTGGCGTAGTAGTCCAGGGCCAGCGCCTGCAGGCTGGCCCGCGCGGCAAGGCCGCCGTCGGCACATTGGCTGACCCCGTCGGCCAGGGCGAACAGGTAGCCTTTGCTGGCAGCCAGTTCGGGCGCCGGGGTGACCAGGCGCAAGGCATCCTGGTTTTCCGCGCGCGGCCCGGTGGCGCTGGCCTGGGCAAAGCTCAGTTGCAGGCTCATGGGGGGCCTCAGACCCGCGCTGCGGTCACGGCCGCCGAGCCCCAGGTGGTGCGCCAGCGTTGTTTCACGCCGTGCAGGCCGAACCAGGCCAGCAGGCCCAGGCTGGCGAACAGCCACAACCCCAGTTGGTAATCGCCAGTGTGCTGCTTGATGGTGCCCAGCCCCGCCGCCAGCAGGAAGCCACCCATACCACCGGCCATGCCGATCAGCCCGGTCATCACGCCGATTTCCTGGCGGAAGCGTTGCGGCACCAGTTGGAACACTGCGCCATTGCCGGCACCCAGGCCGAGCATGGCGCTGACGAACAGGGCCAGGGCGGCTGTCGCGGAGGGCAGGTTGAAGCCGACGGCAGCAATGCAGACGGCCGCTAGGCTGTACATGCCCAGCAGCGTGCGGATGCCGCCAAAGCGGTCGGCCAGGGCGCCACCGAGCGGGCGCATCAGGCTGCCGGCGAACACGCAGGCCGCCGTGTAGTAGCCGGCGGTGACCGGGCTCAGGCCGTACTGATCGCTGAAGTAGCCGGGCAGGGCGCTGGCCAGGCCGATGAAACCACCGAAGGTAACGCTGTAGAAGAACATGAACCACCAGCTGTCGCGGTCGCCCAGTGCCTTGAGGTAGTCGGCCATGGCTTTGGGCTTGGGCCGTTGTGGGGCGTTACGTGCCAGCAAGGCGAAGACCACCAGCGCCAGCGACAGTGGCAGCAGTGCAAAGCCGAAGACATTGTTCCAGCCAAAGCCGGCTGCCAGTGCCGGGGCGAGCAGGGCCGCGAACACCGTGCCCGAGTTGCCGGCCCCGGCGATGCCCATGGCCTTGCCTTGATGCTGTGGCGGGTACCACTGCGAAGCCAGTGGCAGCGACACGGCGAACGAGGCGCCGGCAAAACCGAGGAACACGCCCAGCAGCAGTGCCTGTTCATAGCTGTGCACGCCCAGGCGCCAGGCGGCGGCCAACGCGACGATAACCACCACCTGGCCGATCAGCCCGGCGGTCTTGGGCGACAGGCGGTCCACCAGCACGCCCATGGCAAAGCGCAGGATGGCCCCGGCCAGGATCGGCACCGCCACCATCAAGCCCCGCTGTTGTGCGCTCAATTGCAGGTCGGCGGCAATCTGCACCGCCAGCGGGCCCAGCAGGTACCAGACCATGAAGCTAAGGTCGAAGTACAGGAACGCGGCGAACAGCGTGGGCACATGCCCGGATTTCCAGAAGCTGGTACTCATCGAACACCTCACTCGGTCATGCAACGGAACGAAAAAGACGCCGCCACCCGCTCCACGGCTGTGGAGGGGTGAGCGACGTCTTTGTCGGAATTTAAGTGGGGCAACCGCCGTTGGTTACCGGTGCGTTTTGTTCAGCAAGAGATGGGCCAACTGAGCCTGGGCAGGGTGGCCAGGCAGTGCACCGGCCCCCTCAGCCGAGCATCTCGTGCATGGCGATGATCTGCTCGGCCACCTGGATCAGCTTCTGTTGGCGGCTCATGGCCTGGCGGCGCATCAGGGTGTAGGCCTGTTCTTCGTTGCAGTCTTTCATTTTCATCAGCAGGCCCTTGGCTTGCTCGATACGCTTGCGTTCAGCCAGTTGCTGGTCGCGTGCCAGCAACTGGGCGCGCAGGGCCTGGTCGCTTTCGAAGCGAGCCATGGCCACGTCCAGAATCGGCTGCAACCGCGCCGCATGGATACCTTCCACGATATAGGCACTGACCCCTGCCTGGATCGCCTGGCGCATCACCCCGGGGTCGTGTTCGTCAGTGAACAGCACGATCGGTCGGGGTTGGTCACGGCTGACCAGCACCACATGCTCCATCACATCGCGGTCCGGTGAATCGGTATCGATCAGCACCACGTCCGGGCGCACCGTTTCGACGCAAGCGGGCAGGTCGATGGTCAGGCCTGGGGCTTCGGTGACGTCGAAGCCGGCCTCGGTCAAAGCGGCCTTGAGGCGGCCTAGTTTGCTCTGGGTGTCGTCGATCAGCAGGATGCGCAGCATGGTCGTCCCCCCTTACCTGCCAACCTGGGCGTCGGGCAGCTCGCCCAACGCATGCAGGCTGAAGCTACGGGCATAGCCATAGGGGTCGCTGCCGTCCCAGCGGCCACCGTCTATCAGCAGGCTGCTGCGCATGGGGTGCGCCGGGTATGCCACGCCCAGGCTCTGGGCTGCCTCGGTGTACAGCGCCAGGTGCTGGACCTGGCCCGCGACCTGGAGGTAATCCGGGTCTTCGCGCAGCAGGCCCCAGCGGCGAAACTGGGTCATGAACCACATTCCGTCGGACAGGTATGGGAAGTTGGCTCGGCCCTGGTCGAACAGGCGCAGGGCGTGCGGGTCTTGCCAGTGGTTGCCCAGGCCGTCCTGATAGTGGCCCAGCAGGCGTGGCTCGATGCTGGCCAGCGCGGTGTCCAGGTAGGCGCTGCCACTGAGCAGTTGCGCGGCGCTGCGGCGGTTGTCCGGGCTTTGCTCGATGAACCGGCTGGCAGCGAGGATCGCCTTGATCAACGCGCGCGCGCTGTTGGGGTATTGTTCGGCAAAGGCGCGGGCACAGGCCAGGACCTTTTCCGGGTGGTCGGGCCAGATCGACTGGCTGGTGGCCAGGGTAAAGCCCTGGCCTTTGGCGACCGCGTCGGCGGCCCACGGCTCGCCGACGCAGAAGCCGTCGATGCGCCCGGCTTGGATGTGTGCGGCCATCTGCGCAGGCGGTACGACTACGCTGTCGACGTCACGCAAAGGGTGGATGCCCTGGCTGGCCAGCCAGTAATACAGCCACATGGCGTGGGTGCCCGTGGGGAAGGTCTGGGCAAAGGTCAGCCGCGGGCCATGTTGGTGCACCAGCCGCGCCAGTGCTTCAGGGTTGGTCACGCCTTTGCGTTGCAGGGTCGGGGACAGGTTGATGGCCTGGGCGTTCTGGTTCAGCCCCATGAGCACGGCCATGTCGCTGCCCGGCACGCCACCGATGCCCAGGTGCACGGCGTAGACCAGCCCATACAGGCAGTGCGCGGCGTCCAGTTCGCCACTGACCAGTTTGTCCCGCAGGCCGGCCCACGAGCCCTGGCGCTTGAGGTTGAGGGTCAGGCCGTGCTGCTGGGCGAAGCCCTGGGTGGCGGCGACCACGACCGAGGCGCAGTCGGTGAGGCCCATGAAACCGATGTTGAGGCTGGGTTTCTCCGGCGCGTCGCTGCCGTTGACCCAGGCCAGGGGCGTTGCTCGGGGTGCAGTGTTCACAAGGTTCCTCGCCCATACTGATAAGGCTGTGGGCACTTGGGGTGCAACCGATGTGCCATTTACGCGACCACCTCGCCCCATGGCCCCACGATGTGCTGTCATGCCGGCGCCGCGCTGGCTATAATCGCCCCCTCACTCACCCTGAGCCTTGCCCGCCCATGTATACCCTGGCCCGCCAGCTGCTGTTCAAGCTTTCCCCGGAAACTTCCCACGACCTGTCCCTGGACCTGATCGGTGCCGGTGGCCGTCTTGGCCTAAACGGCATGCTGTGCAAGCAACCGGCGGCGTTGCCGGTTTCGGTCATGGGCTTGAACTTCGCCAACCCGGTCGGCCTGGCCGCCGGCCTGGACAAGAATGGCGCGGCCATCGACGGCTTTGCCCAGTTGGGCTTCGGTTTCGTCGAAATCGGCACCGTCACGCCGCGCCCGCAGCCGGGCAACCCCAAGCCTCGGCTGTTCCGCCTGCCGCAAGCCACCGCCATCATCAACCGCATGGGCTTCAACAACCTGGGGGTCGACCACCTGCTGGGTCGTGTTCGTGCGTCGCGCTACAGCGGTGTGCTGGGTATCAACATCGGCAAGAACTTCGACACCCCGGTCGAGCGCGCGGTCGACGACTACCTGATCTGCCTGGACAAGGTGTACACCGCTGCCAGCTATATCACGGTCAACGTCAGTTCGCCGAACACCCCGGGCCTGCGCAGCCTGCAGTTCGGCGATTCGCTCAAGCAACTGCTCGATGCCTTGGCCGAGCGCCGTGAGCAGCTGGCTGCTGAACATGGCAAGCGCGTGCCGCTGGCGATCAAGATCGCCCCGGACATGAGCGACGAAGAAACCGCCCTGGTGGCGGCTGCATTGATGGAGTCGGGCATGGATGCGGTGATTGCCACCAACACCACGCTGGGCCGTGAGGGTGTCGAAGCGCTGCCGTATGGGGGCGAGGCAGGTGGCCTGTCAGGCGCGCCGGTGCTGGAGAAGAGCACCCATATCGTCAAGGTGCTGGCGGGCGAACTGGGTGGCAAGTTGCCGATCATTGCCGCCGGTGGCATCACCGAAGGGCGCCACGCTGCCGAGAAGATCGCTGCCGGGGCGAGCCTGGTGCAGATCTATTCGGGCTTCATTTACAAGGGGCCGGCACTGATTCGCGAAGCGGTGGATGCGATCGCGGCGATGCCGCGCTAGTTTGGCGCTTTGCCAGCCCATTAAAAAGGGCCCCTTGAAGGGGCCCCTGGGCCTACGCCCGCCGCCCGATTGGGGCGTGCATGTAAATCGAATTCAGTGTCCTCGATCAGCCTACGGCGTGATTTTCGTTGAGTCTATGGATGCCAGCGGTGCCAGTCATTCCGTCCCAGTTATCGCCGCGACCTTCACGCCAGCCGTTGATCCAGGCTTGGCGAACAGAAGGAAGATTGAACGGGCAGAGTTCGCGGGATTTGCCGGTGACCCCGTATTGGTAGCCACGTGAATATGCTCTTTCCAACGGATCACGCTTAAGTCTTCTCATAGGGTGTTGCCCTCACTTGTTGACTGTAATGTCCCGTCGGCCTCTCCGAGGCCGGGCAGAGTCTTTCTGCCGGTTTGCGCTCGCTGCCGGCGTCGCGAGCTGGATGTGCCGCCTCGTTGCGAAGCGGCCTGAGATGAGACCAGTTCTATCGAATGCGAGTCACGGTGTGAATGATCGATTTGTCATAACGACGTAACGTTTGTGAGGGTGTGGGGATAAGTAAAGAAATGCGACTCAACCTTGTTTAGCGTTGAGCCCGCTACGATCGGGGTTTGCCGATCATTGACGTCATTTTGCCAGCGTCACTCAAGGAACAGAGAAATAATTTGAAATGCGACGAAGGGTCACACAGGGCTCTACGTCGCCAGAATTTTTCGTACTGCCTGATGATCTAAGCTGTCTTTGCCACCCGGCAAAGTGCAGATCTGTCAGGTGGCCCGGCCCGCTGCGGCACACGTTGTGCCCAACCGGCCACCTGCACGCCTGCTGGAAAGGCGTGCGGGCAAACATCGCGGGGCGATGCGTCGCCTCGTCAGTCAATAGCCCAAGGCTCTGGAATATTCATGTCGGACCGTTTCGAACTCTACCTCACCTGCCCCAAAGGCCTTGAAGGCCTGCTTGCCGAAGAGGCTAAAGGCCTTGGCCTGGACGAAGTGCGTGAGCACACCTCGGCCATCCGCGGCGCCGCCGACATGGAAACCGCCTACCGCCTGTGCATCTGGTCGCGTCTGGCCAACCGTGTGCTGCTGGTGCTCAAGCGTTTTTCCATGAAGAACGCCGACGACCTGTACGACGGCGTGCACGCCGTCGACTGGGCGGAGCACCTGGCGGCCGATGGCACCCTGGCGGTCGAGTTCAGCGGCCATGGCTCGGGCATCGACAACACCCATTTCGGTGCGTTGAAGGTCAAGGATGCTATCGTCGACAAGCTGCGCAACCGCGAAGGCCTGCGCCCGTCGGTGGAAAAAATCGATCCTGACGTTCGCGTGCACTTGCGCCTGGAGCGCGGCGAGGCGATCCTGTCCCTCGACCTGTCCGGGCACAGCCTGCACCAGCGTGGCTATCGTCTGCAGCAGGGCGCCGCGCCGCTCAAGGAAAACCTGGCGGCCGCTGTGCTGATCCGCTCCGGCTGGCCGCGTATTGCCGCGCAAGGTGGCGCGCTGGCCGACCCGATGTGCGGTGTAGGTACGTTCCTGGTAGAGGCCGCCATGATTGCTGCCGACATCGCGCCCAACCTCAAGCGTGAACGCTGGGGTTTCAGCGCCTGGCTCGGCCATGTGCCGGCGCTCTGGCGCAAGGTGCATGAAGAAGCGCAGGCACGGGCCCAGGCTGGCCTGGCCAAACCCCCGCTGTGGATCCGTGGCTACGAGGCCGACCCGCGGCTGATTCAGCCGGGCCGTAACAACGTGGAGCGCGCAGGCCTGGGTGACTGGGTGAAAATCTACCAGGGCGAGGTCAGCACCTTCGAGCCGCGCCCGGACCAGAACCAGAAAGGCCTGGTCATCAGCAACCCGCCCTACGGCGAGCGCCTGGGCGACGAAGCCAGCCTGCTGTACCTCTACCAGAACCTGGGTGAGCGTCTGCGCCAGGCGTGCATGGGTTGGGAGGCTGCGGTATTCACCGGGGCGCCGCAACTGGGCAAGCGCATGGGCATTCGCAGCCACAAGCAATACGCGTTCTGGAACGGCGCGTTGCCGTGCAAGCTGCTGTTGTTCAAGGTGCAGCCTGACCAGTTCGTCACCGGTGAGCGCCGCGAGGCACCGGCCGACACCCGTGAGGTCGGCCAGCAGGTGCCCGTCACCAGCGAGCCGGCACGCCTGTCGGAAGGGGCACAGATGTTTGCCAACCGCCTGCAGAAAAACCTCAGGCAACTGGGCAAATGGGCCCGACGCGAGCAGGTCGACTGCTATCGCCTGTACGATGCCGACATGCCTGAGTATGCCCTGGCAGTCGATCTGTACCACGACTGGGTACACGTGCAGGAATATGCCGCACCACGCTCGGTGGACCCGGACAAGGCCCAGGCGCGCCTGCTCGATGCCCTGGCGGCCATTCCGCAGGCATTGGGCATTGCCCCGCAGCGCGTGGTGCTCAAGCGCCGCGAGCGGCAAAGCGGTTCCCGCCAGTACGAGCGTCAGGCTACCGAGGGCCGTTTCCAGGAAGTCAACGAAGGCGGCGTGAAGTTGTTGGTCAACCTCACCGATTACCTCGACACCGGCCTGTTCCTCGACCATCGCCCGATGCGCATGCGGATTCAGCGCGAAGCAGCCGGCAAGCGCTTCCTCAACCTGTTCTGCTACACCGCCACGGCCACCGTGCACGCGGCCAAGGGTGGGGCGCGCAGCACCACCAGCGTCGACCTGTCGAAAACCTACCTGGGCTGGGCGCGACGCAACCTGGCGCTCAATGGCCATTCCGAACGCAATCGCCTGGAGCAGAGTGATGTCATGGCCTGGCTGGAGGGTAACCGCGACAGCTACGACCTGATCTTCATCGACCCGCCAACCTTCTCCAACTCCAAGCGGATGGAAGGTGTGTTCGACGTGCAGCGTGACCACGTGCAGTTGCTGGACTTGGCCATGGCCCGCCTGGCGCCCGGTGGCGTGCTGTATTTCTCCAACAACTTCCGTAAGTTCCAGCTGGACGAACACCTGATGGCGCGCTACGCCGTGGAGGACATAACGGCCCAGACCCTGGACCCGGATTTCGCCCGCAACAACCGCATCCACCGCGCCTGGCGCTTGCAGCTGCGCTGAGCCGACGGGGTACATTGCGCGGGTAGTGGCCAATAGCTATAACTTGGTTCATGGCTGGATAATCCGCAGGACGCTGACGTGACGAGACGTGTGTATGTCAAAGTGTGGCGTGCTTGCGCGGGTGCCTGGCCTGCGCGCAGAGGCGATGTCCGCCTGGGTGATGGCCTTGATTGCGCTGCTGGCCGGCGGCCTGCTGACGGCCGCCCTGGCCCTGGCCACGCAGTCGTTGTACAATCAGCAGCTGCGCCAGCGCTTCGAGTTGCTGGCGGGCGAGCGCTTTGGCCGCATCGCCGAGCGTTTTGCCGAACAGCAGCAGCGCCTGGATGGGCTGCGCTGGTTTTTCAGCTATTCCGATGAAATAACCCCCCGGGAATTTGCCGGTTATGCCCGGCCGCTGCTGCACCGTACCCAGGCCTATGCCTGGGCCCCGCGTGTAGAGGCCGCGCAGCGGGCCATATTCGAACGCCAGGCCAGCACCCTTGCTGGCCCGGGCTTTATGATTCGCGATCAGGACCCGCAGGGGCAGTGGCGCCGCGCCCCCGCGCGCGACCTGTATTTTCCCGTGCTGTATAGCGCGTCAGGCACCTTGCCGGGGCTGCCATCTGGTCTCGACCTGGCTGCGCAGGATGCGGCCCGGGCAGTGCTTGCGCGGGCGCTGGTGCCGGGGAGCATGGCGGTGTCGCAGCCGCTGAAGTTGAATACCAGCGAACCGGGCGTGCGCGGCCTGATGATGGTGGCCCCGGTATTCGCCGTTGCCACGCCCCACGGCGCGGCAGCGGGTTATGTGCTGGCCCTGTTGAGCATGCCCGAGCTGATCGGCGATGGCCGGCCAGTGGCGCCTGACGATAACCTGGTAACGCGCCTGGTTGACCCGTCCGGGCGGCAGGGCCCAGAAGTTCTGTACGACTCCAACAACCCCGTGGCGCCCCTGTCGCTGGTCAGCGATCAGGTGTTGCACCTGGCGGACCGCCAGCTGCTGCTGAGTATCCGCCCCAGCCTGGCATTCCTGCAGGCCAACCGTTCTTCGGCGGTGCTGGCAGTCGGTGCACTGGGCGGTTTGCTGAGCCTGCTGCTGAGCGTGCTGTTGTTCAACCTGTTCAGCCAGCGTCAACGGGCCTTGGCCCTGGTTGCACAGCGCACCGCAGCGCTGCAGGTCAGCGAACAGTCGCTGCGTGGCACCCACAACCAGCTGCGCAGCGTGCTGGATGCCGCGACCCAGGTTGCGATCATCGCCACCAACCTCAAAGGGGTGGTCAGCACCTTCAATGCCGGTGCCGAAAGCATGCTCGGTTACCCGGCCAGTGAAGCCATTGGCCGCCTGCGCCTTGAGCAACTGGTGCTGGCCGAGGAGCTGAGCCAGCGTGCGCATGCCTTGAGTTTGCGCTTTGGCCGCGCCATTGCGGGGGGCCATGCACTGTTTGCCGAAACCGTATACGAACAGGGCGCCGAGCCAGGTGAGTGGACCTTGGTACGCGCCGACGGCAGCCAACTGGTAGCCAACATGCTGGTGACCGCCATGCTGGACGACCAGGGTTTATGGGTGGGTTACCTGGCCATCTGCATCGACGTCACTGAGCGGCGTCGGGTACATGAGGCATTGGCTGCGCGTGACCGGTTGCTGGAAAAACTCAGTGCCGAAGTACCGGGCGGCATCTACCAGTACAGGCTGGATGCAAACGGCCATTCGTGTTTCCCCTATGCCAGCAAGGGGCTGTACGACATTTATGAGCTTGACCTGCAGCAGCTACGCGAAGATGCCGCCGCAGTGTACGAGCGCATTCACCCTGATGACCTGGAGCGGGTGAGCCGTTCGGTGCGCTACTCGGCCGAGCACCTGACGCCATGGCGCGAGGAGTACCGCGTGTGCCTGCCCCGGGCGGGCTTACGCTGGGTGCGTGGCGAGGCAACGCCGGAAGTGGGCGAGCAGGGCTGTACCTTGTGGCATGGCTACCTGACCGATATTTCCGATCTCAAGGGTGTGGAACACGAGTTGCGCAGGCTGTCGGTGACCGATTCGCTGACCGGCATCCATAACCGCCGTTATTTCCAGGAACGGCTGAAAAACGAGTTGGAGCGTGCCCAGCGAGATGGCCAGGCGCTGGCGGTGATCATGCTCGACATTGATCACTTCAAGCGCATCAACGACCGTTTCGGCCATGCGGTCGGTGACCGGGTGCTGCGTAGCCTGTGCCAGCGCATCGGCCAGCGCTTGCGGCGGACCGATGTGTTCTGCAGGCTGGGCGGGGAGGAGTTCATGGTGCTGTGCCCGGGCACTGATGCCGAGCAGGCGCGTGTGCTGGCGCTGGAGCTTTGGCAAGGCGTGCGCAATGACCCGGTAGACGGCGTGGGCCAAGTCACCGCGAGTTTCGGCGTGGCCGGGTGGCGGCCGGGGGAGGGCGCCGACGCGTTGCTGTTGCGCGCCGATGCCGGGGTTTATGCGGCCAAGCAGGCCGGGCGGGACCGGGTAGAGGGGGAGTCTGCCTGACCGCGCTGCCAGGTGCTGGTCACCACATCTTCAGCGCCTGTGAGATCGAGCGCCGCGCGGGCGGCGCTCGATGCATCAATTGGCAGCGGTGCTGCCGGCCAGCTTCGGCTGGCGGTACAGGTCCAGCAGCACCTGGTCCAGCACCTGCGAGGCACCCCATGGTTTCGGGTCGTTGAGGATCGCCGCCACCGCCCAGGTGTGGCCGTTGCTGTCGCGGCTGAAACCGGCTATTGCGCGCACCGTGTTCAGGGTGCCGGTCTTGATGTGCCCTTCGCCGGCCATGGCGGTGCGCTTGAGGCGCTTGCGCATGGTGCCATCCATGCCCACCAGCGGCATCGAACTCATGTATTCGGCAGCGTAGGGGCTCTTCCAGGCTGCCTGCAGCATCTCGGCCATTTCCCGGGTGCTGACGCGCTCGGCTCGCGACAGGCCAGAACCGTTTTCCATCACCAGGTGCGGCGCGGTAATGCCTTTTTTCGCCAGCCACTGGCGTACCACGCGCTGTGCGGCACGCGCATCGTCGCCATCGGCATCGGTGCGGAACTGTGCGCCAAGGCTGAGGAACAACTGCTGGGCCATGGTGTTGTTGCTGTACTTGTTGATGTCGCGGATCACTTCGACCAGGTCTGGGGAGAAGGCACGGGCCAGCAGGCGGGCACTCTTGGGCACGTTCTCGACACGGTCGCCGCCCTGGATGGTGCCGCCCAGCTCGTTCCAGATGGCACGTACGGCACCGGCCGCGTAAGTCGGGTGGTCAAGCAGGGCCAGGTAAGTCTGCGAGTTGCAACCGTCACCCAGTTGGCCGCTGACCGTCACACTGATGCCGTTGGCCTGAGGCACTGGGTTGTAGCGCACATCGCCACTGCATTGTTTCGAGGCTACAGGCTTGACCTGGTTGTCGATGCGGATGCTGGCAATCGGTGGCTCCACCGCAATGGTGACCTTGCCGCCATCGTTGCGGGCAACAAAGCGCAGGGCCTTGAGGTTGACCAGCAGCGAGTCGGGCTTGACCAGGAACGGCTTGTTTTCGTCACCGCCGTCGTCGTTGAACTGGGGCAGGTTGGGTTGCACGAAGTGGCTGCGGTCCAGTACCAGGTCACCGGTGACGGTGCGCACACCATTGGCGCGCAGGTCACGCATCAGCAGCCACAGCTTTTCCATGTTCAGCTTGGGGTCACCGCCGCCTTTGAGGTACAGGTTGCCGTTGAGCACCCCGTTGCTCAGGGTGCCGTCGGTGTAGAACTCGGTCTTCCACTGAAAGGTCGGGCCAAGCAGCTCAAGGGCTGCGTAGGTGGTAACCAGTTTCATGGTCGAAGCCGGGTTTACCGACACGTCGGCATTGAACACGGTGGGAACACCGGGGCCATCCAGGGGCAGCATGACCAGCGACAGTGCGGTGTCTTGCAGTTTGTTGGCTTTGAGCGCCTGCTGCACTTTGGCAGGCAAGGTGGTGTTGACGGCTGCGGCTTGGCTGGGCAAGGCAAAGGGCAATAGCAGGCCGGCGAGTACGAGGGGACGAAGCGTTTTGATCATGGTGAGCAAATACCCTGCAGCGAGGGAAAAGGACATTGGGGCTGTAAGCGATGATGGCCCCACGAGCTAAAGAAACCGCATTATGCCCCAAGCGTAGCGACGATGCGCCACGTTCGACGGAAAACCATCGCCAATAAAAAGGCCACCTCGAGAGGTGGCCTTTCTTCGATCGAACCGGGCTGAGGGTTACTCAGCCTTGTTGATCGGCTTTTCCGGGTACCAGGCGTCCAGCAACGGGCTGACTTCGATCTTGGTCAGTTCGCTGCGGCCTTTGAGCCAGGCTTCGACGGCAGCGCGTTGTTCTTCACTGACCGAGCCGCGTTTGACCGAGCACACCAGGCCGTAATCGTCACCGCCTACATAATCCAGGCCGTTGGCGTCCATGGCTTCAGCCAGGAACGCGTCGAGGAAAGCATCGATTGCCTGGTCATCCAGATCTTCCTTGAATTCCAGGTTCAGCTCGAAGCCCAATTCCTGAAACTCGTCGACACACAGCTTCTTGCGCAGACGACGGGAGCGGTTTGTGGCCATGAAACAATCCTCTTAGGTAATAACGCCGCGCAGTCTACCAGTTAACACGCGTGGCTGCCTGCCTGAGTGTCGGCGGGTGGCGCCAACTCCCTGGCCAGGGCGCGCTCCACCCGGCGCATGTGGCGTGCCAGTGCCTGGCGCTTCAAGCGTAGCTGGGCAGGGGTGAGGGTGCCGGCTTCCAGCGCTTCGCATGCCGCCATCAGGGCGGGTGCCTTGAGCATGCGTGCGGCGCTCAGCACCTTGTGGGCCTGGTCGGCGATGGCCGTGCTGTCGTGCTGCGGGTCCAGCGCCATCAAGCTGAGCAGGTCGGCCTGCAGGCTCTGCAGTAGCGCTTGCAGAAAACGCAGGCGGTCGTCGGGTGCTGGCCCGGTCACGGCCGCCAGGCCGTCCAGTTCGTACAACCTGCCCGGGGCGCATTGCTGGCGGCGCGGGTGAATGCCCGCCAGGCACTGGCTGAGCGTACTCAAGCTGATGGGCTTGAGCAGGCAGTCGTCCATGCCGGCGCTCAGGCACTTGCGACGGACCTCTGGCTGGGCGTTGGCGGTATAACCCAGGATGGTGCAGCGCGGCCGCTGGCCATGGCGTTCTTCGGTGCGCACGGCGGTTGCCAGCTGATAGCCGTTCATGTGCGGCATGTTGCAGTCCAGCACCAGCACGTCGAAATCACCGGCGCGCCAGGCGGCCAGGCCTTCCCGGCCATCCCGGGCGCTGGCATGCTGCAGGCCCAGATAACCGAGCTGCTGCGCCATCAGTTCCAGGTTGGCCGGGTGATCGTCGATCACCAGCACGCGCAGACCGGGGTCGGGAACGTCCAGGCATTCCGGCAACTGGGCGGGTTGCGCTGCAGCATCGACCCGTTGCAACGGCATCTTCAGGCGCACCTGGGTGCCGACATCCTCCAGGCTCTTGATGGTCAGGCTGCCCCCCATCATGTCGCACAGGTTGCGGCAGATGGCCAGACCGAGCCCGGTGCCCGCGCGGGCACCCTGGCTGTGCGGGTTGGCCTGGATGAACGGGTTGAACAGGCGTTCCAGGTCGTCGGGATGGATGCCGATACCACTGTCGCGCACCTCCAGGTCCAGCATTGCAGGCCTGCCAGGGGCTTCGTCCAGCAGGCTGACGCAGATGCGTACCTGGCCATGCTCGGTGAACTTGATGGCGTTGCTCACCAGGTTGGACAGCACTTGCTTGAAACGCAGGGGGTCGAGCAACGCGTGGCAACGTGCGGCCGGTTCGATGATCACTTCCAGCGCCAGGCCTTTTTGCCGTGCCTGGCCATCGAACATGCGCCCCACCGACTCGACCAACGCTGCCAGGTCGACCACCTCGGGGGCCAGAGAGAGATGCCCGGATTCGATGCGCACGATATCGAGAATGTCACCGATCAGGCCCAGCAGGTCTTTGGCCGAATGGTGCGCCAAGGCCAGCGCGCTGCGGTCCACCCACCCTTGATCGGCGCGTTTGACCGCCAGTTCGAGCATGCCGATGACGGCATTCATGGGGGTGCGGATTTCGTGGCTGATAGTGGCCAGGAAGGTGCTTTTGGCGCGGTTGGCATTGTCGGCCTGCTGCTTGGCCTGGCGCAGTTCCGTGACCAGCTGGCGGCGGTCGCTGATGTCGATCCAGCCGCCGATGATGCCCTGCACTTCACCCAGCGAATCACGGTAGGGCAGGATCCAGTGGTAGATGGTCATCTCCCGGCCCTTGATCCGCAACGGGCGGTCCATGATCAGGGGGGAGCCGGCAGCCATCACTTTGTGGTAATCCGCCTGGATCTGCCGGGTCTGTTCGGCGTCGGCGAACAGGCTGGCGCTCAGCTGTTTGCCGATAACCTGCTCGGAGCGGGCCTGCACCGCCTCCAGGTAGCTGTAGTTGCAGCTTTGCAGGCGGCCATCGCGGTCGCGCACGTACATGGGGTGAGGGGTGCCGTTGAGCAGTGCGCGCATGAATGCCAGTTGGTCGTTCAGCGCCCTTTCGGCGCGCTGGCGCTGGCGAATCTGCAAGCGCAGGCGGGCGTTCCAGAGCAACGCCAGCAGAAGCAGCACCGCCGTGGCCAGTACCACCTGCAGCGCCAGCCGGCGGTAGCTCTGGCTCTTGCTGTCTTCGTGCGGGCCAAAGCTGCGCCAGCGGTTGTTGATGACCCCCAGTTCCTCGGGCGAAATGCTCTGCAGGGCCTTGTCGAGAATCGAGGCCAAAGCCGGTGAAGACGCGTTGGTGGCCATGGCGTAGTTGGCGGGCTCGCCGCCGACCGAGGTGCGGATGACCAGGTCGGGGTTGCTGGCCAGGGCGTGGTTGGCATCGATCAGGGTGGTGATCACCGCATCGACGGCGCCGCTGTTGAGCAACGCCATGGAATAGAACGCGCTGGCGCTCTCGACCCAGCCAATGTGCGGATAATGCTGCGGCAACGTGGCATGCATGGCGCTGTGGCGGGTAAAGGCGATGCGGTGGCCCTGCAACTGCTCCAGGGACCCTGGGGCCGGTTTGTCCTTGCGGCTAACCAGAACATAGGCGCTTTCCAGGTACGGCCGGCTGATCTGCAGGTCCTTGTCGACCAACCCGGCGATGGCCAGGGCGGCGATCACGTCAGCGCGGCCATCCTTCAAGCGGGCGATCATGTCGGCAATGCCACTGGCCCGCTGTACCTCGAAGCGCAAGCCGGTCCGCAGGCGAATGAGCTCAAGCAGGTCAGCAGTGATGCCGCGAAAATGCCCCGAGCCATCGAAGTAGGACAAGGGCGCAGCCGTGTCGTCGATGGCCACACGCATCACAGGGTGCTGCTGCAGCCATTGTTGCTCTGTTGCGCTCAATTGCAGGTTGCGGTCGGTCAACAGCAGGTCGCTGCCGGCGCTCCAGCGTTTGAAGATACTGGCGCGCATGGCGGGGGGCTGGCTATCGAGGATGGTATCGACCAGTTCCCTCAGTACGGTGTCCTGCTGGCGCAAGGCAAAGCCGAAGCCGATGGCTTCGTGCTTGCCGAAGTTGGCCATGCGCAGGCGTGGCAGGTGGCCGCGGTTGAGCTGGTAGTGGGTGGAAACGGTGTCGCCGATGAACACGTCGGCCTGGCCGAACGCTACGGCGTTCAACGCCTGGCTTGAAGACTCGAACGTCAGCAGCTCGGCCTTGGGGTAGGCGTTGAGCATTTCTGCCTCGGGCAGGTAGTGATAGAGCATGCCCAGGCGCATGCCGGCCAGGCCTGTGTCCAGTGCCCGCGTTTCGTCTTCGCGCGTGACCAGCACCGGCTGGTCAACGGCATAGGGGTGCGACAGGGCCAGGCCGTCGCTGGCCGCTTCGTAGCCATTGGCGCTGCCCAGCAGGTCGATGTCGCCTTGCCGGAGTGCTTCTACAGCGGCCTGGCGGCTGGGAAAACGCAGCACGCGTACCGGCAACTCCAGGGCCGTACCGATCAGGTTTGCATATTCGGCGGTGAGCCCCTGGTAGTCATGGCCGCCACTGGAGATGTCGAACGGCGGGTAGTCGGGGGCCGATGTTCCCAGTACCAGTTCCTGGCGCCCTGCAAGCCATTGCCGTTGCTCGGCGGTGAGTTGCGGTGGCGCTGGCCTGGCCGATGAACGCGCCAGGAGCGTGTACGATGCAGTTTCGTGGTGGGTGCCCAGTGCCGCGCTGCTGAACAGCAGCAGCGCGAGCAGCAGGCGGGCGAAAGGGCGGGCCATGAACATGCTCAGACCAGCGCGTTGCGCTTGGCCATCTCGATCAGGTCGACCAACGTACTGACCTGCAGCTTTTGCATGAGGCGCTTCTTGTAGGTGCTCACGGTCTTGCTGCTGAGGAACATGCCCTTGGCAATTTCCTTGTTGCTGCGCCCTTGGGCGAAGAGTTGCAGCACCATCAGTTCGCGATCATTTACCTGGCGGAAAAGTTGCAGGTCGCTCGTGGTTACCTGGTCATGCTTTATTGCCTGGCTGGGGAAGTAGTTATAACCGGCCAGCACGGCCTTGATTGCACTCAGCAGTTCACCGAGGTCCTCCTGCTTGCACACATAACCGGCAGCACCCGAGTGCATGCAGCGCACGGCGAACAACGCCGGGGCCTGGGCAGTCAGCACCAGCACTTTCATGGGCAGCGCCATGGCCTGGAAGCGCGCAAGCACCTCCAGCCCGTCTAGCTTGGGGATGCTGATGTCGAGGATGACCAGGTCGGGGTGGCTCTCGCGGATCATCTGCATCGCGTCCACGCCATTGTCCGACTCACCGACAATCTTGTAATTCTGGTTTTCCAGCAGCATGCGGACGGCAAGGCGGATGACCGGATGATCGTCAACAATAAATATGGAATGCATGTTCAACTTGCCTGCGGTCAATTGTGGGTGACAGGCGGCACCTTATCGCAGTTGGAAGTCAACGGGCATGCAAGGAAGGGCTGTTTGCCCCATATGGGAAATGGCTTACAAGATAAAGCAAAACGGGCTACGAGATAATCGTGCGCGACCCAATGTCAAAGTGCATTTGGTAACTTTTCGTTGGCAAATTAAACGTGTTGTTTAATTTGCCCTCGGTATATGTAGGAAGTTTCCTGTAACCCAGGTGCAGCACCGGCACGCTGGCCGGTCTGCACCGCCATGGCTCAGCCCGGGCCCGAGCGCCCGGTCATTTCCCTGGCCATTTCGCTGGCGTAGCTGTCGGTCATGCCGGCGATGAAATCGATCATGCGCAGGAACGCGTTGTACAGCGAGCCGTGTGGGTCTGGTGCACTGTTGCCGAGCAGGTCCATGACGCGCCGGCTCTTGAACGAGGGTGTGCGCCCGCCGTGTTGTTCGAGCGCCGCGCCGCAGAAGGTATTGAGCAGGATTTCCAGTGTGGTGTAGGCGCCGATTTCGTGCAGGGTCTTGCGCTTGTCCTGGAAGATCTTGTTGCGCGCCATGTCTTTGGCCTGCAGGACGCAGCGCTTGGCCGGGCCGTGCATGTGTTCGACCAGGTCGCCTGGCAGTTGCCCGGCCAGCAACGCGTGCTGCTGCTCGACAAAAGCCTGGGCGGCAGCGTTGGTCAAGTGCTCGATGGCCTTACCACGCAGGATGGCCAGCTTGCGCCGGCGAGAATCGCCGGCGCCCAGTTGGCGATAGGTTTCCGGCAGATCGTCGCCGACCAGGTCGAGCAGCAAGGCTTCGACTTCGCCGTATTGCAGCAAGTCCATCTCCAGGCCGTCTTCCAGGTCGATCAGCGCGTAGCAGATGTCATCGGCCGCTTCCATCAGGTACACCAACGGGTGGCGCGCCCAGCGCTGGTGCTCCAGCTGTGGCAGGCCGAGCTTGCGGGCGATCTGTTCGAGCAGTGGCAGCCCACTACGGGCAATTCAGCAACCAAACCGTAAGGTTGCTATCTAATTGATTTATATGAGTAAAAAGTAGTTTTAGGCTTTGTTCTGAAAGCCCAGAGATCGTGATGCCAACGGTAGTGATGGGGAACGTCCCTAAGAAATCGCAAAAGATTTTCATCAGGCATCGAGCATTCTTGGTGGTGGATAGACAAGGTCAGGTACCTTATTCCCATCGCGGAATTGCTGACGAGACCAAGCATCTGCTGCTCAGGATCGTCAATATTTCTAAGGTCTGGAACGTGTTCCCAATTTGGGAACAAATGCTTGACGGTCTATCGAATCAAGGGTAGCTTGTTCCCAAATTGGGAACAAAAATACGTGATCATGAGACTGCTAGGGCGTGACAAGCTCCTTCCCTTGAAAGGGGAAAGCGAGCAAATCGACAAATGGATTTCCAGCTGGGTTAGCGAGATCGCTAATGCCAACTGGAAAAGCCCCGATGAATTGATTGAACAATATCCCAGTGCTCAAAAGGTAAAGGAAGGACACTTTTCGTTCTGTGTTTGCTCTTCCCGCTACTTTATTGAACTGACGATTGCCTTCGCTCAAGGCATTGCCATCATCACTGCTCCGATTAAAAAGCTATGAATATTTTAGAAGCGAGAATCATCCGTACTGAACAACAGTACCAAGCGTACTTTGAAAAAGTACAACAACTAGTTCATTCTATGCCTAAGCCGGGCACTAAAGAAAGTGATGAGCTTGAACTGCTTTCCATACTTATCGAAGATTATGAAAAACAAAAATATCCAGTAGAAACCCCTGATCCAATAGATGCAATTCTGTTCAGGATGGAAGAGAAAGGGTTAAAACAAGCAGATTTAGTTCCATACTTTGGCACTAGGAGTCGTGTGTCTGAAATACTTTCACGCAAACGACCTCTCACAGTTCCAATGATACGAGCACTTGCGATAGGGCTAGGGATATCAACAGATACTCTAATTGGACTTTCCGAAGTACAAAGCTCTTCACATAAAGAGAGTATAGATTGGAAAAAATTTCCGCTTTCTGAAATGGTCACAAGAGGTTGGATTATAAAAGCGACCGAAAAAGCAAAAACAACCGCCGAAGACATAGTTAAAAGCTTTATATCTGAAATGGGGTTGCAGGCAGGCGGTGCTTCATTTAGGAGAACGCTCAAAGGTGAGGCAGCAACACCGACAACCCATTACACGCTTTACGCATGGGTAGCTCGAATCATTCAAAAATCCCGTGCAACGCGTAAAAATACAAATTACAAAAAAGAACTAATAGATAACAGCTTCATTAAGGAGTTGTCGCATTTGAGTAGATATGAGAACGGGCCGCTGCTGGCAGTTAATTTACTTGAAGAGATTGGTGTGTCTGTAATTATAGAGCCGCATCTTAAAGGGACTATGCTTGACGGTGCAGCATTACAAGATAATGATGGGACACCTATAATTGGCTTAACCTTACGATATGACAGAATAGATAATTTCTGGTTTACACTGATGCATGAAGTTGCTCACATATGGAAGCATGTGGAAGATAACTCTGAAGCAATACTTGATGACTTAGAAGCACCATCTGATGATAGGAGAGAAGCCGAGGCAAATAGAATCGCCCGTGAGACTTTCATCCCAAGAGCCATATGGAAAAGATCTGAGGCGTATTTGAATCCTAGTAAAGAAACTATACTGCAGCTTTCTCAGGAATTGAGAATACACCCAGCAATAATTGCTGGACGACTGAGGCAAGAAAGTGGCAACTACAATCTGTTTTCTGACCTTGTCGGACAAGGTGAGGTAAGAAAACTTTTCAGATCTGAGTCTTGAGGTACTTTTGTGATGAATAACCAATACTTTCCAATTCTAAAAGCAAAAAAAGGTGAGCTAGAAGCTCTGAGCAAGCTTTCGCCCAGCGTTCTTGCTCGTACCACGCCAATTATCGAGCTAGCGAAATTGGGTGGTAAGCAGTTAGAGACGGCGATAAAGCGTACCAACACCCCTTTCAAAGAGTATGTTGAAAAATGCTCTCTTGCCGTGTCGAAAGCCACTCCAAAAAAGCAGGTTATTATTGATATTTTCCAATGGCCAGCGAATTTTACTGTGGAAACAGGCGAGCACATTTTAAACTACAGCATCGATCAACTCGCTGCACAAGGCGTTATCCCTTGCCCGATCATAGGATATGATCGTTGGGATATTGTAGAATACAAAGAGGCAATTAAGTCGATTAATCTCGGAGAGGGCCAATTCTTTAGTATCCGTTTAGATAGCGTAGCTCTCGAAGACATGCTCGACCCTGACTATTTCAATGAAATAATTGAAGATATTACTGTCGAAACCGGATTAGAACCAGCCTCTACTCCTGTCATAATCGATTTGGCAGATATTTCGAATAAATCTGTAAGTGACGCGATTGAAACAATACAGCAAGCTTACGAGCATATGCGTTCCTTGGGCTTTACTTACATAATAGCGATTGGTAGCTCTATTCCAGCATCGGTTAATTTAGCCGTGAAAACAAAAGATTCTTCTGGGACTATATTCAGAAAGGAAATTTTGGCTTGGAAAGGTTTTTTGCAGGCGTTCCCCAAAGCAAGCCTATATTTTGGTGACTATGGTGTTCGTAACCCTAGGGCTGCGGAGAACATTATTGCACCTGATATGAACGGTAAAATACGTTACACGATTGAAAACAGCTATTTTATAGCTAGAGGGCACTCGTTAAGACAGGATAATAAAACGGCTCAAAACAACGTGTTGGCAAAAGCGATTGTTGATTCACATCACTATATGGGAGCCAATTTTAGCTGGGGTGACTCACGTATAATGGATTGCAGTCAAGGGCTTTTTGTCGGCAGCCCAACCACATGGATTTCAATTGATACTAATCACCATATAAGCTCGTTAACAACTGAGATTTATGAATTTACTAGCCAGCTTGCCGCAACAGTTTCTCGAACTGAAAAGGCGTAACCCAAAATAGGCCCAGATATGCTTTTGTCGGGCCTATATCTTATCTAGTGGGTATCTTGCTCCTTATTTATAGGTGTGTTCTAAAGGTTGGAAATTACCTTGTAGAGAACAGTCAATCACTTATTAGTGAGTATTTTTAGCAAGCTGATATGCGAGAGTAAAGAACGCCTTGGCTAATTCCATTGATTTAGGTATTGGTGGCGAGGTAATCGTCACTATGGGTGTTATTTATTTGAATTTAATATGTTTTCTACCTTTAAGGTAGTGAGTAAGAGCGGGTGTTGTTGGAACGGTTTGCAGATTTTTTGGCGTGGTGTTAATTTGACATCACTTTGAAAAGAGGAGAAAATAAGAGGATAGACTTATCATCCTGATAAGCATAAGGAGGTGCTGATAATGATCACTGTTGATGAAATATATTCATGCTTGCAGCAAGAAGAATCTCCAGTTATTGAGTTTAAGCGTGATTGGTATTGGAGTGACAGCACGCCTTCTCAAGAGCTTGCCCGTCAATGGGGCGAGCTTCAAAAGGACTTGATATCGCTATGCAATGCATATATTGGATACTGCGGAGTTAATAGATACCTGATTGTAGGGTTCAGCGAGACTGAGAGAAAAATACATTCGCTTGATTTGTCTGCAATCAAAAAGCTAAAGGATTTGAAAGCTTTTAAGAAAGAGTTAATTGTCAAACTCGAAAAGCTTGTTAAAAATCCTCCGTTGAACTTAGAAATAGAAACAGTTCTGATTGAGGGGCAAACGTTACTCGTATTTAAAATCCCGTCTCCTACCTCAATCACCGAATTGAAGAATGAGCTGCAGACTAAAACAATTACAATAATGTCCGGTATCATTATTGTGCGTAAAGGTCAAGATGCAGACTCTGTCAGGGCTGCATCACCAGAAGAAACTAGTGAGCTGATTGCCCAGTTTTCATCCTATAAAGACGCTCTCGCGAAACAGAAGCCTAAACAGGATGCGAAGCGTGATCGAAGTATTAAGAATACAGTTGATCTTTATATTGATAAGAATCGGAGTTTAAGTATTGATGAGGGTTATCCAGTAATTGTCAAAGACTGGGGTGAAAATATCCTTTTTGAAGTATTTAAACTCAAGCAGCAATTCTCTCCTCCGACCTACTTCCTCTATATTCACGAACACGCTGCACAGAACAAAACTTACGAGTATATTCAGAAAAATAAGCTTATTGAAACTAACGCTACGCAGATTATTCTTACTGAGAGGCCTTTGGATCTAAAGGATCTCGAACGTAGGAAAACCAATTTGAAGGCTCGCTTCAAAACGGATCACGTTTTTTTCATCGACGAATTTGGCTACAAAAATCTTTATTCTGAACACATGCTGGAGTATCGGCCTTATCGCGTAGAGAACTACGTTGAGGGGATCGCAGATATTGGCGGAGACGATAAAAAGAAAGCCCTTGATCAATTGACGGATTGGTATGAATCCGTCTCCAATCCATTGATGGTTATTAAAGGGTTTGGCGGAATAGGAAAAACAACGCTTGTAAAACAATTTCTAGATAGCGTGTATGATGCAAATGAAGATGCAGGGATTCTTTTTATTGACTCTAATGAAATTGTAGACGAGTTAATAAAAATCGCACGCTCAGATCATAGAATTGATGATATCTATGATTTTTATCTTGCCCAAATGAAGAAACGGGATTTTGATGGGAAGGGTTTTAGTAAAGAATTATTGAAGCTATCGGTGGATAATGGGAATCTACTTATAGTTTTGGATGGCATAGACGAGGTGATTGCAAAGCTTGGAACTGGGTTTGATGTTTCGTCGTTTATATCGTCGATATCTACAAGTTATACAACTAATCTAGAAAGGACAAAGATTGTAATCACTTGTCGAGATTACTTTTGGGATACTCTTGAGTACAAAACGCAAATTGAAGAAATTACTCTCGAACCTTTTAGCGAAGATCTAGCAAAAAACTTTTTTGAGAAATACTTCGATGGCGATCAAGCGAAAGTAACTAAGGCCTTAAAGATGGCCTCTGATTTCAGCCTCAATGGCGAGGGAAATAAGGGTGAGCTAGTATACATTCCTTATGTTCTCGATATGATCGCTTATCTAATCAAGCAGCGTTCAGAATTTCAAGGTAACGAGAAGTCGTCAAGTCATGCAAGATTACTTGTCCAAACAATTCCGAACGATTTCTTAATCTTAAGTGTGTGTGAGCGAGAGGTTGAAAAGCTTGGGAACTTCAGTATAGATAATCAGGTCGATTTCTTTGTTAACCTCTCTACTCAAGAAAACGGTTATGTAACTGACTATGACATAAAAAGTATCTCGCCATGTGAGATAGACGATCAGACAATCGCAAAACTTAAAGGGCATCCACTGCTTCATCATAATCAGGGAAAATTGAATTTCAGGTACGACTTTTTCAATGAGTACTTTAAAGGCCTGTCTATTTATAACTATTTCTTGACGCAGGATAGCCAACTGCTGAATGAAAAGCTCATAGAGCTAATAGGGTCTTATGTCAGGCATGGCAACCAGCTTTGCAGCACCCTATGTAAAAAGCTAGAGTATAGTGATGAAATCGTCTTTTTCATAATGGAAACCATTGAGCGTCTTCATGCTCTAGTTGAAAGTGCAGAGCCGTCAGAGAAAACCACGTATCTTTCTGCGATCTCGTCGAGTTTTATATTGAATATTGCTCTTTTAATGGAGTCTGGCGATATTAAATATGATATATCATCTGCGACCGAACTGTTGATGACGATATTTGGAGGGTCGTCAGAAGAAGTTAACGGTCTTGTTTTGATGAACGTAATTGCTGGTGAGTCTAAGAAACTTACTTTTGACTTGAAGTCCAAAACCATTAGAAACTCTCACTTTGAGCGTTATGATTACTTCTGGGACTGCTCATTCGATGAAAGCACTCACTTTGTAAGCTCAAGCTTCTCCCAACTAGAGCCAAGGAAAGGCCTGCGTCCACCAGTAGTTCCAACATTTGAAGATTGCGATACTGTTGATATTCAACATATTATCAGTAAAAGAATGGAAGAGGATGATGCACAACAAGATAAGCTAAAGGAAAAAATTAAGCGAATCTTCGAGCTTTTCAAGGAGCGTGGAAATTTCTACCCTCAGAAGCAGCAGTATATCAACTCTAAAATATTCACCGGCAAAACACTGCAAATTCTTGTGAAGAATGGTGCGATTGAAGATTACATAGATAAAAAGAAGCCAACGTTGCGTCAGTACAAGGTGAGTGACGATTATCGCGGCATTCAAAAGTTTGTAGATCAAGGTACGCCTTGTATTGAACTAGATCGGATTCTAGAATTTTTTAAATGATGCATTGAGTATTCGTATTCAGCCATTTTAGCTCTGCTAACTTATTTGTTCTAAAAGTCATTTTAATTGATGGCTTTTATTTTGATGTTCGGAATGTGTCATGATGTTTCGTTCTTTATTTGTGTTTGCCTAAATAATAGACTATTGTTGTTTGTCGTCGTGATTTTGTTGTGGAGTGACACATGGGTTTCATGAGTTGGGACAGCTTGTTGAACACCACTCGTTTAGGCGGGCGGCCTCCGAAGTCGGAGCTTGGTCGCTCCCCCTTCCACTCAGACCACGATAAAGTCATTTTCTCCGGTGCGTTCAGACGCCTTGCAAGAAAGACTCAGGTACATCCTCTAGCTACCAATGACCATGTGCATAATCGTCTGACACATAGTTTGGAGGTGGCTTGTGTAGGTAGGACGCTGGGAGTTCGAGTTGGGCAGGAGCTTTTAAAGGAAAAGCTGATTTCCGACTACTATTCAGCTTCCGACATTGGAGATATCGTACAGACTGCATGCCTCGCTCACGATATTGGCAACCCGCCTTTTGGACATACTGGCGAAGAGGCTATACGTCATTGGTTCACTAATGACGTAGGTGCGGGTATGATTGAACACTTGCCTTTCAATGAAGCTACTGACTTCCGTAGATTTGAAGGGAACGCCCAAGGATTCCGAGTGTTAACAACCTCAGAGTATCATCCGTATGATGGGGGTATGCGTCTAACTTATGCATCATTGGGGGCTTTTATAAAGTATCCGTGGATGGCAGGTGATGCAGTCAATCAGTTGCGGCCTATTAAAAATAAATACGGTATTTACTGCTCGGAGCTTGGTTTTTTCGATGAGGTAGCGGACGCAACGGGTTTATTAAAGCTTGGTGATGGCTGGCGTTGCCGGCATCCGCTAGCCAACCTGATGGAAGTTTCAGATGATTTTTGCTACGCCATTCTTGATTTGGAGGATGGTGTGGAGATGGGTATTCTCGAATGGGACAAGGTTTTTGATATTTTGTGCCTTGTTCTTGATGAGCAGCAACGGGATCAGTTGGCCAAAGAAACGCAGGGAATGAAAGTTGGACGTAGGTTGTCGATGGCTCGCGGTAAGGTGATCTCGGCCTTTGTAGATGCCGGAGTGGCTGCATTTATGGGTAATTATGATCAGATTATGGCCGGGAACGCTCTTGGTATATTTGACCTGTGCAGTAACAATGTACGTGATTGCGTAAGTGCGGCCAAGGTTCTTGCCCGAGAGGAAATTTTCCAGCATCCTCGTAAGGTAGAGCTAGAAATTGGGGCATACAGCACTATTTCAACGTTGTTGCAAGTTAGTTGTTCGGCAGCTTTAAGTTTTGCTAAGAACGGCGGAGTAGCTGACTCAAAGACCAAGCGTGTGGTTGATTTGTTAGGGCTTGACTTGGATGCTATAAACTCTTGTGGAAATGTTTCGAGAGATTACTCGGCAATTATGCAGGTGCTGGACTACGTTAGTGGCATGACCGATAACTACGCCATGCACTTGGCTCGACAGTTTAGCGGTATGGGCGGGGAGCGAATTTAGGTGGATTGGCTCTCGCCAATGGTGGTATGCTCAAGCTCAGCAAAACCCTCCTTATTCTTTTTTTGATTATCAAGCTGCATTGTTATGCCGAAATAGTTTCACTTATAACTTTTTGGCTGTTGATTTTCAAAAAATGTCATTTTTGGCTGTTTTCTATAGCCACAGCTCGCTCTGATAACTGCCGAACTTGTGCTTCTTGTAGCCCAGGGCGTCGGCATGGCGGGCGCTCCAGGGGTATTTGAGGTAGGTGCCGAGGGTGGCATAGGTCAACCGGGTGCCACCGTCGAACTGGTGGTACTCCAGTTGCGTAAGCACGCGGAAGCCCTGCGCATTGCCCTCGAAATTGAGGAAGTCGGCACGCTCGTCATCACCCATGTCGTCCAGCCACCCGCGCCCGGCCGCCTGCTGGAACCAGTGACGTATGGCGTCTTCGCCAGAATGGCCGAATGGCGGGTTGCCGATGTCGTGGGCCAGGCAGGCCGACTGCACGATCATCCCCAGGTCGCTGGGCGCGCACCAGTCTGGCAAGCTTTCGCGCAGGGTTTCACCCACGCGCATGCCCAGCGAACGCCCCACGCAACTGACTTCCAGCGAATGGGTCAGGCGCGTGTGAATGTGATCGTTACTGGTGACGGGGTGCACTTGGGTCTTGCGCCCCAGGCGGCGAAAGGCGCCCGAGAAAATGATGCGGTCGTGGTCTTTGTGGAAGGGGCTGCGCCCGAGTTCTTCGGCGCTATACAGGGCTTTGCCCAGACGTTCGCGGGTGAGCAGGGTGTGCCAGTCCAAGGCGCGGTCTCCAGGGGGTCAAAGGCTATAGCTTCTGGTGTGCTGTGCCTGCGCGCAAGTGGCAGGGGCAACGCTGGCCGCTGGCACGCATTACCCGCGAATGGCCGGTGGCGGCACCGACACATTCGCGGTCGAGCCTGCGCCCATGCACCGCCTTCAGCGGCGACGGCTACCTTGCAGGTACAGGCGCACCAGCGGCAGCAGGCTGGTGCCCAGGCGCACAAGCCTGCCCAGGTTGCCGCTGCGCACGCCCTTGCCGGTCATGAAGCCCAGGGCTACCACAGCGCCAATGCCCCACAGCGGCGCGTGTTTGATGCCCAAGCCGTCGTGCAGCGAGCTGCCCATGCCGCGCATGCGCTGCAACGGTGCCAGCAGTTGCCCGGATTCGTGGCGGATCTCCTGGCGGTGCATTTCCATGCGCAGGCGCAGCAACGCCTTGCGCAGCTCGCGTGGGTTTCGTGTGTTCGGCAGTTGTGGCAGGTTCATGGCAACAAGCGCTCCCGGTCCTTGGCGAGTTCTTCGAGGGTGGCGTTGAAGGGAGATGACTCGTCGAACACCGCTGCCTTCAACCGTACACCGCAATACAGTGCAGCCAGGCTATAGAACACGCACAGGCCGATGATGCCGGCAAGGCGATAGCTGTCCCACAGCAGCACCAGTAGCAAGCCCGACAGTGCAGTGAGCAGCAGCAGGGCGAACACCAGTGCCAGGCCGGCGAACAACAGCAACCTCAGCGTGCGGCCTTTCTGCTCCTGCAGCTCGATACCGAACAGCTCGATATGGCTGTGCAGCAGCCCCAGCGCGGCTGCGCCCAGGCGCCTGCCCGATGCGCCGGCGCCGTTGGCTTCGTTCTCCATGGGAACCCCTTAACGCCGGTTGGCCAGCAGGCCGATCAACAGGCCGACGCCGGCAGCGATGCCGATGGCCTGCCATGGGTTTTCCTGTACGTACTGCTCGGCGCTGCCCAGCGCAGCCTGGCCGCGGTCGCGTACCGACTCCTGGGTCAACTGCAGGGTTTCGCGGGCCTGGGCCAGGCGCTCGTGAATCTGCCCGCGCAATTCCTCGGCCTGGTCGCCTGCCAGGTTGGCGGTGTCGGCCAGCAGCTTTTCGGTGTCGCGCACCAAAGCCTGGAAGTCAGCCATCAATATCTCTTGTGCAGTCTTTGCCGAATTGCTGGCCATGTGTCTCTCCCTGTCGATGAATGTTGGTAGTTCGAGTGATAGCAGGCGCGGAAGGTTCAAGTGACCGTACACCCGCGTGTGCTGGTATGCGCCTTGCTATGTGTTTGCCACGTTGCGGGGCACCTCAGGCTGTTCTTGCGCCGATTCGGGGCGCCCACGCGGCGAATATCGATAAACCTTAACGCAATCCTCGACAAACCCAAGAAAAAACCACGCAGGTCGCGCCCACGCAACTGAAACAGGGTGATGGCTGGCACCGATTCGGTGCAGGGATGCAGGTTCTTGAACTGTCCTGGTGCCTTTTTCAGCAGGTCTGCCTATTTCATGGATAACATGCACAGCGCGATGGACTCCCTGGTCCACGGTTCCAACACCCTGTTCCTTCTCATGGGCGCCATTCTGGTGCTGGCCATGCATGCCGGCTTCGCGTTTCTCGAAGTGGGCACCGTACGCCACAAGAACCAGGTCAATGCCTTGTCGAAGATCCTCAGCGACTTCGCCGTTTCGGCGCTGGTGTATTTCTTTATAGGCTACTGGATCGCCTATGGGGTCAACTTCTTCCAGCCTGCTGCAACGCTGGCTGCCGACCATGGCTACGCGCTGGTCAAGTGCTTCTTCCTGTTGACCTTCGCTGCAGCCATTCCGGCGATCATTTCCGGGGGCATCGCCGAGCGTGCGCGTTTCGTGCCGCAACTGTGTGCCACCGCACTGATCGTGGCATTCGTCTACCCCTTCTTCGAGGGCGTGGTGTGGAACGGCAACCTGGGCCTGCAAGCCTGGTTGCAGGACCGCTTTGGCGCGCCGTTCCATGACTTTGCCGGCTCGGTGGTGGTGCATGCCATGGGCGGCTGGCTGGCGCTGGCGGCGGTGCTGCTGCTCGGCCCGCGCCGCGGTCGCTATCGCGATGGTCGGCTGGTGGCTTTTGCGCCCTCGAGCATTCCCTTTCTCGCCCTGGGCTCGTGGATCCTGATCATTGGCTGGTTCGGTTTCAACGTGATGAGCGCCCAGACCTTGGAGGGGCTCAGTGGCCTGGTGGCGATCAACTCGTTGCTCGCCATGGTTGGCGGCACGTTGTCGGCGTTGCTGGCAGGGCGCAACGACCCTGGCTTCCTGCATAACGGGCCGTTGGCCGGGTTGGTGGCGGTTTGCGCCGGCTCAGACCTGATGCACCCGATCGGTGCGCTGGCTACCGGCCTGGTGGCGGGCGGGCTGTTCGTGTGGACGTTCACCGCGGCCCAGAACCGCTGGAAAATCGACGACGTGCTGGGTGTTTGGCCGTTGCATGGCCTGTGTGGCGTGTGGGGTGGGGTTGCCTGCGGCATCTTCGGCCAGACGGCACTGGGCGGCATGGGCGGCGTGAGCCTGGTCAGCCAGCTGCTGGGGAGCCTTATGGGGGTGGTGGTGGCACTCGCCGGTGGTTTTGCCGTGTATGGTGCGCTGCGCGCCGTGCATGGCCTGCGCCTGAGCCATGAACAGGAGTTCCAGGGCGCCGACCTGTCGCTGCACCGTATCGGCGCCACCAGCCAGGATTGAAGGTGCACGATGGCCGTGGTGGTCCTAGAATAGGTTTTTCTGCATGCCACATCGGGAGCCGCCCCATGCTGCCTGAATGCCAACTGTTCGGCACCCTCGGCTGCCACCTGTGTGAAGTGGCCGAGTCGGTGCTGATGCCCTTCGTCGATCATGGCCTGCTGGTGGAGCTGGTCGATGTTGCCGAAAGCCAGCCTTTGTTCGAACGCTATGGGCTGGTCATTCCGGTGCTCCGGCGCTGTGACAACGGTGCCGAGTTGCACTGGCCGTTCGATGCCGAGCAGGTGGTGGCGTTCCTGGGGCAATGACACCGACAGGGGAGGTACAACCCTGCTCCATGGCAGGTGATGCGCGCTGATGATCAGGCGCCGGCGCACCAGTGCCGGTGCCCCTAGCCATCATCGGAACCGCTTGCCATGTTGATCACACCACATTTCACCCTCGCTGAACTGACCGTTTCCCAGCTCGCGGCCAGGGATGGGTTCGACAACACCCCGCCACCTGAAGCCAGGGCCAACCTGCAACTGCTGTGTTGTGCCCTGGAGCAGGTGCGCGCGCTGTTCGGCGTGCCCATCATTGTCAGCAGTGGCTACCGTAGCGAGAAAGTCAACCGCTTGATTGGCGGTGCCGCCAACAGCCAGCATGTACAAGGGCTGGCGGCTGACTTCACGGTCATCGAGGTCAGCCCGCGCGAGACCGTGCAACGGATCAGCGAAAGTACGGTGCCCTTCGATCAACTCATCCTGGAATTCGACAAGTGGGTGCACCTGTCGGTGGCGCGGGGCACCCCGCGGCGCCAGGTGTTGACCATCCGCAAGGGCAGCGGCTATCTGGCGGGGCTGCAATGAAGCGCATTGACTGCGACGCGAGGATGTTCGTATGCTGTATATAAATACAGTATCGAGGTAAAGCCATGCTCAACGTCGAGCAACTCAAGTACAGCGTCAACCGCATGCCTGTGGAGCGGGTGGCCGACGCCGTTCTGGAACTGCGCCTCGAGGGCCTGGTGACCGATGACCGCACCCCCTTCGGCAAGGTGCACTTCAATACCTGCTTTGCCGAGATCGAAGCCTTGTTCCAGCGGGCCGGCTACCACCGTGGGCTCGATGTGGTCGGGTACCAAGGGGCGCTCTACGCACTTTACGACCCTGGCCGCTGGGAGCCTGTGCAGGTGCTGCGCTGGTTGAAGGAACGCAGCGAGGCGCTGGCCCAGGCTGGTTGATGGGGCGGGGTTGGGTGATAATGCGCGGCCGTTTCTGTTCCGAGCCCTGCCATGTCCACGCCTTTCGACCCCGCCCGCCAGCAAGCCAGCACCGTGTGCCTGCCACCCGGTCACTGGGCAACGGTGCTCGATTGCCTGTGTGACCATTTCAAGGCCATCGACCGTGCCCAGTGGCTCGACCGCTTTGCCAGGGGGCGGGTGCTGGACGCCCAGGGGCAGGCAGTGGCTGCCGAGCTGCCTTACAAACCGGGCATGCGCTTGCACTATTTTCGCGAAGTGCCGAACGAGCGACCGATTCCGGTGCAGGAGCACGTGCTGCACGTGGACGAGCACCTGGTGGTGGCGGACAAGCCGCATTTCCTGCCGGTGACACCGACTGGCGAGTACGTTGAGCACACCTTGCTGCGCCGCCTGATCCGCAGGCTGGATAACCCTCACCTGGTGCCGTTGCATCGCATCGATCGGCATACCGCCGGGCTCGTGCTGTTCTCTGCCAACCCGCTTACGCGTAGCGCTTATCAGCGGCTGTTCCCCGAGCGACGTATCGACAAGCGCTACCAGGCCATCGCGGCCGCTTTGCCGCAACATGCGTTTCCGTTGGTGCACAAAAGCCGCCTGGTGCATGGCGAGCCCTTTTTCCGCATGCATGAGGTAGAGGGTGAGGCCAATAGTGAAACCCTGGCCGAAGTGCTGGAGAAGCGCGGAGCGCTGTGGCGGTACGGGTTGTCGCCGGTCACCGGCAAGACCCACCAGTTGCGGGTGCACATGGCTGCGTTGGGCGCGGGCATCAGCAATGACCCGTTCTATCCGCAGTTGCTCGACACCGCAGACGATTACCAGCGGCCATTGAAACTGCTGGCGCAGAGCCTGCGTTTCACCGACCCGTTGAGCGGCGAAGAGCGCTATTTCGAGAGCCGCTTGAGCCTGGACTGGTAACCCTGCCTGGGCATGCGTTGCCAGCCAGGGGCTGCTGTGCAACCCCTCGCGGCGCGCAGGTCTGCGGTCAGCGGTTGAAGCGCTCCACAAGTGAGTACTGGCTCCCGGCCGTAGTGGTCAGCTCTTCGCTCAACAGCGCCGAGTGCTGTGCCTGCTCGGCGGTCTGGTCGGCCAGTTCGGCGATGGTGCTGATGTTACGGCTGATCTCATCGGCCACGGCGGTCTGCTCTTCGGTCGCGGCGGCAATCTGGGTCGCCATGTCGGTGATGTTGGCGACCGCTTCGCTGATGCCGACCAGCGCTTCGTCAGCCTGCATCACACGATCAACGCCTTCCTGCGCCTGACGGTGGCCGGTTTCCATGGTCAGTACGGCGTTGCTGGCGGTTTGCTGCAGCTTGGCGATCAGGCTGTGGATCTGCCCGGTGGACTCGGCGGTGCGTTGAGCCAGCTGGCGCACTTCGTCGGCCACTACGGCAAAGCCACGGCCCATTTCCCCAGCCCGCGCCGCTTCGATGGCGGCATTCAATGCCAGCAGGTTGGTCTGGTCGGCAATGCCCTTGATCACATCGACGACACCGCCAATTTCGTCGCTGTCCTTGGCCAGTTGCGTGACGGTCTGGCCGGTTTCGCCCACTGCTGTCGACAGGCGTTCGATGGCCTCGCGGGTTTCCCCGGCAATCTGCCGGCCTTGGCTGGTCAGGCGGTTGGCTTCCTGGGTGGCATCGGCTGTGCGTTGCACGTGGTTGGCAACTTCCTGGGTGGTCGCAGCCATCTGGTTGACGGCGGCGGCGACCTGTTCGGTTTCGACCCGCTGGCGTTCCAGCCCCGAAGAGCTCTTGTGTGCCAGGGCGTCGGACTGCCGCGCCTGGTCGCTGAGGTGCTCGGCGCTGTCCTGCAAGCGGGTCAGGCAGGTTTTCATGCGCGCATCCTGGCTGAGCATGGCCATTTCCAGGCGGGCCTGCACGCCACGGCTGTCGGTGTACATCTGCGCGATCAGCGGGTCGGAGGTGGTCTGTTCAGCCAGCCGCAGCAAGCGCTTGAGGCCGCGTTGCTGCCAGCTCAGGCCGATCAACCCAAGCGGTACGGAAAGCGCGGCGGCCAACGCGAAGCCCCAGGAATGGCCCAGCCAGTTGCCAATCAGGAAGCCCGCCTGGCTGATCAGGATGAACGGCAACCAGTCCTGCAGCACCGGCAGCCACTTGTCACGGCGCGGTACCGGCGGCTTGCCCTGATTGATGCGCTGGTACAGCGCCTCGGCGCGGCGGATCTGTTCGGCGGTGGGTTTGACCCGCACAGACTCGAAGCCGACCACCTGGTTGTTGTCGAAAATCGGTGTGACGTAGGCGTTGACCCAGTAGTGATCGCCCGACTTGCAGCGGTTCTTGACGATACCCATCCACGGCTGGCCTTGCTTGAGGGTTTGCCACATATGGGCAAACACAGCAGGCGGCACGTCGGGGTGGCGCACCAGATTGTGCGGCGCACCGGTCAGTTCTTCGCGGGTGAACCCACTGATGTCGATGAAGGCATCATTGCAGTAGGTAATCACGCCCTTGGCGTTGGTGGTGGAGATCAACCGCTGCTGGGCAGGGAAAGTCCGTTCTCTCTGGGTAATCGGCTGGTTGTTACGCATGGGGTGATAGTCCGCAGGGCTTTGGATGGATATCGGCAAGCCACCGGGATTATTGAGTGATTATTTAACATGCGTGACAAAAGGTGTTCGATTTTGGTGCAAGGGTGCCTGAGCAATCGAACGCCGTGTGGGCGGCGCTCGATTGGCAGGTGTCGCAGGTTTTTCGGTGCGGCTGCGCCCTCAACCCGCAATCAGCTGGCGCAGCACATAATGCAGAATCCCGCCTGCCTTGAAGTACTCCACCTCGTTGACGGTATCGATCCGGCACAGCACCTCGATCTGTTCCTGCTGGCCATCCTCGCGGGTGATGCGCACCTGTAGCGGCATGCCGGGGTGAATCGGTGCGCCGTCCAACCCCAGCACGTCGATCTGCTCCTTGCCGGTCAGCCCCAGCGCCTTGCGGTCATGCCCGGCCGTGAACTGCAGCGGCAGCACGCCCATGCCCACCAGGTTGGAGCGGTGGATACGCTCGAAGCTTTCCGCCAGCACTGCCTTCACGCCCAGCAGGTTGGTGCCCTTGGCCGCCCAGTCGCGGCTGGAGCCGGTGCCGTATTCCTGCCCGGCAATCACCACCAGCGGGGTTCCTTCCTGCTGGTAGCGCATGGCCGCGTCATAGATCGACAGTTTTTCACCCGAGGGCACGTGCAAGGTGTTGCCGCCTTCCTCGCCCGCCAGCATTTCGTTGCGGATTCGGATATTGGCGAACGTACCGCGCATCATCACTTCATGGTTGCCGCGCCGCGAACCATAGGAGTTGAAGTCGCGTGGCTCCACACCTTTTTCGCGCAGGTACCGCCCCGCGGGGCTGTCGGCCTTGATGTTGCCGGCAGGGGAAATATGGTCGGTGGTCACCGAGTCGCCCAACAGCGCCAGCACGCGGGCGCCTCGGATGTCGGTGATGGCCGGTGGCGGCCCGCCGATGTCGTCGAAGAAGGGAGGGTGCTGAATATAGGTGGAGTCTGCCTGCCACACGTAGGTAGCGGCCTGGGGTACCTCGATGGCCTGCCACTGGGCATCGCCGGCGAACACTTCGGCATATTGCTTGTGGAACATGGCCGTGTCGACTTTGGCCACGGCCGCCGCGATCTCCTGCTGGCTGGGCCAGATATCGCGCAGGTACACCGGTTGGCCGTCCTTGCCCGTACCCAGCGGGTCACGCGTCAGGTCCACGCGCACACTGCCAGCGAGCGCATAGGCCACGACCAGGGGCGGCGAAGCCAGCCAGTTGGTCTTGACCAGCGGGTGAACGCGCCCTTCGAAATTACGGTTGCCCGACAGCACCGAGGCCACGGTGAGGTCCGCGCTGGCAATGGCCTTCTCGATGGCTTCATCCAGCGGGCCGGAGTTGCCGATGCAGGTGGTGCAGCCATAGCCAACCAGATCGAAGCCCAGTTCGTCGAGGTAAGGCGTGAGCCCGGCGGCCTGGAAGTAGTCGGTGACCACCTTGGAGCCCGGTGCCAGCGAGCTTTTCACCCAGGGTTTGCGTTGCAGGCCTTTTTCCAGGGCTTTCTTGGCTACCAGCCCGGCAGCCATCATCACGCTGGGGTTGGAGGTATTGGTGCACGAGGTGATGGCGGCGATCACCACGGCGCCATCGCGCAGGGTGTGGGTCTGGCCTTGGTGGCTGTAGTCGATCTCGCCGGCCTGGTCGGCATTGCCAACGGCCACGCCGCCACCCCCTTCACTTTCCAGGCGGCCGACTTCCTTGGCCAGCGGCTTGGGTTGCAGTTCGATGAAGTGGTCGAAGGCCTGGCTGACCTGGCCCAGTGCGACCCGGTCCTGCGGCCGCTTGGGCCCGGCCAGGCTGGCTTCGACGTCGTGCATGTCCAGCGCCAGGGTGTCGCTGAACAGCGGCTCGTGGCCGGGCAAGCGCCACATGCCTTGGGTTTTGCAGTACTGCTCGACCAGTTGCACGGTCGCTTCTGGCCGCCCAGACAGGCGCAGGTAGTCCAGGGTGACGTCATCGACCGGGAAAAACCCGCATGTAGCGCCGTACTCCGGGGCCATGTTGGCGAGGGTGGCGCGGTCGGCAAGCGGCAGCTCGGCCAGGCCGTCGCCATAGAACTCGACGAACTTGCCGACCACGCCTTTCTTGCGCAGCATCTGGGTCACGGTCAGCACCAGGTCGGTCGCAGTGATGCCCTCGCGCAGCTTGCCGGTCAGCTTGAAGCCGATCACTTCCGGGATCAGCATCGATACGGGCTGGCCGAGCATGGCCGCCTCGGCCTCGATACCGCCGACCCCCCAGCCGAGCACGCCCAGGCCGTTGATCATGGTGGTGTGCGAGTCGGTGCCGACCAAGGTGTCGGGGAAGGCATAGGTGCGGCCATCGGCTTCACGGGTCCATACCGTGCGGCCCAGGTATTCCAGGTTGACCTGGTGGCAGATGCCGGTGCCCGGCGGTACCACGCTGAAGTTGTCGAAGGCGTTCTGGCCCCAGCGCAGGAAAGCATAGCGCTCGCCGTTGCGCTGCATTTCGATTTCCACGTTCTCGCTGAAGGCTTGCGTTGTGCCGTAGCGGTCGACCATCACCGAGTGGTCGATCACCAGGTCGACCGGTGACAGCGGGTTGATGCGTTGTGGGTCGCCGCCGGCCTTGGCCATGGCGGCGCGCATGGCGGCCAGGTCGACCACTGCCGGTACGCCGGTGAAGTCCTGCATCAGTACGCGTGCGGGGCGGTACTGGATTTCGCGGTCGGAGCGCCGCTCGCCCAGCCATTGGGCGAGGGCGCGCAAATCGTCGCCGGTCACGGTTTTGCCGTCTTCCCAGCGCAGCAGGTTTTCCAGCAGCACCTTCAGGGACATGGGCAGGCGTTGCAGGTCACCCAGCTGGCGGGCGGCTTCGGTGAGGCTGAAATAGTGGTAGGTCTGGTCGCCGACCTTGAGCGGCTTGAGGGTGTTCAGGCTATCGAGCGAGGGCATTGCCAACTCCTTCTGCGCCGGTGCCCGGCATTGAATTGCGGTTTGCCGGTAGCACCGTTATGTATCGGCCCGCACGGCACGGACCTGGCTGAAAGGTCAGGTTAGACCGGTTTAGGCCACCTGACCCTTTTCTGGACCGGCGGGGCGTGTCGCAGGTTCCGAACTTCCTTTATCATCGCCGCCCTGCCGGCGCCTGTGACGCGCCCGCCGTAGTGGAGTGAGAGATGAATACCCTGTTCATGCATTGCCGGCCCGGTTTCGAGGGTGAGGTGTGCGCCGAGATCAGCGAACATGCCGCCCGCCTGGGTGTCGCGGGCTATGCCAAAGGCAAGCCGCAAAGTGCCAGCGCCGAGTTTGTCTGTAGCGAGGAGGGCGGTGCCGAGCGGTTGATGGGGGAGCTGCGTTTCAATCAGCTGATCTTCCCGCGGCAATGGGCCCGGGGTGCGTTTGTCGAGCTGCCGGAAAGTGACCGTATCAGTGTGCTGCTGGCGCAGTTGGCTGGTTTTCCGGTGTTCGGCAGCCTGTGGCTGGAAGTGCTGGACAGCAACGAGGGCAAGGCGTTATCGACGTTCTGCCGCAAGTTCGAAGTGCCTTTGCGCAAGGCCCTGGAAAAGGCCGGGCGCCTGGTTGACGACGCCAGCCGCCCACGCTTGCTGCTGACCTTCATCAGTGGCCGGCGGGTATTTGCGGGTATCGCTGCGGCCAACAACAGCGCGTTGTGGCCCATGGGTATCCCGCGTCTCAAGTTCCCCCGCGAGGCGCCCAGCCGTTCGACCCTCAAGCTGGAAGAGGCCTGGCACCATTTCATCCCGCGTGAGCAGTGGGAGCAGCGCTTGGGCGATGATATGACCGGCGTCGACCTGGGGGCTTCGCCGGGAGGGTGGACTTACCAGCTGGTGCGTCGTGGCATGTTGGTGACGGCTATCGATAATGGGCCGATGGCCGAGAGCCTGATGGATACCGGCTTGGTCCAGCACCTGATGGCCGATGGTTTTACCTGGCAACCCAGGCAACCGGTGGACTGGATGGTTTGCGATATCGTCGAGAAGCCGGCGCGGACGACTTCGCTGATCGAAACCTGGTTGGGTGAGGGGCTATGCCGGGAGGCGGTGGTCAACCTGAAGTTGCCGATGAAGCAGCGTTATGCCGAGGTACGGCGGCTGCTCGAGCGCATGGAGGCGACGTTCAAGGCGCGCAAGGTACGGGTTTCGATTGCGTGCAAGCAGCTGTATCACGACCGTGAGGAAGTGACATGCCATTTGCGGCGGCTTGAGCTGAAACCTCGTTGAATCGGTGCTTGGTGCTTGAGGGTGGGGCCGATGGGAACGAATACCTATGCGGTTTCAACGCCCACATTGTTGCAGAGCTTGGAATCCTGGGCGCTGGTTTTTGGTGGCGCGATAACTCCAGCTGCGATAGCGACGCA
>JADHEF010000270.1_pt1 | contig 62005 bp, 46 predicted proteins | sample 8952391 | NCBI WGS metagenome assembly JADHEF01 (sample SAMN16124439, study PRJNA663245) | bioreactor sludge metagenome | isolation source: sludge (nitrite) | place: India:Bengaluru | collected 2019-02-28 | reverse complement strand
GTGCTGGCGCGCGAGTTTCACCAGGTGGATCTCGTTGATCCGGCCGCGGGATCGGACCATCTTGTGAAACTCGCGCGCCAGCACCACCATCGCGAAGCGCTTCGGATAAAGTCGATCGCGGATCGCCATCTGCTTGAGGGCGTACATGATATCGGTGACCTTGATCTGGCGGGGGCACTCGACCGTGCAGGCGTAGCAGGAGGAGCATAGCCAGATGGTGTTGCTGGTCATGACCTCCTTCTTGAATCCGTATCGGACCAGGTTGATGATCCGGCGGGGCGGCATGTCCATGTAGATGCTGAGCGGGCAGATACCCGAGCATGTTCCGCACTGGATGCAGCTGTCGAGTTTCTCGCCGCCCGGAACGCGCCGGATGGCGGCTGGAAACTCGAGGTCACAGTCCGCCTGGTATTTGATTTGCCGGGTGGTGGTGTCCATCGCGGCCTACCTTGATTTTGTTATCGGGGTTGCGCGCTTGGCGGCGGGCCGCAGGCGGTGATGTGCGCGCTGTTCGCACTCGAACTTGGCCGCCTCGGCAAGGGTGGTTCCCTGAAGGCGCTTGTGAACGCCAGTGAGGGTTTTCTTCCAAAACTGGTGAAGGGGGCAGGCGCGCTCATCCGTGCACTCGGCCAACCCCAGGAGACACCGGGCCTGCAACGGCTTGCCCTCGACGGCCTCGGCCACCTCGCTCAGGGCGATCCGGTCAGGCGGACGGCTCAAAACCACGCCCCCGCGGTAGCCGCGCTTTGTCTCCACAATCCCCCGGGCGGCCAGCTGGTGGATCATCTTGGAGAGATACGGCTTCGGGATTCCCGTGGCCTCGGCAATTTCGCGCACCAGCCGTGGCCGTCCGTCCGGCCCTTCCATCATTCCAAGGGCGAGGATTGCGTAACCTGCTGTCTGGTTAAGAGGAAGCATCGTTTCAACCGAGCCACCCGAAATTCGTCGTTTCTCCGGATCGCAACTGCGTTGATTAGTGAAAGAGGACCCAAGAGTCAACAAAAAAGGGGATAAAACGGTCGTTTAAGATTGACTTTGCCCATTTCGCTGCTGCTGGGACGCGCTTCCGCCCCCAGTCAAAGGGGCTCCACGGATCCTCCAGCGCGTTGCCGGGGGGTCGGAAGGGGCGGCAAAGCCTCCCCGCGACCGGATCGCCTGGATGCGTTCCGCGGTCTTCGGTCCCCGCGAAGCGGTTGCGTTTGACTCGGCGGCCGGACCGGGTGGTCTTGTCTCGAAATCCCACGCAATGGAGGGTGTCATGAAACTGGAAGTCCTGCCGGGCCTGCACGCCATGTGCCGCATGCCGGACAACCGCGCGCTGCCCGCGATTCCGCCGGCCGGTTTTTTTTCCGTCACCGCCACGGGCACCGAGATATCGCTCGTGTGCGCACAGGAACTTGTGCCGGACGGGTGCCGTGCGGAGAAGGACTGGCGAATCCTGCGGGTCTCGGGAACCCTCGATTTCAGCTTGGTCGGCGTGATGGCGAACTTGGCGACCATTCTCGCCGGGGCCGGGGTTGCCATCTGCGCTCTCTCCACCTTTGATACGGATTACCTCCTTGTGAAGGAAGAGCGCCTTGCCTCGGCCGTTGCCGCTCTCCGCGAAGCCGGCCTGGAGGTTGTGGAGGCCGGATAGAAACACGGCGGGGGGGAAATCCTGAAGTGATCACCACCCCTTGGCAAACGCGGAGAAAGAAGGCCACGAATTCGTCGGCTTAAGGAGTTGCGGGGCTGATCGCGGTGTGGCTCCGTTTTTCGAAGTCATGCTTCGTCCGCCGACGGCCCGTAAATGCCAGGAACGGGGATGTCATTTAGCCGAAGGTACAGGCCGAGTTGGGCGCGGTGGTGGACTTGGTGGTTCAGGATCATGGAGCGCAACACCGCGACTTTCGGTAGCGTGAACATGACATGGTCCCCCTTGCGAAGCGTCCAGGGGACCATGAAATCACTGTCCGGGCGGCCCTGAAGGGCTCCGATGGCCGTTTTCACGCTTTCCTCGTAGCGCGCAACCACCGCCTCGACCGAATCGCCAGAGAAGGGCTTGTATTCCACTTGCGCGAAATCCAGTTCGGAGGTTTCCATCGTCGTTTTCGTCCAAACCGGCATTTCGGCAATATGCGACGCCAGAGCCCGCATGGTCATGCTTTTGGGGTGGGGGCGCCAGTCCAGCGCGTCTGGGGGAATGCGTTCCAATGTTCTGCGGGTGGCTGTAGCCTCGTGGTCAAACTCGGCAATCAGGGCCTCGGCAAGATTCATGACAGGTCTCCAGGGTTTCGGTTGAGGAACTGCGATATCAGGATGTGGCTGTGAGATGCCGATGTCAAGAGAAGCCGGGGCGCCATCCCGCGATTCCTTAACCTTCATGGCAGAAGATGAGTGCCCGCCACGATCACCCGTCCATCGTAGAGCCCCACGGCCAATTTCCCGCCACCGGATGCAAGCGTGATGTAGTAGCAGTGCCCGCCGACCGGAGGACGCCAGCATCCGACGAATTCCGGCGCACTTCCCCCCTCGACCCGGTAAAACCGGATGTTGTAAATGCCATCGGCAACGGCCAGAAGATCATCGCGGACCCATGCGCACGAGGTGGCTTCCACGATACCGTCCGTTATCGATCCCAACTCCGAAGGTGTGCCATCGGGCGACAGTCGCAAGAGTCCGACTCCGCGCTGGAATCTGGGCAACGCAAGAATCCCCGTTCCATTCAGGTCGCCCCCCTGCCGAACGCGGTTGAGACTTATCGTTGTGTGCCCGCTCTCGGCAAGGGCGTCCGGGCGCACCCGGTTTACTCCCGTATTGCGAAGCAGGATATCCACATTGCCGTCCGTGAAAGGACCGAAGAGGTCCGCATAGGATTCCGATTCCGAGAGGCCCACTCCGGCCGATTCCAACCCGGCCCCCGTGTCGGTCAACTTGCGCAATCCATAATCTTGCATGGTAACCCAAACGCTCGGGCCGTCCACCAGTGTATCGAATGCGCCGCCGCTTTGACCGAGCCAGCTGCGGAATGGCTGGGTGAGGTCAGTCGGCGAGAAGAAACGGGCACCGAGGAAGGGGGAGGTGACGCAGACGGTTGAACCGGAAAAACGGGTCCGTTCCGCGCCGTTGAACACGCCGGAAGGAACCCGCGAAAACGACCCGTCGGGATCCCTCCTGTAAACCAGAACCGGGCGGGGCGAAACCGCCGGGGCAAATGGGGAGGCGGCAAGAAGATCGCCGGAATCATCGAACTGAAGCCTTCGAAGCGGCTGCGTGGTGCCGGACTGGTCGGTAACCGTGAATTGGCTCAGTACGGGCAGGTCCAATGTGGAGAGGGAGGGGGGAAAGGCGGGGTCCAGCCGGTACCCGGACACCGACGCCCTTCCCAGGACAATCATTGCCCATTCCCCCGGCTGCATGGAAAGGCCGAATTCCGCCCCGGGACCCATCCTCAAGACACGCCCTGTGACGAGGTTGAGGGGGGAAATGCCGTTTCCGCCTGCCAATGAAACCCGGACTTGGCGGGTTGCCTGGTCCGTGCAATTCAGCAGAAACAGGACCTTGCCGAGGCGCGGGTGGCGGGCGACGCCTGCCGCGATGGGTCGCGGAACCCTCGTGTCCAGTTCGGGAACGTCCAACTGCCCGATCACCGGGCCGAGGCGATCCATGGCTCGGTTGAATTCGCGGTAGGCGGACAGCTTGGATGTGGCCTCCAGATCGGGTCCGCGAAGGCCCTCAATGTAGCTGATGGACGTGTATGTGAAGGGCACCACGCCGCGGGCGCCGGTCATGATTGCCGCCGCAAGTTGCGCGCGATGCAGCGCGGGCGGGATGGAGCGGTAGACCGTGCCCTCCTCGGCCTCGAAACCCTGCAGCGTGTGCCAGTACTCGCGCCCGATCGACCGGGCGGCGGCGGCGTAGGCCCGCATCTTCGGCATGTCATTCAGAAGTGCGTCCGCGTTGTCGAACGGGTTGCGCGTGGCAAACGGGTAAATGTCGGCCATGGCAACGGCGGGGGCCGTCTGCGTGATATCCGAGGGCAGGGAAATGTCCGGGAGGACAAAAAAAGCAGGGCCCGGTGCCCCGGGGCGGGAGAGCGCCAAAGTTGCCCGCCGGACCGCGTCGAGCGTCCGGGCCCCGGACGGCTCATCCACGATGTACGCGCCCCGGAAGAGGCTGGAACCGGAAACGGGGGCGAGGAGGGCCGACACGCGGGCCCGGAATTCCGCCTCGCTGAACGTGTCGCGCCCCGCCATATCGCCAAACACCGAACGCACCTCGTCCAGCTGGACGATGAAGGGCAACCGCAGACGCTCGCATGTCCGGCGGAGAACCTGCAGTTGGTCGAGCCGGCAATGCGCCAGGACCACATCGAAACCGTCGCCACGGGCGAGGCGGATGGTCTGTTCGGTGATCCCGGGCGTGGCGTCGTAACGGAGGTACAACCACGCAACCCTTGAGACCGAGCGACGCACGACCGGGCGAACCGAGGCAACGGTGTCCATCCGTCGCACCTCCAAGGGCCGCTCGATCTGCACGACATCACCGGACTGCGAAGTCATCCGGATCCGTGCCCGGTAAACCCCCGCCGCAACGTCTCCACCGGCCCAAGCCGCCCGCAGACTGGCGCCATGCGATTGGACCGAAAGGGGAGCGACCACCGTGCCATGATGGTCCACAATCTCGACGGTCGCGGTGCTCAATTCCCGCGGCCAGGCGGCGGTAACGATCACGGTCTTGTCGAGGGAGCCGGAACCCACGGTGTGGATGGACGGTTCCACCCGGGCAAATCCGCGACTGATTCGCGCAAGCGACACCCCGTCACCTTCCTCCAGGGTCAGCGTTACCCGCGCCCTGCTCGAAAGCGTTCCCGTGACGGGGGGCAGATCCACAAACCCGAAGGAGTCCCCGGCACCGAAAACCAGCCGGGATTCGGAGGATTGTGATGTCTCCCTTTCCCCGCGGGAGAGGCGTTCCTCGCGGACCGCCAATCGGCCCGGGACCGGAGATGAGAAACGGGCGGCGACGAAATATTGCGTGTTGGCGGGATTCGAAACGACGTCCTGCTGCGCCCCGTCCCCTTCCTGCTGAAAAAACACGCCGCCACCGGAAGCCGTGGCTCCACCCGCCGGAATCCATTCGCCGCCATTGGGGCTTCCGGGTCCCACGAACGATTCGGTGAACAGCCGCAGGTCATCAAACCGAAGCCAGTCCGAGACAAATCGGCCGAGCAGAAACAAGAGCGCCGTGCTTCCACCTTCGGGCACCTCGACCGAAGCCCAGAATTCGCCGTAAGGCCTGGTTTCCGAAATCGGCGAATCGCCAACCCGGTCGAGGAGGAACGAACCGTCGCCCGCAAAGAAGGGAACGCGGATGCGCGCCGACTGGAAATCGAACTCGGGCGCGGCATGGCCCTGCACGGCAAAGGACTGGAATGGGTCGCACGGCGCGCCCAACTCCTGGTACCAGCCATACAGGAAGGAAGAGCGCACCGACCGCCGGCCGCTTCGGGCGAGGGAAGCGGAAGTGTCCGCGTAGGCCTCCCGGAATTCGACCCACTCAGCCGGGTTGCTTCCGGCGGCAGCCGCTTCTTCGAATCCGGGATTGCGCAGGAAGGCCGGTGGTTGCGCCCCGGAATTCGCCGGGCGGGCCAGCGTCGCCAGCAGGCCAAGAAGGCCGGTCATCGTGCGGAAAGTGTGCAGGCTGAATCCCATATGCAGTTGGACAACCGTCCGGTCTGGATAGTCGCCGGTTGGACCCCTGTTTACCTGGCCCGGACCATGTCGAGAACCTTGGTGATGTTGAGTGATTTCGCGCTGGACTCAACCTGGGGTCGGTACTGGTCATACAGCCCCTTGGCCTGCTCCACGGTGCCGCTGAACTGGTTGCGCAGATCCGCGGTGCTGAACGTGCGGCCGGCCGCATAGTAACGCTTGGCCACCATGCCCAAAGCGTAGGTGGTGGCAAATGTCAGCGCGGGACCCGCCGCCGCACCGGCCAGGTTGCCGACCGTTTTCCCGGCAGCCTTGCCGATGAACTTCCCGAGGAATTTGCGCGCCACGTTTTCCAGCACCTGGCCCGTCATTCCGACCCCGACGGTCGCCAGGAACTCCTTGATGTGGCCCCGGTCCAGGGTGTGTCCAAATTTCTCCCCGACGCCGTACACCATTTTCATCTGCAGGGGGATGATGGCCAGCGTGGAGAGGGATTGTGGCAGCAACTCCAGCGCGGCGGTCACGATCGCGTAATTCAGCACCGTCTTGTCCACCTCGGCATCCGCGGGTCCCGATGTCTGGACATGGATGGGCGGAACCGGCCGGGTTTCGACAGGAAGCATGGATGCCGGAGCCAGGTCTGAACGGTCGACGGGAATGGCGGCGATTTCCTCGGCCTGACGGGTCAAAGCCGCGGCGGATTGCGGCGACAGGGTCAGCTCAGCCTTCAGTTGATTGAGAAACTCGGATTCGGCGGGAGACAGGACATCGTCCGCATCACAGACGCTGACAGCCATCTCATACGCGAGGGAGCGGACATCCGGATCGGCGATCAAGGCGGCTTCCTGTGCCAGCGAGGTGCGTTTCAGAAGGACGCGTTGGTACACGCCCGCCTCGCCGACCCCACCCAAGCTTTCCACGATCTCCTTGATCTGGGCGCGTTCCGCTTCACCTTTTTCGCCGTCGACCAGGGCCGCCATCAGGCAGATCGCCACAATAGCCTCGGATTCACTGCGCTCCATGTTCCGTTTCTCCTTCAGGATGGATGAACCCGGTTTCCAGGCCCGGTTGTTGCCGTACCTACACTTGAAGGTTTTCATTTAATGCACGGAATGAGCCGATTCGATGCATCACTCCCGCGCCCGCAGAGCAGGGTTTGTGGCCGCCACTCCCTGCGGGGCGGGCAGTTGCCCGAGCCATCACAAAGCAGATTGATTTTCGGGTCCATCCGGTCCACACGGAATTCATCCTGACCGAGGTGTCCTCATACCATGTTTCGATATCTTGCGACATTTTTCACTGTGGCTGCCTTCCTGCTCTTTCCGGGTGCCGTTTCCGCCCAAAAAGTAGTCGATCTGCCCCTGCGGACAAAACCACCGGTGATCGATGGGCTGGTGACGCCGGAGGAAACCGCCGGTGCGGCGGAAATCAACATGACGCTGATTGGAGGCCTCGAGAAACCCCCGCATGGCACAAAAGTGTATCTTTCCATGTCGAAGGAAGCCCTTTATGTTGCCTTCATCTGCACCGAACCAGACCCCGCAAAGGCCGTGGCCAGGATCGGACGGGTCAACGGACCGGTCTTCGAGGACGATTCCGTTGAGTTCATGTTCGCACCGTATAAAGAACCCACCCGCGACAACTACTACCATTTCGCCGTAAACGCGGCCGGCGTCACCTACAGCAATTCAATGGACACCGACCGGCCGGTGGACAACTGGGAGTGCGCCGTGGCCAAGGGCGAGGGTAAGTGGGAAGCGGAGATGCTGATCCCGCTGCTGCCGCTGCGTGCTTCCACAGACCTGACTTTCTGGCGGGGAAACCTGGCCCGCAACCGCGTTGCCCGGACCGGGGAAATCGCCGAGCGCAGCGTGTGGGTGGACCCCGCAACCACCCTTCACAATTTCCGAAAATTCGGTTATCTCCGGCTGCGCCAGCCCGCCACAAACCGAACTGGCGTCCCTGCGACTTCAGCCCCTTCCGGATTCGGGGGAACCCTGGAACCCGGAAAGCAACAGACCGAAAAACCGGTAACGCTCGGGGCGCCGGTCGCGGTGAAGGCCGACACGAAACCGGCGGTCGGTTTTGAAACAAACACCTCCCCAACCGCCGCGGCCTCAAAGCGCTGAATCCGGAGTCGCGGCAAAAGACGACTAACCCTTGGTCATCTCCGGGGGGGGCGCGTAGTGCTTGAGCGTGCTGCGAATCCGGGCATTGAGATGGGTGGCCAGGGCTTCTTCCAAAGCGGCATTCTGCAGGGATTCCGAGGCGAAAGCACCGGTGTCCATGACGCCGCGTGTTATCGACCCGGACTGGCTTGAACGCTTGAGGAGGGCCGCCACGATTTTGTCCGCGGGAACCATCCAAACGCCATCCGGATCACGGGCCACATCGTGGCCCGAGGAATCGGCAAGCACCAGGACGGATTCCACCTGGGGCGCGGCCATGGGAACCAACTGGCGAAGGAGGTTCTCGGTGGCCACCCGCGCACCGGCAGCCAGGTCCAGATCCCGGTGCGTGGGCCGGGAACCCTTTTCCACACAGGTGGCCGTTTGAATTGCGAAGATGCCGCTGGGACCTATCACAAGGTGATCCGCCCATGCCTCCCCGGCGGGAACATCCCGAAAAACGGAAAAACGATCGTCCAGTTGATCCAGGTAGTCGGCCACCATCGCATCGGCGCCGGCCTTCGACCTGGACTCGAGGTGCATGGACATAAGCGCCCTGCGCATAAGGAACAACGCTATGATGGCGAGAAGGGCCACCGCATAGGCGGCCAGGATTCTTGGCGGGTCCAGATTGGACTTCTGGGCGTACCACCAGAAAGCGACTCCGGCCACCCCGATGGCTCCGATGGAAAGCCAGAACGCGGTCAGCGCGCCACGCGTGGCACGGTCAAACACCGATCCGCCCGCCGAAGGGCGAATGGCAACCGAACCATCCCGGGGCTGTTCAAATATCCGCGCCATCTGCCTTCTTGCCCTGGTTCATTCCCTCAATAGCCCGTGTTTCCATAACGAGCCATTTATAGCGCACCGGCAAGCATCTCGTCCACACGGACGAACGTGTAACCGCGACGCGCCAGTTCGTCGATCATGGCGCCCATGTGGTCGTACAGGTGGCACCGGGTGCGCTTGGGTCCCGCCCCGACATGGATGAGCATCATGAAACCGTTGAGTCCGTCCGGGTCCGTGGCCTCCTTCTTCATTACACTGGCCACCATTTCCTCGCAGGGCACATAGCGCGGGTCCGTGTCCTCCATGTAGTCGGCATTGGTTCGCGTTCCGGGGGAGAAGTTGAACAGGATCATGCCCCTGGCCCGGGTCCACTCGACGATCTCCGGCGTGAAGTGTTCATAAGGGGGGATGAAAAACTTCGCGTCCTCCAGCTTCACCCCAAATTCCGCGAGCGTTTTCATGTTCCGGTCGATGTCGGCGTCGAAATCCTGGCGCGAGATGAGCAGTTTGGGCGGGTTCTCCCACGACGCGTACAGCGGATGTCCGTCGGAGTGCGGTCCGAGGTAATGCCCCTCGTTGCGGACCCGCCCGATGAAAGGCCCGAAGGCCGCCGTGCGGAAAAAATCGCCCGTGAAAAAGAAGGAACCTTTGATCCCGCGTCTGCCAAGTTCGGTCAGGATCGTGGTCCCGCCGTCGGCAAAGGAACCGCCAGTGAAAATCAACGCGATCCGCTTCTGGTCGCGCGGCCCCCGGACGATGCCGCCGCGATCGAGGGTGAAGGTGGATTTGGACTCATTGGATTGCACTGCAATAACTCCCTTCTGGCTGGTATCGGGTGCCGGGTAACAGGCCGGAGCACCTGCGGCAACGATGACGGCTGACAGCAGCAAAATGGAACCGGAATGTCGGTTGCCTCTCATTGTTTGTCCCTCCCCATCCGGGTGACCTCAGAAAATGAAATTCGCTCGCGCCACAAACCCCAGAGTCCCACCGCGACAATCGGGAAGTACTGAAGCCCATGAACCACGAACGCGTATCCCAGGGCCCTGGCCCGGTCGCTCTCGATCCCCATGATCAGCAGGGCGAACATGATGCCCAACTGCATCGGTCCCCAGTATCCGGGCGTGGGGAACGGCATGATCGCCAGCGCCGCAAGCACCGTGATGGCGATCCCCTGGGCCAGGTTGACGTGAAGACCGGAGAATCCCCACGACATCACCTGCATCGAGAAGCCGACGAGCACCCAGACGGCTGCGGAAAGCAGGATGATTGCCGCCCACGAACGGAAGTCCCGGAGCGAGTGAAGCCCGTCGCTGAAGGTTTCAATGAGGCCATTGATCTTTGACTTGAAACCGGATGGAACAAGGGGCGCGCGCCCAACGCACCACTGAACCATTGCCCGTCCCCGCGACCACAGCAGGAACAGGGATCCGGCGAGCGTGATGGCGCCAATCCACGCCAGTTTCGCCGTGAGCGAATCCATCATCGCACCGGTGATCTTGAACCCGGCATACTCCAGCGTCAGGCTCGGATCCACCTTCAGGCGTGAGAATACGACGACGAGAAGCACCAGGAGGGTCAGCGTGTCGAATATCCGTTCCACGACGACGGTGGCAAAGACAGCCCCGAACGGGATCTTCTCCCGGGCGCTGAGGACATACGCCCTCGCGAATTCGCCCAGCCTGGCGGGCAGGAGGCTGTTGATCGCGAAGCCGGCCATCATCGGGCCGAAAAGGCGGCGCGCGGTGAACGAACCGGCCGGACGCATGAGATAGCGCCAGCGCAGCGCCCGCGCCCACATGCTCAGCATCGTGACCGCAACGAACGCGGGCGCCCACAACCAGTTGCACGACACCATGGAGCGCCACAGATCGCCCATGTTGACGGGTTTGAGCGTGAAGTAGAAAATGACGGCCATCACGAGAAGGCCGACCGCGAGTTGTGTCCAAGTTTTGCGCATGAGAGACCGGGCGCAATGGCTAGGGGGACGGCGGGCCGATGACAATGGAATTCGACCGGCGGTTTTCCTTGAAAAGAACTGCCCGGGCTTCCGTTTTTGTAGATTCGAACAGAGCAATCTGCCAAAAACCGTGGAAGGATACCCCATGACCCAGATTCAGAGCATCAGCGCCCGCGAGATTCTTGATTCGCGCGGAAACCCCACCGTCGAGGTGGACGTCCTGCTTGAGAGCGGCGGCTTCGGCCGTGCTGCCGTTCCCAGCGGCGCCAGCACCGGCGAACACGAGGCCCTCGAACTGCGCGATGGCGACAAGGCCCGTTACCTGGGCAAGGGTGTCCAGAAGGCCGTGGCCCATGTGAACGAGATTCTTGCGCCCGAACTCCTCGACATGGACGCCGTGGATCAGGCCGCGCTGGACGGCAAGATGCTGGCCCTGGACGGCACCGAGACCAAGAGCAAACTGGGCGCCAACGCCATCCTCGGCGTCTCCCTGGCCGCGGCCCGCGCCGCCGCCGACGCTCTGGGAATGCCCCTCTTCCAGTACCTGGGCGGCGTGAACGCCAAGACGCTTCCCGTCCCGATGATGAACATCGTGAACGGCGGCGCCCATGCCGACAACACCGTGGACTTTCAGGAGTTCATGATCGTCCCGGGAGGTTTCCCATCCTTCAAGGAAGCCATCCGGGCAGGGTGCGAGGTTTTCCACTCCCTCAAGAAACTCCTCAAGGACAAGGGTCTGAACACGAACGTCGGTGACGAGGGCGGTTTCGCCCCGAACATCGCCACCGCCGAGGAAGTGCTCGACCTGATCATGCAGGCCATCGAGAAGGCCGGCTACAAGCCCGGCGACAACGTGCGCATCGCCCTCGACTGCGCCAGTTCCGAGTTTTACGACAAGGCCAAGAAAAAGTACGTCTGGAAGAAGAGCTCGAAGGAAGAACTGACGGGCGACGAGATCATCGCCTACTACGAAAAGCTCAGCGCGAAGTACCCGATCGTTTCCATCGAGGACGGCTGCGACGAGAACGACTGGGATAACTGGAAGAAGCTCACCGACAAGCTCGGAAAGAGCATTCAGCTGGTCGGCGACGACCTGTTCGTCACCAACCCGAAGTTCCTCAAGAAGGGAATCGACTCGGGCGTGGCCAACTCGATCCTCGTGAAGGTGAACCAGATCGGCACCCTGACCGAGACCCTGGATGCCGTCGAAATGGCCAAGCGCGCCAGCTACACCGCCGTGCTCAGCCACCGCAGCGGCGAAACCGAGGACTCCACCATCGCCGACATCGCCGTGGCCACCAACTGCGGGCAGATCAAGACCGGCAGCGCCAGCCGCAGCGACCGCATGGCCAAGTACAACCAGCTGTTGCGGATCGAGGAAATCCTTGGTGAGGTCGCGGTGTATCCGGGCTTTGACACGTTCTACAACGTGAAGAAGTGACCAGGCGCGTCAATCCGAAGGTCCGATGATCCTGAACAGAAACATCCTGCGAGGGGCGGTGCTGGCGGCGGTTGCGGCTTGCGCCGCCCCTCCCGTTTTTTGCGCCCGCGCGGCCAGGGCGGCCGACACGCCGCCCTCCGGGCCGGCCGACGAGAACCGCAACATCGCCTCGGCCATGAAGGGCCTGGACGCGGGAACCACAGGGGGCGTCAGGATCGGTTATTCCCTGTCCGCCGCCCGGGGCTGGTATGTTTGGCAGGGCGGGGCCCTCATGTGGCGTGATCCGCTGGTCGGGGAAACCCACCATCTGGCTGTTTCCGTGCAGGACGCCCAGGACCGCCGGATCATACCAGGTTGCCGCGTGACGGCGTCCTTCACGGATGTTCAGGGGCGGAATATCGGGACTTCCACGCCGCTCGCGTTCACTTGGGGGGACGACTTCCACCGGTATGCGGCCAATATCGCCCTGCCTCCCGGAATCAGCCGCGCGCGCCTGGGCGTGCGCGTGGAGCCGCCCGAATTCCCCCGCTTGGGCCGTCCCGATGGCCACTCATTCACGCTCCCCGTTTCCGTGTCTTTTGCGGATCTGGAAATCCCCGCACCCGCGTCGCTTCCCGGTCCCGGTTACAAGCCCCGTCCGGCATTTCCGGCCGGGCGGCATCCGGCTGTCACGCCCACGCCCTATCCCGGTTCCCCGGAGGCAAAGCCGGGTGAAAAGGGAAAGGCGGACCGTTGAGTCTCTGCGTCCGGAATAACGGGAGCGACTTCAGGTATAACTCAATGCCTCTGCGCGCTCTGCGCGCGTGAAACATCCCCCCAGATGCCGGGGTGGCGGAATTGGCAGACGCACCAGCTTGAGGGGCTGGCGAGGGCAACCTCGTCGGGGTTCAAATCCCCGTCCCGGCACCATCCAAATCTGCAGAATTTCGGTGCAGATTTCGGGCGCCAATTTGCGGCTAAATTCTCTCTTTCACGCCAATGGTTCCACGGTCTGCACTACTGTGTACGTCATTGACAGTGGTTGGCTTTGCTGGTTGGATTGGATAGGATTTGTTCACGGGAGTGATTGAGGGAGTTTTGCCGGGATTGAATCCCTTGCGAAGAAGCACCAAACAAGCCACCGGATGACCGATACGCCATGACTGATGCACGTCGAAACAGCCGCGCAGACCGCAGGAAGCCCACCGAGACTCCTCAACCTGCCACTGAGGAGCGGCGCCAACCGCCTCCGCTGCAGGTCACCGTGCATTCCCAGGTGCGCCTGGATGAGCTCCAGCTGTTTGTCCGCGACCCGATCACCGCGCAAAATTGCCTGTCCGCGAAGGAGCAAATCCTCTCCCATGCCCAGCGGTCGGATTCCCCGGCGGTCGTGGTGGACATGGAAAAAGCCACCTACATTGACACCACGGGTCTGGCTGTCCTCTTTGATGTGAAAAAGCAGATTTCCGCGCAGGGGAGAAGTTTCTTTGTCCAGAATCCCAGCCGCTCGGTCCTGAGAATGCTGAACATCACGCGCATGAACCGGGTGTTCTCGGTGCGTTTCACCACCGGCGACAACCAGCGAATTCCCGGCCCCGTTGTCGGCGACGCCAAACCTGAATAAGCCCCTCGCGCCAATTGGAGACATCCACCAACGATGAGTGCGCTCCGCAAGCGGAGGCGATCCGGCTTTTCTTGGGCATAGACCTCCCCCCGTCGGTCCGCGCGGGCACGGCGGACGCGCTGGATCGTCTCCAGAAGGGATGCCGGTTCGTCAACGCGCACCCGGCGTGGGTCCGCGCGGAATCCATCCATGTCACGCTGGTTTTCCTGGGTTGGCAGAACCCTTCCCGCCGGGTTCCGGCGGAACGGGCACTGGCCGCCGGAGTTGCCGGGCACCCATCCTTTGACATTTCGCTCAGCGGCCTGGCGCTTTTCCCCACCCCGCGCAATCCCAAGGTGGTGTCTCTGGGAATACAGGGCAAAGTTCAGTCCCTGGTGGACTTGCAGGTCCGCCTTGCCGCGGAATGCGCGGCTGAAGGGTTTGAGTTGGAGGACCGGCCATATCGTCCCCATATCACCCTCGCGCGGATCAAAGCCCTGAAGGGGCTCTCCGGGCTGAAGAGCGTCGTGGACGCACACAGGAACATTTCGGCCGGGCGTTTCACGGTCTCGCGGGTCACGCTGTTCCAAAGCTTCCTCGAACCGGGGGGCGCCCGTTACGTCAACCTCGCCGAAGCCCCGTTGGCCCCCGGAATCTAGTTATACGCCGTCCGCTGGCCGCCGCTGTTTTCCTGCTGGTCATTCGAGTACATCTGGGCGGGCGCGTAGGAGCCTTCCACGTCCGTTTCACCGGGTGTCGATCCGTCGTAACCACCCGAATGGTAGCCGCAGGAACTCTTGGGTTCGCTCCCGGCCTTGAACGCGGCGTTCTTGAATGCGGCGTTGTCGGCATAGCACCCGCCCGTGGCGAGTTTGCCGCTCTTGGCACAAATGTCCCTGAGGACGATTCCCTTGGGGACATCGAACTTCATTTTCCAGTCATCGCGGGTCTGGAGAATGCGGTCCATCATCGGATACCAGATCGGACCCACATTTCCGCCACCGACCACCTTGGGCCCCATCGACCGGTCCTGGTCATAACCCACATAGATGGCCAGCACCAGGTCCGGGGTGTAGCCGGTCAGCCAGGCGACGTGACAGTTGTTGGTGGTTCCGGTCTTGGCCGCCATTTCCGGAAGCTTGCGCCCCTTGGAAGTCTGCTGGCTGTACCATTCACCCACCGTGGTCTTGGCCGTGCCGCGCGCGATGACATCCTGCATGATGCGGACGTTCATGTACGCCGCCTGGGGAGACAGGACCTGGGAGTGTTCCGGCCGCACCACCCGGGAATCCGTGGGGCTCTTGCTGCTGTAAACGCGCTTGAGGGGGGTGGGGGTGATGCCGACACCGCCATTGGCGAACACGGCGTAAGCGGCGGCCAGTTCCAGCGGCGTGACGTTCGGTGTTCCGAGTGCCATCGGGGCCACCGGAACCAGGTCCCAGCCCTCCTTGTTCACCACATTGTACTTCTGGTAGAGCGACACGGCGTTGCGTTTGCCGATGTCGAGGAAGAGCTTGATGGTCGGGATGTTGCGGGACTTCACCAACGCCTCGTAGAGCGCCGTGGGGCCGTAGTGGCGCCCCTCGTAGTTTTTCGGCGTCCAGTTCCCGATGGTGATGGACTCGTCAACCATGACGGTTCCCGGCGTGAACTTCGGCTGGCCGTTGCTGTCGTTCACGTCCCACGCCGCGCCATACAGGAGGGGCTTCCAGCACGAACCCGGCTGGCGTCCGCCCTGGTAGGCACGGTTCCACTGGCCGTTGTTCACATTGTCGTCGTACTCGGCCCCGCCCACCAGGGCGAGGATTTCGCCCGTATGCACGTCCAGAAGCACCGCGGACCCCTGCACATGGGTCTTGTCGTACAGGTACGCATCGAGGCGGCCGTTTTTCCGGATGTCCGAAATGTACACGTCGATCAGGTTGCCCACCCTCACCACCTTGTCCGGGTGGAAGTAGGGGAGCTTTTCTGGAAGCACGACATCGCCCGTGTAACCGCCGACAGAAACGGTCATCGTCCGGCCCTTGATCTCCTTGATGCGGGCGAGACGGTGCTGGCCTTTTTTCACGCCGCCGAGCTGGGTGGCTTCTTCACCCTGGCGCGCCTCCTTCTGGTCCTCGATCACCTTCTCAACCTTTTCGAGCCCCTTGCAGAGCTCCTCCTCGCAGATCTGCTGGAGTTTGAGGTCCACGCTGGAGATGACCGTATAGCCCTTTTGCGCCATGCTGTTGGCGGCGTCCATCGAGGCGTCTTTGACCAGGAGGGAGCGCACGTAATCCACAAAGTAGGATGCTTCCTCCTTGGGGCGGCGCGCGGGACTCAGGTCAATGTCGGTTGCAAGGTAACGGTTCAATTCCGATTCGCTGATGAAGCCGAGACGCTGCATGTTCCGGAGGACCAGGTCGCGCCGGTCGCGCGACAGGTCCTTATTCTTCGTGGGAGAAAGCGTTGTGGGGGCTTTGGGCAGGCCCGCAATCATGGCCGCCTCCGGCACCGTCAGGTCCCGCACATCCTTGTTGAAGTATGCGCGGGCGGCCGCCTGCACCCCGTAAGCCCTCGCCCCGAAGAAAATGTGGTTCATGTAGAACTCGAGGATCTGTTCCTTCGAGAAATTGCGTTCCATCTGGAGAGACGTCAGCATCTCTTTGATTTTGCGGGAGAAGCGCTTGCTGGTGTCGTTGAGCACGACATTGCGGGCCACCTGCATGGTGATGGTGCTGGCGCCCTGGCGCTTTCCACCGCTGGAAACGTTCGTCCATAGCGCCCGGCCAATGCCCCAGATATCGATGCCGTAATGGCGGTAGAATCGCTCATCCTCGATGGCGATGAATGCGTTGGTCACATGGGCCGGAATCTGGCGGAAGGGGACGAACTCGCGACGCTCGGCGGCAAAAAGTTCCGCCACCTGCGTGTTGCCCGTCCGGTCGTAAACCCGGCTCACTTCCGTGGGGCTGTAGTTCTCCAACGCATCCAGGGGGGGGAGTTCGTCCAGGTATCCCAGGAGAGCCCCGATCGCGGCCCCGCCGCCGGCAACTCCCAAAGTGACCAGGACAAGGAACAGGATCAGGAGTTTGCGGAACGCGGGGTGCATTTTCGACATGCTCGGACGACCTTTCCGGATGCGCATTTACGGCGCCGGTAACCCTATGAATTACACGGCCTGAGGCCTTTGTCATTCGCGAATGAGCAGGTTATATGCCAGAATTGGGTAGCCCTTCGGGGGCCAACCCGAGGGGCTGCCATTCATCCAAACTGCCCTGTTGACCTTCGCCCCCCTCACGAGCTCTTCTGCCGCCGTTCCACGCCCATGCTTGAAACACTTACCATTTCAAACTACGCCATTATCGACCAGCTTCGCCTTGAGCTCACTGCGGGACTGACCGCCATCACCGGAGAAACCGGTGCCGGGAAGTCTATTTTACTGGGGGCATTGAAGTTGGCGCTTGGCGAACGCGCGGCCAGCGAGGCCCTGAGGCAGGGGGCAAGCCGGGCACTCGTCGAGGCCGAGTTCGGTGAGTTGGACGGCGGCACCTGCACATGGCTCGACGAAAACGGTCTCCTCGATGACGACCAGCCGTCGCGGGCAATTCTCCGCCGGGAACTGACCGCGGGGGGCAACTCGCGAAGTTTCATCAACGGGCGGGCGGTTCCCCTGAACCAACTTCGTGAAGTGGGTGAACGCTTGGTGGACATCCATGCCCAGAATGAGCACACGACGCTATTCTCGCCGGGCACGCAGTTGAGCCTTCTGGATAGCTTCGGTGGTCACGAGGATGTTCTGCCGCAATACCGCGCCGCCTACAAGGCGCTGACCGATGTGGAGCGGCGCCTGGTCGCACTTTCCACGGACCGGGCCGAGACCGAAAGGCGGAAGGACTTCCTTCGATTCCAGGTTGAGGAAATTGCGAAAGCCGCCCTGGCGGAGGGGGAGGAGGAGACGCTGGAAGCCGAGCGGCGGCGCCTTGTGAATGCCGAGCGCCTGGGAGCCGCCTGCGCCACGGCAGCCGACCTGCTGTACGAGGGAGAACGGACGGAAAACCCGGCGGGCAGCCTGATTGCCGCGGCTGCCAAAGCCTTGGAGGAGGTTGCCGCACTGGACCCCGCGCAGGAGGATCTTTTGGCCCGTGCCGGCGAACTCCGTTTCGCGGCCGAGGACCTGGCCGCGCGGATCCGGGATTACATGGCCACCGTTTCCGTGGATCCCGAGCGGCTTGCCTTCGTGGAGGAGCGACTCCACCTCATTCGGGCTCTGAAAAGGAAGTACGGGGCTTCCATTGCCGAAATCCTGGCCATGCACGACAGCCTCCATTCCGAGTATCTGTCTTTGCAGAACCGGGATGAGGAACTTGCGCGGGCCACCGAGGAACGCGTCGTGGCCGCGCACGCCGCGCTGGCGGCAGCCGCGGTTCTCACTGCCCGCCGCCGCAAAGCCGCACAGAAATTCGATCGCATGGTTCAGGCGGAAATGCGGGAGCTCGAGCTGCAAAAAGCCGTGTTCGAGGTCCGCGTGGATCCGGGGCCGGCAGACGCGCAACGGCAGGGCGACGGCGGGCCGGGGGAAACGGCTGTTTTGGGGCCTGACGGGGCCGACCACGTCGAGTTCCTCGTTTCGACAAATCCGGGTGAACCGCCCCGCCCGCTGCGAAAGGTTGCCTCCGGTGGCGAAATCGCCCGCATCATGCTGGCCATCAAGAGCGTCCTGTCAGGGCGCGATGGCATTCCGACGCTGGTCTTTGACGAGATCGACGTGGGGATAAGCGGGGAAGCCGCAACCCGGGTGGGGGAGAAGCTTTCGACTCTGGCCCGGTCCCACCAGGTCCTCTGCATCACGCACCTTCCCCAGATCGCCGCCCGCGGCGACTCGCACCTGGAGGTGCAGAAACAGGTTTCCCAGGGACGCACCCGGACGGCCGTCCGGAGCATCGGGGAATGCGATCGTGCCGAGGCGGTGGCACGGATGCTTTCGGGCAGGGATGTGGACAAGGAATCCCTCCGTTTTGCCCAAAAGCTCCTGGACCGCGGCCGGTAGTCGCACCGCGGGTTCCCGTCTGAATTCGCCACCTTGCGGACGGTACGAAAACACGGCGCGGCAAGCCCTTGCCGGGCCTCTGAGCGGGAGTAGCTCAGTTGGTAGAGCACTAGCCTTCCAAGCTTGTGGTCGCGGGTTCGAACCCCGTCTCCCGCTCCACTTCCACCTCTCTCCCGTAACATGGTGGAATTTCACCCGCGCCCCCGGTTGCTGCCCGGCTTCCTTGCATGCCCTTCGGGCGTCAAAAAAGAGCCGGGTTGCCGTTTGCCGACAACCCGGCCAAAGCACGGGCGTGTGAGTGTACCGACCAAGGGTCCGCCGTTTACTGGATCTCGATCTTTCTCGGTTTCGCCCCCTCGCTCTTGGGGAGCGTGAGACGCAAGACACCGTTGTCGTAGGCCGCCTCGATGCGGTCCGCCGCAATCTGCTCGCTCAGGATGAAACCGCGGCGATATTTGAACGGCAGGCGTTCGCGGTGGAGAACCTCCACATTCGAGTAATCTTCCGCATGGCGCCATCCGGTCACGGTGAGTTCATCGTGTTCCACGGTGACCTCGATCTTGTCGCGGTTAACCCCCGGCATTTCCAGGTGCACGGTGACGGCGTCGGCGTCCTCGAGCACGGACACCCGCGGCTGGATGAACTGCTCTTCCGCCGGGGTCGCTTCGCCATTCGGCTGGCGGGCCAGGGTCTCGTCGCCCCTTTTCATCAGGTTCTTCATGGTCGCACCTTCCTTTCTGGGTTGGCTTCCGGTTCTTAGCGGACTTCCACCGCGATCTGGCGCGGGCGTGCTTCGGCCCGAAGGGGGGCGGTGATGGTCAGCACGCCATCACAGAAAGTCGCCCGGATATTCTCGACATCCACGGGATTCGGCAGATCGATAACCCGCTCGAAACTCCCGTAAAACCGCTCCCGGCGGTGGACGCTCTTGTGCTCGGGTTCCTCGTCGGGCCTCTTGGTGCCCCGGATGAAGAGCCGGTCGTTCAGGACGGTGATGTCCAGGTCCTCTTTCTTGAGGCCGGGGGCATCCATCTTCACGATCAGGTTCTCCTTGTCCTTGAGCAGGTCCAGCGGGGGCATAAACTCCGTCCCCAGCAGGGCCGAGCGAACCGGGGTTCCGACGGAACCCTCAAACAGCTTGTTCATCTCCTCCTGGAGCGACAGCAGGTCGCCCCAAGGATTCCAGCGGCGGTTCAGGGTTGGAAATGTCATGGTCCTCAACCTCCATTTCTTGTGAGGATGGTATTTGATCAACCATGACATTTGCATCGCCCATGCCGGATGTCGTCCATTGCGCTGTATCGTTGATAATAAAAGGGTTGCGTGGTGTTTGTTGCCGGGGTGCGCCTTGTGGCATGCGGGTTTTTGTTTCCCCGCGACACATGTCCCCGAAATAGCAGATTCGGGTGTCGCTTTTGGAAACACGGGCTGGGGTACGGATTGTATTCCGGGCGGCGGACCGGCACCGCCAGGCGCCCGCCTTGGATGAGGCGGCGACGACCCGGTTGCTGCCTGCCGGGCGGATCAGAATGTCAGGTCGTGCAGGAACGGCTCGAACCGTTTCTCCTGCCCGATGGACGCAAAAGAAACGGGACGGTCCTTGAGATAGCGCTCGGCCACGGCACGCACATCAGCGCGGGTCACCGCATTTACGCGTTCCAACACGTAATCCACCGGGATGTAATCGCCGAAAAACATCTCGGTCTCTGCCAGGCGGGTCATGCGGTTGCTGCTGTTCTCCATGCCCAGAAGCACCGCGCTCTTGATCTGCTGCTTGGCGCTTTCCAGTTCATCCTCGGTCACGTCCTCGCTGTACACGCGGCGAACCTCCTCGAAGCACTGGGAGATGACCTTCTGGATGTTCCTCGGACTGGACCCCCCGCTGATGGCGAAGCATCCGGCGTCCTTGAAGGCGTAGTCGAACGAGCCGATATGGTAGGCAAGCCCGCGCCGCTCGCGCACCTCCTGGAAAATCCGGCTGGCGGGGCCGCCGCCCAGGATCGTGTTGAGAATCGCGAAGGTGAAACGGTCCTCGCTGACGCGGTTGGGTGCGTCCGTGCCCATGCAGAAATGGACCTGCTCCAGTTTCCGATCCTCGTTCCGGGTGCGGAACGCGGGTGCGGGGGTGGCGACCGGATTCCTCTCCCAGCCGTTCGGATGGATGGGCTCGAAAATGCGGCGCAGGAGCGGTTCCACCCGCCTCAGGTCAAAATTCCCCGCGATCGCGATGACGATCCGGTCCGGTGCGAATTCGCGGCTCTCGAATTCCCGGATGTCGGATTGGTGGAACCGGGTGATGTTGTCAGGCGGCCCGAGAATCGGCCGACCGATCGGGTTTTCCGCATAAAGCAGACTCATGAAGTGATCCACGACCAGCTCGTCGGGCGTGTCGTTGTACATCTTCACTTCTTCGAGGATGACGTTTCGCTCGCGGTCAATCTCGTCCTCGGCAAAAGTCGAATGGAGGTAGATCTCCGAAACCAGTTCGATCGCCCGGCCCACATGCTCGTCCACCACCTTGGCGCTGATGCAGATGTTTTCCTGCGTGGTGAACGCGTTGAAGTTGCCGCCGATCCGGTTCATCTCGTTCGAAAGCTGGTAGGCGTCGAAAGCGTGGGTGCCCTTGAAGAACATGTGCTCGATGAAATGAGCCAACCCGTTCTCGGCTTCGTTCTCGTTGCGGCTCCCCACGTCCAGCCACAGGCCAATGGAGGCGCTGCGGACCGACGGGATTCGCTCGCAGAGGATGCGGACACCGTTGGGGAGAACGATTTTGCGGATACTGTCCATGAGGCCTTTCGGGTGGCGGGCGGTTGCCCGTGCGGGTCATATTACCGGACCGGGGGGGTGAAAATTTCGGGGACACTTCATCTTCATCCCCTTGCCCCGTAAAGGCGTGAGCCAATTTGACCCATCCCCCCGTTTCATGTCCGGTGGTCCCATTGACGGTTCAAATGTAAGGTGATTCGAGTCAGCGGCGGAGACGTCGCAACCCACAAACGGCAAGTGGTAACTGTTGGTCACAATTGGGTGGATTTTCCGTCGAACGGCTCATGCCGGGGTGGAAGCAGTTTTGAGGCCGAAAACCCCGCTCAGGGCGAATCCGACCATGCCGCGGAATCACCCCGCTTCAGCCAACGACTGCTCCTGCTTCTTGGCGCGGACCCGGTCCTCGTGTTTGAGGTTCTTCTTCCGAAGCCGGATGCCGCCCGGAGTCACCTCGACGAGTTCATCGTCCGCAATGTACTCGAGGGCCTGCTCGAGCGACATTTCCCGCGGCGGGGTCAGGGCGATATTGTCGTCGGAACCGGCCGCGCGCATGTTGGTCAGCTTCTTCTCGCGGGCCACGTTCACCACCATGTCCTCGGCCCGTGCGTTTTCGCCGACGATCATGCCCTCGTAACATTCCACGCCCGGGCCGATGAACAGCACAGAGCGCTCCTGGAGGTTGTTAAGCGCGTAACCGGTGCTGCGTCCGTTTTCCTGGACAACGAGCACGCCGCGGGCACGGTCGGGTATGGACCCCTTCCATTTCTCGTAACGCTCGTACCGGTGGCTCATGATTCCTGTCCCGCGGGTGGAATTCAGCAGGATCGTGCGAAGCCCGATCAGGCCGCGCGTGGGGATCGTGTATTCCAGGCGCACCAGTCCGGTGCCGTAGTTGATCATGTTGAGCATCTCGCCGCGCCGGCGCCCGAGCTCTTCCATCAGGGGCCCCACATACTCCTCCTGCAGGTCCAGGCACAGGTACTCGATCGGCTCATGGGTTTCGCCATGGACGTCCCGCGTGATGACCTTGGGACGCGAGATGGCCAGCTCGTATCCTTCGCGCCGCATGGTCTCGATGAGGACGGAAAGGTGCAACTCCCCGCGGCCCGAAACCTTGAGCGCGTCGGCGCTGTCCGTCTCCTCCACGTGAAGGCTGACATTCGTCTTCAGTTCGCGTTCCAGCCGCTCGCGAATCTTCCGCATGGTCACGAAGCGCCCCTCCCGCCCCGCGAACGGGCTCGAATTGACCATGAAATTCATCGACAGGGTCGGCTGCCCGATCTCCGTGAACGGCAGCGGTTCGCTGAGGGTGGCGGGGTCACCCAGGGTGTCCCCGATGTTCGGGTCCTCCATGCCGGCCAGGAGCACAATGTCTCCGGCCCGTCCCTGCTTCAACTCCACCCGGCGGATTCCCTCGTACGCGAAAACGCGCGTGATCTTGTCCTGCACGCGCCGGACCTCGACGGCGGAACTTTCGCCGCCCTCCGCCTCAATCACCGACTCCGCGTTCCACACCTGCGCGACCGTGTCACCGGGCGAAACGGTCCCCTGCAGGATCCGCCCGCAGGCCATCTTGCCCATGTAGTCGTTGTACTCCAGCGTGGCCACCTGCATGAGGAACGGGGCCTCCATGTCGCCGGAAGGCGCCGGGATGTGCTCGATGATCATGTCGAACAGCGGGTCCAGGTTCTCCTCGGGATCGTCCGGTTTGGCCTTCGCATATCCGCGCAGGGCGCTCACATAGACATACGGAAACTCGATCTGGGTCTCGTCGGCGCCCAGTTCGATGAAGAGGTCAAGCACGAGATCCAGCACCTCCGCGCAGCGGGCGTTGGGGCGGTCGATCTTGTTGATGACCACGATGGGCTTGAGATGCATCTCCATGCTCTTTTTCAGCACGAATCGCGTCTGGGGCATGGGCCCCTCGGCGGCATCCACAAGCAGCAGGATCCCGTTGACCATCTTGAGCACGCGCTCCACCTCGCCGCTGAAATCGGCGTGGCCGGGCGTGTCGACGAAGTTGATCTTCGTGTCGCCGTGCATGACGGCGGTGTGCTTCGAGAATATCGTGATGCCGCGTTCGCGCTCGATGTCATTCGAGTCCATCACGCGGCGTTCCACGTGTTCGTTCTCGCGGAAAATCCCGGACTGCCTCAGAACCGCGTCGAGCAGGGTCGTCTTGCCGTGGTCAATGTGGGCAACCACGGCCACATTGCGGATGTTGTTGTTTAGGGTCATGGGAGAAGGGAGGGGCTGATTATCAAGCCCGGTGCAGAAACAACCCGGACATGGTTCTGTTCACCCCGCCAGTATGGCAGGGGAGTGAAAACGGGTTTTCCGGTTACTTCGCCCGCTCCAGGTACTTGTCTTCGCTCGGGTTGATGCGGATGCGTTCACCCACCTTGATGAACGGGGGAACCATCACCACGACGCCGTTGGAAAGCTTTGCCGGCTTCGGGGAGTTGCTTGCGGTGGCACCGCGGACCTCCGGCTCCGTTTCCACGACCTCCAGTTCGATCGTCGGCGGAAGATCCACGGTCATCGGGCGTCCCTCGAAGAACTCGATTTGCACCCGCATTCCCTCGGTCATGTACTTGGCCGAGTCGCCGAGGGCCTCCTCGTTGAGGGCGACCTGCTCATAGTTCTCCGTGTTCATGAAGTGGAACAGCGTGTCGTCGCTGTACATGAATTCCATGTCGTGGCGCTCCATGATGGCGCGCTCGATGGTTTCCGTGGAACTGAAACGGACCTCGAAGGAGTTGCCGTTCTTCAGGTTGCGGAGCCGCGCCTGCACGAAAGCCCGCAGGTTGCCCGGGGTGCGGTGCTGGAAGTCCATCACGGAGTGCGGCTCTCCGTTGTGCAGGATGATCATGCCCTTTCGGATGTCATTCGCGTTCATCGGAAGCCTCGGTGATGTCTGAAGTTGGGGGGTGGAGCCCACGACCAGGATTGAACTGGTGACCTCGCCCTTACCAAGGGCGTGCTCTACCAACTGAGCTACGTGGGCCCAAACCGGCTCGGATTACCGCTGGTTTCTGCAAACATTCAGCGTGGCCGAAAGGCCGGTGAAACCGTGTAAATCCTTGATTCGGAAGGTCGGGAACCGGCGGATGGCGTGCAAGCGGAAACTCACCGATCCTCGCAGCACTATTCCGCCCCATATCGACCAGGGAGCCTGAATTCCTTATGCCCGTGCGAACCATTTGGTCCGAAGGAGAACGAGTTTACCTCGTGGACCAGACGCTGCTGCCCGAAACCTACCAGGTCCTTGAAATCCGTACGGTTGGTGAAATGTGGGAGGCGATCCGGATTCTCCGCGTGCGCGGCGCGCCGGCTATCGGCATTGCCGCCGCATACGGCGTGTGGCTTGCGGTGCGGGAAGTCGACTGTGCGGACGACGGTTCCCATTTGCTGAACGCGGTGAATAGCGCCTGCGACTACCTGGCCAAGTCGCGCCCGACCGCCGTCAACCTGTTCTGGGCCTTGGATCGAATTCGGGATGTCGTTGCCGCGAACCTCTCCCTCTCCCCGGAAGAACAGCGCGCCCGGATTCTTGCCGAAGCGGATGCCATGGTGGACGAGGATAACGCCGTTTGTCTGGAACTGGGACGGCACGGTGCCTCCCTGCTCAAGGACGGAGCCAGGGTGCTCACCCACTGCAACGCAGGCGGGCTTGCCACCGCCCGGTACGGCACCGCCCTCGCCGCCATCTATTTCGCCGTGGAGCGCGAGGGGAAGAGTATCTCCGTGTTTGCCGACGAAACACGCCCCCTGCTCCAGGGGGCACGCCTCACAGCGTGGGAACTGCACCAGGCGCAAATCCCGGTCACGGTCATATGCGACAACATGGCTGCCACGGTCATGCGGCGCGGCTGGGTGGATGCGGTGATTGTGGGTACGGACCGGGCGGTCCGGAACGGCGATTTTGCGAACAAGATCGGAACCTACGGCCTGGCCATCCTCGCGCGCCACCACGGGGTGCCGTTTTACGTTTCCGCGCCACTGTCATCCGTGGACATCATGCTGGAGAACGGCGATTCCATTCCGATCGAGGAACGGGATCCGACCGAGGTCGCCGAATTCGCCGGAAAACGGACGGCGCCCGTCGGAGCCAGCGTGTTCAACCCCGCGTTCGATGTGACCCCCCACGACCTGGTCACGGCTTTCATCACCGAGAAGGGGATCGTCCGCCCACCCTACCTGGAAACGATCCCGCGGCTGTTCTCCTGAACCCGGACGCCTACTCGCCGATCCGGACCTTGCCGTCGCCGTTCTTGTCGAGAAAAACCGGGCCTGTCCACACGATGGGAAACACCTCGCCGCCCAACTGCGCCGGGTTTGCCGGCACGATCGGGGAGAGCGGGCGGCGCGGGCTGAATGCCATGCCTGTGAGCACCGAGTCCTTCTCCGGGTAAACAACCTGGCGATCGGCGCCGGGCGTTACGCGGACCGGATAGCGGACCAGCTTGTTCGTGGGGGGCACCTCGATTTTCACCTTCGGCAACCCGTTCAGGGCCACGTCAATTCCAAGCAGGGACACCCACGGAACAGCCCGCACGCGGAGCTGGACCCGGGCCACCTGCGTGGTGGAAACATCCACGACCGATCCGGGTTCGGCATTGAAGGCCTGGGTGGCGGGATCCTGAACCTTGACGTCCAGGAAGGGGCCGTTGGTCACCATGACTTTTTGCCCCCGGACCGCCTTGACGACATCCTCGCCCGTCAGGCGGTCCAGAGTGTCCCGCGTCGTATACAGGTAAGCTCTCGGGTAGCCGACCTCCTCGCCGTAGGGCAGTCGGGACATGGAACCGGCCATCGCCGTGATCGGGCCGGAACCCGCCTGCGAGGTGGTCCGATGACGGAGGAGGTCAAAGTAACGCGGCATGGTGAGCACCTGCAAATCCACATGCTTGCCGTCGTAAATCTGGATCGCGTCGAAATCCGGCGGAGGCACCTGTCCATCCTCGAACTGGAGTTTCTGATCATCGAATTTGAACTGCTGGAGGTATCCGGCGTCGGGATCCAGGGGGCGCTCGATCTGGATGATCAGGTTGGGGAATTGCTTCTTCAGGTCTGCGAGGAAAACATCCGGTGGCAGGTTCTTCTCCTTGGTCCGGAACTCGGTCAACCGGGCGGCGTCTTCCCCCGTCAGGGGATAGACGAGCACCTCGGCGGCCTGCTCGTCCTTGGCCACCAAGAACCGGATGCCCATGAACGCCTTCATCCACTTGCCGAGTCCCAGTTGCTCAATGACCGGCTGCAGGTTGGTGGCGGTGTTGTAATCCCCGCTGACGAGGACCGGAACACCTTCGCACGCGGCCATGATCACACGGTCGCGGGTCGATACCGTGCTGGAGGCGCTGGCATTGGTGAGCACCCCGGCGTCCATCCCGACCATTCCTGCCGTGTCGATCATCCGGGGCAGAGTCGCCGACAGTTCCAGGTCCTGCCCTGCGGGGATCGCGATGTCCGCCTCGAAATTCCCGTATTCGATTCCGCGGCTGATGGTGACCAGGTAGCGTCCCGGCGTGACCGGAATCCGTGCGCCACCCCGCCACGCATAAAACACGTCGCGCACGCCATCGGTTACGGAAGGCCCGAATCCGTAGTCCAGCGGTTCCGAACCCGGCCCGGGCTTTGCCTGGATGGTGATCTTGCACGGGAGCGGCGAAGATGTCGGCGTTTCCGCCTCGCTCACGAGGGCGACAAGGTTCGACGGGCGGCTGAGGATGATCGGGACGATGGGCGTCGGATCACCGGGCTTCACGCTGACGGTGGCCAGGGGAGACACGGCACCGCGCCCCACCTTGGAAGCCACCACCACATATCCGCCCGCGGGCACCCGCAGGGCGAACTGCCCGTCCGCGCGCGTCAGCGCCTTTGTGAACGGCCGCGGCGAGAACTGGGATTGGGCCGACCAATTGGGACCGCCCAACACCCGGATTTCCGCTCCTTCGATGGGGGCATCCGTCCCGGCTTCGAGCACGATGCCCGAAATCATGGCAGTCTTTGTGCCCTTGGTCTCGTAGGCGAAATTCGAGAGGCGTGAAAAATCCCGGTCCGACACGACCAGGTAACGGGTGTATTCAAAGGACTCGCCCGGTTTCAGGACAATGGAGGCCGGATCCCGTTCAGAACCAACCTGACCGGATGACTGCGTTTCCGCACCGCCACCGCCCAGCGCCTCACGGGAGGGCAGGTCGCCCGCGTCGGTTCGGGGCTTGGGCGCGGGGGAGTAGTTCGTCTCCGGGGCAGGCGGCGGAACCGGTGGGTTGAACCGCGTTTCCGTGGTCGGGGGCGCGGGGGCCATCGGCACATTGCGCGGCGCATTGAGGGCATTGATCAGCGGATCCACACCGTCCGGTTCGGATGGCTTGGAGGAGCGGCGAAATGGCTCAGACGGCAGAGGCGTTGCCTTCGGAACCGTTGCCGGGAGGACGGCCTGGCGCTGCCCCCCGATGGCCGGAACCACGGAAATGTTGGTTGTGTGGAATCCGGCGGCGGGTTCGGTTCCGGATGTCACGATTGCGGCGGAAAAATCGTCAACCGCGGCGGCAATCCATTTCGCCGGCATTCCGGATTCACCGGGAACAGCCCCCATGCCCTCAAGGAAGACGCCGGCCGTGCCCCAATTGGCCACGTCCCCGGGAGCCAAGGTAACGGGGGACGTGGTTCCGTTCGTGTAGCGGGTGGTCAGGGTCAGGAATCCCTGGTTCCTGCCCAGCGAGTAACTGGTGACTACGTCGAGGCCCGGGATTGGGCGGAGGGGGTTTTCGGTGGTGATGCTGTCCACCGTGGCCACATGGCCCCGCGAGACGATCGTGATGGTGCTGCCGCCCTCGATCTGGGGGGGGGCAACCTGGTCATAGACCGTGCTTGTGCCCGTCGAAGTGACATCCGACACGGTCTGGATCTGATCCAGGTAGTCCACCGGATTCTTTTTGTGAACGAGGTCCACCAGCAAACCTGCGCTGCGCTGGGACATGGGTTTGCTGCCGGGACTCCGGACCACAGCCTTCAGCATGTCATTTTCGATGGCGTAATCGCCGATGAAGCCATCCGCCAGCGCGCCTGCGGTCAACTGTTGGGGATTCTCGATTTGGTAACCGCGCAGGTTGCCTTTCGGTGGCATGATCGGCCCCGCAAGCTTCACATCGATTCGGACTTCCTTCACGGCGGGAGAAGCGGCCGGAGTCGGGGTTGCCGCCGCGATGGGGGACGGCGCAGGCGGCGGCGTGGCGACCGGCGGGGCGGCATTTGCCGGAGTGGTCTGGGGTGGTGGTGCCGAAGCCGCCGGTTCCTCCCTGCGGGATTCACATCCGGCTAGCACCAGCACGGCGATGCCTGTCGCTGCCCAAGAGCGCAATTGCCTATTCATCCGACCGTCCTCATTCGATTCTGCGTTGCCCGTGACGGGTTGATGGTGGTTTTCAATCCCGCCCGTTCAAGCCAAACAGTAGGGTTAACTACCCGTTCATCCGTTCCGCCAGACCGTCAACCGACGAGAATGCTGTCGCCTTCCATCGCCGGCGGCTTGGGCATCTCCATCATTTTCAGCAGCGTCGGGGAGACGTCGGCCAACCGCCCGCCCTCGCGGAGTTTTGCATTGCGAAGGTTCTCATCAAAGACGAACAGACGCACGTCGTTTGTGGTGTGCTGCGTGTGGGGCGCGTCCGCCTCGAAATTCCACATTTCCTCGGCATTTCCATGGTCGGCCGTCACGATGGCTGCTCCGCCGGCTTCCTTGACGGCGGCGAGAACCTTGCCCAGCGCGGCATCGGCCGCCTCGCAGGCTTTGACAGCCGCCTCCACGATGCCGGTGTGCCCCACCATGTCCGCGTTCGCGAAATTCAGGACGACAAAGTCGTGTCTGCCGGTGCGAATGGCCTCCACCACCGCGTCGCCCAACTCCGGGGCGCTCATCTGCGGTTTGAAGTCATAGGTTGGCACGTCACGGGGCGAGGGAACCAGGATTCGGCTCTCGTTCTGGAATTCTTTCTCCTGGCCCCCGCTGAAAAAGAAGGTCACATGGGGATATTTTTCTGTTTCGGCCGCGCGCAACTGCGTGAGCCCGGCCGTGCTGACGATTTCGCCCATGGTATCGGCCATGCTCTGGGGGGGAAACGCGATGTCGACAGGAAGCCCCTCAATGTAGGGGGTCATGGTCACCAGGCGCATTTTGACCTGCTTGACCGGAAAAGCGTCAAATCCCGGTTCGACAAACGCGCGGGAAAGCTGGCGGGCACGGTCTGCGCGGTAGTTGACAAAGATCACCTGGTCCCCGTCCTCGATGGTGGCCAGGGGCCTGCCCGCCGCATCCACGATGATCCGGGGCTTGATGAACTCATCGGTTTCCCCCGCGGCATACGAGTCTTTGACGGCCTCGACCGGATCCCTGTGGCTCTTGAAGGCAATTCCGTGAACCAGCGTGTCGTAAGCCTGTTTCGTCCGCTCCCAGCGCTTGTCGCGGTCCATTGCGTAATAGCGGCCGATCACCGAGGCGATGACGCCCGTGCCGTTTTCTGTCATCCAGTCGCGGACGGCCTGAACATAACCGATACCGCTTTCTGGCGGGCAGTCGCGCCCATCCGTGAAACAGTGCATCGCAACCTGGGCTCCCTTGAGCCCCTGCTCCTTGGCCAATTGCAGGATGCCGATATAGTGACGGTCCACCGAGTGCACGGAACCGTCGCTCGTCAGTCCCATGATGTGAAGCCTGCGCCCGGTTTCGCGGGCCTTCTCCACGGCATCGAAAACCGGTCCCACGCTGCGCAGGTTGTCCTTCTCGACCGCCGTGTCGATTCGCACGATTTCCTGCCAGACCACGCGGCCGGCTCCGAGGTTCATGTGGCCGACCTCGCTGTTGCCCATGATTCCCTTGGGCAGTCCCACAAAGTTTCCGCTGGTGTGGATCAGGGTGTTTGGGGCGTTGGCCAGCAGGTTGTCGTACGTCGGCGTGTTGGCCAGCCGTGTCGCGTTGAATTCCCGCGGGTAGTCCTTCGGGGCCTCGCCCCATCCGTCCAGGACGATCAGCATGGTGGGTCTGCGCTTGAGCAAGTGGTGGGTTCCTTTTGGTGGTTCAGGTGCGGCGCGCCGCGCCATGCCGGTTTGCAAACATCCGTCCGTTCTATTCGCCCCGCCTCTTGGCTTGCCACGGCGGGGACGGGGGTGCATAAGGCGCCATAATCCCCGAAGCATCAGGAGTCCGTATGAAATTGATCGTCGCCATCATCAAACCATTCAAGTTGACCGACGTTAAGGAAGCCCTGTCGGAGATCGGCAACATCCGCATGACCGTCAGCGAGGTGAAGGGGTTCGGCCGCCAGAAGGGCCACACCGAACTGTACAGGGGCAGCGAATACCAGGTGGATTTTCTGCCCAAGGTGCGCCTCGAGATCGCCTGCGAGGACGAGCAGGCCGACGAGATCATGGACGTGATCGAGGAGGCGGCGCGCACGAACACCATCGGCGACGGCAAAATCTTCCGCATCCCCCTTGAGGAAGTGGTCCGAATCCGGACCGGCGAACGCGGCAAAGATGCACTGTGACAACGCGCTGCCGAAAAGAACTTGCACCGCGACCTGAGGCCCCCCTCTTGATGAAAACACGCAGGCGGACGGCTCCCATCTGGTTGGGGGGGCTTGCCCGGACCACCATCCCACTGGAATCGTCGCACGCATGACTAAGATCACGCCGGAAATCGTGGCTGAACACGGCCTCACCCCTGACGAATACGACAGCGTCCTCCGGATCCTGGGGCGCGAGCCCAGCCTCACCGAACTGGGTATCTTCTCCGTCATGTGGAGCGAGCACTGCTCGTACAAGAATTCAAAACCTCTCCTGCGCACCTTTCCGACAACGGGGCCGCACATACTCCAGGGGCCCGGTGAAAACGCCGGGATCGTCGATTTCGATGACCGGCTGGCTATCGTGTTCAAAATCGAATCTCACAACCACCCGTCGGCGCTTGAACCCTACCAGGGCGCGGCAACCGGGGTGGGCGGAATCCTCCGCGATATCTTCACCATGGGGGCACGCCCCGTGGCCCTGCTGGACCCGCTGCGATTCGGTGACCCGACCAGTGCGCGAACACGGCATCTGCTTCGCGGCGTTGTCGAGGGGATCGCCGACTACGGCAACTCGGTGGGCGTGCCGACGATCGCGGGGGAGTGCTACTTCTCGCCGGCCTACGACGGCAATCCGCTCGTCAACGTCATGTGCGTGGGCGTCATAGAAAAGGACAAGATCACCCGGGCCGTTGCCAGCGGCGCCGGGAACCTGGTCGTCTACTTCGGCAATGCCACGGGGCGCGACGGAATTCACGGCGCCACTTTCGCCAGCACGGAATTGACCGAGGAAAGCGAGGAGAAGCGAAGCGCCGTCCAGGTGGGCGACCCCTTCGTGGAAAAGAAGATCCTCGAGGCGACTCTCGAGCTGATCGCGGCCGACGTGCTGGTCGCCATCCAGGATATGGGCGCGGCGGGTCTCACATGTTCCACGGCCGAAATGGCGGGGCGGGGCGGCATGGGTATCACAGTGGATCTGGACAGGGTGCCCCAGCGCGCCGAACGGCTCACGGCTTACGAGATCATGCTCAGCGAATCCCAGGAACGGATGCTCGCCATCTGCGAACCCGCCCGTCTGCCCGAAGTCCGGGCGATCCTCCGGAAATGGGACCTGGACGCCCATGTTCTTGGAAAACTGGACGATACCGGGCTCATGAGGATCTTCCACAACGGCGAGAAAGTTGCCGAGGTTCCGGCCGACAAGATTTCCGAAAACTCGCCGGTTTATGAAAGGGAAGCCCGGCGACCGGCTTACATGGATTTGCTGCCCGACGCGCGCAAATGGTCCCCCCCTGCGGATTGGGATCCGAGGGGCGAACTTCTCGCTTTCCTTGGGTCGCCGAACATCTGCTCCAAGCGATGGATTTACGAGCAATACGACCACATGGTGCAGACGCAGACAACAACGGTGCCGGGCGACAATGCGGGCGTGCTGCAGATCCACGGCTCACCCCACTCGCTGGCGGTGGCGGCCGACGGGAACGGTTTGTACTGCTATGTGAACCCCTACGAGGGCGGCAAGCTGGCCGTGGCCGAGGCGGCGAGGAATGTCGCCTGCGCCGGTGCCCGCCCGTTGGCGGTGACCAACTGCCTCAATTTCGGGAACCCGCTGAAGCCCGAGATCTTCTACCAGTTGTCAGAAGCGGTCCGCGGTATCGGTGACGCCTGCCGCGCGCTTGGCACCCCCGTCACCGGTGGAAACGTGTCCCTCTACAACGAGAACCCGTCCGGCGCGATCTGGCCGACGCCGATTATCGGGATGGTAGGCAGGATCGAGGCACCGGCCCGGCCGGTGAAAGCCGGCTTTCCGGCCCCGGATCTCCAACTGTTTCTCCTGGGAAAGAGTTTCGGGCACCTTGGCGCCTCGGAATACCTGCGCTGGAAAACCGGAGAGGCATTCGGCCCGTGCCCGGAGTGCAACCTGGACGATGAGGCGGCCCTGATCAATGTGCTGGTGGAGGGGACGGCGCAGGGGTTGCTCCAGTCCGCGCAGGATTGCGGCGTGGGCGGCCTGGCCGTCGCCGTGGCGGAAAGCCTGCTTCTTGCGGCCCCCGGCGTGGGAGCCGAAATCGAAGTCAACGCGGCGCGAACCGATTTCGCGGGTGTCTGCACGCAGTTGTTTGGCGAGGCCTCCGGACGCGCGGTGGTCAGCGTCGCGGCCGCCCACGAACCGGCGTTCCTCCGGTTGTGCACGCGGCACAAGGTTGAGGTGGCGTTTCTCGGAGCCACGGTTCGCCAGGAGAGCCCGTCTCTCCGGGTGACGCTTCCGGAGGGCGGATTCCACGTCCCCGTGCCGGAACTTGCGCTCGCCTACCAATCGCTGCTGGCGATATTCCCCGAGCAGGCAACGGATCTGGCTTTCCACTAGAACGGAAAGGTGACAGTCGCGGCAAGCCGCCCCGTTCTGTTGGCCCGCGCCCCGTTCCTTTTGGCCTTGCCTCAAACGGCCGAAAATCGTGGATGGTTGGTATCATGGATAACCAGCCCGCCCCGATTCCGCCCCCCCCGCCCGCCCCCCGGCGGAGACGGGGATGTCTCCGATGGTTCATCGTCGCCCTCCTGATCGTATTGGCTGTTGCGGTCTTCAAGGGCGGCACGTTTCCGAGTCGGTTGAGCATCCCCGTGTTTGGCAAATCCGTGGGCGTCGTGCACATTGAGGGGCCGATCAACGAGAGCGCCCATATCGTGAAGGTGATCCGGGGATTCCGGGAAAATCCCCTGGTCCGGGCCATCGTCCTGCGGATTGACACTCCGGGCGGCGCCGTGGGCGCAAGCGAAGAGATTTTCCGGGAAGTGGTGAAGGCGCGGGTGGCTGACCGCAAGGTGGTGATTGTGTCGATGGGAAACGCCGCCGCATCGGGCGGCTATTACATTGCCAGTGCCTCCCAGGAGATCTTCGCCAACGCGGGCACCATCACCGGAAGCATCGGGGTCATCGCGCTGGACTGGAACGTGCAGGAAATCCTCCGTCGCGCGGGGGTGGAGTCGGTGGTCCTGAAAAGCGGTGAGCACAAGGATTCCGGCTCGCCTTTTCGCAAGATGGGAACGGAGGACAGGCGCCTGATCCAGGGCGTCATCTTCGATTCCTACCGGCAGTTTTTCCGCGAGGTGCTGCGCGCCAGGCACAAAGAAATCGCCACCGCGATTCAGACGCGGCGGACGCGTGTCGAGGAGATCCTTTCCACCGCAACCACCAAGGGGGCCGGGGCCGGGATCGAGTGGGATGCCTTCACCACCGGCTCCGTGGCAGCCGAACTTGGGGTCCCCGTGGAAACGGAAACGGCCCTGCGGTGGATGGCCGATGGACGCGTTTTCACGGGCGAACAGGCCCAGGCGCTCGGATTGGTGGACAGGATCGGAACCTTGGGCGACGCCATCGAGAGGGCGGGGGAGTTGTCCGGTCTGGGCAAGAAGCCGCCCGTCGTTGAACGCCAGCCCGAGTCGGCCATACCCCTGCTTCTCGGCCTTTCAGCCCGTCAGTTCTGGCAGGAATTTTCCCGGGGAAGCGCGTCGTACGAATTCCGCACCTTTGGAGACTAGAACCTGACCATGCCGACCCACCACCTGCTTTTCGGTTTCACACTCTGGGGCTTTGAGCACCTTCGCGAAAACCCTCCCGATTCGATTGCCGAACTCGCACCAGCGGGGTATCATGTGCTTGAGACGGGTATCCATTTCCTGGGCGCTCCCGGTGCCCCGGAACGCCTGGCCGCAGCGCACCTCATGCACCTGCTGCAGGTTTCCGTTTTTCAGGACAGCGACCTTGACGCGACTTTCCGCGACGCAAAACGCGTCGCGCCCCTGCTCGTGAATGCCCATGCCGGAACGGCGACCATGGGCGAGGACGAAACCTGCGATTATGTGAACCGGCTTTACGACGCGGCCGAAGAAGCCGGGGTCCGGCTCGTGATCGAAACGCATCGGGGCCGCATCACGCAGGATCTGTACCGCACGGCCCGTCTTTGCGACCGGATCCCGCGCCTGCGCTTTAACATGGATGTTTCCCATCTTGTTCTTTGCGCCGAAAGGGACGGCCCCACCCAGGACATGGCTGCCTGTCTCGATCCGATTCTGGACCGGGTGGAGATGGTTCATGGCCGCGTTTCCAACGGGCAGCAAATCCAGGTTGCCGTGGGCGACGGTTCGCTTCCGCGCGAGCAGCGATATGTGGGCTTGTGGGCTGAGGCCTTTCGGCGCTGGCGGCGGCGTTCCCCCGCCGGCGCAAGCATCGTGTTCGTTCCCGAACTGGGCCCGCCCAACTACGCGATCCTGGACGGACAGGGCCGCGAGTTTTCGGATCGCTGGAGCCAGAGCCTCCGGATTCGCGAGATGGCGCAGAAGGCGTGGGCGATGGCCGCTTCGGCAACGGCCCCTCTGTGGCCCTGACGGGTCGAACCATGAGCATCCCGATCCGCTACAACCTGCTCAGCCTGATGCGACGCAAGGTGGGCACGTTCATGACCGCCGCCGGAATCGCCCTTGTGGTGGCCGTGTTCGTCATCACCATGAGCCTGTCCGAGGGGATCAAGCGCGCGCTGGGGGCCACCGGGGTTCCGCTGAACATGCATGTGATGCGCCAGGGTTCGACGGCCGAAACCACCAGTTTTGTGTCCAGGAACGCCGTCTCGATCATCAAGCACCTGGAGGGAATCGTCCAGTTTGACCGCGAAGTGGCGGCGGCCCGAACCGGGTTTCCGACGAGCGCATTTTCAGACAAGGTTGTTCCCCTGGCCGCCCCGGAAACAACACTTCTCATCACGATCCCCAAACGGGGTCAGGATGTCGGTTCCAATGTTCTCATTCGCGGCGTGACTGCCGTGAGCTTCCTGGTTCATCCGGAGATCCGGCTTGAGGAGGGGCGAATGTTCCGGCCCGGCCTTCGTGAGATTATCCTGAGCCAGCAACTTGCCAGCCGATACAAGAACTGTGAAATCGGAAACAAACTGCGGTTCGGAAAAGCTTTCTGGACCATCGTGGGCCATTTCGATGCAGGCAACGCGGCTTTTAATAGCGAGATATGGGGGGATGTTTACGAGCTGGGTGCGGATTTCGACCGTCAGCAGTTTTCGGCCGTCACGGTCCGCGTTCGCGACGAGGAGGCGGGAACGCGACTGGCAAAGCGCCTTGCCGACGACCCGCAGCTGAGCCTCCAGGCCAAACCCGAGGTCGAGTATTACCGGGAACAGATGAAAACGGCGTTGCCCATCCAGGTGTTGGGAAGTTTCATGGCAATCGTCATGGCCATCGGCTCGTGCTTTGCCGCCATGAACACGATGTATGCCGCGGTCGCATCGCGCGGCAAGGAGATCGCCACCCTTCGGGTTCTCGGGTTCACGCCCCGCGAAATCCGGCGCTCGTTCCTTGTTGAGTCGGCCATTCTGTCGCTTATCGGGGGGGTGCTCGGATGCGCCTTTTCCTACCCGCTGAACGGTCTGGCCACCGGGACCGCAAATTGGGCCACATTCAGCGAACTGTCCTTCCGGTTCTCGATCACACCCGGCCTGCTCGCCGCCGGGGTGGCCTTTTCGCTGGTGATGGGGGTCATTGGCGGCCTGCTGCCCGCACGCTCCGCATCGCGAAAGAGCATCATCCAAGCCATCAAGGAACTCTGAGCCTCAGGAATACCAGCGGTAACTCTTGCGCAGGTAATGGGCGGCGATGAAGGCAAAAGCCAGGATTGGAAACACGCCCGCAATGTAGGGGGAGATGTTGCCCGAGTGCCCCAGCGCGCGAAGCACGGCCGTGACCGCGTAGTAGCCGATGGCCCAGAGAATGCCGTAACCGAAAGCGGTGACGACGGTGCCAGCCCTGGTTCGGACACCGTAACTGAATCCGATGATCATGATGACAAGGATGCCCATCGGAAACGTGATCTTCATCACCAGGTCCGTGATGAACCCGTATGTGGGCTGGTTGCGCTGGGCGAGGATCTGGATGTGCTGGCGGAGCTCCGGGAAATTCATCTCCTCGGGTTCCTTTTGCCGCCCCAGAATGGTCGTCAGATCCTCCTCCAGGTACACCGTGACCGGCCCGGCCCGCTCGACAAAACTGGTGAGGTGGCCCGTCTCATCAAAGGCCCACTTGCGGATCCCTGTGAAGACCCACTCCGATTTCTTCCCCTCGGGGTCATTGGAGACAAACTGGGCGCTCTGCGCCTCGATGCGGCCCCGAATGCCCGAATAGTCCGGCGTCAGGTCCACGATCTGGGGCAATTCCATACGCTTCTCGACCGCGAAGTAGCGCCGCATCAGGTAGAAGCGGTTCCCGCGGCCGCGCTCGAAGACGTTCCGTTCGGTGGTGATCTTCGACTCTTCCTTGCCCTCGATGTACCGTCGCTCCAGGTATTTTGCCTTCACCTGGAGAGGCGGCACAACGAACTCGTTCATCAGGACGGAACCGAAGAAGACCAGCACCCCCCCGAAGACGACCGGTGCCGCGATGCGCAGCGAGTGGATTCCGCTCGTCATGAAGGCGAGTATCTCGTTGTTGCGCGCCAGCGACCCGAGGGAGAACAGCACGGCCAGCATCGCCGCAATGGGCACCGCCTGCATCACCTTGAACGGGAGGCTGTAGGCGAAGTAGAGTGCCGCCATGCCCAGCGGCGTGTCGTTCTGGAGAATGTCCCCGAACTTGTCGAAGATCGACGCCACCAGCATCAGGAGCGCGACAAACGACATCACCGCGACGAACGAGAGCATGAACTCACGGAATATATAGCGGTCCAGGATCAGGGGGCGCGGCATTCGAAATCCGTCGCGCCCGCCGCGCCCTGCGGAGATGGCGTTTTCGGTCACGGGCGGACGCCCGGTTGGGCAAGAGTTATGAACACGGCAATCTTTACCGGTGCCGGGGAGCCTTAATCGCCCGGGAAAGTCCCGGGATCAGAGGAACTTCTCCACGGGAACGTACCCGGACAGGTTGAAGGTCTCGGCGACCGCCTGGCAGGTGATCGTGCCCTCGACCATGTTGATGCCCTTTGCGATTCCGGCGTCCGCGCGGGCGCAGGCCGCAAATCCCTGGTTGGCGATTTTCAGCGCGTAAGGCAGCGTCACGTTGGTCAGCGCGTAGGTCGAGGTGCGGCCCACCGCTCCGGGCATGTTGGCCACGCAATAGTGAACGACACCGTCCACGATGTAAATCGGGTCCGCGTGGGTCGTCGGCTTTGCGGTTTCCACGCACCCGCCCTGGTCAATCGCCACATCCACGATTACGGATCCGGGTTTCATCGTGGACAACATGTCACGGGTGACGAGCCGCGGTGCCCGCGCGCCGACAACGAGCACGGCCCCCACCACGAGGTCCGCGTAACGGACATACTCGCGAATGTTGTACTCGTTGCTCATCACGGTGACCACGTTGGGCGGCATGATGTCGGCGAGATAACGAAGCCGGTCGAGGGAGATGTCGAGAATGGTGACCCGCGCGCCGAGACCCGCCGCAATTCGGGCCGCATTGGCGCCCACGATGCCCCCGCCCAGGATCAGCACGTTTGCCGGCTCCACGCCCGGCACGCCGCTCAGCAGAATCCCGCGCCCCTTCATTGGCTTCTCGAGGTATTTCGCACCCTCCTGGATGCTCATCCGGCCCGCAACCTCGCTCATCGGGGTCAACAAGGGCAGTTTCCCGTCCGCGGTCTCGATGGTCTCGTAGGCGATGCAGGTTGCATGGCTGGCCATCATCGCATCGGTCAGTTCGTGGCTCGACGCGAAGTGGAAATAGGTGAAAAGAATCTGACCGGCCCGGATCAGCGGATACTCCTCGGCGATCGGTTCCTTGACCTTCACGATCATCTCGGCCGCGCCAAAGACCTCGGTGTTCGTGGGCACGATCTTCGCCCCCGCGGCAAGGTACTCCTGGTCGGTGATGCCGCTTCCCTCACCTGCGTGGGTCTGAACGAGCACCTCGTGCCCGGCACGCACCAGCTGGCGCACCCCGGCCGGAACCATGCCGACGCGGTACTCGTTGTTTTTGATTTCTCTCGGCACACCGATAATCATGAAACCTCTCCGTTCCTGTGGTTTGGACAGCAGAAATTAACGCGGCAGCCGAACCGGCACGTTCCACGAGGCCACCGGGGGATAAGCAGACGGTGTTGAAGGCGGGGCATCAAGGGTTTTCCAGTTCGCCCTTCTCAACTTTCCTTGGACGATGACAATTCCCGCTCGATGTGTTCCAGGGTCCGGGTCTGGATTTCGTAAAGCTCCCTCAGCGCACGGATTTTCGCGATCAGCATTTCGACCGAAGCGACCAGTGCGAGCGTAAAAAGGAGAAACCAGAAGAAGACGAACCAGAACAGGACCGCGTTGGTGGACGGGATCAGCTTGAAGATCGTGAGGATGAATCCCAGGCCCGAGATGAAAAGGAGCAGAACAACGCCCGATTCCCACCACTTCAGTTCCAGGGCATCGCGTTGTTTCTGGAGTTTCTGGATGTCGTTGAGACGGATCGCCGCGTCCACCTCGCGGATCAGTTTTTCGGGGTCGCGGGTGGGCGGGCAATCTTCAGGCAGAACCATGATTGGCTGGAATGCCTCCTCGGCACGCAACCTTCAAGATATTCCGTCGGGCGCATCCGTGACTTCTGACGCCGCCCGTTTCACAGTTCAGGTGGGAGCGTCACCGGCAGCTTTCCGCGGAACGGGCTGGAACCGCAAATCAGCTGCGCCGCGGCCTCCTGGGTTGCCTCACCAAAACCGTAAGCCGCCACCAGCGCGCCGGCCATCGGGAGCTGCCCCAGGGCGTATGGGTTGCCGAAGGCGACCGCCACGACGGGCTTGCCGAGATTCGCGAGTTTCCGCGCGAATTCCACGAATCGCGGCTCGAGCCTGATGGTGCCGCTTGCCAGGACGATTCGGACGAACGCACCCAGCACGATCACATCCGCCCTCTCGGCGGCGCGGAGAGCCCGATCCAGAACACCGTGTTCGTGCAGGGTTGCATCCGCCAGCGTGCCGCAGTGCGCCCATTCACAGGGGAAGCCGGCGCGCGCGATATGGGCGCCAAAACTCCGGGGTTCCGCGAAATACGAGCGGTATTCCTCGTGGTTGCTGAACGACAGGGCGGCCACCCGGGTTCCCGGCTTGAGGGGCAGGATGCCGGCGTCGTCCCGGACGAGCGTGATTCCCTGAAGATTTGCACGCAGGGCCAGTTGGCGGTGCGCCGGAGTGTTGATGCGCGTGAGCAGGTCGTCCGGCACGCTATAACGCGGCTCATCAAACAAACCGCGGTTCTCCTTCATCGTCAGGATCCGCCCCGCGGCCTCGTCCAGGCGCTCGCCGCTGATCTCGCCGCTCCTCACGGCATCCACCACCAGGCGGACCGCATTTTCGTTGTCGAGGGGCATGATCAGGTTGTCCACCCCGGCGTTGATTGCCCGCACATAAGCCTCGCGGGGGGGGAAGTTTCGTGTGATCGCGCCCATTTCCAGGGCGTCGCTCACGACCACGCCGTCGAAACCGAGTTCGCCGCGGAGCAGATCCCGGATCACCCGGGGCGACAGGGTGGCGGGCAGCGGATCTGGTTCGACTGCAGGAACCCGAAGGTGGGCGGTCATGATCGAATCCACTCCGGCCTCGATGGCATGCCGGAAGGGGAGCAGTTCCACGGAATCCAGCCTGGCCCGGTCAGCCTGCAGAACGGCCAGGTCGCTGTGGGTGTCCGCGGCCGTGTCGCCATGGCCCGGAAAGTGCTTGGCGGAGGTGAGCACCCCGCCCTCCCTCGACCCCCTGATGAACGCGGCCCCGAGCCTGGCCACGGCCCGGGCATCCCCCCCGAACGAGCGCACGCCGATGACCGGGTTGAGGGGATTCGTGTTCACGTCCACGACCGGAACATAATTCATGTTCACGCCGATGGCCCGGGCCTCCGTGGCGATGGCATTGCCGCAGGCCCGGGCGATCTCTTCGCTGCCGGTCGCACCGATCCCCATGTTGGTCGCGATGTCCACCGCGCCGGAAATCGTGGACCCGATGCCGCGCTCGAAATCCGCACCGAGAATCAGCGGGATCCGGGCGTCCGCTTGGAGGATTTCGTGTTCGCGCGCCACGGTCACGGCATCGCTGTAAATCCGGACAAAGCCCCCGGGATGAAGGCGCATGTCGTGGAGGACTTGCGGCAGGCTCACCCAGGTGAACACGAAAAGCTGCCCGGTTTTCTCCTCAAGGCTCATCGAGCCGAGCAGGTCCTGCACGCGATCGGAAAGCCGCATGGGTACCTCCGCGCCTTTGGCGTGGCGTCAGCGCTTGGGCGACGTCACGTAAATGGTGAAACTCTGCTTCAGCACCGACGAGACGAGGATGTCATTCAGCCCGTCCCCGTTCACGTCCTCATAATCCACAACCGCGTCCGCGGGAATGGAAAAGGACTGGTCCGGGTCTTTCGGGTAGGTCAGCGCACCCTGCGAACCGTAAACATCCAGCGTTCCCTCATCGGAGCGCACCACCAGGTCCATGATCTTGTCCCCGTTCAGGTCGTCCGTGACCATGACCGGGGGGTAGCCCCGGTAGCTCTCGGCCTTCATGGAAATGACCAGTTCCTTTTCCGCGCTGGGTTGCCGGGCGAACCCCTGCCCGCCGCGCTCCCCGAGAAAGAACTGGAGTTTGAACCGGAGGCGACTGGCGAGGGCAAAATCCACGATGTCCTCCACCGAGCCGAACTGGTAACTGAAGTAGGTCATCGCGAAATCCACGGACCCGTCGGCATTAAAATCCGCCAGGCGAACAAGCCCGATCGGGTCCTTCGTGACGAACCGCACCGTTTCCCGGGTGAACAACTGGTACTGCTGGGGACCAGCTATGTAGAACTTCACGACCGTCTTCGGGTTCACGATGTCGAAATTGCTTTTCACGATCACCGCGTCCAGGCGACCGTCCCGGTTCACGTCGCGGAACGTGACATCCGCGTTGCTCTCGTACGGGACCTCCAGAGACTGGCTTGGCTTCGAGTCGAAAACCAGCCCTTTTCGCTGCAGGAAGACGTCGTAACGCTCCACCTCCTTGCTGTTCGGTCCGGGGCGCGTGGTCGAGTAGACCAGGTCCTGGAGCCCGTCACCGTTCGAGTCGTAAAACAGGAGGTCATCCACGCCCTTGCGGTTGGTGATGGACCCGCTGATCGCCGGGACCCGTTCGGGGTCCTCCGGCAGTTCGCGGTGGAACCGGAATATGCTCTCCTGCCGGAACGGGTTCCGCGGGAGCGGCACGGTCTCGAAACGCATCGGCGAAGCCTGGCGCAGGATGGAGAAACCGTTCTGTTCGGGAACCAGGAGTTCATCCAGACCGTCCTTGTTCAGGTCCAGCGCGAAGTCAAAATACTGGACGGGCTTCCCTGACGACTGACCTTGGATCATCTGGCGCTTCACAAGTACCTTGGGGGCGTCCAGGACATGGTCCGCCTCCGTCGGGTAGTAAAGGATGCCGTCCGGCGTCAGAATCACGATGCTGTACAGGCCCGCATTTCCCAGGCGCGCAAACCCGTAGTATGTTTTCCCGTTGGCCCTGCCAGGAATCGGCAGGAGGATTTTCTGGAAAAGGCGGAGTTTGCCTTCCTCAGGCACGAAAATGTTCACCGTCTGGCCCTGGACCACGACAATTTCACAGGCGGCGTCGCCGATCACGTTCACGGGATGGATCCGGCAGTCGGCCCCCACAAACTCCTTGGGCAGGGACACCGGGCGAAACTCAAAACCCGCGGCGCACGAACCTGACGATTGCGCAAACAAGAGAAGCACCGGCAGCGCCAGGCAGCGCCCGAAAGCCAGAATCTCTCTGCGGGAACGGATGAGCATATCGCGCCCAGTTTATGCGTTTCCCACGGGCCGAAGTCGCAAGCGAAATCGCCGCGAGACGCGCCCCGGCGTGTTCGTGCGGCCCCCCTCCCTATATCCCCAGGCCATGATACCGACGCTCCCGGGTCGTCAATTGCCTGCTCCTGGCCACTTCTCGGGGCGGGCTTGTCGCGTGAACGGCACCGGGCGGCAATGACGAGTATCTTGCGCCATGCGCGCCGATCAACCGGGATTGCCGGCGGGTGGGCGTCCGGCTAACGCTGGGGAGGGCCTTTGAGTTGTGCGTCCAGGGTTTTCGCCACAAAACGCCGCAGGTTTTCCGCGGTTTGAGCCGAGACTTCCTCAAAAAACAGGCCAATCCGATACTCAACCCGCCCCTGTTTCGAAACCGGCTGGATGTAAACGGCTTTGCCAATCACGCGGTCCGGAAGATCGGGCTCATCCAGAAACTCCAGGCGGCAGTATCGGGTCGCATGCAGCAGCTTGCGGTACGTGGCCTCCGGCAGGTCTGCCGAGATCATTGCGCCGCGCTCGCTGAGGTCACAAACTACGGCCTGGAAACTTTGTGGCTGGAACGTGTCTTCCGGAACCATGATCCGCATGGAAGTTCGGATCATCGTGGCTACCCGCACGAATTGCCGGCGATCAGATGGCGAGGACATGGACACGAGTGGTCGCCTATCATTTTTCCCCGGTCAAGATTCTTTGAGCCTGCGCGGGAAACGCACTCGGAAGGCCCAGAAAGCCATCGTCAGGAGGGTGACAAACCCTCCCAGGCGGAAGGAATACGGTGTGAAGCGCAGCACGGCCCGCTGGGACTCCGGCCAGCGGAAAACCGACGAAACCGGGGACCACGGTTTCAGCGGACTGGGAACTCCGCGCCGCATGTCCGGGGAGACCGACCAACCGGGGTACCAACTCTGGAAAAACAGCAGATCGCGCCCCGCCGCATTCGCCGATTCAAGGACCATGGCGTTGGGGTGAATCTCGGCAACCCGCACCGAAGCGGCCCGGGACGCGGCGGAAAAAGTCTGTGTCGTCAGGGAACTTGCCGGATGGGTGCGGGGAACGGCACCGGCAAGCGTGGGCTCCCGCCCCGGGATCCCGTCCGAAGTGCGGCGGAGGGTGGCGCCCCACCATTCCGGATCAAGACGCACCCCCGCGGCCGGCCCAAGCGTTTGAAGGTCAACAGCCCAGGCGGGCTGGAAAACACTTCTCCAAACCCGATAGGTCACGCCGAAGAAATAACCCGCCGGTCCGTCCTGGACCCACTCCGGGACTTTGCCCGGCAGCGGGTACTCCGTAAACATCCGGCCGCATCCCATCATCGCAAGAAGCGCGGCATCAGGCTCTCCGGAACGCAGGTTGCGGTTGTGGCGGCGAAGGAAATTCGCGTAGTGTCGCGGCGGCAGCAGTCCCTCCTCATACCCGTCGAGCACGGGAATCCCGTCCGGTAGATTCAGGTTTGGCTGCATGCGGTATCGTCGCTGGTAAACGGCATCGCCTGTTGGGTCCAGGTACAGGTCGCTGTCCCGGGACATGAAACGGTACAGGCGCCCCGCCTTGCCCGTGGCATCAGCGAGGCGGGACTCCGAGGGGATCGGCAGGTCCAGCACCTTGGACCGAACCAGCCGCATCTCCAGTTCCGCCCAATGCGTGATTGCCAGATCGACGGCACAGCAGGTGCACAGGATCAGGCCCAAGGCCGTGGCAAGACGGGGCCGCGACGAGAGGGGTGTCCAACCGCAAAGCAGCGCCGCCACCCCCCTCGCCGCAACAATCGCAAAAAGCAGCGAGGCAATGCTCAGGGATCGTGCGGCCCCCCGCGAATGGGCAAGGTATCCGACGACGCGAAAAACCATTGGGGCCACGAATCCGTCCCGGCCCAGGGCATAAAGCACGGCAACGGACCAGACACCAAGAAGGACGAACCCGATTCGGCACCTTCTTCGCACAATTGCCGCCGTGCCGACGACAAAGAAGACACATGCCGCCAACCCGGCGTACAAGCCCAGTTCAGTGTATCCGAGGGGCGGCCCCGGGGAATCCGCCAGTCGGTTGAAGAATCCGGGAACGCCAATACCTGCAAGGTAACTCCACTTCAGGGCCGGCGCGGCCGGGTCGTCATAGGGCCAGACCCGTTCGGACAAGGTTGCCAGTTCCTGCGTGGGAAGGATTTGCGCGGCAGAAAAAGCCCCGCCAAACGCCACCGCAAGTGTGAAGCGGGCCAATACGAGGAACGATTTCTTTCCGCCTTCCGGGACCACCAGAAGGGTCAGAAATAGCCCGCAAAAAAGAAGTGCCAGGACGGCGTACTGGGGATGACCGGCAAGAAGAGCCATCGCCACGGCAGCGGCCAGGCCAAGAATCCGGCTTCCCGGGAGCCTGAGGTCCAACGCCAAACCGACGATCCAGGGCACCCAACTGATTGCCGCGATCGAGTTCGCCTGCTCCACGTGACCAAGGAAGAAACCTCCCCCGGCATAAACCGTTCCGGCGAACACGGAAGCCAGCGGGGGAGTTCGGAATACCTTCCTCGCCGCAACAGACGCTCCAAGCGCGGCCCATAACAGGTGGAGGTAAATGAAGATATGGAGGCAAAACGGCAGGGGCAGGAGCAGCGCAAACCACATGGGTGGGTAAAGAGGGGCGCTTTGCATCGCGGCCAGCAAAGGACTTCCCCCCCAAGTGTACCAATTCCAGAGCGGGAAAACGCCCTGCCCGTAGGCTTGTTTCACCAGAATGGCCTGGGGGTAAAGAAGGTTCAAGAAATCCATCCCCGAAAACACGCGCCGCGGATCCAGCACCGGGTGGTATATTGCCGCCAGAAACAGAGCCATTAGGCCGAGGTGCCTGATGCCGAAGTGGTTGGTTTCCATGGGTTTGGGCGAATCCATGTCACGGGATCGCTATCGGCATCCGGGGTGGATTCGCAATCGCTTTCACCACGAAACCCGTTCTTTTCGAGGTCGTCCCGAAGACCCGAATCGGGACCGAATCCTGTCCACAAGGCCCGGGGATGGGGCATGGTTTCGACCCGTGCTCCAAATTGCCTGTTGACCTCCCAACGGTCCTTGGGTTGCCTCGCCCTGTTTTGACACGCGGCACACTGCCGCCCCAATCAGAGGACAACATCATTTCATGGAACACGTGATTTCCGTACTCGTCGAAAACCGGTTCGGCGTGCTGGCGCACATTGCAGGCATGTTCTCGGGCCGGGGGTTCAACATTGACAGTCTGGCCGTGGGCGAAACCGAGGATCCCTCCGTCTCCCGGATGACCATCGTCGTGCATGGCGACGACGCGGTTGTGGAACAGATCCTGAAGCAGCTGAACCGGCAGGTGGACGTGATCAAGGTCGAAGACCTGGTCGAGACGAAGTTCGTGGACCGGGAGTTGATGCTGATCAAGGTGGCTGTCTCGGCCAAGAGCCGCAGCGAAATCCTGGAGATCGCCGAACTGTTCCGCAGCAGGATCGTCGATGTCCAAAAAGACTCGATGGTAATCGAGGCTGCGGGAACCGGCGAAAAACTCACGGCCCTGCTCGACCTGTTGCGCGAGTATGGGATCAAGCAGCTTGTTCGCACCGGCCGAATTGGCATGGCGCGCGGCTGAACCAAGGGAGGGAAACCCGACAAATGAACGAACGCACCGTAATCAAGGTGACCACCGCACCACCCGCCATCGGTCCCTATTCGCAGGGGATCAAGGCCGGCAACCTCATCTTTCTTTCGGGCCAGATCCCTGTGGACCCGAACTCCGGGCAGGTGGTGGGAACCGATGTCGCCGCGCAAACCGAGCAGGTGATCCGCAACATCACCGCGATTCTCGAGGCGGTTGGAAGCGGGCTTTTCCAGGTGGTCAAGTCCACCGTGTTCCTGAAGAACATGGAGGATTTTGCCGCCATGAACCAGGTTTACCAGAAGCACTTCAATTTTGAACCGCCCGCGCGGTCCACCGTGGAGGTTTCGCGCCTGCCCAAGGATGTGCTGGTCGAGATCGATTGCATCGTCGCCCTGCCGCAGCGCGAACCGGCCACCACCAAGGCTTTCTGACCAACATCGCCCAACCGCATCCGTAAAGGCCCCTGTTCCCGTGGATAGACTCGTTGTTACCGGTGGTACCCCGCTTCGTGGCCGCGTCCGCATCAGCGGGTCGAAAAACAGCACCCTGCCGCTGATGGCGGCCGCGTTGCTGGGAGAGTCTCCCAGCACCATCGAGGGGGTTCCCGACCTGCGGGATATCCGCACGATGGCCGAGGTCATCCGCTCGCTCGGCGCCGACGTGCGATTCGACGATTCGGTCATGTCGATCGATCCGGCGGGGTTCACTGTCAACGAGGCACCCTACGACATCGTCCGGAAGATGCGGGCGTCCGTGTATGTGATGGCTCCGATGCTTGCCCGCCTCGGGGTTGCCAAGGTCTCCATGCCGGGCGGGTGCGCCATCGGTCCCCGCCCGATCGACCTGCATCTGAAGGGTTTCGAGGGACTCGGTGCCGCTGTCGGCATGGAAGCCGGCAACATGGTCCTGGAGGCAAAGCAGCTGCGTGGCGGCGAATTCAGCCTCTCCGGTGCTGCCGGGTCGAGCGTTGGAGCCACCTGCAACGTCCTGATGGCCGCTGTCCTGGCCGAAGGGAAGACCACCATCCTGGGTGCCGCCATGGAACCCGATGTGGTGGAACTGGCCGGTGTGCTTTCCGCCATGGGCGCCGAAATCGAGGGCGCCGGTTCCCCGACCATCACCGTGTTTGGAGTTCGCTCCCTGCGTGGCATCCGTCACCGGGTGGTGGCCGACCGTATCGAAGCGGGAACGTTCATGGTGGCCGGCGCGATAACCGGCGGCGACGTGACCCTGGAAAACGCCCCGATCCAGCACATGGCGGCGACCATTGAGAAGCTCAGGGACATCGGTGTCAGCGTGGAACCGGTGGACGGCGGGCTCCGGGTTACCGGGGACGTTGCCGGTTACAAACCCACCCACATCCAGACCAGTCCCTATCCCGGATTCGCAACCGACATGCAGGCCCAGTTCATGGCCCTCCTTGCCGTGGTGCCCGGAACCAGCACCATCCGGGAGGGGATTTACGTGGACCGCTTCATCCATGCCGCCGAGATGATGCGCATGGGGGCAAACATACGCGTCCTCCAGGGCTTCGCCACCATCGAGGGCGTCCCCAAACTGAGCGGTGCCCCCGTGATGGCCAGTGACCTTCGGGCAAGCGCCGCCCTGGTGATAGCTGGACTCGCCGCCGAGGGAACGACCACCGTGAATCGCGTTTACCACATCGATCGTGGTTACGAGCGGATCGAGAAAAAACTATCCTTGCTGGGCGCCGACATCTGCCGCGCGTCGGACGGTGAGCCGGACGAACCCACCGCGGCTCCAGCCTGATGTTCCGCCGGTTCCTTTCGGGCTTCTTCTGGAACTTCTACGACTATCTCGGATCGTATCTGGGTCTCGGATTCCTGGTCACCTCCGCCGTGCTTCTTGTTGCCGCCGCCGGCGCCGTGGTGGTCCAGCTGCCATTCGGATTCCTCCGGTTCCCGCTTCTCCTGCTGGCAATCGTTGCGGTCGTGGCGATGGTGGCCTTCGCCATGGCGGGCCTGATGCGCCACGCGACCCGCGCGGCAAAGGATGAGCCCGCGCGATTGCGCGACTTCCGGGGTGGAATCCGCGAGCTGGGGCGGCCCTACTTGAAATCCCTCGGGCTCTGGATTCTCGCCGTGGCGGTGGTGGCGGCCAATGTGGCTTTCTATGGCAGCCAGGCGCGCGCGGCAACCGGCGCCCCTGCGCGCGGCGTTCTCGTGACCCTCTCGATGCTGTTCCTGTGGATCGGGATCGGGCTTTCCGTCTTTTCCCTTCCGTGGTTTGCGGCGCCGGCCCGGTTCGGACCGGATGGACGCCTGCGTGATTGGGCACGGAAAGCCTTCATCCTTTTCGCGGTTGCCCCGCTATACTGGCTGTTTGCCTGGGTTTTCGTGACTGCCGTTTTCGCCCTCTGCGCCATATCCGTGGTGGGAGTGATCTTCCTGCTTCCCGTGTTCTGCTGCGCTTCAGCCACGGCGATCCATGTGGCCCACCAGCATGCCGATTTCCTCGCGGATGCCCGTGAAAAACTGGGGGACGGCCGCACCGTCGGCGAATACCGACGAAAGGCACTGGAACTGGCGGCGGAATGGGAGGCCGCGCAACCCAGGCGCACCCTCAGGGAACTGATCAAACCCTGGGAAAACTGAACGAAATCTCCGCTTACATCCGGTCGTAAATCAGGCGCAGAACCCGGTCCATGTCCTTGTCCACCTCGACCCAGGACTTCTGGTAGTCATTGGCGAAGAACCCGAACGTGAAGGTGCGCCCGCTCCTGGTTTCCAGGTAACCGGTCAGGCCCCGCACGCGCGTGATCAGGCCGGTTTTTGCATGGACCTTGCCGCGGAGCGGGGACGACGTTTCGCGCCCGCCCAGGTCGCCGTCGACCCCGAGGATGGGAAGCGACTGCTTCCACGCCTCGAAGTGCGGTTCCCGCATCATGCCCGCCATGAACGCGGCCATGCCCGTTGCGGTGACCGTGTTTCCGCGCGAGAGACCGCTGCCGTCCCGGATACTAAACCCGCTGAGCGGCGTGCCAAGTGACCGGAGAAACCGCTCCTCCTCCTTCAGGCCGCTCGCCCGCGTTCCGTCACCCGCCGCCTTGGCCGTGTTCATCAGCATCATTTCCGCATAGAGGTTGAAACTCTGCTTGTTGAGGATCCGCAGGATTGACAGCAGGGGAGGGGACTGATGCTCCAGGAGGGGCACCGCTGGGCCGGCGGGCGCAAAGGGTTTTCCCTCGGTGCTGCGCGCACCGCCCGAGCAGCGGATACCCGCAGCCTGCAGCCGCACCCGCAGCATCTCGGCCAGCGCTGCGCCCGGGTCGGGCATCGATCCCTTGATCTCGAAAGGCTTGCCCTGGGGAATCGTGCCGCGCAACCAGCGGCGACCGGTGCCGGGAGCCCCATAGATCCAGCCGTTGTCGCCACTGCCTGCCGGGCCGGTTTTCATGCCATTGATCCATTCCACTCCCGGGAGAGGCGGTGTGACCCGAAGAATGCTGGCAGGCGATCCCACGGTCGGTCCCGGTTCAAAGGCCAGCAGGTACATGTTGTCATGGAAACAAAGCCCGCTTGGTCCCGCCCCGTAGTAATTCGCGATGTCCTCCCACTCCCATCCATCGGGTACGGGTTCATAGGGAAAATACGAATCATCGGCGACGATGTCGCCGCGGACTTCGATGATTCCCGCTTTCCTGGCAGCCTCAACGACCGCGGCAGCCAGTTCGTCCGCTTTGGGCGATCCCGGAACCCGGTCGCTTCCCAGGGTTGGATCACCACCACCGCGGATGACGATGTGCTCGGCCGAACCGGTGGTTCCCGGGGTGACAACGGCCTCGAACCGCGTCGTGAACCGGTGATCCGGCCCCAGGTGGTGCAGGCAGGTTGCCGTGCTGATCGCTTTCATGCACGATGCGGGGACCACGCTTTTCGCCCCGTTCATTTCATAAACCACCCTGCTGGTCTGGGGATCAAACAGACTGAACGCCAGTTCGGCCGGGATATACGGAGCGGACTTGGAGAGAGATGTCAGCGCGTCCGCGGCGGCGGCCGGAAATGCGGCTGATCCCACCCGGACGGGACTCTTGCCCCAACCAAGGGCGGCCACGAACAGCCCGGTGGTGGCAAGAATGGTTAGTGCGGGATGTCTGCTTGGCTGGCGCATCGGTCGGATTCCTTTCAGGTTCACGGCGGGTTCCGGGATTCCATCGGCAGTCGCCGGCTTGCGGATGTAAAGTCACGACTTGCCGCAGAAGACGATCCGACCGCGTTTTCCGCTCGATTCCGCTGCCGGTCGCATCCAGCATCGTTCCCCATGTCCCGTAGCGTGTACCTCCGAATTCTGCTGTCGACTTTCCTGTGGGGAACCGCGTTCCCGTTGATCAAGGTGGGACTCCGGTACGCGCCGCCCATCGGTTTTGCGGGTCTCCGGTTTCTTCTGGCCGGTTCCATGCTGCTCCTCGTATCCGCGGTCGTCCATGCGGGTCAGGCTGGTGCGCCTCCCCCCGATCGCCGTCCGGCCGATTGGCCCCGGGTGATCCTGATCGCTTTTCTGAGCACGGCGATTTTCTACGCCATGTTCTTCGTCGGCATGGCCCACACCAGCGCATCGAGCGGCGCCCTGCTCGACGGCGCGAGCCCGATCATCGGTTCCATCATGGCACACTTCGTCCTCCACAACGACCGCCTCACCCGCCGCAAGGTGGCCGCAATCATCCTCGCCTTCGCGGGGATCTCCGTGATTGCCTTCGGCCGGAGTGGTGCGGGGCCCGGGGATGCATCCCTCATCGGCTGTCTGCTGATCGTGGGCGGTCTGGTTGTCAGTTCGGCCGGAACCATGCTGGTGATCACCTATCGCGGGCGCTTCGGCCTGCTGCGGCTGACGGGCACGCAGCAGGCGCTCGGCGGGTGCATCATGCTGGCGATTTCCGCCGCGTTCGAACCGGCGGAATCGTGGCGAGTTGGTTTCTCGTTCCAGTTCCTTGCGGTCCTGGCCTGGCTGGCTTTCGTATCCGCGACCGCCTTCCGGATTTGGTACGGTCTCGTCCGGCGTTACAAGGTGACGACGATCTCCGTCTACTGGTTCATCACGGGCCTGTGGGGCGCGTCCCTGAGCGTGATCTTCCTCAACGAGCCCGTCCGGGTTCACCTCATGGTCGGATTCGGGCTCGTGGTCGCGGGACTGATGCTGATGTTCACGCAGCGGACCGGGCATGAGCGCGAGATGCCAACCGCGGAGCAGACTTCCGCCTGACCGGGGCCAGGATGGCTGCGCGGTCAGCGTTTTCGGGCGCGCACCGGGCTTGCCGGTGGATTCTTCCCGTCCAGGAAATCCATCACGCCGCGAAGAAGCCCGGCCCGGTCCGTTTCCCCCACAATGGTTTCGAAGGGCACCGACAGGGTGACGATCCCCCCGGATACACCGGTGCGGCGTCCGAGGCAGACGACCGCCGTGGATGAATAGTCGTATGCCGCCAGGGAAATCGCGCCCGACCCCCGCGCCGGGGCCAGCACGTCGGCAGGAAGCGGATCGTAAATATCCCCGGTTCCATCCGTGATCTGAAGCGACCGCACTCCCGAGAGAGGGGCGTCGGCCAGGGCCGTGATTCCGCGCGTAGCCGATGTGCTCCCGGCGTACGCGCACCCCAGCACCTCGCGCAGAAAGCGCCGGTCCGTCCGGCTGGGAACAGTACCGGTGCTGGGCCGGTCGAGTTCCTCGGCGATTCGCGCACCGGAAAGGAACATTTTCCCGCCGCGCCCCGCGTATTCGCGGATCAGCCTCTGCGTGCCGCTGGTCAGGATTCCGTCTTCGGGCGACTGGCGCCCGGCAAGCCAAATGACCGCCTCGTAATCGGCCAGCCGGACCGTGCCCGCGAGCACCGCGGCCGCGGAGGCCGTATCGAATTTCTGCCCGTTTTCAACAAGGGCCTGGGCGGCTTCCCGGCAGTAATTCGCCGAGTTGGTGTGTTCGGGGCGGACCCTCTGGTACCGGCCACCGGGTCCGCGGCCGGAGCCGAGGCCTGCTTCCGCCGACTGAACGATGTTCAGGGTCGGATCCATGCTGGTGTAAGCCTGCACGATCAGCGTCTTGCGGGGTTTGGGTGATGGAACGGGGCGCAGTTTCCGTCCCCGAACCGGCGTGGTCACCGGATCCGCAGACGGCGGGACCGTCGGGCGAACGGCAACCGTTTCCGACGGCATGGATTCGCCCCCGGCATTGAACGCGGTCACACGCAGGTAGGTCGCGCCGGCGGTCGTCAGGCCGTCCATGTCGAACATCGTGACATCGCCCACCGTTTGCCCCGCACCGAAAGCCAGGCCGTTCCTGGATAGCGCAATGCGATAGCCGCGGGCGGATTCGCCCCGGAACGTGTCCGCCGGGCCCGGCCGCCACGAGATGCGCACAGGGCCGTTTGGAAGGGACACGGCCGCAACCTGGCGCGGCGAAGCGGGAAGCAACTCCATGCCCCGGGCATTCGGATCCACCTGCTCAAACCACCTCAGCAGACCGCGGAGGGTTGCCCGTGCCATGTCCAACCGGGAGGCGGGGTTCAGAAGGATTCGGGCATCCTCGACATTGTCGTGGAACGCGACCTCAAGGATCGAGGCACACAACTCGTTCTGCAGGTAATCCTTCCTCTGTTCCCCGAAGTTGATCCCGTTGTAGGTTACCCGCGCCCGCCGTGAAAAAACCGGTTTCCCGACGGAACTCGCGCTCACCATGGTGTCCTCCAGGCTCGATCCCAGCTGGCGCGCCAATTCCTCCTGGTAGGACGGGCGCTGTGCGGGGCTGGCATTGAACAACCCGACCGTGCCGCGGGCCTTCCCGCTCAGCGCATTGCTGTGGTAACTTACCAGGACACGGTCGAAGAAACCACCGACGGCCTCGCGGTTCATGAACGCCGCCGCTTTGGGCGGCGAGCCTACCGTGGCGGCGCCATCATCGCCCGAAACCGTGAAGAGGCGCGGGTCCGCCGTATGACCGAGGCTCCGCTCGATCCAATAGCAGTCGCCCTCCTCGTCGCGCGGATAACCGCTGATACCACCGCCCCGGTTCACGTCTCCCATGCCGTTTCCGAAACGGACCGCGTCGGCCACCACAACATGGCGGCCGTCGGCCTGATAGGGATCGGCGACGAAATTTGTGATTTCCACGTAACCGCCGCGGCCGCGGTTGAAGTAATGCGTCCCCAGCCAGACCCATCCCTTTCCCACCCGGCGATGGTCCACACGCACCTCGGTGATTCCCCCGGAATGGGCGACCCGGTAGGTCTGGTCCACCCGATCGGCACCGTCGCGGGCCCAGCAGTAAACCGGGTAGAACCCGGCGGTCGGGAGAAATGGCCGGAAGCGGGCGATGGCGGTGACAGTCGTCTCGGCAACGGCGACTTTGTACGGTTCACGATCCAGCAGCGTTCCGTAAAAAACGGGCGACTTGCTGGAAGACCAGGGCCCGTAAAATTCCGCAAGCGGATTTGAATTGTCGACCACGCGTTCCACCGGCTGGTAATCCACGGGCCGGAACGGCACAACCGTGCCACCCGCGTTCCACAGGTAGCGCACAAAAAGGCGCATCTGGTCGCTGTTTCCCAGGTCCTCCACCACCCCGTGGGTCACGCCGCGCTGCGTGTACCAGATGCCGGTTTCGTAGCTGTAGGTCCAGCCGTGGCCGGCCATGGCGAACACCACCTTGCCGGTCAGCGCACCGACCGGTTGGCGGGACGGTGATTCGGTGGCAAAGGGGCTTTCTCGCAGCCGGGCTGATTCGAGGGGCTGTGGTGCTGTGAATTGCAGGCTGCTTTCGCGGAACTCATCGGCCCGCGCCGCGTTCACAAACCAGTCCGGCATGCCAAACCCCTGGCGGGATTCCGGGGCGGTCGTCTGCCCGGCACCCGGGCAAAGGGCGCAGGTGATCGTGAAACCGAGAAAGGCGGTAAGTCGGCGCATAATTGGGAGTGTGCCTCGATTAGGATCGGCTTGCGATGCACCATAGAGAGGATGGGGCGCGGCAAGTAAATCAGGAAAACGGAACTTGGAAACCTTCCGGGCGAGCCTGACGATGCCGCCAGCCACAAACCTGGTTTGGCGGATACGGCAACGAGGCAACCCGGAATCCCTGCCGGTCCCGACTCGGTTCCATCGGACGAGACCTCCATGTCCGCATTTCCGCGGCAACCGCGTCAAGCGGGCGCCCGCCCCGGCGAAATCAGACCCCCATGATCTCGTAGCCGCCGTCCACGAACAAAGTCTGGCCGGTGATGGCACCGGCGCCGTCGCTGGCGAGGAAGAGGCCGGTTTTGCCGATCTCCTCCAGTTCGCAGCTGCGGCCGAGCGGGGCACGCCGGTCGTACAGTTTCAGCATTTCGTTGAACCCGGAGATGCCCCGCGCGGCAAGGGTGTTCACCGGCCCCGCGCTGATCGCGTTGACGCGGATCTTCTGCGGGCCGAGCCCGTGGGCCAGGTAGCGCACCGTGGCCTCGAGCGATGCCTTGGCAACTCCCATCACGTTGTAGTTCAGGAAAACCTTCTGGGCCCCGTAAAACGAGAGCGTGATGATGCTTCCGCCCTCGGTCATGAGCGGGGTGGCCTCGCGCACGAGCGCGATCAGCGAATAGACACTGATGTTCTGCGCCATCAGGAAGGCGTCGCGCGACGTGTTGACGAAGCTTCCCTCCAGGGCCTCCTTGGGGGCGTAGGCGATGCTGTGGAGCACCATGTCCACCCGGTCGGTCTTGCTCTTCACAAACTCGAAAAAACGGTGGATGTCGTCGTCGTGGGCCACGTCACAGGGGGCCACGAGCACCTCCCCGCCAAGACTTGCGGCAAGTTCCTCCACGTTGGATTTGATGCGTTCCCCCTGGTAACTGAAGATGATGCGGGCACCCGCGCCTGCCCATTCCTGCGCGATGGCCCACGCGATGCTGCGCCGGTTGGCCACGCCAAACACCAGCGCGGTCTTGCCTGATAGGATTCCGTTAGTCATGGCCCTGCCACGATTGGAAGGAACGAACTCAAGTCGAGAAAAATCCGACCTGACCGGTCCTGATTGAAGGACCCCGCGGCGGGGTAGTCATTTTCGGTCATGGAATCGTCCTGGGACATTGTGGTGGTCGGGGCTGGGCACGCGGGCTGCGAGGCGGCCTTCGCGTCCGCCCGCATGGGTGCCCGCACCCTCCTGCTCACCATGAATCTCGATCACATTGCCCTGATGAGCTGCAACCCGGCCGTGGGGGGATTGGCGAAGGGGCATCTCGTCCGGGAAATCGATGCCCTGGGCGGCATCATGGCCCGCGCCACGGACGAGACTGGGATCCAGTTCCGAATGCTGAACCTGTCCAAGGGACCCGCCGTGCGCGCGCCCCGGGCCCAAAGCGACAAGCGCCTCTATTCCCAATGGATGAAGCAGTTTCTCGAAAACGTTCCCCATCTCGAACTGATGCAGGGAACGGCGGATCGGATTTGCTATGAATCCACCCCGGCTGGATTGCGGGTGGTCGGTGTTGAACTTCAATTCGGGATGCGGGTGAATTGCCGGGCTGCGGTGGTCACCACGGGTACCTTTCTGGACGGTCTGATCCATGTGGGGGACAAGTCTTATCCGGCAGGCCGGGCGGGGGAGTGCAGCGCGGATTCGCTTTCCAAGTCCCTGAAGGAGGTGGGTCTGGCCACGGGCCGCTTGAAGACCGGCACTCCACCCCGCCTCGACCGGCGAACCATTGCCTGGGAAACGCTCACCCCGCAGCCGGGCGATGACCCACCCCAACCGTTTTCCTTCCTGACCGAGCGAATTCCCCTGCCGCAGGTGCCCTGCCACATCACGTACACCAACTCGGAGACTCACCGGATCATCCGGGAGAATCTGCACCGAAGCGCCATGTACGGCGGTCATATCCAGGGGGTCGGGCCCCGCTACTGCCCGTCCATCGAGGACAAGTGCGTTCGCTTTGCCGACAGGGAACGCCACCAGGTGTTCCTCGAACCCGAGGGTCTCACCACCAATGAGATTTACGTCAACGGGGTCAGCACCTCGCTTCCCGAGGATGTGCAGCGCCGGTTCATCGCCACCATTCCGGGACTCGAACACGCGCGCATGACGCGGGTTGGCTATGCGATCGAGTACACTTTCGTGCCGCCGTCCCAGATCGGGGCAACCATGCAGGTCAAGGGCGTGGACGGCCTGTTCCTGGCGGGACAGATCAATGGAACCACCGGGTACGAGGAAGCCGCCGCGCAGGGACTCATGGCGGGTGTGAACGCGGTGCTCGCGATGCGGGGAGACGAACCGTTTCTTCTCCGCCGCGACGAGGCGTACATCGGGGTTCTTGTGGATGACCTGGTGACCAAGGAGCATCGCGAACCCTACCGGATGTTCACGTCCCGCGCGGAATTCAGGCTGCTACTGCGTCAGGACAACGCCGACCTTCGACTGATGGATCACGCGCGCCGTCTCGGGCTCGTTGACGCGCGGCGTTACGAACGCTTTCAGCGCTACCGCGACCGTATTGACGGGGAAATCGCCAGGTTGAGGGAAACCAACCTGCGCCCGACCGACCTGCCGCCGCAACTGGCCGAAGAGTATGGCCTCACGGATTCCGCCAGCGCCATCCGCCTGTCGCAATTCCTGGCGCGCCCGGAAATCACCTATCCCGACCTGGAGCGGTTGGGGGCCGCCGGTGAGTTTGCGGATCTGGCTTTTGAACTCGGTCTCCACGACGCGACCCGCGCCAGGGAACAGGTGGAACTGGCCGTGAAATATGAAGGCTACATCACCCGTCAGGACGCGCAGGTTCGTCGGACGGCGCGGATGGCGGCAGGCGCATGCGTGTGGTCCGGGGTGGAGACAAGCACGGCTGCGCGCCGAAGCCGCCCAGAAACTGGCCGCCATGCGCCCCGAAACCCTCGGCCAGGCCTCGCGCATTGCGGGAGTCAACCCGGCAGATATCACCGTTTTGGTGATCCACCTGAAAACCCACGCCGATGGGAACTGACGCGCCGGCCTGATTTTCAGCACCCTCGCATTGCATCAACTTTCCGTTTGTCATTGTGTCATCGCGAGGCGAGCCTGATTCGTCTGAATCATTCAAATCCGCACGCTCCACACATGGAGGGCTGTTCCGAGCATGGTAGATTCGTTGCGAGTCGGTATCGTCTGTTACGCCACTTACGGGGGAAGCGGTGTCGTTGCCACGGAACTCGGCCGCGAACTGGCCCGTGCCGGGCACAGGGTGCATTTCATCAGCAGCCAGTTGCCCTTCCGTCTCCAGCAGGGCGAGTTTTTTGAAAACGTGTATTACCATGAAGTCTCTTCCATGTCGTACGATGCGATGCCGGCCCGTTCGTACGGGCTGGAGATGGCGTCGAAGATCACGCAGATCGCCACGGACGAGAGGCTCGATATCGTCCATTGCCACTATGCCGTGCCCCATGCCATCAGCGGCATCATCGCCAAACAGGTTCTCGGAGCCGCCGGGCCCAAGATCGTCACCACCCTTCACGGAACGGACATAACACTGGTGGGAAGCGCCCCCGCTTTTTTTCCGCTCACCAAGTGGTCCATCGAGAACAGCGACGCGGTGACGGCTGTCTCGAACTGGCTGAGCGCCGAAACCAGGCGGACTTTCGAAACCGACAAGGCCATTTCGGTCATACACAACTTCGTGGACACCGACCGGTTCGTGCCGGGACGCAGTCGGTGTCACCGGGAGCACTTCGCGGCCCCGGACGAGAAGATCATCATCCATGTCTCCAACTTCCGCCCCGTCAAACGGCTGGAGGACGTGGTGCGGGTGTTCGCGGGGATTGTGAAAACCATGCCGGCGCGCCTGATCCTGATCGGCGACGGCCCCGAGCGGGAGCGCACCATGGAATTGGCCCGGAACTTGGGGGTCATGAACCGGACATTCTTCCTGGGCCGTCAGAGCATGGTGGAGAACTATTACGCGATTGCCGACCTGCTGCTCTTTCCCAGCGAGTACGAATCCTTCGGCGTCGCGGCGCTTGAATCCATGAGTTCGGGGGTCCCCGTGGTGACCACCCAGGGGAGCGGCCTGGCCGAGGTCGTGACCGACGGGGTCAACGGGTTCCTGAGGCCGGTTGGCGATGTCGAAGCCCTCACACAGGCCGCGCTGACGATTCTGGGGAACGACGAGATGGGATGCCTGATGGGTGGCGAGGGACGCAAACGGGCCCTCGGATGTTTCAGGGCTTCCCGGATCATGGGGATCTACCTGTCCCTGTACGACGATGTGCTTGCGGGGCGGACTCCGCCGACGGATATGGGGTGCCCCGAAGCGGGGCGGTTGGCGTGACGGATATTCGGCGAACAAGACGGACCGGCGGGTTTCGCGCGGGTCGTCTGGCTGCGGCGTTAACCCTCTGGGTTCTCGGAACCGCCCGTATCACCCATGCCTTGGATGTGGAGGCAACCCTCGGGTACAACAGCGTTTATGTTCCGGGCGCGTGGACCCCGGTTACCGTCCTGGTGGAAAACCTGCCGCGAGCCGACAAGGCCAGCCAGAAACTGGAACCTTTTGACGGGGATGTGATCGTGTGGTCCCAGGCATCCAGCACACAGCGGCGGCAGATTGCGTTCACGCGCCCCCTCACGGTCCCGGTGAACGACCGAAAGCGGATCACGGTTTTTGCCAAGTATCCGGCTTATGTTTCCGGGGCGTGCTGGGTGGACCTGGTCACCAAGTCGGGCCGGCGAACCGCCCGCGTCGATGTTTTCCCCAAGTATCCCGTCAGCAAGCCGGACCGTCTGTTCGTCTTCATTCGATCCGCCGATTCGTCTTTTGACCTCGCCCGGATTGAAAACATGCCTCTGCCCGTCAAGGGGACCATGGATCCCGGTGAGATCCCGGACCAGTGGTACGGTTACGACGGTGCATCGATGGTCGTCATCCCGAAAATGACGGACAAACTGTTCTCCCCCGAGGCGGCCGGCGCGCTGCGGAAGTGGGTTTCCCAGGGCGGCAATCTCCTGCTGATCGGCGGACGAAATGGACAGAGCTACTCAAAGTCCCCCGTCGACGACATTCTGCCAGCCGACTATCTTGGATCCGAAGCTTACGAAATCCGCGAGGAGGCATGGGAGTCGTTGGGGGACGGCAGCGTCCCGACCACGGCGTCCGCGGTCACGGTCAACCGGGTAAAATCGCGCCCTGACGCGGAAACCATTCTCTCCGCCGGGGACGTCCCCTTGCTTGTGACCCGCAAAATTGGCTCGGGGACCGTGTTCTTCCTTACCACTGACTGGACCCCGCGCCTTCTCCGTGAAATCCCGCTGGACAAGTACTTCACCACTTACCTTGCCACACGGGCCGATTTTTCGGGCGCGCGCAGCCGTTTCGCCAACAACCTGCTGAACAACAGCGGGGGAGTGCTCGGCCTGGGTTCGGCCATCCAGTTGCCGCGCCAGGGGATCATCCTGCTCATTCTTGTCTCGTACCTCGTCATCGTCGGTCCCCTGAATTTCTTCCTGCTGGCCCGGATCAAGCGCCTGGAATGGGCCTGGCTCACGGTCCCGGCCATCGTGGCCATTTTCACGGGCGGAATCTACTTTGTCAGCGCATCGATCAAGGGACGTGATACGGTCCTGCGTTCTTTCCATCTGGTTACGGGTCGTGCCGGAGGCGACACGGTTCGCTGCGACACGCTGGCGATGATGTTCGTGCAGAACGAGGCTCCGTACACGCTGAAGAGCGGCCGGGTGGGAGTGGCCCAATGTGATTTTGCGAACTGGGCGGGTGCCGGTTCCAACTGGCAGGTTGCCGCCTCAGCGCCCTCTGCGACCGACGTGCGAATCATCCAGAAACCCACTGGCGAAATGACCATGCCGGGGAAACCCGTCCCGCAATGGGCCACGGATTTCACCGAGTTCAACGGGATCGCCACGCTCGGGGGGAAGATCGAAGCCGATCTTGAGATCAACGGCACAAGGGTCACCGGGCGGGTTTCCAACATGACAAACCAGGGCGTTCGCAGCCTGCACCTGTGCGTTGGAAACCGGGCTTTCGCCCTGGGCGCTCCCGCGATTGTTGCCCCGGGCGGTTCGCTTCCCGTTTCCGCGGATCTTTACTCGTTTCCCGCCCTTTACCGTTCCGACCAAACGGACCCGTACTCCGCGCAGGTTTTCAACGCGCTGGCTCCAAGCCTGAATGGCATCCAGCAAGGATCCGCCGCCAGCGATGCCCCTTCCTGTTTTCTGCTTTTCGAACTGGAAAAACCGCTGTTCGGTGTGGAAATCGACGCGGGTCTCACCATCCAATCCGCGCACACCATCGCAGCACTCGAGACGAACCTGACCGTCGCCCGGGATTCGCTTCCCAAGTTGGATGAGGGCGTCTTCACGATGCAGATGGACGGGATGGATTTGGGCAGGAGCGGTTCCCTTGCCCAGCCCTCCGCCGCGTACCGCCGCTATGACTATGGCTCCATGACCGGACTGTCGGGTGGCACCGCAACCTACACCTTTCGGCAGCCGGCAAGCGGCCTGACAGCCGCAGCGATCACCGGCTTTTTCTCATCCCGCTCGGAGGGCGTGTCCGGGGGGGACGATTCCCTGCGCATGGAGGCGTTTGACTTTGCGTCCATGGACTGGAGCCCCTTGGCACTTGCCCCGGACAATGCCCTCCCCCGGACAGCCCGGCCCAGCCAAGGTCCGCCCCCGCGGGCAATGATGAACCCTTCCGACCAATCCGGATTGTCCCGTTTCAGGTTTTCCGGCAGTTCCCTGCAATCGGCGTTGCATCCCCTGACCGGCGGGGGAGTGCTCAGGCTCGCCCAACAGCGCAGCCCGAACTCGCCGGCCCGAACCGTTTATGTCAGCCTGCCGGAAATCAGCAGTCTCGAATTTGCCGCATCCCCGAGGAGGAAACCATGATCCAGACCTTCGGCCTCACCAAGCAGTACAAGAAACTGACCGCGGTGAACAACCTGGATATGACCGTGCACCAGGGCGACATCTTCGGGTTTATCGGCCCCAACGGCGCCGGAAAGACGACCACCATCAAAATGCTCTCCACCCTGACCCGGCCCACCTCCGGTTACGCGACTGTCGCCGGATTCAACGTCCTCACCCAGGCCGACGATGTGAAGCGTGTCATCGGCTACATGCCGGACTCGTTCGGCGTTTACGAGGATATGAAGGTCTGGGAATACCTCGATTTTTTCGCGGCCGCCTACAAGATTCCCAAGGACAAGCGCGCCCGGATCATCGACGATGTCCTGAACCTGACGGACCTCGTCTACAAGAAAGACGACTATGTGGAGGCCCTCAGCCGGGGCATGAAGCAGCGCCTGTGCCTTGCGAAGACCCTGGTGCACGATCCGCAGGTGCTGCTCCTGGACGAGCCGGCCAGCGGCCTGGATCCGCGGGCGCGCATCGAACTGCGGGAACTCCTCAAGGAACTCCAGAAGATGGGGAAGACCATCCTGATCAGTTCTCACATCCTCACCGAGCTCGCCGATTTCTGCACTTCCATCGGCATCCTGGAACAGGGACGGCTGCTGGCGGCGGGCAAGGTGGAGGACATCCTCAAGGGCCTCAAAGGCGGCAAGATCGTCCTCGTAACGGTGAAGGAAAACGCCGCCGTCGGGCGCGACCTCCTGGCCGAGCATGCCCATGTCCTGTCCG
>JADHEF010000268.1_pt1 | contig 62303 bp, 65 predicted proteins | sample 8952391 | NCBI WGS metagenome assembly JADHEF01 (sample SAMN16124439, study PRJNA663245) | bioreactor sludge metagenome | isolation source: sludge (nitrite) | place: India:Bengaluru | collected 2019-02-28 | reverse complement strand
CGAAGTCTCTTTCATCTTCAGGGGTGGTGCCAGCCACCATGATCGTTAGGTTGAATTTGCATGCGAGTTGATTGAGCGTCGTTTAGTTGTCTCATAGCGACGTTTGAGATGCGTCTTTGAGTTCGGGTTGTGTCTTTTGGCTGAACGTATAGGATGGTTTTGGTTTTCAACCACTTGGGTCTGATCCTACAAGAATGGGATGATCTCTACGTCGTTTACCAACCGTCATCGTCCGAAACCCATGTCTTCAACGAGACCACAGCGTTGATTCTCAAATGCCTTGAACAGGGTCCGCAGCAGATGTCGGTAGTAAAGGAGTGGGTTGAAACTGCACTCGGCCTCGCTGCAGATGAACTGTCTGACCACGATTTCCATTTCGCTACGGCGAGGCTCGAAGAGCTAGGCCTCATCGAGCGCCAGGACAGCGCCAGCACCGTCCAATGATCGTCGGTGACTTGAGTCGCCGCGAGTTCGGCAGGTGCTTGGCGCAGGACGGCCTTGCGCTTCAGTTCGGCCCCTTCAATCTCAGGATTCGATCGAATCTCGCTTCATACGCCGCGCTCGCTCATCAGCTCTATGCGCCGTATCCGCTGCACGAGGCGGGGGCAATCAGCGACTTTCATGTCCAGATCAGTTCGCCGCGCGGGTTGCGCCGATGGGTGCGGCGTCAGGCGCAGTTCGGCATCGACGGGCAGTTCCCCTTTGCGCCTTACACCGTCGAGCACGCCTTTCCTGCGCTTGAGTGGGGAATCAACTGGTGTGTGGCGACGCGGGCGCATCATCTGTTGTTGTTGCATTCGGCCGTTGTCGAGCGCGACGGTCTGGCCTTGCTGCTTCCGGCCTCGCCCGGGCACGGCAAGTCGACGCTCTGTACCGCGTTGATTCATTCCGGGTGGCGCCTCCTCTCGGATGAGTTCGGTCTGGTGCGGCCCGAGGACGGACTGCTGCTGCCCTTACCGCGCCTGATTCCGCTCAAGAACGAGTCGATCGGGGTGATCCGGAAATTCCGGCCGGAGGCCGTCATCGGCCCCTCTTTCCTGAATACCCGCAAAGGGACCGTGGCGCACGTCCAGCCGCCCATCGACTGTATCCGGCGCGCGCAGGAGCCTGCGCGGCCGCGCTGGATCGTTTTTCCGCGCTGGGTCGCCGGTGCGCCGCTCGCGCTTGAGCCGATGGCGAAGAGTCAGGCCTTCCTGATGGTGGCGACCAACGCGTTTAACTACGAGGTGCTCGATGAAACCGCCTTCCGTCTGGTCACCGACATGGTTCGTTCCTGCGATGCATGGTCGCTGATCTACTCGGATCTCGACGAGGCCGTCGAAGCGCTCGACGCACTTTCGCGGGTACACAATGACTAGGGCAGCGCGTGAGACCCGCCGCGCACAGCGGTTGCTGATCGAGGCGCTGCGGGCACCCGGACAATTGCCGGCGCTGCCGCCCGCGGATTGGGAACTGTTGCTGCGTGTGGCCCGGCGTGCCCGGGTGCTCGGAAGAATCGAGTCCGATATTGACCGAGCCGGCTTGATCGGCGACATCCCGGCGCGCGCAGCCACCCACTTGCGGGCGGCGCGTAATGTCATCGCACATCGGAACACGCTGATTTCGTGGGAAGTTAACCGGATCCTCTGGGCACTCAATGGCCTCGACGTACCGCTGATCCTGCTCAAGGGCAGCGCGTATCTGCTCGCCGGTCTCCCGCCGGCTCGGGGCCGGATTTTCGCCGATGTCGATCTTCTGGTGCCGGAAGAGCGGATCGGGGAGGTCGAGGAAACGCTGGTTGCGCGCGGCTGGTTCAAGACAGAGATCGACCCTTACGACGATCGCTACTACCGCCTGTGGATGCACGAGATCCCGCCGCTTCGCCATCGGGAGCGAGGGACCGAGATCGACATCCATCACCGTCTCTTGCCAAAGACAAGCCGTCTGAAGTCGGACCCGACGCCGCTGTTCGCCGCAGCTCGACCGCTGGCCGACCCGCGCCTTCGAGTTCTTGCGCCGACCGACATGGTGCTGCACGCGCTCGCGCATCTGTTCCTCGAGGGTGATCCGGACGAGGGCTTGCGCTTGCGGGACCTGCTTGACGTCCACGACCTGCTTTGCGCGCATGGCGACTCGTCCGGATTCTGGGCCGGCCTTGCGCCCAGAGCGAGAGCGCTGGGGCTGGAACGTCTGCTTTACTACGGCCTCTTTCACGCGCAAGCACTTTTCGCGACGCCGGTTCCTCCAGACGTGCTGCGCGAGCTTGAACAGGCCGCGCCGGTGTGGCCGCTGCGTCCGCTGATGCACTCGCTCATACGCCTCGTCATCCTGCCGCGGCATCCCGACCATCCTTCCATTAAGGCGGGCATCGCACGCTGGCTGATCTACGTTCGTGCCCACTGGTTGCGGATGCCTTTCGGTCTGCTGATTAGGCACCTGTCGCACAAGGCGTGGCTGCGTTTTCGCGGTTTCAGGAGGCGGGTCGACCTGGCACAACTGGATCTCAGGCAGCAGTAGCCGAAAGGTCTTGACGGTCTCCCGGCGCCGGTTTGGTGACTGCTCATGGTTTCGAAACCACCGTCTCGGCCTGCCGTTACTGGCGCGACGACGCGGCGGTGTGCTACGGGGAGTGTTATCCTTGCCGCCTTTTTTGGCGACGCCGGGCTCTTCGGTCGTCGCCGCTCTTTTGAAAGGAAACGCCATGAGCGGTTTGCCCGCCTGCCCGAAATGCGGATCAGCTTTCACCTACGAGGATGGCGCCATGCTGGTCTGTCCGGAGTGTGGCCACGAGTGGTCGAAGGACGTTGCCGACGAAGGGAGCGCCGAGCGCAAGGTCTATCGCGATGCGTCGGGGAACGAACTGCACGACGGGGACACGGTAACCGTGATCAAGGATCTCAAGGTCAAAGGCGCGTCCGGGTCGATCAAGATCGGCACCAAGGTCAAGAATATCCGCCTCGTCGAAGGTGATCACGATATCGACTGCAAGATCGACGGCTTCGGTGCGATGAAGCTCAAGTCGGAGTTCGTCCGGAAAGTGTAGCGATTGCGTCGCGGCCGCCCGGTTGCGATAAACCGATCGAAGGGATGCTGTCGCGCGACGCGCTTCGCCGGGCATCCCTTCTGTCATTTTCGCCACACGAGCGCCACTACGACCTTGTCTGCTTCGCGACATTCGGCCGGCGCGGGTGCGCGGTCGGAGTCGCTAAAACGCAATCGCGTCAGATAGTTGCGCCAGTTTGTCGATTGCTGGCACGGCCATTGCACTGATGCGCTCAACCCCACTCCGCGGAGAGCGCCGTGAATCTGCCCGTGATTGACAACCCGCATTCAACGCACGCCGCGCCTTCGACCGATGCGCCGCCGGCCAGCGGTTGCAGCCGTGCACGCTGTGGCGTGAGCGCCGACCAGTCCGCTGCGCTGCCGGAAGACATCCGGCGGAGGGTGCAGGAGCATCCGTGCTACTCGGAGGCGGCGCATCATCACTTTGCCCGGATGCACGCGGCGGTGGCGCCCGCGTGCAACATCCAGTGCAACTATTGCAACCGCAAGTACGACTGCGCCAACGAGTCCCGGCCGGGCGTGGTGTCCGAACTGCTGACGCCGGAACAGGCGGTGAAGAAGACGCTCGCCGTCGCGGCGACGATCCCGCAGATGTCGGTGCTCGGCATTGCCGGCCCCGGCGATCCGCTGGCCAATCCGGAGCGCACTTTCGCCACGTTTCGCGGCCTGGCCGAGAAGGCGCCGGACATCAAGCTGTGCGTCTCGACCAACGGGCTGGCCTTGCCCGAGCACATCGACGAACTGGCACGGCACAACATCGAGCATGTGACGATCACGATCAACTGCGTCGATCCCGATGTCGGCGCGAAAATCTATCCGTGGATCTTCTGGAAGAATCGCCGTGTTCGCGGGCGGGCGGCCGCCGAGATTCTCATCGCGCAGCAGCAGAAAGGGCTGGAGATGCTGGTCGCGCGCGGCATCCTGGTGAAGGTCAACTCGGTGCTGATTCCTGGCGTCAATGACGCGCACCTCAAGGAGGTCTCGCGCATCGTCAAGGCCAAGGGCGCTTTCCTGCACAACGTGATGCCGTTGATCGCCGAAGCGGCGCACGGGACGTTCTACGGACTCACCGGTCAGCGCAGTCCGACGGCGGAGGAACTGAAGTCTCTGCAGGATGCTTGCGAAGGCGACATGGCCATGATGCGTCATTGCCGCCAGTGCCGGGCCGATGCGGTGGGGCTGCTCGGCGAGGATCGCGGCGCCGAGTTCACCCTGGAGAAGGTCGAGGCGATGGAAATCGACCACGAAGCGGCGCTCGCCCGGCGACTGGCGTTCCGCGCGAAGGTGGCGGCAAAGCGGGCGGCCAAGCACGCATCGGTCAGCGCTCCGACGCAGGTGATCCAGTTGCATCGACCGCGCGAGGCCACGCCGGGCCGTCCGGTATTGATGGCCGTCGCCACCAAAGGCAACGGCGTCATCAACGAACACTTTGGGCACGCCAAGGCGTTCCTGATCTACGAGGCGAGCCGTGCCGGCGCGCGCCTGATCGGCCATCGCAAGACCGATCTGTATTGCGGCGGGGGCGACACCTGCGGCGATGGCGAGTCGGTGCTTGAGCGCACGATTCGGACGCTCGACGGGTGCGAAGCGGTGCTCTGCTCGAAGATCGGCATCGAGCCGTGGGGCCGGCTGGAAGACGCCGGCATCCGTCCGAACGGCGAACACGGCATGGAGGCGATCGAGGACGCCGTGATGACCGTCTGGCGCGAGATGCTCGAGCGCGGGCAATTGGCCGTGCCGGCGAAGAAAGAGAGGCGAGCCTGATGGCCTTCCGTATCGTCGCGAGCTGTGTCAGCTGCTGGGCGTGCGAGGCGCTCTGCCCGAGCCGCGCGATCCGCGCCGCCAAGCCGCATTTCCTGATCGACGCCGGGAAATGCACGGAATGCATGGGCGACTACGCCGATCCCCAATGCGCGTCGATTTGCCCGATCGAAGGCGCAATCGTCGATGCGTCGGGCCAGGCGCTGAACCCGCCCGGCTCGTTGACCGGGATCGCGCCGATGACCCTGAACCAGAAGGATTTGCCTCATGCCCAAAGCCAATGTGACCTTTGAAGATGTCGGCGTCACCGTCGCGGTCTCCGCCGGGACGCGCCTGATCGAGGTGTCGGAGAAAGTCGGCGCCGGCATCACCTACGGCTGTCGGGAAGGCGAGTGCTGCACCTGCCTGACCAGGATCATTGCCGGCCATGAGCATCTCGCCGCGCCGTCCTTCCTCGAGGATCAGGTCCTGCGCGACAACCTCGTGCCGCGCCACCATCGACTGGCGTGTCAGGCACAGGTGCTCTGCGGCGATGTCGTCGTCCGGCCGGCGTGAACCTCGTCGGAAAACCAGGCTGACGGTGACGCTTGGATGCCGCGAGCGAACTCCTGTCCCGCGCCGAGGCGGCGTACCTCGGGCTCGCGCTGGGCGACGCGCTGGGCGCGACCGTCGAATTCCTGACGCCGCGCGAGATCGCGCACCAGTACGGCGTTCACCGTGACATTCGAGGGGGCGGCTGGCTGGGATTGAAGCCGGGCCAAGTCACCGACGACACGACGATGGCGCTCGCCCTCGGGGCTTCCATCCTGGCCGATGGCGGCGAGGTGCGTGCGCTGTCGTGTGCCCGCGCGTTCGACGCCTGGATGCGCGGCAAACCCGTCGATATCGGCAACACGATCCGGCGCAATCTGATCGCCTTCCGGCGGACCGGCAACCCGTCGGCGCATCCGTCCGAACACGATGCCGGCAACGGCGCCGCGATGCGAGTCCTGCCGGTCGCGCTGGTCATGCTCTCGCGCGACGAGGTGGCGGTACGCACCGCCGTACAGGCGCAGGCACATGTCACGCACCACAATCCAGTTTCGGATGCCGCGTGCGAGTTCATCGCGCTCGCCGTCCAGGATTTCGTGCGTGGCGCCCCGTTGCGCCAGGTCTATCGCCAGCGCATCGCGCCCTTCATCGAGCAGTTTCCCGAATTTGCCTTTCGCCGGCGGCGGCGTCTGAACCCGAGCGGCTGGATCGTCGAGACGATGCAGGCCGTGTTGCAGGCATTGCTGGAAACCGACAGCGTCGAGCACTGCCTGATCGACGTGACCAATCGCGGCGGCGATGCCGATACGACCGGCGCGATCGCCGGCATGTTGTCCGGCGCGCTCTACGGGATGCGCGCGATTCCGCCACGCTGGCTCAAGGTTCTCGACCCGGTGATCGGCGACGCCTGCCAGCGGCAGGCGAGGGCGCTGGCGGCAATCGGGACGATGAGAGCGTTCGCGTGAAAACTCCCCAACGCGATCACTGCATGATCAGCTAGACTTTCTGCGCTGGTCCGCAAGCCATGCGTGGGCGAACAATCGGGGGAGAGAATCGTGAATAGTGGAGCGACAATCCGGCAGATTCTGGCGATCTGGCTGGCAGCCGTATTTCTGCAGTTTTGTGCCGGCGCCGTGACGGCCGCTGAGTCCGCAGCGCCGCCAGAGGAAGTGATCGCCTCCGAGGTCGACTTGAGCGCGCCGGTCGTCGTCGATGGCGTGATGCTGTTCAAGGTCCGCGGTGTCTCGGCATTTCCCGCCGCCAAGCGGGCGAGTGGGATTGCCGATCGCATCGTCGCACTCGCTGCCGATCCGGGTTTTGACAAGGAATCGCTCAGGATCGACGACTCGGAGCCGAACCGGAGCAAGGTGCTGGCAGGGAAGGTGCAAGTGCTGAGCATCCTGGAGGCCGACGCGCACCACGAAGGCGTCGATCGGATCACGCTCACCAGGACTGTGGTTGCGCGCATCGGCGAAGCCGTCGACAACTGGCGACGGGATCGCTCCCCGGCAACCCTGGCGCGCCACGGCGCGTTCGCGCTCGTCGCAACTGCCGCCCTCGTCTTTGCCCTTTGGGGCGGTGCCCGGCTCTTTCGCCGCCTGCGCCTGCTGCTCGAACAACGCCTGCACACGAGAATCCAGGACGTGCAATTCCAGGGGCTCCACCTCTTCGGCGCCCACCAGATATGGGCCTTGTTGACCGGTATCCTGTCGTTCCTGTGGGCTGCCATCGTGCTTGTTTCCCTCTACCTTTACCTGGGGAGCGTGCTCGTCCTTTTCCCCTGGACGCGTAAACTGGCGACGGATCTGATTGCGCTGGTGCTTGATCCCCTGCGCACGCTGGGGTTGGGCTTGCTCGAAACGATCCCCAAGCTTGTATTCCTGCTCGTGCTCTACCTCCTGACACGCTACGTGTTGAAGATGATCAAGCTCTATTTCCACAGCGTCGCGGATGGTCGTATCGTGCTGCCCGAGTTTGATGCAGACTGGGCGTGGCCGACGTATCGTTTGGTCCGCCTGCTGCTCGTGGCGTTTGCCGTTATCGTCGCCTATCCGTACATTCCGGGTTCTGGGTCGGAAGCATTCAAGGGCGTGTCGCTCTTCATCGGCGTGATCTTCTCGCTCGGTTCGTCGTCGGTGATCGGCAACGTGATCGCCGGCTACACGATGACCTACCGGCGCGCGTTCAAGGTTGGCGACCGGGTGAAGATCGGGGATTACCTTGGCGATGTGGAGACAGTCCGCGTGCTGGTGACCTACCTGCGTACGCCGAAGAACGAAGTGGTGGCAATTCCCAACTCGTCCATCCTCAACGGCGAGGTCGTCAACTACAGCACGCTGGCTAAGCAGCAGGGGCTCATCCTGCATACGACCGTCGGCATCGGCTACGAAACCCCTTGGCGGCAGGTCGAGGCAATGTTGCTGCAAGCGGCCGAGCGTACGCCCGGATTGTTGCGGGAGCCGTCGCCTTTCGTTCGCCACAACAGCCTGGGCGATTTCTGCGTTGTGTATGAAATCAACGTCTATTGCGCCGAGCCGCAGCTGATGGGCTTGCTCTACACCGAGCTGCATCGCAACATTCTCGACGTCTTCAACGATTACGGCGTCCAGATCATGACCCCGGCTTACGAGGGCGATCCCGAACAAGCCAAGTTGGTGCCGCGCGACCAGTGGTACGCGGCTCCGGCCAAGCCGCCGGTATCGGAAGGGTGATTGACCCATGGCAACCGAGCTGAAACCGATCGTTGGTTTTGAAGAATCGTTCGAGAAGCTCGACATCCGTGTCGGGCGGATCACCCACGCCGAACTCGAAACGCAGACACCGAAGCCGACCTACAAGATGACGATCGACTTCGGGAAATTCGGTACGCGCGTGAGTTACGGTCGCTTCACGCAGCATCCGTTGGAGGAAGTGATCGGGCGCTTGGTCCTGGGCGTGCTCAACTTCGGGCCGAAGGCGATGGGCATTGTGACGTCTGAAGTGCTGGTGCTCGGCGTGCAGTTTCCCAAGGCGGCGAGCGGCGAGGCGACCTTCGTCTCGCCGGCGGTCGACGCAAAGGTCGGTTCGAAATTGTTCTGACGCTGGTCAGACGACGATCGACGTCGTGGCTTCGGCGATCAGCGCCGGGATGTCGGCGTCGACCACTTCGATGTTGTGCTTCTCCAGGAAGCGCCGTTCCTTGTCGGTGGCGTCTTCGATCAGCGCCCAGCCGGCGGGCGACGCGGCGTCGTAGATGAGATCGGAAAGCACCATGCGCTCGGTGTCGCGGTTGAGGCGCAGCCCGAGCAGCAGGTAGCGCTTGCCACGCCTCCGCGCCTTGACGAAGTCCGGGACGGCAAAGCCGCCCATCAGCTCGGTGATGTAGTCGACATAGTCGGCGTCGGAGGCGATGTAGCTCGCTTCGGGCCGGGGCGCGCCCATCGGCTTGAAGAGGACGGGCAGGCCAGGATCGGCTTCTTCCAGGGCGATCTCCGAGTAGGTCGAACCGTCGTAATTGAACAGGCGAAAGCGGTAACCGTTGGCGACGATGCGCGCGCAACCGAGGATCAATGTGTGGGGAACGCCGGCGTAGCTGTCGAGCAATTGCGAGTCGCGGTTGATGTCGATGACGTAGGGCGGGCGGATGGCACTCAGCCAGTCGTGCAGTATTGCGCGCGTCCATTGGGTCGCGCCGTAGGTGGTGTCGAGAAAACGCGTGACGGCGGCACGGCCACGCTTCAGCTCGACGTTCATCGCGGCGCGCGGGAACTCGTACATCAGCTTGGGCGACATTGGCTTGCCGCCGTTCATGGTGAGGATCAGTTGATCGCTGGTGGCCGGAATTGCAGCACCATTCGCCGTTGAGACCACATCTGCCAGAACGCCAGGGCCGAGATAGGGGACGATGCTACCGTCCGTGAGGCCGGCGACGATTTGCGTACGCAGTTGGGAGTCCATGGCGGTCCTTGAGTGGGGGATGGACGTTTGCGTGCAAGAAGCGGGCCGTGGATGAACGGTTGGCAGTTTTAGAACCATGCCGGAACTCCCCGGCCTCGCTTCGCCCGGCGACCGTATGCGCCAGCGGTCCGTAATTCCGGCGAGAGCCGGAATCCAGGTTATCCGAGCACAGAATGGATCCCGGCCTGCGTCGGGATGACGGAGTATTCGCGACGCGTCTAGCGACCGACGTGCTACGTGCTGCTTGTGGGCGGTACTTTGGCCTCTGTCGCGTTTGCGACAATTCGGCGGTCAGTGCGTATCGATGGCGATGTCGTACACGCCACCAATGACGAGGAACTCGTCCTCACCCTTCAGCACGCCGGGCAACAGGCCGCAGTTGAAGAAGATCTTGGGCGTCGGTACCAGCGCAGTGACGATGTAGTCGCCGAATTCGCCGGCGCGCTCGCGTGAGGTCGTAAACGACACCATGTTGTTGAAGAGCACAATCTGACGCTTTTTGCTGCCGGTCAGCGTTTCGTGGTCTGAAAGACGGTTGATCCCGCGATACAGCTCGATGCGCGACGGCTCAGCCGTACGCCGAAATTCATACTGGCTGTAGGCATAGACGAGATCGAGCTGTCCTTCGAGCGCATTGGTGCCGTAGAGTCCGGCCGAACGCATTTCCTGGTAGCGCAGGTATGCAGAACCCGAGAAGTCGCGCAGCGGTTCGCCGTGATAGCGCGCCAGCAATCCGAAGCGCGATTCGACCCAGCCCTTGAGCACGGCGCCTTCGCGTCCGTCCGAATCGAAACTCCAGCCGCGCAGTACGCGCATCCAGTTGGCATTGGCGCGCTTCTTGGAGCGCTCGTCGAGTCCGGCCTTTTCGAGTTCCTCGAGACAGAAGTGCACGGTCAGGTAGTCGCGGAAGGCCTCGGCGCGCGCGGCATGGTCGTCGAGCGCGTCGAGCCGCCGGAACAAATCGGCATGCAGTTCGGCGACGCCGTCGAGCTGCAGCGACGAAGGAAATCGCTGAAAGGTGACGCTGCCGAGGATCACGGCCGGCACGTTGCAGCGATTGATCGGCAGCCGGGCGTAACGCGGGAGCGTGGCCGTGTCGTTGTCGCTTGCCCGACAAAGCGTAGGGTCATTGTCGGATTCCGTTACCGCGCCGCCCGGAGGTGCTTCCTGAGTTTTTTCTTTCATTTCAGACGCTTACTCCTCGTCGGACGGTTTGGCACGCTCTTTGCGAAATGTAGCTCGGGAACGCTGGAATCCTCCTGACTCCAGCGTGATATTCGATAGAGGAGATTGCACCATGGCTAAACTGCGTCAAGCCGCCATTTATGGCAAAGGTGGCATCGGCAAGTCAACCACCACTCAGAATCTCGTCGCCGCACTGGCCGAGTCCGGTCAAAAGGTGATGATCGTCGGCTGCGACCCGAAGGCCGACTCGACCCGCTTGATCCTGCACAGCAAGGCCCAGAACACCGTCATGCACCTGGCGGCGGAAGCCGGTTCGGTCGAAGACCTTGAACTCGAGGATGTACTGGCCGTGGGCTACGGCGGCATCAAGTGCGTCGAATCGGGCGGCCCGGAGCCAGGCGTCGGCTGCGCAGGGCGCGGCGTTATCACCGCGATCAACTTCCTGGAGGAAGAGGGCGCCTACGACGAAGACCTCAACTTCGTTTTTTACGACGTGCTCGGCGACGTCGTGTGCGGCGGTTTCGCCATGCCGATCCGCGAGAACAAGGCGCAGGAAATCTACATTGTTTGCTCCGGCGAAATGATGGCCATGTACGCGGCCAACAACATTTCGAAGGGTATCGTGAAGTACGCCAACTCGGGCGGCGTGCGTCTCGCCGGTCTCATCTGCAACAGCCGCAAGACCGACCGCGAGGACGAGCTGATCGAAGCACTGGCGGCCAAGCTGGGGACGCAGATGATCCACTTCGTACCGCGCGACAACGTCGTCCAGCACGCCGAGATCCGCCGCATGACGGTCATCGAATACGACCCGACCTGCAAGCAGGCCGACGAGTACCGCGCGCTGGCCCGCAAGATCATCGACAACAAGAAGTTCGTCATTCCGAAGCCGCTCGAGATGGAAGAGCTGGAAGACCTCTTGATGGAATTCGGAATCATGGAAGTCGAAGACACCAGCATCATCGGCAAGACGGCGGCGGAGTTGGCTGCCGAGGCGGCTTATTGCTCCGGCCCGAAGAAGTATTAAGCGGCATACTTGACGCGCCTGTCCTGGAAATAGCCAATGACGCGCTCGGGGTTTTGCTCCAGCGTCATCATGTGCGAGCTGGCGGCCTCACGTAATTTCGCTTTGGTACGTACGGGAACCCGTTTGCCCATCTCTTGTTTGAGATCCGCATTCAGGCGTTCCTCCGGGTTGAGCTGGGGGCTGTAGCTCGGGAGGTAGAACAGCTCGATTTGGTCTGGTCGCTCGGCGACCCAGGCCTTCACGAGTTTGCTGTGATGCACGCGCAGATTGTCCAGAATCAGGAACACTTTTCGGCCGGCGTCCTTGATCAATGCCGCGAGGAATTCGATCAGCTTGTCGGCATTGAATGCCTCATCAATGATCATCCACCGGGTCTTGCCCTGATTGGTCACGGTGGCGATCATGGAGAGTTTTTGCCGTCTGCCGCCCACGGTCATCGTCACCGGGGTTTGGCCTGCGGGCGCGAAGCTTCGACCGCGTACATCGGTGTTGACCAGCGCCGTCTCGTCACCCCAGTGAATCTCTGCGCCCTCATGCCGGGCGCGTTCAGCAATCCCCGGATACTCGCCTTCCAGCCACGCTTGAACCGCCGCCGGACTTTGTTCATAGGCGCGCCTAATCGGCTTCTGCGGGGTGAAGCCCCAGCGCGCGAGGTATTTACCGACGCTGCGAACTTGTAACTTGATGCCGTACTCTTGTTCGATGAGTTGACCGACTGCAGCACGACTCCAGAGGAAGAAATCCATCTTGAGTTGTTCGGGGCGCTTGTCGATGATGGTGCGGCGAATCGCTTCTTCCTGCACCGCACTCAGGCATCGTCCGTCGCCTCGCGCCCGACCCCGTGCACTTGGTCGAATGGCTGACCAGCCCCCTTCCGCAAACCGGTCCAACGTGGCCCGTACCGCCGGATAACTCAAGCCCGTCAGCGCGACAATCTGCATGATCTTGATGGCTTTCTGGTGCAGCCGCACGACTTGCTTGCGCCGCTCATGGAGCTGTTCCAACGTTTGTTTTCTGGCGTTCTCTTTTTCCATCATCAATAGACGCAAAAAAACCAGATAAGTTCATACTTTATCGGGCCGGATCAATAGTCACCAACAACCATTAACCACAGAGGCACAGAGACACAGAGAACGGCAAAACATTGAAATCGGCTTTTCGAATTTCTCTGTGCCTCTGTGTCTCTGTGGTGAAAGGTTCTGACCTTGATTTTCACAAGCAAGGGCGCCGTGTCGATCTGAAGACCGCGCCCGGACAGGAGAAGCAAAATGAGCGTGCTCAATCGCGAAGAAGCCGAAGCACTGATTCAGGAAGTGCTCGAGGTTTACCCCGAGAAGGCGAAAAAGGACCGTGCCAAACACTTGATGGTCAACGACAAGCAGCTGGAGTCGGCCAAGAAGTGCATCACCTCGAACCGCAAGTCGATCCCCGGCGTCATGACGCAGCGCGGTTGTGCCTATGCAGGCGCCAAGGGCGTGGTGTGGGGACCGTTCAAGGACATCATCGACATCTCGCACGGCCCGATCGGCTGCGGGCAGTACTCGCGCGGCGGACGCCGCAACTACTACTCCGGGATCGCAGGCGTCGATTCTTTCTGCGACATGATGTTCTCGTCGGACTTCCAGGAGAAGGACGTCGTCTTCGGCGGCGACAAGAAGCTCGCCAAACTGATCGACGAGGTCGAATCGCTCTTCCCGCTCTCGAAGGCGATCTCAGTGCAGTCCGAATGTCCGATCGGCCTGATCGGCGACGACATCGAGGCGGTCGCCAAGAAGAAGGCCGCCGAGATCGGCAAGACGGTGGTTCCGGTGCGCTGCGAAGGCTTCCGCGGCGTGTCGCAGTCGCTCGGTCACCACATCTCGAACGATGCGATCCGCGACTGGATCATCTCGGCGCGCGACGGCAAGCTCGACGCGGGCGGCCCGTACGATGTGGCGATCCTCGGCGACTACAACATCGGCGGTGACGCCTGGGCTTCGCGCATCCTGCTCGAAGAAATGGGGCTCAACGTCGTCGTGCAGTGGTCCGGTGACGGCACCATCGCCGAGATCGAGAACACCCCGAAGGTCAAGCTCAACCTCCTGCACTGCTACCGCTCGATGAACTACATCGCGCGCCACATGGAGGAGAAGTACAGCATTCCGTGGATGGAATACAACTTCTTCGGCCCGACCAAGATCGCCGAGAGCCTGCGCGAGATCGCGTCGCACTTCGACGACACGATCAAGGAAGGCGCCGAGCGCGTGATCGCCAAGTACCAGCCGATGATGCAGGCGATCATCGACAAGTTCAAGCCGCGCTTGCAGGGCAAGAAGGTGATGCTTTACGTCGGCGGTCTCCGTCCGCGCCATACGGTTGGGGCGTACGAGGATCTCGGCATGGAAGTGGTCGGTGCCGGCTACGAGTTTGCTCACAACGACGACTACGACCGCACGATCAAGGAGATGAAGGACGCGACGCTGATCTACGACGACGCGACCGGCTATGAGCTGGAAGAGTTCGTGCGCCAGATCAAGCCTGACCTCGTCGGGTCCGGCATCAAGGAGAAGTACGCCTTCCACAAGATGGGCGTTCCGTTCCGCCAGATGCACTCGTGGGACTACTCCGGCCCTTATCACGGCTACGACGGCTTCGCGGTGTTCGCGCGCGACATGGACATGGCGATCAACAACCCGTGCTGGACGCTGTTCAAGGCGCCGTGGGAAAAGCCGGCGGATGAGCCGGTCGCTGAGGCCGCCTGAGCAGAAATTCAACGAATGTAGTTCAACTTCTGCCCGCGTCCGCGGATGAGCGGCCGGGCAAAGGAGATCAAGATGCAAGTCGCAGATGAAATCAAGCCCTGTTTCCCGCTCTTCAACTCACCGGAATATCAGGACGTACTCGCCCGCAAGCGTGCTTACGAAGAACGTGTTTCGCCCGAGAAGGTCGCCGAGACCTTCGAGTGGACGACGACCAAGGAGTACCAGGACCTCAACTTCGCCCGTTCGACGCTGACCATCAACGCGGCCAAGGCTTGCCAACCGCTCGGCGGCGCGCTGTGCGGCCTCGGCTTTGAGAAGACGATGGTCTACATCCACGGCTCGCAGGGCTGCGTGGCCTACTTCCGCACCTACTTCAACCGCCATTTCAAGGAACCGATCGCTTTCATCGCCGATTCGATGACCGAAGACGCGGCGGTGTTCGGCGGCCAGAAGAACGTGCATGAAGGCCTGCAGAACGCGACCAAGCTCTACGACGCGAAGATGATCGCGGTGTGCACCACCTGCATCGCCGAAGTCATCGGCGACGACCTGGGCGCCTTCATCGGCAACGCGCGCAAGGAAGGCTACGTCGACAAGGACTTCCCGATTCCCTACGCCAACACGCCGTCCTTCGTCGGTTCGCACGTTACCGGCTGGGACAACATGTTCGAAGGGATCATGCGTTACTTCACCCTCAACACCATGGAGGGCAAGGCGCCGGGGCAGAACGGCAAGATCAACATCGTGCCGGGCTTCGAGACCTATCTCGGCAACTACCGCGTGATCAAGCGCTACATGAAGGAGATGGAGGTCGATTACACCTACCTCTGCGATCCGTCCGAGGTGCTCGACACCCCGGCGACCGGCGAGTACGAGATGTACGCCGGCGGCACGACGATCGACGAGGTGAAGGACGCGCCGAACGCGATCACCACCTTCATGTTGCAATCGACGACGCTGGAAAAGACCAAGAAGTACATCGAAGGCACCTGGAACCACGAGATTCCCAGGCTGACGATCCCGATGGGTGTCGAATGGACCGACGAGTTCCTGCTGAAAGTCTCCGAAGTCACCGGCAAGCCCGTCGCGCCGTCGATTACCAAGGAGCGCGGCCGCCTCATCGACATGATGACCGACTCGCACCAGTGGCTGCACGGCAAGAAGATGGCAGTGTTCGGCGACCCGGATTTCGTCATGGGCCTCGTCAAGTTCATGCTCGAACTGGGCATCGAGCCGACGCACATCGTCGTCAACAACAGCAACAAGCGCTGGGAAAAGGCGATGAAAAAGGTGCTCGAATCGTCGCAGTACGGCATCCACGGCAAGGTGTACGCCGGTTGCGACCTCTGGCACTTGCGCAGCCTGTGCTTCACCGACAAGCCGGACCTCATCGTCGGCAGCAGCTACGGCAAGTTCATCCAGCGCGACACGCTGTACAAGGGGCCGGAATTCGAGGTGCCGCTGATCCGCATCGGCTTCCCGATCTTCGACCGCCACCACCTGCACCGGATGACGACGCTGGGCTACGAAGGCGGGATGTACATCCTCACCACGTTGGTCAATGCGGTTCTGGAACGTCTCGACGAGCAGACCAAGCTGCTTGGCAAGACGGACTACAACTTCGATCTGGTGCGCTAAGAGGTTGTCAAGAAATGCTGACCACCTACCGCAGAGGCACAGAGACACGGAGTTTTTGCAGAGAAAACCTTCGGAAACAATGTTCTTCTCTGTGTTTCCTCTGCGTCTCTGTGTCTCTGCGGTGGATTCTGATTTTTCACGCTTGGACGGGAAGCTGATATGGCCAACATCATGATCCGCAAGAGCGAGCAGGGCTACGTCTTCTACATGCCCAAGCGCGATATCGAGGACTCCATCGTTTCGATGGAATTCGATACGCCGGAAAAGTGGGGTGGCGAAATCAGGCTCGGCAACGGCGGTCTCTACTACATCGAGCCGCAGGTAGCCCCGGCGCGTTTGCCGTATTCGGTGCGCGCCAAGCGCATCGACGGCGTCGAGTGATTCGTTGATTCAGAAAGGAGAACCATCATGGCAATGAAGATTACCCAATCCGAGTGTACTTCCTGCGGCGACTGCGTCCCGGTCTGCCCGACCAAGTCGATCGTCGAAAAGGGGGGCATCTTCAAGATCAACAAAGACACCTGCACCGAGTGCGAGGAGTACGACTCGCCCAAGTGCGTCGCGGCCTGCCCGGGCGGCGAGGCCACCATCGTCTACTTGTAAATCGACCGGCGCGACTGGCGCACCGGAACCCGGGAGTACGATCATGTCGCAATTCATGTCCCAGTCGATGACGCGCGAAGCCGCTCTGCGGATCGGACTCGCCGCTCGGGAGCTGGAAATCCCGACCCTGACGAAGTTCGTCATGGCGCTCGCCGACCGGATCGGGCTGCCGCTTACCGAATCGAAACTGAGCGCGCTGACCGTTGCCGATCTCGATCAGATTCTCGTCGGCGAGCAGGCAAACGAATGCCCCAGCCACGGCATCGAACGAGAGAAACTCAAGCTCGCCGTACGTCTGCTATGGGGCGAAGGCGTCGTCGGCAGCGAACTGCCGCCGCTCGACGCATATGTCGAAGGCGACATGCCCGGTTCGATCCGTGTCGCCTGCGCGTCCGATCACGGCGAATCGATCGACGGCCATTTCGGTTCCTGCGAGCGCTTCCTGATCTATCAGGTCGCCCCGGCCGAAGTTCGACTGATTGCGCTGCGTCCGACGCTCGAAGCCGATCACGACGAAGATGACCGCAACGCGGCGCGAACTCGCCTGATCAGCGATTGTCAATTGGTTTACATCCAGTCGATCGGAGGACCCGCGGCAGCGAAGGTCGTTCGCGGCGGCATTCATCCGGTGAAGATCCCGGCCGCCGCGCCAGCGCGCGAGACGCTGGCACGGCTTCAGGAGACCCTGCGCCTGCCGCCGCCCTGGCTGGCCAAGGTAATGGGCGTCAAGGCGCATTCGCTTGAGAAGTTCGCGGTGATGGCGTAAGGAGGCACGATGATCGATCAGGCGCTGATGATGAGCGTAATGGCCGTCATGGAGGAGAGGCCGGACGATTCGACCGAAGCGCTTCTCCAGGTGTTGCGCGAGAAGTTTCCGGGCATTCACTTCTCGCTGTGCAGCGATGACGACGTGCCGCCAAAGCTCTCGCCAGCGGCCGAATGCAAGTACTGCTGCCTGTACTACGTCGACTCTGGCAGTCACTGCCTTCGTCTCACCGAGGAAGTCTCCGAGGCGACCGGACTGCTGGTGGCGATGCGCGACAAGGACGAATGATGACGACAACGGGTGCAGTGCAGCTGAGCGCTTTCCCAAAGCAGACGGAGTTCCACGATGCGGTCGCCGAGATGTGCCTGCGCGTTCCGGTATCGGCCGGCGCCTCGGGTTTGGCGAAGGAACTTGTGAAACTCTCGCCGCAGCTCTTCTTCCGTGACGTGCTGACGCGTGGCGGCTGGTATCGGCTCGGCGGGGTGATCGACACTGCCGGCGACTTCATCGCGAGCGACCTCGTGCAGTGGGCTGAGGCCGAACTAGCGAAGCATGGCGGCGACTTTCATGCCTTTGCCGAAGAATACGAAGGGCAAGGGCTGCGCGCGACTCGGCTGATCGGGAAAACGCACTATCTCGTGGCTTCCACCGGCTCGACCGCTGCCGAGTTCCTGCAGGTCGAGATCGAAGAACTGCAGGAAGTCGTGAGTCACGAGCTGTTTGGCGGTGATGTTCCGGGTAACCTGGAAGAACTCGCCGATGCGTCGCGAATCGCAGGCGCCAAGCCGATGCTGATTCCGCTCGGCGCGCCGTTTTACGCGTTGCGCCGCGTCACCGACGTAGCCGCGTTTCTCAGACGCATGAGCGAGCAGAAGCCGGAAGTGCAGAACGTGCAGCGCTTCTTCGATGCCTGGCAGTCGTCCAGTGCTGGTGCATCGACGCTGTTCAGCAACCACTGGGTGCTCGCGGTACGCGAGTACATCGACCGCTATCACCAGTCGATCCTGCAGGCGACACCCGTCGCCGCCGTCAACGGCCTCTCGCCAACGTTCGCCGGTGCCTTCGGTGCGCGCGGCATGGTGCTCTACGAAGCCCTGCAGCAGTTCGACCGGCGGCTTGGCTTCCCGATGGCCTGGTTCTTCCACATGTTGACGACGAAAAGCGTGCCGCATGCGGTAGCCAATGCGGTGGTGGACGACGTCCAGGCCGGCTTCAGCTACCTGCCCGAACGCGACGTGAAAGTCATCAAGGACTGGCTGCACCGTCCATTCGCGTTCTGATGCCGTTCTGATGTCTTTGGGCGATCAAAGCGCCCTGCGTAGCACCTTCATTGCCGACGGCGCAAAGCCCAGGTGCTCATAAAAGGCCAGCGCAGGCGCGTTGTCCTTGTCGGCAAGCAAGGTTACGCGAGGCATCCCATTGGCGCGCGCCCAGTCGAGCACGTGTTCGACGAGGCGGCGACCGAGCTGGCAGCCACGGAATCTCGCTTTCACGATCACGTCTTCTAGCAGCAGCACGGGGCCGCCTTCGGCCGTGCTGACCGTGATCAGCGCGTTGGCCATCGCGGCCACTTCGCCCTCGACGCGCAGGACGAACAGGCGGCCGATCTGCGGATTGTCCAGAATCAGGTGCAGGCCTCGGAGCTGCTTGTCGCGCTCGGGCTGGAAGTCGCTTTCGAGCGTGAACAGCTCAGTCAGCAGATCGGCCATCGCCTCGATGTCGGCGTGGGTGGCGAAGTCAGTCGAGGCATTCATGGCGATGCTGGTCATCCGTCGATCCCCTGCACGAACGTCAATAAGTGGATCGCTTGCGTCAGAGGTCGTAGCCATAGGACTTAATGATGGCCTTGCTCTTCTCGTTGCCGAGATACTGCAACAGCGCGGCGGCGGCGGGTTTCTCCTTGCCGTTGGCGAGCAGCACGGCATCCTGGCGGATCGGCTGATGCAGGTTCGGCGGCACGATCCAGGCCGAACCGTCGCCGATCTTGCCGTCCTTCATCACCTGCGCGAGTGCGACGAAACCGAGTTCTGCGTTGCCGCTGGCGACGAACTGGTACGTTTGCGCGATGTTCTCGCCCTGTACGAACTTCGGCTGGACGGAGTCGAGCAGTTTGAGCGCCGTCAGCGTCTCGATCGTCGCCTGACCGTAGGGCGCGAGCCTCGGATTGGCGATTGAAAGGCGCGTGAAAACGCCTTTCTTCAATACCTCGCCAGCGTCGTCGACGTAACCGGCACTGGCCGACCAGAGCGCGAGCCGGCCGATGGCATAGGTGAAGCGGCTGCCGGCGACGGCGGCACCTTCCTTTTCCAGCTTCTCCGGCGTTGTATTGTCGGCCGAGAGCAGGATCTCGAACGGCGCGCCGTTCTTTATCTGTGCGTAGAACTTGCCGGTTGCGCCGAAGGAGAGTTTCGCCTTGTGGCCTGTGTCCTTCTCGAACTCGGCAGCGATTCTCTGCATCGGCGCGGTGAAGTTGGCGGCGACGGCGACCAGAACGTTATCGGCCAGCGCCGACTGCGTGGCAATCAGGCTGGCTAGGATCAATAGTTTGCGTGACATGTTATTCGTACTTTCCTGTTCAGAAAGGTTATAGCGAGAGAACGCCGAATGCCATAGCGCGGCGTGGAGTCAGGCATCCTCCGGCCCGAAACAGATCCGGTAGTCGCAGCAGTCCGCGCAATGCGGCGACTTGCAGATCGGAATCCCCGCGCGTGCGCAGAGCTGGCGATAGAAGAACTTCTTCCATTTCATGTCGCCGGTGTTCTGAGCGGCGAGTGACGGGAAGTGCTTGTGCAGCAGATCGGACAGCACTTTACGATTGGGCAGCCCCATGTCCTGCCAGAGATGGTTCTCACCCATCGCCGCCGAAGCGATCGCGTAGGCCAGCCAGGTGTCCTGTTCCCGTGGCGAATGACGATGCTCCAGCAGGAGCGCCACGATCTCGTCGAATTCGTCATAAGGCGTCCCGTTGTTCGATGCTGTTCCGTCGCCGAGATTTGCGACTTGCAGGTCGGCAAAGTACTCCTGCAGCAAGCGCTGGAAGCAGTTCTCGCTCAGGCCGCGAATTAACGGCAGGCGCGACGATTGAAGCGATTGGGAAATGACCCCGGCGAAGGCAAGCGTTTCGAGGTCGTCCGGTCGGCGGGCATGGTCGATGGGTGAGTCTGACGGCAGATTGATGGGATCAGGCATGGCGGTTCCTCCAGTCTTTGAGGCCGGAGAAGCAAGTTTCCGTCCATGGGCAATAACTGTGTCAAGTACTGGTCTTTCTCCTCGAAGCGTTGTTGTCAATGTCGCTTTTCAGACAATCAGGCGGCAGTCAACAACGCCACCTGTCGCGATTGCAACATGGTCCGGTCTTTATTCGTTGCAGTAAATCAGTGACTTAGCGATGGCACGCCGATTGCGTGGCGGTGGGCGAAAGGATGCCCGCCATGAAGAGGAGCGAAATCGCGGTTTTGCGGAACGAGCCGGCCTGCGCACACAACAAGGTGCAGGAGAAGTCCGGCTGCGCGCGCCCCAAGCCGGGCGCCACGGCGGGCGGCTGCCCCTTCGACGGTGCACAGATCTCGTTGCTGCCGATTGCCGACGTAGCGCACATCGTGCATGGCCCGATCGGCTGCTCGGGCAACTCCTGGGACAACCGCGGCACGCGCTCGTCCGGCCCGAACCTGTTCCGCGTCGGCATGACGACCGATCTTACCGCGCAGGACGTGATCATGGGGCGTGGAGAGAAGCGCCTCTTTCACGCCATCAAGCAGGCCATCGACGAGTACGCACCGGCGGCCGTCTTTGTCTATGCCACCTGCGTGACCGCCGTCATCGGTGACGACCTGGAGGCCGTGTGCAAGGCAGCCCAAGAGCGCTGGGGTGTTCCGGTGGTGCCGATCGACTGCGCCGGGTTCTACGGCAACAAGAATATCGGCAACCGCATCGCCGGCGACAGCATGGTGCGACACGTGATTGGCACGCGCGAGCCCGATCCGGCGCCGGTTATTCCCGGCCTTCGGGCTCACGACATCAGCCTGATCGGCGAGTACAACATTGCAGGAGAGTTTTGGAACGTCGCGCCGCTTTTCGACGAGTTGGGCCTGCGCATCATCGGCAATATTTCGGGCGACGCGCGCTATCGCGAGGTGCAGACGATGCACCGCGCCGAAGCGAGTATGGTGGTCTGCGCGCGTGCCATGGTGACCGTCGCACGCAAGCTGCACGATCGCTGGGGCATCCCGTGGTTTGAAGGCAGCTTCTACGGCGTGGCTGATACCTCGCAAGCACTGCGCGACTTTGCCCGCCTGCTAAACGACCCGGACCTGACGGCTCGGACCGAGGCGCTCATCGCGCGTGAAGAAGCACGCGCCGACGCCGCGCTCGCGCCCTGGCGCGAACGGCTGGCCGGCAAGCGGGCGCTGCTCTACACGGGCGGCGTGAAATCCTGGTCGATCATCTCGGCGCTGCGTGATCTGGGCATGGACGTGGTTGCTTCCGGCACGCGCAAGTCCTCGGAAGAAGACAAGGCGCGCATCCGCGAACTGATGGGCGACAAGGCCATCATGTTCGACGAGGGCAGCCCGAAGACGCTGCTCGGCGCTTACAAGGACCTGGGGGCTGACATCCTGATCGCCGGCGGCCGCAACCTCTACACGGCGCTCAAGGCGCGGATCCCCTTCCTCGATATCAACCAGGAGCGCGAATTCGGCTACGCCGGCTACGTCGGGATGACCGAGCTGGCGCGTCAGCTGGCGCTCTCTATCGAGAGCCCGGTTTGGGAGGCCGTGCGGCGGCCGGCTCCCTGGGCGCGCAGCAAGAGCGCCGGCACGCCGTTGGCCGCACCGGTCGAAGTCTTCGAGGAGGGCGCCTGACATGGCAACGATCATCAAGCGCAGCAAGGCCTTGTCGGTGAGTCCGCTCAAAGCGAGTTCCACTCTCGGTGCTGCACTGGCCTTCCTCGGGCTGCGTCGCGCGATGCCGATGCTACACGGCGCGATGGGCTGCACCGCCTTCGGCAAGATCTTCTTCGTGCGTCACTTCCGCGAGCCGATTCCGTTGCAGAGCACCGGCATGGACCACGTGGCGACGGTGATGGGTGCCGACGGGAACGTCGCCGAAGGTCTACTCACGCTGTGCGAGAAGCACAACCCGGACGTCATCGGGCTGCCGACGACGGGCCTTCCCGAAACACAGGGGACGGATATCTTCCGCCTGGTGCGAGAGTTTCGCACGGCGCATCCAGAATACGATCACGTCGCGATCGTGCCGGTAAATACACCGGACTTCATGGGTAGCCTGGAGTCGGGGTTCGCTCTGGCCGTGGCCGGCATCATCGAGACCATGGTCCCGGTGACGTCGCATGCCGGGCGCCGCCATCGTCAGGTCAACGTCCTGGCTAATGCCTCGCTCACGCCGGGCGATCTCGAAGCGATCCGGGAGTGGATCGAGGCCTTCGGCCTGCGCCCGGTGATCCTGCCGGACATTGGCGATTCGCTCGATGGCCACCAGATCGAGGCCGAGTATTCGACGCTCACTTCGGGCGGCACCCCGCGCGATGAGATTGCGGCGATGGGCGAATCCATCGCGACGCTGGTGATCGGCGCCTCTATGGATGCTGCCGCCGATCTCCTGCACAGCCGCACCGGTGTGCCGGACCTGCGCTTTCCGCATCTCGTCGGGCTCGATGCGTGCGACCGCTTTACCGCCGAACTCGCGATGCTCAGCGGCACGGTCGTTCCGGATCGGCTGGAGCGTCAGCGTGCGCAACTGCAGGATGCGATGGTCGACACGCATTTCATGACCGGTTTTCTCCCTGTGGCGCTGGCCGGCGAGGCCGATCTGCTTTCCGGGTTGGCCGCGCTGCTGACGGGAAACGGTGCGGAAGTGGCCTGCGCCGTCGCGCCGTGCAATGCGCCCAGCCTGAAGACGCTTCCCTGCAAGGAAGTGTACATCGGCGACCTGCAGGATCTTGAGCGCGCGGCTGCTGGTGCCGATGCCCGTCTGCTCATCGCCAACTCGCACGCGGTGGCGAGCGCCGGACGCCTCGGAGTACCGCTGCTGCGCGCCGGTTTCCCGATCTATGACCGGGCCGGTGCACAGGCCCGTGTCTGGGTCGGCTACCGCGGCGCCCGCCAAACCTTGTTCGATATCGCCAATCTTGTCCTGGAGCATCACCATGACACGCCTGCCTATCGCTCCGTCTTCTGGGCGGGCGGACCACGAGAACTCGAAGTCTCCCTCGTCGCTGCGCAAGCTCAGCCTGGCGTGGTCCGCCACTGATGATGGAACCGCGATGAATACGCCAGTCCTCAAGATCGCCTTCGCTACGAGCAATCGGGTGGTTGTAGACCAGCACTTCGGTGCGGCGGTCGGGTTCGCCATCTACGCAGTTGACGGCGAGAGCGCCCACCTCGTCGAGGCGACCGAATACCCGCTCGAATCGATGGACGGCAACGAGGACAAGCTCGCCACGCGCATCGCCGGACTGGCCGGTTGTGCTGCGGTCTATTGTCTCGCCGTGGGCGGTTCGGCCGTTCGCCAACTGCTCGCAGGCGGCGTCCAGCCGGTGCGCGTTGAAACGGAAGCACCGATCGAGGCGCTGCTGCACACCGTGCGCAAGGCCGTTCGCGAAGGCGGTATTGCCTGGATCGACAAGCATCTGCGCCACGAGCGGAACGATGACGCCAGTCGTTTCGACCGCATGGCGGAGGAGGGGTGGCAGGAATGAGTGCTCCGACTGGATCCATTGCTGAGTCGATCGTTCGCCGTGGCGAGGTGATCAGCGTCGTGCACGACCGCGCGCTGATCCGGCTTGAGCCGGCGCCCGGCTGCGACGCCTGTGGCAATCGCGGAAGTTGCGGCTCCGGGGACGCGAAGTCGCGGCTGATCGAAATGGCGACACCCGCGAACGCTCAGGCTGGCGACATCGTAACGGTGAATATCCCCGCCGCCTCGCTGAGTCTGGCGGCGATGCTCGGCTACTTGCTGCCGCCGCTCGCCTTGCTCGCCGGAGCGATCGCCGCCGAGCAGGTCTATTCGAGCGACCTGGCAGCCGTTATCGGGGCAGCGCTCGGGCTTTGCGCAGGAGTGCTGGTTGCACGCCTGGCTTCGCGCTGCGCCTTCGGCACCGTCACAACGCTGGCGACCTGCGATTCCGCCACTACGACTTTCAACCCTGGAGAAACACCATGAGCGCAATCGTCGAATCCCCGGCCTCTATCGAGGCCGGTGATCCCATCCTCGAAACCGACTTCATCCGGGAAATGGTGCGCCAGATGCGCGCAATGGACAGTTACGGCCAGTACGACGGGCAACCCGCCATCGTCCTGCTTGATCCCCTGGTGCTGACCAAGGAGCGCAAGGCCGAAATACCCATCGTCGGCGATCCCGATGAGACGACGGTGGCGTGCATCAAGGCCTTCTACAACGCGATCGCCACGTTGATCGAGAAGGAGTGCGGGCTGATGGCCGTGCCGCTCGTGCATCTCTCGCACGAAGGTTTCGGGCGTGTGCTGATCACCGTCGGCAAGCTCGTCGTACTCGACCGCTCACTGCGCGACGTGCATCGCTTCGGCTTCGGCAGCCTCTCGAAGATGAAGGATGAGGCCGACAAATACCTCTCGGTGGCCCTTGAAATCATCGGCAGCTTTCCAGAGGTCGCAGGACTCTGAACCGTCGCCCATCTAGCGAATTTACCTAGGAGATTGAAATGGAAAACATCACTGGTTTGACCCTCAATGGCACCGCCTGGACGCCCGAATTTGCCACCGCGCTCGATCCTAAGAAGTGCATCGGCTGTGGCCGCTGCTTCAAGGTATGCCCACGCGACGTGCTCGACCTGATCGATCGCGGCGAGGATATGGAGATCGAGGACGAGGATTACGACGAGGACGATACGGCGTCCGTGATGATGCTCAAGAATCCCGGCGACTGCATCGGCTGCGGAGCTTGCGGGCGAGTCTGTCCGAAGGGGTGCTACAGCTACGCGGCGGCGCCGGTTCAAGCGTAGGAGCGCAGCTTTGCTGCGCGAAGGAGGCGTCTCTGCGTAGAGCAGCTGCAATCGCCCGGTATAACCGGGCTCCTACAGAAGACCGCGTTTTGACACAAAGGAGCCGCACCATGTGGGATTACTCTGAAAAGGTTCGCGAGCATTTCTTCAACCCGCGCAACGCGGGGCCGCTGGAAGGCGCCAATGCGATTGGTGACGTCGGCTCGATCAAATGCGGCGACGCGCTGCGCCTGATGCTGAAGGTCGACCCGCAGGACGAGCGTATCCTCGACGCGCATTTCCAGACCTTCGGTTGCGGCTCGGCGATCGCCTCGTCCTCGGCGCTGACCGAGATGGTCAAGGGCCAGACGCTCGATGAGGCGCTAGCGATCAGCAATCAGGATATCGCCGACTACCTCGACGGCTTGCCGGCCGAGAAGATGCACTGCTCGGTGATGGGGCGCGAGGCGCTGCAGGCAGCGGTCGCCAACTACCGCGGCGAAACGTGGAGCGACGATCACGTCGAAGGCGCGATGGTCTGCAAGTGCTTCGCCGTCGATGCCGCGTTGATCGAGGACGTGGTGCGCGCCAACCACCTGACGACGGTCGAGCAGGTGACCAACTTCACTAAGGCCGGCGGCGGCTGTTCAAGCTGCCACGAAGGCGTCGAGGAAATCCTCGCGAAGGTCGCTGGCGAGCGTTGCACCGCGCCGGTGCCGGAGGTGAAGACCATCGAAGTGATTCCCCCAAAGGCAAAGCCCGCGCAACCGCGGCTGACCAACTTTCAGCGCATGCGCCGAATCGAGGAGGTCATCGAGTCGATCCGCCCGATGCTGCAACGCGATCACGGGGACATCGAAATCGTCGAGGTCGACGGCCGCAACATCTACGTGAATCTCAAGGGCGCCTGCCAGGGTTGCATGATGGAACAGATGACGCTGGCCGGCATCCAGGATCAGCTCGTCGAGGCATTGGGCGAGTTCGTGCAACTGCTGCCGGCAGGCTTGCTGGCGCGTGCGGCGATACCAGTCTGATCGTCATTCCGGCGAAAGCCGGAATCCATGAGGGTGACGAACTGGACCCCGGTTTTCACCGGGGTGACGAACACATCTGTACTTGGCCGTTTGAGGAGATCTTCATGACCCCTATCTACCTGGACAACAACGCAACGACCGCCTGCGATCCCGCGGTCGTCGAAGCCATGCTGCCCTTCTTCACCGAGCAGTTCGGCAATCCCTCGTCGATGCACAGTTTCGGCAACAAGGTCGCACACGCGCTGAAGGAAGCGCGCGGCAGAGTGCAGGCCTTGCTCGGCGCCGAACACGAGTCGGAGATTGTCTTCACTTCCTGCGGCACGGAATCCGACTCGACGGCGATCCTTTCGGCCTTGAAGGCACAGAGCGGCCGCAACCAGATCATCACCACCGCCGTCGAGCATCCGGCCATCCTCACGCTCTGCGAGTATCTGGAGAAGGAGGGCGTCGTCGTTCACCGCCTCGGCGTGGACAAGAAGGGGCGGCTCGACCTCGATGAATACCGTTCCCTGCTCTCGCCACGCACCGCCATCGTCTCGGTGATGTGGGCCAACAACGAAACGGGAACGATCTTCCCGGTGGAGACGATGGCCGAAATGGCGCACTCGGTCGGCGCCATGTTCCACACCGACGCCGTGCAGGCCGTCGGCAAGATTGCCATCGACCTCAAATCAACGAAGATCGACATGCTCTCGCTGTCCGGCCACAAGTTGCACGCGCCCAAGGGTGTCGGCGTTCTCTACCTGCGCCGCAACACGCGCTTCAGGCCCCTGCTGCGCGGCGGCCATCAGGAACGCGGCAGGCGTTCGGGGACAGAGAACTCGGCGTCCATCGTCGGCCTCGGCGTCGCCGCGCAGCAGGCGCTCGATCACATGGCCTACGAGAACACCGAGGTGAAGCGCCTGCGCGACCGCCTCGAAGCCGGCATCCTGCCGCGCGTGCCGCGCTCCTTCGTTACCGGCGATCCGGCTAACCGGCTGCCGAACACGGCCAACATCGCTTTCGAGTTCGTCGAGGGCGAGGCGATCCTGATGCTGCTCAACAAGCAAGGCATCGCCGCCTCCAGCGGTTCGGCCTGCACCTCCGGCTCGCTCGAACCTTCGCACGTCATGCGCGCCATGGGCATTCCCTACACCGCCGCCCACGGCACCATCCGCTTCTCGCTTTCGCGCTACACCACCGAAGCCGAGATCGACCGCGTGATCGAAGCCGTGCCGCCGATCATCGCCCAGTTGCGCAAGCTGTCGCCGTACTGGAGCGAGAACGGGCCGGTTGAAGTGAGCGGGCAGGGGTTTGTGCCGGCCTACGCGTGAGAAGCCGGCATTCGCGGGCTATTCCGAACCTCCACCCGAAAGCAGGGTCTCGGGGTCGGGTAGCGCCTCGAAGGCGTGCAGCAAAGACTCGCCCCAGCGCGTGTGGATCATCTGGAAGTAGGTGTCGTTGTTGTCGATGGTCTGATGCGAATCGATGCGCAGGCCGTCGCTGCGTATCGTTGCCAAGTCAAGCGGCAGGCCGACGGAGAGATTGGAGCGCAGGGTCGAGTCCATGGAAATGAGCGCGCACTTGACGGCGTGCGAGATCGAAGAACTCCGCTTGAGCACGCGGTCGATGATCGGCTTGCCGTACTTCGATTCGCCAATCTGGAAGTAGGGCGTCTCGGCCGTCGCTTCGATGAAGTTGCCGGCGGCGTAGATGTTGAAAAGGCGCGGTGGCTCTCCGGCAATCTGGCCGCCGAGAATGAAGCCGGCGCTGAACTCGATGCTGAAGGCTTTCAGCGCATCGGCGTCGCGCAGGAACACCTCGCGCAGGGCATCGCCGACATGGCGGGCGGCCTCGAAAAGGTTGGGCACGTTCATCAACGACGGTCGCTCGCCGTTGGCGCGGATGGACTCCTGCAACATCGAGATGAGCGACTGCGTGATCGCGAGGTTGCCGGAACTCAGGAGCACGATGGCGCGCTCGCCGGGCTTCTCGAAGATCGTCATCTTGCGGAAGGTGCTTATCTGGTCGACGCCGGCGTTGGTGCGCGAATCGGAGAGAAGGACGACGCCTTCGTCGAGGAGCATGCCGATGCAATAAGTCATTGGGTGTTCCGTGGCCTGTGGGTTTAGAGACTAATCTGCGGCGACCGGCTCGCGGCATCGCCCGTTGGCGATGGTAGCGCTATTGCTGCTGCATTGCGCGCATGGCTTCGGCGGTGTCCGTCACCAGTACGTTCACGCTCAGCTGTTCGCCACTGCCGCCGTTGCGCATGCCACGGACCGGGCCGGCGTCGAGGTAGTCCCGACCGACGGCGAGGCGGCACAAACGCCCGTCGGCAAAGCTCGCGTGCGTGACGTCGCAACTTAACCACGCCTCTTCCTCGCGCAGCCAGACATCGACCCAGGCGTGACTCGCCGCGTGGTTGCCGTCCGTGTAGAGGTAGCCGCTGACATAACGAGCCGGAACCGAGCGGGCGCGGCAGCACGCCAGGAACAGGTGAGCCTGGTCCTGGCAGACGCCTTGTCCGAGGTCGAGCGCTTCGGCGGCCGTGTGCGTGACGTCGGTGACGCCGGGTTGATACCGGATGGCCTCGTTAACACCCGACATCAGACCGGACAAAGCGTCGCGACTGATTCCGCGGGCAAGATGATCGGCTGCCAGCTGTTCGATCCGATCGTTCGGCGTGGTCAGCGGCGAGGGGGCGAGGTAAGCGAGCGGTGACAGGCCGCTGCCGCGCGGAAGCAAGGTCGCTTCGTCGCGCGTCTCCACTTCGCCTTCGACAAGAAGCGAGATCTCCTGGTGCGACTGCGTCATGACCAGGGTGTGGACCGTGTTGCCGTGCGCGTCGATCTGGGAGCGAGGATGCGCGGGCGTTTGCAGATGCCAGCGCAGGGTCTGCTGATTCAGGTCCTGGCGCGGCGTCAGGCGGAGTTGCTGGATGCTGTAGGCAACGGGATCGTCGTAGCGATAGGTTGTCAGATGTCGGATGTGCAGGCGCATGATCGTCTCTGCCGTCGGGTTAGTTATTGACTGGAATCAGGAAATCGTCGGCTATGCGCGAGCCCAGGCGGTAGAGTCGCTGCAGAAACTCGTCCAGCCAGGTGTTCAGGCCACGATTGACAAGCGCCCCGATGCGACCAAAACGGAGTTCAGCCTCGAACTCGCCGGCGATGCGCTCGGTCTCGCGCGAGCGGCTGTTGGCGACGGCCCGGAGATTCTCCTGCACGGCCGACAGGCAATGCACCAGCGAGCGCGGCATGTCCGGGTTGAGGATCAGGAGTTCCGCGACGCGCTGCGGCGTGATCAGGTCGCTGTAGACCTTGCGATAGACTTCGAAGGCCGACACCGAGTGCAGCATTGCGCTCCACGGATAGTAATCAACGGCCGGTGACTCGATCGATACATCGCTCGGCAGAGACAGGAACTTCGAGTGCAGGATGCGCGCCGTATTGTCGGCGCGTTCGATGAAGGTGCCGAGGCGGATGAAGCGCAGCGCGTCGTCGTTGAGCATCGTGCCTTGCGTGACGCCGCGCCAGAGGTGCGAGCGGTACTTGACCCATTCGAAGAACTCGCCGATGCCGCGTTCGCGGATTCCCTCGCGGGCGTCTTCGCGTACGGCCAGCCACGTTGCGTTGCTGGTCTCCCACATTTCCGAGGTCAGCGTTCCGCGCACGGCGTGAGCGTTTTCCCGCATCGCTCGCAGGCAACTCATGATGCTTGAGGGATTGTCCGCGTCGAAGATCATCAACTCGAGCACGGCGTCCGCAGTGATATCGCTGTTCTTTGCATGGTACTGCTGCTCGATATCCATGATGCGCAGCAGCCGTCCCCAGTTCGCCGCGGTTTCGTCGCCAGCCTGCGGCAGCAACGAGGTGCGGTACGTTGTGTCGAGCATGCGCGCGAGATTCTCGGCGCGCTCCATGTAGCGCGCCATCCAATAGAGGTGATCGGCTGTTCGACTGAGCATGTCTATTCCTCCAGAACCCAGGTGTCTTTGGTGCCGCCGCCCTGTGATGAATTGACGACCAGCGAACCTTCCTTCAGTGCGACCCGCGTCAGGCCGCCGGGGACGAAACGGATCTCACGGCCAGAAAGGATGAACGGCCGCAAGTCGAGATGGCGCGGCGCGATGCCCGTATCGACGAAGGTCGGACAGTTGGAAAGCGCCAGCGTCGGCTGGGCAATGTAGCGCTCCGGGGTGGCGATCAGGCGGGCGCGGAAAGCTTCGACTTCGGCGTGCGTTGCGGCGGGCCCGACCAGCATGCCGTAGCCGCCCGCGCCGTGAACTTCCTTGACCACCAGTTCCGGCAAGTGCGCAAGGACATGGGCGAGATCCTCGGGCTTCCGGCATTGCCAGGTCGGTACGTTGTTCAGCACCGGCTCTTCGCCAAGGTAGAAGCGGATCATGTCGGGGACGTAGGGGTAGATCGACTTGTCGTCGGCCACGCCCGTACCGATCGCGTTCGACAGCGTGACCCGGCCGGCGCGGTAGGCCGACAGGAGCCCCGGAACGCCGAGCTGGGAGTGCGGCCGGAAGGCGAGCGGGTCGAGGAAGTCGTCGTCGACGCGACGGTAGATGACGTCGACGCGTTTCGGACCCTGCGTCGTGCGCATGAAGACCTGGTCATCCTCGACGAACATGTCCTTGCCCTCGACGAGTTCGACGCCCATCTGCTGGGCGAGGAAGGCGTGTTCGAAATAGGCACTGTTATAGGCGCCGGGCGTCAGTACGACGACCGTCGGGTCATTGACCCCGAGCGGCGCGACGCTGCGCAGCGTGTCGAGCAGCAGGTCGGGGTAGTGTTCGACCGGCGCGATCTTGTTGCTGGCGAAGAGTTCGGGGAACAGCCGCATCATCATCCGCCGGTCTTCCAGCATGTAGGACACGCCGGACGGTACGCGCAGATTGTCCTCGAGCACATAGAACTCGCCGGCGCCGGCGCGGACAATGTCGATTCCGGCAATGTGCGCATAGATGTCGTTGGCGACGCGCACCCCCTGCATTTCCGGCCGGTACTGCGCGTTGCACAGGATCTGTTCCTCAGGGATGACGCCGGCACGGAGGATCTCCTGCGCATGGTAGATATCGCGGACGAAGGCGTTCAAGGCCTGGACGCGCTGACGCAATCCGCGCGAAAGAAAGTCCCATTCGCTGGCCGGGATGATGCGCGGAATGATGTCGAACGGAATCAAGCGCTCGGAACCGCCTTCTTCGCCATAGACGGCGAAGGTGATCCCGACCCGGTGAAACAGCGAATCGGCCTCCGCCCGCTTCGCATTGATCTTGCCCGGCGGTATCTCGTTCAGCCAACGGGAATAACCGTCATAGTGCGGACGAATACGGCCGCTGGCGTCCTGCATTTCGTTGTAGAACTCCGCAGACTTCATGGCTCAAACTCGCTGTGAGAATACGTGGTGCGTTAGTAGCGAGAAACATGCCAGACAGTAGATTGTTGATTTTACGTGGCTATTTTTGCCGAAGCGGCTGTTGGTGAACCAAAGTGGTGCAATGCGCCGCTTGCGGTGCGCAAAGCGCTACATGCCTGTCCGCGGCACCAGGGAAGTGCGGTTACCGACGTTTGTGTTTGCCAACGCTTTGGTTTCGCAGGGGTATGTGGGCGAGTGACGACAATCGCGCTGTTGAGCGCGCTTCCTTCACCGCATTTCGTGGAATCTGCGGGAAGTACAAAAGCAGTAGTCGGTTCTCGAGGCAATGTGAAACAAAAGGTTCATACAATACTTCCATAATTCCGGTATAGTCGAAATATGGAAACATCAAACGCCGCCGAAACTCTCGCAGCCTTGGGACATGACTTGCGCCTGAGCGTTTTTCGCTTACTGGTCGAAGCCGGCCCGGAAGGACTGTTTCCGACATTCATTTGCGAGCAGTTGGGGATGGCACCGGCCACCTTGTCTTTCCACCTGGCTCACCTCAGCCGAGTTGGGCTGATTCGCGGACAGAAGGAAAGTCGCTTTATCCGCTACTCGGCAGAGTTCTCGGTCATAAACGATCTGATTTCATTTCTGACCCACAACTGTTGTCAAGGCAATGCCTGTCTGCCAACAACCTCCGTCTGCAACACACCGGACAAGCACCTCGACAACCCTTCGCTCGATGAAAGGACTGGTATGGGCCCACGCGTTCTAAATGTTCTGTTCCTCTGCACCGGCAACTCAGCGCGCAGCATCTTGGCCGAAGCGATACTCAACCACGTCGGCAAAGGCCGCTTCCAGGCATTCAGCGCCGGAAGCCATCCGACCGGACAGGTCAATCCGCTGGTGCTGGAACTGTTGAACCGCCAAGGTTTCCCGGCCGACGGCTTGCGCAGCAAGAGCTGGGATGAGTTTGCCGGGGACGACACGCCCAAACTCGATTTTGTCTTTACGGTCTGCGACAAAGCCGCTGGGGAAATATGCCCCATTTGGCCCGGGCAACCGATTACAGCCCATTGGGGCATTGACGACCCGGCTGCAGTATCGGGCGATCACGACGCCAGGATTCACGCCGTCTCCAAGGCATTCCAGCTCTTGAATCGCCGCATTGGGTTGTTCGTCAATCTGCCTTTCGAAAAACTCGATGCCCTCTCTTTGCAGCGACAACTTGATGACATCGGCGCTCTTCGCAAGAAGGGCGAATAGCCAACTGAAACAGGAGAACCACTATGAGCCAACAAAAATCCGTCTTGGTGTTGTGCACCGGCAACTCGGCCCGCTCGATTCTCGGCGAGGCGCTGTTCAACCATCTCGGCCAAGGCCGCGTGCGTGCCTTCTCGGCGGGCAGCAAGCCTTCCGGCAAAGTGAATCCGGTCGCGCTGGAGACGCTGGAGAAACACGGCGTACCGCTGCCGTCGGACGTTCGCAGCAAGTCATGGGATGAGTTCGCGGTGCCGGGTGCGCCACAGATCGACTACATCTTCACCGTCTGCGCCAGCGCGGCGGGTGAAACCTGCCCGATCTGGCCGGGGCATCCGACGACCGCGCACTGGGGCATTGATGATCCGGCGCATGTCGAGCCGATGGAAGCGCGGCGCGCGGCGTTTGAAGTCGCTTATCGGGCGTTGGAGAAGCGTATCAAGGCGTTCCTCGCACTTGATCTGGAGACGATGTCGGCAAAAGACGTAGCAACGGCTGCACGTTTGATTCATGAAGCCGCAGCGGAGGGTGAGCGATGAGCGCTCAATGCGAAGTGACGGCCAAGGTTGCGGCGGGCGCTCCGATGAGCGTCTTTGAGCGCTATCTGACCGTCTGGGTCTTTCTGTGCATCGTCGCCGGCGTCGTGCTCGGGCAGACGCTGCCCGGCGTCTTTCAGACGATCGGTCGCATGGAGTACGCTCAGGTCAACCTGCCGGTCGGTCTGCTGATCTGGGTGATGATCATCCCGATGCTGGTCAAGGTCGATTTCGGCGCCTTGCACGAAGTCAAAGAGCACGTGCGCGGCATCGGTGTGACGTTGTTCGTCAACTGGCTGGTCAAGCCGTTCTCGATGGCCTTCCTCGGCTGGCTGTTCATTCGCCAGATCTTCGCGCCCTACCTGCCGGCCGATCAGCTCGACAGCTACATTGCCGGCTTGATCCTGCTGGCCGCTGCGCCATGCACCGCGATGGTCTTCGTGTGGAGCCGGCTGACCAACGGCGATCCGCTTTTCACGCTTTCGCAGGTGGCCTTGAACGACACGATCATGATTTTCGCCTTTGCACCGCTCGTCGGCTTCCTGCTCGGCATCTCGGCGATCACCATCCCGTGGGCCACGCTGTTTACCTCGGTGGTGCTGTACATCGTGATCCCGCTCATCCTCGCCCAGCTCTGGCGCAAGTCGCTGCTCAAGGGTGGACAGGCAGCGTTCGACGCGGCGATGGCGAAGATCGGCCCGTGGTCGATCACGGCGCTGCTGGCGACGCTGGTGTTGCTCTTCGCCTTCCAGGGCAAGGCCATCATCGAGCAGCCGCTGGTCATCGCGCTGCTCGCCGTGCCGATCCTGATTCAGGTCTTCTTCAATTCGAGTCTCGCTTACTGGTTGAACAAAAAGGTCGGCGAAAAGCATGCGGTCGCCTGCCCGTCGGCGCTGATTGGCGCGTCCAACTTCTTCGAACTGGCCGTCGCTGCAGCGATCAGCCTGTTCGGGTTCGAATCTGGCGCCGCGTTGGCGACGGTGGTTGGTGTGTTGATCGAAGTCCCGGTAATGCTGCTGGTGGTCAAAGTGGTGAATGCGAGCAAGGGTTGGTATGAACGCGGGTGACAACGACAGTGCGCTGGCAATCCGGCCTGCTCGGCCGGATGATCTCGCGCCTATCGTCGAGTTGCTAACCGGCTGCAGTTTGCCGGCAAGCGACCTGTCGACGGCACACCTCGCGAATTTCCTCGTCGCTACAGCAGGTGATCGGCTGGTCGGCGTGGCGGGTTTGGAGCCGCTAGGAAGCGTCGGCTTGCTGCGCTCGCTGGCCGTTGCTCCGGACTATCGCAACTCAGGGTTGGCGCATCGGCTCGTCACCGCCTGCGAGGAACAAGCGAAAAATCTCCACAAAATAACCGACCTGTATCTGCTGACCACGACGGCAGCTGACTACTTCCTGCGGCGCGGCTACGGTGAGGTGCCGCGCGAATCCGTGCCGCGCGGCGTCGCTGCGCATCCGCAGTTTCTCGGATTGTGTCCGGCCAGCGCCCGTTGCCTGAGGAAGAACCTGACCGGTCGAATCACGAACATTCAAACCGAAGGAATCCCCATGAAAAAGCTTGAAGTCTTCGATCCCGCCATGTGCTGCTCGACGGGCGTTTGCGGCGTCGACGTCGATCCCGTCCTGGTCCAGTTTGCCGCCGACCTGCAATGGACGGGCGAACAAGGCGTCGAGGTCAAGCGTTACAACCTCGGTCAGGAGCCGCAGGCGTTCGCCGCCAACCCGGCGGTGTTGAAGGAGATGGAAGCCGGCATAGATCGTCTGCCGATCATCGCGGTGGACGGGCAGATCGTCGCCACCGGCGTTTATCTGTCGCGCGCGCAACTGGCACAGAAGCTCGGCATCGCGCTGGCGCGTGAGGACAAGCCGCGCATCAAGGTCGGCGGCAGTTGCTGCAACCCGAAGTCCGGGTGCTGCTGATGGCACTCCCAACAGTCGATACCCGCTACCTTTTCTTCACCGGCAAGGGCGGTGTCGGCAAGACCTCGCTCTCCTGCGCTACCGGCCTGGCGCTGGCGGAAGCGGGCAAGCAGGTGCTGATTGTCAGCACCGATCCGGCGTCGAACCTTGATGAAGTGCTTGGCGTGGAGCTGGGCCAGTCGCCGACAGCCATACCCGGCGCAGCCGGCCTGTTCGCGCTGAACATCGACCCGGAAGCCGCCGCCCGCGACTACCGCGAGCGCATGGTCGCGCCGTATCGCGGCATCCTGCCGCCGGCGGCCATCGCCAGCATGGAGGAACAGTTCTCCGGCGCATGCACGGTGGAAATCGCCGCTTTCGACGAATTCTCCAAGCTGCTCGGGCATCCCGAAAGCACGGCCCAGTTTGATCGCGTCATTTTCGACACCGCCCCGACCGGCCACACGCTGCGCCTGCTGACGCTGCCGTCAGCCTGGAGCGAGTTCATCGCCGATTCGACGGGCGGCGCCTCCTGTCTCGGCCCGCTGGCCGGCCTGGAAAAGCAGAAGGCGCTGTACGCGGCGACCGTACAGCGTTTGTCCGATCCCAAACAAACCACCGTCGTGCTGGTCAGCCGTCCCGATACCGCGGCCCTGCGCGAGGCCGAACGCACACGTATGGAACTCGCCGAACTCGGCGTCTCCAACCTGCGCCTGGCGCTGAACGGCGTGTTCAAAGACGACACCTCGCCCGACCCAATCGCCCGTGCGATGCACGAACGCGGCGCACGTGCGCTGGCGATGATGCCGACCGGACTGGCGGAGCTACCGGGCAGCGTGACACCGTTTTTGCCGCGTGGCACCGTTGGGCTAGATGCGTTGCGATTGATGGTTTCGGAGGACGCCTCGACTGGTCCCGCGGTAGCGATGTCGAATGCGGGGACTGATCTGCCCGGCCCCTTCCGTGAGCTGATCGACGACCTCGCGCAAGGTGGACGCGGCGTCATCATGACCATGGGCAAGGGCGGTGTCGGCAAAACCACCGTCGCGGCGGCGATTGCTGTTGAACTCGCGGCGCGCGGCTTTCCGGTTACGCTGTCGACGACCGATCCGGCGGCGCACGTCGCCCACGCCGTCGGCGAGACTCTGCACAACCTGACGTTGAGCCGCATCGACCCGGAAGCCGAAGTCGCGCAATACCGGCGAGAGGTGCTGGCCAAAGCGGCGCCAGCGCTCGACCCGAACGCGCGCGCGATGCTGGAGGAGGACCTGCGTTCGCCCTGCACCGAGGAAATCGCCGTCTTCCGCGCCTTCGCGCGTGCGGTCGACGGGGGCAAGGACGGCTTCGTAGTGCTCGACACGGCGCCGACCGGCCACACGATCCTGCTGCTCGACGCGGCTGAGGCGTATCACCGCGAGGTGTCGCGCACGCAAGGCGAGATGCCGGAGGCGGTAAGGCACCTGTTACCACGCCTGCGCGATCCGGCGTTCACCCGGGTACTCGTCGTCACGCTCCCTGAAGCGACACCGGTCAGCGAAGCCGAGCGACTACAGCAGGATCTGATCCGCGCCGGCATCGAACCATTTGCCTGGGTGATCAATCAGAGCCTCCTCGTCAGCGGCACGCGGCATTTGCTTCTCGCACAGCGCGGTCAGTACGAGCAACCTTTCATCCGCCGCGTGAGCGATCAATTGTCCCGGCGCTGCGCCATCATCCCCTGGCTGGCGGAAGCACCGACGGGTGTCGAGGGATTGCGCCAACTGATGGGGTAAACAGTGCCTTCATTGTCCTCGTTCCATTGCCACAACGAAGCGTGGCGTCAGCACCACGCCGAGATTCGTGCTTTTCTGAAGAATCGCGCCGGCAGTGCGGACGAGGCCGATGATCTGCTGCAGGAGGTTTTCCTCAAGGCGCTGCATCAGGGCAAGGATTTCTGTTCGCTGGACAACGCACGCGCTTGGCTCTTTCAGGTGGCGAGGAACCTGCTGGTCGATCGGCTGCGTTTGACCAAGGAGCAGGTTCCGCTGCCCGACGACCTGCTCGCTGAATCGTCGCTGGAAACCGATCCGGTCGATCTGCTCAGCCACTGCCTGCCGCGTGTGCTGTCGGAACTGGCGGCGGAGGATCGTGAAGCCATCCTGCTTTGTGACATCCAGGGTGTCACGCAGAAGGCTTTCGCTGAACAACTCCACCTATCGCTATCCGCCGCCAAGTCGCGCGTGCAGAGAGCGCGACGGCGCTTGCGGAGTCAGTTGGCAGAAGCCTGCCAGATCACCTTCGACAAGGAAGGCAAGGTCTGCTGCTTCGTCCCGCGTCCGCCGCTGGAGTCCGGGAGCGCCGACTGACAGCACGATCACCTACCGTGATGGTTCGCAATGCTGGCCGGCACTGGTGCGCGTAAGTGCGAGCCGTTCTGGCAAGCCTCGCGCTATTTTCGCGACAATGAAATAAGTGATTGTTTCTGTTGGCGGAGGCGGTGAGATTCGAACTCACGAACGGTTGCCCGTTGCCGGTTTTCAAGACCGGTGCAATCGACCACTCTGCCACACCTCCAGCTTCTTCCCGGCGCGGCCTTTCGAACGAAAGACCATTACTCTGCGACCGGGTTTTTGCGAGCGCGCATGATACCACGTTACAACCCGTTGATTCGTCTCCGATTAGGGCGATAAGTTGGGCGATAAGTTCGAATCCTGAAGAGCCGGGACGATTCAGGCGGTCCGGATGTGTTGCCACAGAAAGGCGTTGCCTTGGGTCAACCTGGCACCGTTTCTTCCGGGCGTATTTTCTAGGCTCACGGTGTGGCGGGGCAGTGCGCCTGGGTCGATCGTTGAGCGGATATCACGCAGTGGCACCAGCAGGTGGTCGCTGTTCTTCCAGGCGTCGAGCAGTCGCTCGAGCGCATCGATGAACTTCATTCCTTCGAGCTCGGCGCGCATTGTGACGACGTGGTCGCCGGCGATCGCGTTGGCCAGTTGGGCGATGCGGTCGACCGCTTGCTCGGGCGAGTATCTCGGTTCGAGGACGAGAAGTTCATCCAGCGTCGGGAGTGTCGTCGGCAACTGTGGGCAGGCGACAAGTTCTCCGTCGATGACCGGGATGAAGGGATGACTTCCGCGGCAATCGCTCGCGTACGAGAAGCCCAGGCGTTGCGTCAGCCTCAGCGCGTGCCGGTTCATTCGCCAGCCGGCTGCAGCGTGCGCTTTTGGCGCATCCGAGAAGAGTTCCTCAAACTTTGCGCAGGCCTTGGCCATTTCGCCTTCGATCCAGCGGTTATCGGCCGTCTGAACGTTTCTCTCCCAGCGGGCGCGGTTCCAGGCATGGATGCCGACTTCAAAGCCTGCATCGCGGGCCAGTCGCATGCTCTCTGCGCAACGAATACCGATGTTCGGTCCGGGAAGAACGCGTCCATAGAGTCGCGTGGCGAGACCGTAATAGCGCGACAGCGAATTCGCACGCTCGTCACATCCGCTCTGGTCCGGGCCGAACGAGAAGAAGAAGGTGGCGCCGGCGTCGTATTTCTGGAGGAGTCCGACGAGTGCCGGTACGCCATGCAGCGTTCCGCGATAGGTGTCGACGTCGATCTTGAGGGCGATACGTTTCATTGATTCGTGTGCGGTCGGGTACGTTTGCTACAAGGGGAGGCAGTCAGCGTATCGCGGTGCGGGGCTGCGGCAGTGAGGGCGTGGTGTTTTAGACAAAGAGCAGCGCGGCAGCAACGCGCCGGTTCTCGCTTACCAGCACGTTGTAAGTGCGGCAGGCTGCGCGGAGATCCATGACTTCGATGCCCTTTTGCGCGTGGATGAGTGGCTGCAACAACTCGGGGGCAGGGAAGCGCAGTTGATTGCCGGTGGCCAGCAGGATTACCTCGGCGTCGAGTGCGGCCAGCAGCACGAAGTCGTCGGCGCTCAGCGTGGCGAAATCGGCCTTCGTCCAGTCCGTGATGAGACGCTCCGGCAGGACGATGAGATTGGCTGTGTGACGGACGGCGTTGACGCTGACATATCCTTCGCCATAGGCGGTGAATATGTTGAGGCCAACGGTCTTTTCGAGCTGCAGCTTCATAAAATTGCGATGCACAAGACGTTAATAGTAGGATTATATCTTTATGCACAGCCTCTTTCGCAGGCGTTTGCGCTTGTTGTGCTGTTCGTAGTATCCACTATGCATTCCGACAGGACGGCTCGCCCAAAGGCAAGCCGGATTGGTTTATCCATATGAAGCCCGTACTCAAATCGAACAAGTTGGCCAACGTCTGTTACGACATTCGCGGACCGGTATTGCAACAGGCCAAGCAGATGGAGGACGAAGGGCACAAGATCATCAAGCTGAACATCGGCAATCTGGCGTCGTTCGGTTTCGATTCGCCCGAGGAAATCCAGCTCGACATGATCCGCAACCTGCCGAATGCAGCCGGGTACTCGGATTCCAAGGGGATTTTCGCGGCACGCAAGGCGGTGATGCATTACACCCAGCAGAAGCACATCAAGGGCGTGACGCTGGAAGACATCTATATCGGCAACGGCGTTTCCGAGCTGATTGTCATGGCCATGAACGCGTTGCTCAACTCGGGTGATGAAGTCCTGGTGCCGGCGCCGGACTATCCGTTGTGGACCGCGGCTGTCAGTCTGTCGGGCGGGACGCCGCGTCACTACCTGTGCGACGAAGGGAACGAGTGGTTGCCCGATCTGGACGATATGCGCGCCAAGATCACGCCGAAAACGCGCGCCATCGTCGTTATCAATCCGAACAATCCGACCGGTGCTCTCTATCCGGAGAGCATGCTGCTCGAGATCATCAAGATTGCGCGTGAGCACAATCTGATCATCTATGCCGATGAGGTGTACGACAAGGTGCTGTACGACGGCGCGACGCATACCGCCCTCGGATCGCTTTCGGAAGATGTGCTGACGGTCAGCTTCAACGGCTTGTCGAAGAACTATCGCTCTTGCGGCTATCGGGCCGGCTGGATGGTTGTTTCCGGGAATCTGCGCGATGCGCGCGACTACATCGAAGGGCTCGACATGCTGGCTTCGATGCGGCTGTGCGCCAATGTGCCCGGTCAGTACGGTATCCAGACGGCGCTGGGTGGCTATCAGAGCATTGACGATCTGGTCGCTCCGACCGGGCGCCTTTATCGTCAGCGCGACCTTGCGCATGAACTGATCACGGCCATTCCCGGCGTGAGCTGCGTCAAGCCCAAAGCGGCGCTCTACATGTTCCCCAAGCTTGATTCGATGATCTATCCGATCCAGAACGATCAGGCATTCATCGCCGAACTTCTACGTGAAGAACGTGTCTTGCTGGTGCAGGGGACGGGCTTCAACTGGCCGAATCCGGATCACTTTCGGCTCGTTTTCCTCCCGCATGAAGACGATCTGCGCGAGGCGATCGGGCGTGTTGCAAGCTTCCTGGAGGGTTACAGGAAGCGTCACGGAACCTGACAACCAACTCGCCGCGCGCGAGTTCATGGCCGATTGATGCGTGCTGTTGCGCGTTTGGTTGTTGATGCGCAAGTTTATGGAACGCAAGGTTTTTTCTCGTGAGGGTACGGTTGTACCCTCGTTTTGTCTTAGGAAAGCTCTGAAATGAAACCGATCAACGTTGGACTTCTCGGCATCGGCACTGTCGGTGGTGGCACCTTTACTGTTCTCAAGCGAAATGCCGAGGAAATCACGCGCCGCGCCGGTCGGCCCATCCAGATTACGGTGGTTGCGGACAAGAATCTTGATCTTGCGAAGCAGGTTACGGGTGGTTCCTGCAGGCTGACCGACGATGCCTTCTCGGTCGTCGCCGATCCGGAAATCGACATCGTCATCGAACTGATTGGCGGTTACGGAGTTGCCAAGGAACTTGTACTCAAAGCCATCGAAAACGGCAAGCACGTGGTGACGGCCAACAAGGCGTTGCTGGCGACTTACGGCAACGAGATCTTCGACGCGGCGCAGAAGAAGGGCGTCACCGTCGCTTTCGAAGCCGCCGTGGCCGGCGGTATCCCGATCATCAAGGCCTTGCGCGAAGGGTTGACCGCCAACCGCATCGAGTGGATCGCCGGGATCATCAACGGGACGACCAATTTCATCCTTTCCGAGATGCGCGACAAGGGTTTGAGCTTCGAGACGGTACTCAAGGAAGCGCAGCGTCTAGGCTATGCGGAAGCCGATCCGACGTTCGACGTCGAAGGCGTCGATGCGGCTCACAAGCTGACGATCATGAGCGCCATCGCCTTTGGCAATTCGATGAGCTTCGACAAGGCGCACATCGAAGGCATCACCAAGCTCGATTCGGCCGACATCAAGTACGCCGAGCAACTCGGCTACCGCATCAAACTGCTCGGCATCACCAAGCGTACCCCCGAGGGCGTGGAACTGCGCGTGCATCCGACGCTGATTCCGGAGAAACGCCTGATCGCCAACGTCGAGGGCGCGATGAACGCGGTGCTCGTCAAGGGCGATGCGGTCGGCGCGACGCTGTATTACGGCAAGGGCGCCGGTGCCGAACCGACCGCTTCGGCGGTGATCGCCGATCTCGTCGACGTGACGCGCATGCACACGGCCGATCCGCAGCATCGCGTGCCGCATCTGGCATTCAAGCCCGAGGCGATGGTCGATCTGCCGATCCTGCCATTGTCAGAAGTCATCACCAGCTACTACATGCGCTTGCGCGTCGAAGACAAGCCGGGCGTGCTTGCCGACATCACACGTATCCTGGCCGACCACGATATTTCGATCGACGCCATGATCCAGCACGAGCCGGACGAAGGCGAAGACCAGACCGACATCATCATCCTGACGCACCGCACGCGCGAGAAGAACATCGATGCGGCGATCGCCCGGATCGAGCTGCTTTCGGTGGTCAAGGCAAAGATCACGCGCCTGCGTCTGGAAGAGCTCCTGTAGTACGGCCGTTGCGTGTGCTTCTCGCAGGGCGATGAGTGCGGGATGTCCCGGATTCATCGCCCTTTTCGCTTTGCGATAGAAGCCCCGGTTCGTTCCGTAAGGCGATAGCCCCGATTGGGGCGAGGATATCCACGGGTTACATCAAAGACAGGGAAGCCGTAGTGTAGAAAGATGCGGGTTCTGCACCAGCCCGGTGTCTTTCAGGAGATCTTGATGCACGCTTGCGACCAACCAACCCCGGAAGCGCTTTACCCCTTCGACGCGCGCGGCATAGCCAAGCGCTTTCGCCATGCCGCCATCTTTGGCGCGTTCGACGCGCTGATGCCGGGCGAGACGATGCGCTTCTGCAATGACCACGATCCCTTGCCTCTGCTCGGTCAATTGCAGGCCCGTTACGGGCAGGCCATCGCCATCCGTTACGTGCAGCGTGAGCCGGGGGCGATCGTCATCGATTTTGCCAAACAGCCAGTTCAGCCGTAGACCGCCAGAGGGAGGGCGCATGCTGATCTATCTGGGGTGTTCTGCCCTCGCGGCGTTCCTCTTCAACATTGTCTTGCAGTTCCTGGGCGAGCCGTCACCGCTGGCGATGGCGCACCTTGTATTTACCGTTGCCATCCTGCCGCTGATTGTCGGTGCGATCACGCATTTCATTCCAGTGCTGACGCGCGGTGGCGGGGCGCACCGGGCGGTACAGGCGCTGCCGGTGCTATTCCAGATTGCCGGACTGCTCGCCTTTTTCTATTTTCAAGGCTGGCTGGCGCGCGGGGCTTTGCACGGGGCTGCCGGCGTATTGCTGCTGGCCTGCGCCGGCTTTGTCGGCTGGATGATCGGGCGCGCGCGGCGCACGCTTGGCAAGCCGCATCCGGGCTGGCGCTGGTATCTGGCGGCCGTGGCCTGCCTGATCGTTGGCCTGGCGATCGTCCCGGTGATGGATTACTGGCCGGATATGTGGCTTTCCTTGCGTTTGCTGCATTTGCACCTCAATACCTTGGGTTTCATCGGCCTGACGGCTATCGGAACCTTGCAGGTTCTGATGCCGACGATACTCGCGGGGCCCGATGCCGAGGCGAGTGCCCGCTTGCGCGACGATCTCGCGCCGGCGGTCGCCGGCGTGTTCTTGATAGCGTTGGGCGCGGCAGTGTGGTTACCGGCGTGGTGGCTTGTACGCTGGGCGCTCCTGGTGCCCGGATCATCGTGTCTGCTGTATGTCGTTGGACGGCTTGGCGCAGCGTGGTCGCGCCGTTATGGATGGCGGGTGATTATAGGTAATGGCGCCGCAGTGAGTCTGGCGGGTGCGTTGTGCGGGCTGCTCCTGCTCGTCGCGTTTGGCTTCGCACACGGCTTCGGACGATTTAACGGGCATGATGCCGTTCCGGCGTTCATTGCAGGATTTCTGCTACCGCTGGTTACTGGCGCGCTGACGCAACTGTTGCCCGTCTGGTGCGCTCCAGGAAAGCGCACCGCGATGCGTGATCGGCTGCATGCGACGCTCGGCGTCGGCGGCGTGTTCCGGGCTTGTGTCTTCTCTGCTGGCGGAGTCGCGCTCGCTCTGGGGCAGAGTGCCGGCCTCTGGTTGTGTGTCGCCGGATTGCTGTCGTTCGTCGTTCTCGTGCTACGCGCACTGATCCTGTTCCTTCTTTCGTCAACGTCATCAGAGAAGATTCTTTGAATAATTAAGGTGTTAGGCGTTCTATCCAATAATCTCCTCAAGATTTCCCGATTCTGTCCGTTTCAGCCTTCACAGGGACGCCACCGTGCGTACGTCGGATGGAGCAGGAAGTAATGAATCGCAACGCCTCGCAACTCGTTCAATCCAATCGGCCGGCCTCGCGCAGGCTGCATCGCCGTCCTGCGCATTCCGCTGGCGTGCCGTATGCCTCCGAAGCTGTCGCGTTTCCCCGAACACCGGCGACGGTTGTCGGACTTCCGCAGTCGATGGTGCGCGAAGCTGGCATGCTCGAGTTACTTGCCGCCGAAATGCGTATCGCCGAGTTGGAGGCGGAACTCGCCGAAGCGCGTGCCGCAGCCTGCACGGACCCGTTGACCGGCGCGCTGAATCGCCGTGGTTTCGACAGCGCCTGCCGGCGCGAGTTAGCGCGTGCGCGTCGCAGCGGCGCGCCGGTCGCTCTGGTTCATGTCGATCTGGACGACTTCAAGCTGGTGAATGACACGTTTGGTCATCAGGTAGGCGATCGGGTACTGTGTCGGCTGGTATCGGTACTGCAAGAGTCGATGCGTCCGAGCGACGTTCTCTGCCGTTTTGGTGGCGAGGAATTCGTCCTGATGTTCCCCGAGACTTCGCTCCAGTCCGCGGCGAAAGCCGTTGCGCGCTTCCTGCGCGAGTTCTCGGCGCAGATGATCCCGGGGACGCGATGTTCCATGACTTTCAGTGCCGGTGTCGTTGTCGCTCGCCCTGACGAGTCGCTCGAGGACGCCATTCAACGTGCGGATGCGGCGACCTACGCGGCAAAGAGTGCGGGGAAGAACAGCGTCGTCGCCGGCTAGCCGGCTGGATTGCTCAGGGTCGTCAGGGTCGTGGTGAGTGCGCGTGATAAACTCGCGCCGTGATGTGACTCGCTAACTCCTCAGCTTTCTCCCCACGGGAATGACCATGCGCTACCTCTCAACACGCGGCGATTCGGAAGCCGCGTCCAAGAAATCGTTCACTGAAATCCTACTCGGCGGTCTTGCGCCCGACGGCGGCCTGTATTTGCCGGAAGCCTATCCGCAGATTTCGCGCGCTGAACTTGATGCGTGGCGTGGCCTGTCGTATGCCGATCTGGCGTTTGCCGTGCTCTCGAAATTCATCGACGACATTCCGGCCGAAGATCTGAAGAAATTGGTCGACAAGACCTACACCGCGGAAGTCTATTGCAATGGGCGCGATCCGGGCCGCGCGAGCGAGATCACTCCGGTGCGCTGGCTGGAACCCGGCTTCGGGCTGCTCGAACTGTCCAACGGGCCGACGCTGGCCTTCAAGGATATGGCCATGCAACTGCTCGGCAATCTGTTCGAGTACGTGCTGGCGAGGGAGGGCGAGGAGATCAACATCCTTGGCGCAACCTCCGGTGATACCGGTTCGGCCGCCGAGTACGCGATGCGCGGCAAGCGCGGCGTGCGTGTCTTCATGCTTTCGCCGCATGGCAGGATGAGTGCTTTCCAGCGTGCGCAGATGTATTCGCTTCAAGACGCCAACATCTTTAACATCGCCGTGCGAGGCATGTTCGACGACGCGCAGGACATCGTGAAGGCGGTCTCCAACGACCACGCCTTTAAGGCGCGCTTCAAGATCGGCGCGGTCAATTCGATCAACTGGGCACGCGTCGCGGCGCAGGTCATCTACTACGTCAAAGGGTATTTCGGCGCAACCCGGACGAATGACGAACAGGTCGATTTCGCCGTTCCGTCGGGCAATTTCGGCAATATCTGCGCTGGTCACATCGCGCGCATGATGGGCTTGCCGATCGGCCGGCTCGTCATGGCAACCAACGAGAACGACGTGCTCGACGAGTTTTTCCGTACCGGCGTCTACCGGCCGCGCGGAACGGCCGAAACGCACGCAACCTCCAGCCCGTCGATGGACATCTCCAAAGCTTCCAACTTTGAGCGCTTTGTTTTCGATCTCGTCGGACGTGACCCGGCGGTCATTCGCGAACTGTGGGCGAAGATCGACGCCGGTGGTAGTTTCGACCTCTCCAAAACTCCCTATTTCGAGCGACTGGCGCAATTCGGATTCGTGTCCGGCAAGAGCAGCCACGCCGATCGCCTGGCAACGATCCGCTCGACGTACGAGCAGTATGGCGTGATGGTCGATACGCATACGGCGGATGGTCTCAAGGTTGCCAAGGAAACGCGCTCTTCCGAACGGCCGGTGGTCGTGCTCGAAACAGCGCTGGCGGCCAAGTTTGAAGAGACAATCGTCGAGGGGCTCGGGCGTCGACCGGAGCGGCCAGCGGCGATGCAAGGCATCGAGGCATTGCCGCAGCGGGTGGAGGTGATGGACGTCGATGTCGACGCTGTCAAGCGTTACATCGAGCGCAACGTTCAGGGCTGAACGCCGAAGGCGATCTCCTGGCGCAAAAATGCAAAGGGCTCCACACGGAGCCCTTTTTTTCGGCCTGGCGGCGGTGCTAGAGGTAAATGACCGCCGGGAAGACTGCCGCAGCGAGTAAAAGGACGAGCCATTCGAGGTTGTGTCGCGCTAGGAAACCGGTGAAATGCAGGACGAGGATCGTGATTGCCAGCACATAAAACAAAGCAAACAGCATCGGGTGTTTCCTTTCTCTTGTTCTGCAACCGGCATTCACCAGCCGCTTTTCATAAGGCGTTGCCGGAATTATAGCCACATCATAGGCATGGAAATGTGGAATTGTTCCGGCCGTCGCCTATCGATCAGCGTTGGTCGTGCGGTACGGCGCCTCTGCGTCAGCCTTGAAAACGCATTGAGAGGTCGAGTGCGCGCACGTCCTTGGTCAAGCCTCCGATCGAAATTCGGTCCACGCCAGTCTCCGCGATGCCTCTCAGCGTTTCGAGATTGACATTGCCGGACGCTTCCAGCACCGCGCGACCGGCGCTGATGGCAACCGCTTCACGCATTTGATCGAGGCTCATGTTGTCGAGCAGAACCATTCTTGCCCCGGCCGTAAGCGCCTGCTGCAACTCATCGAGTGTCTCGACCTCGACCTGGATGAACTTGCAGCGCCCTTCGGTCGCATCGGCAACCTGTTTGGCGGCCGACATGGCGGCAGCGATGCTGCCCGCCGCCAGGATGTGGTTTTCCTTGATCAGGATCGCGTCGTAGAGACCGAGGCGGTGGTTGCCGCCGCCGCCGCATTTGACCGCGAACTTCTGCGCGAGACGCAGGCCGGGCAGCGTCTTGCGTGTGTCGACGACCTGCGCCTTGGTGCCGACGACGACGTCGGCGTATTGCCGTGCACGCGTGGCTACCCCGGACAAGAGTTGCAGGAAGTTGAGCGCCGTTCGCTCGCCTGTTAGTAGCGAGCGCGCCGGACCTTTCAGGTCGCACAGCAGTTGCCCCGGTTGTATCAGGTCGCCGTCCTTCGCTTTCCAGTCGATGACGATGCTGGCATCCAGTTTCTCGAAGCAGCGCTGGAACCAGGCGGTGCCGCAGAGAACGGCGTTTTCGCGCGAAATGACCTTTGCTTGCGTGACGACGCCAGCGGGGACGAGTTGCGCGGTGAGGTCGCCGCTGCCGACATCTTCGGCGAGTGCGGCGTCTACGTTGCGCTCGACTTCGGCTGCGAGCATGGTTGCGTCTTGCGTCGGAGTGGGTGTGTTCATGGTGTATTTGAAGCGCTGGATAACGAAAGCCGGGATTTTATCATCCAGCGTTCCAGCCTCCCGCTGCGTGAACGCAAAGACGGCTAGAGCAGGGCCTCGCGCTGGAGGCGCTTTCCGTCCCAGCAAAGGTATTCGCCGCGCTGCTCATGCCAATCGGCGAGAACCCAGCGCTCGACATGAATGCCGTCGACCATGTGATCATGGGTTGCCGGATGATGCGTATGCCCGTGAATGAAGGTGGCGTATCCGTGGTCGCGCAGAAAGTCGTCGGTGGCAACCGCGTTGAGATCCATCAGGTAACTCTGCGCGTGCTGCAGCTTCTCGCTCTTTGATTTCTCGCTTTGCTGGCGTAGAGCGTGTGCGATGGCCTTGCGTTCGGGCAAGGGTTTTTCGAGAAACGCCCGATGCCAAACGGGGCTGCGAACCTGCGCGCGAAAGGTCTGGTACTCCCGGTCATCGGTGCACAGCAAGTCACCGTGCGATAGGACGAACTGCCACTCGGGGAGCGTCAGGACGAAGGGGTCGGGCAGCAGCTGCGCGCCGCAGCGCGTCGCGAATTCTTCGCCGAGCAGGAAGTCACGATTGCCGTGCATCAGGTGCAAGCGTGTTCCGGCGTCGGACAGCGCGCGCAGTGACTCGACGATGATTTGATTGAGGGCTTCGCCGGCATCGTCGATCGCGTCGTCTCCCGGCCAGGCCTCGAACAGATCGCCCAGAATGAATAGTTGCTCGGCAGAACGTGCAGCGCCGCCGAGATAATCGAGAAAGATGCGCGTGACGCCGGGGGCGTGCGGCGAGAGATGCAGGTCTGAAATGAAGTGAATCACGAGAGGATTTCAGACCTGATTGACTTCAGACTCAGCAGACTTCAGCGCGCTCGATGATTACGTCTTCCTTCGGTACGTCCTGATGGAAGCCGGCGTTGCCGGTCTTGACGCCCTTGATTTTGTCGACGACGTCGGTGCCGTCAACCACCTTGCCGAAGACGCAGTAGCCCCATCCATTGGCATTCGGCATCTTGAAGTTCAGGAAGTCGTTGTCGGCGACGTTGATGAAAAACTGCGCGGTCGCCGAGTGCGGATCGGAAGTACGCGCCATCGCGATCGTATAGATGTCGTTCTTGAGGCCGTTGTCGGCTTCGTTCTTGATCGGATCCTTGCACGGCTTCTGCTTCATGCCCGGCTCAAAACCGCCGCCCTGGATCATGAAGCCGTTGATGACGCGGTGGAAGATCGTGTTGTCGTAATGCCCGGCTTCGGCATAGGCGATGAAGTTCTTCGCGGTTTCCGGCGCCTTCGCGGCGTCGAGTTCGATGCTGATGGTGCCGAAGTTGGTGTGAAGCTTGATCATGGGGATTCCTTACTTTTTATCAGGGATGACTTTGACCGACTGGATGACGACCGGTTCGACCGGGACGTCCTGGAACATGCCGCGGTTGCCGGTACGGACCTTGGCGATCTTGTCGACAACGTCCAGTCCTTGGGTAACCTTGCCGAACACGGCGTAACCCCAACCGTCCCGCGAGGGGTAGTCGAGCGCCTCATTGTCTTTGTGGTTGATGAAGAACTGGGCAGTCGCCGAATGCGGTTCGGCGCGGCGCGCCATGGCAATCGCACCGCGCTGGTTCTTCAGCCCGTTCTTGGCTTCATTGGGAATCTGGGCACCGGTCGGTTTCTCGCCCATGTCTTTGGTGAATCCGCCGCCCTGGATCATGAAGCCGTCGATGACACGGTGAAAGACCGTTCCGTTGTAGAAGCCGTCGTTCGCGTACTGCAGGAAGTTCTTGACCGTAAGCGGCGCCTTCTCGGCGTCGAGTTCAATGACGATCGTTCCCATGCTTGTCTGCATTTCGACCGTGGGCGTGGCTTGGGACGATAGCGCGGCCAGTGCGAGTGTGGTTCCGGCGGCGAACCTTGCGAGTTTCCTCAACTGCATCATGCTGCTCCTTCAAAAACAATCTTCCAGGTACCGTCTTCGCGGATCCAGTACTGGCTCTTCTTCATCTGGTTGGAAAGGTTGTTGCTCTGGTAGTCCTGTTCAAAGGTGACGACCACGAGTTCGTCCTTGCCCGGGTTACGGAACATCGAAAGGTTCGCCAGCTTGACCTTGATCCAGCTCTTGCCCGAATTGACTTGGCGTTTCTGTTTTGCGAACTGCTCAAGGTTCTGCTTGTTGCTGGTGAAATTCTTCGAATAGTGTTTCAGGTAACGGTCGATGTCGCGGCTCTCCCAGTCTTGGCGCCACTCTTCGATCTTGCTGCTGAGCGTCGAACGTTCGTTCTGCCAGTCGTCGAGCGTCAGCCACTCGACCGAATTGCTGATGATGACCGGCGTCAAGCCGATTTGCAGGTTCTTGGCCAAGGAATCGAGATCGACGTTGGATAGCACGACACAACCGTCGGATGCCTTGGGTGGGCGCGAGAACGTGTCCGACGGGGTGCCGTGCAGCCAGATACCGTGACCGTTTCGTCCCTGACGTTTGTCCCACTCGTTGGGGTAGTTGATCGGGAAGGCGCCTGTACCGTAGAAGTCGCCCACCTTCTTCGGCGACAGGCTCGAGGTGACGTGATAGACGCCGACCGGCGTCTTCTTGTCGCCTTCGCGCATCTTCTCCGCACCGAGCTTGCCGTGGGAAATGTAGTAATCCGCAACGAAGCGCGGCCGACCGTTGTCGTTCTGGTAGAGATAGAGCCTTGACTTCTGCGTGTCGACGACGATGGCGTTCTTCTGGTCCGGCTGCATTTGCAGCAGGTAGCGCGGGACGTAATCGGCGGTCGCCGAACGGTCGCGATAGGCCTTCAGTCGCACGATGGCTTCGTCGCGCAGATCGCTCAGCTTTTCCTGTGGTGCATTGCTTGCATTGCCGAACGTCGAGATCGGCTTGCTGCGGGCCAGTAGCAGATCGCCCTTGATCAGGTGGCCGAGTCGAAAAGTCGGGTATTGGTTCAGCAGTGACTCGGTGAGTTGAAGTGCGGACTCAAGCCGATTCCCTTCGATTTCCGAAAAGATCCTCGCCAGTTGCGGCTCGAGTCCCGAATCGGAATAGGTGAGCTTTGGCCGGCTGCTCGCATCTGCGCCCTTGAACCACACTGCCCCCGCCGTAGCAACGGCTGCCGACAGGGTAAACGCGACGGCTGCCCGACGAATCAACCGACGCGTTCCTGCTGAATCAGCCATTTGCTGCCGGATTTTACGAATACCAGTGTCTTGCCGGTCGATGACTTGAGCGACGAAGATACGTAGCTTTGCCGGAACTTGACGGTGGCCTTGTCATTGGCGATGGAGACTCGCACGTCGTCGACGCTGACCTGGAGTTTGCCCGGTTTGTCGATACGCGATGCCCGTTCGGCTTCCCATGCCTTGCGCGAGGCACCTTTCGGCGTCTGAAAATCACTGGCGTAGTAGCCGAGATAAGCTTTGACATCCTTGCGCGACCAGGCACTTGCCCAACCGAGCAATGTCTTCTTGACCTCAGCCTCGGCGCCCGTGGCAGCATCTTGCGGCTTCTCCGCAGGGGGCTTTGCTTCTTCGGTGACCTTTGCTTCAGCCACCTTTGGTGCGGGCACCGGCTCGGCGGCTGTTTCTGCAGGCTTTGTCGGTGGCGTAACGGTTGCCGACGGCTCTGGCGTGGCGGGCGGCTTTGCGGGCGCCGCGGCGGGTTGGGCCGTCGGTTGCGGCACACTTGCGCCGGGCTTGCCCGGTTTCGTCGTGCTGATCAAGTCCTTGATCAGGGAAAGCTTGGTCTGCGTCGCAGCGTTCGACGAGTCGAGTTGCAACGCCTTGTCGTAGGCCTGGCTGGCCAACTTGGCGTAGACGTCGCCGAGGTTCTCGTGCGCGATGGAGTAGCTCGGATGGGTACGAATCGCCATTTCGAGGGCAGTACGCGCTTTGTCGTACTGTTTCTGCTGTGCGTAAAGGACGGCCAGATTGTTGTAAGGTTCTGGCAGTTCCGGGAAATCCTCGGTCAGCTTTGTAAACACCGCGATCGCATCTGCCGAGCGTCCCATCTCGGTCAGGATCAGGCCGCGCATGAAACGTCCTTGTGCGTCCTTGGGCTTCGTCGAGATGTAGGCATCAACTTTCTCGAGCGCTTGCGGCATCTGCCCCTGCTTCATCAGGCTCTGCACTTCGGGGAGTGTTTGTGCGTTGGCGAATGAAACGGAAACACTCAGGAACAGACCGACGAAAATGGCTGGAAGGCGCGCCAATGAAGGCGTTTGGGAGTCTTGACGCATCGTTATGGTATAGTTCGAGAGTTGTAAATTTAACTGCCGGATTCTAGCAAGAAGCGCGTCGATTCCCAAGTTTTCCTTACGCTCCAGGCCATGCGCGGAGCGCTCTCGTGAGCCGAAAATGCTGAAAATCTATAACACCCTTGTTCGGGAAAAGCAGGAGTTTGTCCCCATCGAGCCGGGCAAGGTTCGCATGTACGTCTGCGGCATGACCGTCTACGACTATTGCCATCTGGGCCATGCCCGCGTTCTCGTCGTCTTCGACATGGTTCAGCGCTGGCTCCGGGCCAGCGGTTTTGATCTCACCTATGTGCGCAACATTACAGATATTGACGACAAGATCATCCGGCGCGCTCAGGAGAACGGCGAGACGATCGGTGAGTTGACCAATCGCTTCATCGGCTTCATGAACGAAGACTCCGATGCGCTTGGCGTTCAGCGACCTGACCATGAGCCCCGTGCGACCGAGTATGTTCCGCAGATGCTGGACCTGATCAACAAACTGGAACAGAACGGCCTTGCGTATAAAGCCCACGATGGTGACGTGAACTTCTCGGTGCGCAAGTTCGCCGGGTACGGCAAGCTTTCGGGCAAGTCGCTCGACGACTTGCGTGCTGGCGAGCGCGTCGATGTCGATCAGGCCAAGCATGATCCGCTCGATTTCGTGCTCTGGAAGCACGCCAAGGAAGGCGAACCGTCGTGGACATCGCCGTGGGGCAATGGCCGCCCGGGCTGGCACATCGAGTGTTCGGCGATGAGTTCCGATCTGCTCGGCAAGCACTTCGACATTCACGGAGGCGGGCAGGATCTGCAATTCCCGCACCACGAGAACGAGATCGCCCAGTCGGAAGGCGCGCACCAGTGCAGTTTCGTCAATTACTGGATGCACAACGGCTTCGTCCGCGTCGACGACGAGAAGATGTCGAAGTCGCTCGGCAATTTCTTCAGCATCCGTGAGGTTCTGAAGAAATACGATTCCGAAGTCGTACGCTTTTTCATCCTGCGCGCACACTATCGCAGCCCGCTCAACTACTCGGATATGCATCTGGACGACGCGCGCCACGCCTTGGGCCGCCTGTATACGTCGCTCAAAGCGGTGCAGGGCGACGACGTGGCTGTCGATTGGAATGAAGCGCATGCGCAGCGCTTCAAGGCGGCGATGGACGACGACTTCAATACGCCGGAAGCGTGCGCGGTTCTGTTCGATCTGGCGTCGGAGGTCAACCGCAGCAAGTTAGCAGCGTTGGCCGGACAGCTGAAGGCGCTCGCCGGTTTGCTCGGTCTCTTGAAGCGCGATCCGCAGGTGTTCCTACAGGCGACGCCGGCGGGCGGTGACGGTGAAAACGAGTTCTCGACGGAGAAGATTGAAGCGCTGATCGCCAACCGCATTGCCGCGAAGAAGGGCAAGAATTTCGCCGAGGCCGATCGCATTCGTGCCGAACTTCTGGCGGCGGGAATCGTGCTGGAGGACGGCGCGCAGGGGACAACCTGGCGCCGCGCGTAGAGCACGTCCCCCGCAACGAAAAAAAGCCCGTTGATTGCTCAACGGGCTTTTTGCTTTCTGGGTCAGCTGATCAACTGGCCGCGAAGAAATCGCGGACGCGATCCATCCACGACTTGGCGCGCGGGTTGTGCCGTTCCGCATCGCCCTTGCTCGTTTCGTCGAGTTCGCGGAGCAGTTCTTTCTGGCGCTCGGTCAGGTTGACCGGCGTTTCGACTACAACGTGGCAGAGCAGATCGCCGTGGCTATGGCTGCGCACGCCCTTGATGCCCTTGCCACGCAAACGGAAGATCTTCCCGGATTGCGTTTCGGCCGGAATCTTCAGATTCGCGGCGCCGTCGAGCGTCGGGATTTCGATTTCGCCACCGAGTGCCGCAGTCGTGAAGCTGATCGGCATCTCGCAGTGCAGGTCGTTCTGCTCCCGTTGGAAGACCGGGTGTGCCTTGAGGTGAATCTGCACGTACAGGTCGCCGGACGGCCCGCCATTGACGCCGTGCTCGCCTTCGCCGGAAAGCCGAATGCGATCGCCCTCGTCGACCCCCGCCGGAATCTTGACGGCCAGCGTCTTGTGTTGCTTGACGCGACCGGCGCCGTGGCAGCTGCCGCAGGGTTCGGCGATGAACTTGCCGGTGCCGTGGCACTTCGGGCAGGTCTGCTGGATCGAGAAAAAACCTTGCTGGATGCGCACCTGACCACTGCCTTGGCAAGTAGGGCAGGTCTTCGGCTGTGTTCCCGCTTTGGCGCCCGTGCCTTTGCACGGCTCGCAGGCTTCCATCGTCGGGATGCGGATCTTCGTTTCTGTTCCGAACGCAGCTTGTTCGAGCGTAATCTCTAGGTTGTAACGCAGGTCAGCACCACGATAGACGTTTGAACGACCACCGCCGCCACGGCCGCCGCCGAAAATCTCGTCGAAGATACCGCCGAAGGCGTCGGAGAAACCACCAGCACCGCCGAAACCGCCGCCGCCCATGCCTGATTGCGGGTCAACGCCAGCGTGGCCGTATTGATCGTAGGCAGCGCGTTTCTGGCTGTCCGAGAGGATTTCGTAGGCTTCCTTGGCTTCCTTGAAGTGTTCTTCCGCCTTGGGGTTGTCCGGATTGCGGTCCGGGTGATGCTTCATGGCCAGCTTGCGGTAGGCCTTCTTGATTTCTTCTTCCGAGGCGTCGCGATTGACGCCGAGAATGTCGTAAAAGTCGCGTTTTGCCATGAGTAGGAATGCCGGATGAGGTAATGCAAATGGGCGAGGGCGCGATTATACGCTCCTCGCCCGGGACGACTTTGGCTGCTTACTTCTTGTCCTTGACTTCCGTGTACTCGGCATCGACGACGTCGCCGTCGTCCTTAGCGGCTTCGGCGCCACCTGCAGCGCCCGATGCGTCGCCACCTGCCGCACCGGCTTCAGCCTGCTGCTTGGCGTACATCTTTTCGCCGAGCTTCTGCGCAGCGGTGCCGAGGGCTTCGCTCTTCTGCTTGATGACGTCGATCTCGTTGCCGCGTATTGCATCTTCGGCATCCTTGATCGCGGCTTCGATCGTCGCCTTCTCGTCGTCGCCGAGTTCCTTGCCGTACTCTGTCATCGACTTCTTGACCATGTGGATCATGCTGTCACATTGGTTGCGCGCTTCGGCAAGTTCGTGCGCCTTCTTGTCTTCTTCGGCGTGCAACTCGGCGTCCTGCACCATGCGCTGCACTTCTTCCTCCGAGAGACCCGACGAAGCCTGGATCTTGATCTTGTTTTCCTTACCGGTCGCCTTGTCCTTGGCCGAGACGTGCAGGATGCCGTTAGCGTCGATGTCGAAGGTGACTTCGATCTGCGGCATGCCGCGCGGTGCCGGCGGAATATCGGACAGGTTGAACTGGCCGAGGCTCTTGTTGCCGGAAGCCATTTCGCGCTCGCCCTGCAGCACGTGGATGGTGACGGCCGACTGGTTGTCGTCCGCAGTCGAGAAGACCTGCGAGGCCTTGGTCGGGATCGTGGTGTTCTTCTTGATCAGCTTGGTCATCACACCGCCAAGGGTCTCGATACCGAGCGACAACGGGGTCACGTCGAGCAGCAGCACGTCCTTGACTTCACCTTGCAGCACGCCGCCCTGGATCGCGGCGCCGACGGCGACGGCTTCATCCGGGTTGACGTCGCGGCGCGGTTCTTGGCCGAAGAACTCCTTGACCTTTTCCTGTACCTTCGGCATGCGCGACTGACCGCCGACGAGGATGACGTCGTCGATGTCGGTGACCTTGACACCGGCGTCCTTGAGCGCGATGCGGCACGGCTCGATGGTGCGCTCGACGAGTTCGTCGACCAGCGATTCGAACTTGGCACGCGTGATCTTCTGCGTCAGGTGCTTCGGACCCGAGGCATCGGCCGTGATGTACGGCAGATTGATTTCGGTCTGCTGGCTCGACGACAGTTCGATCTTGGCCTTTTCGGCCGCATCTTTCAGACGCTGCAGCGCGAGCACGTCGGTCTTCAGGTTGGCGCCGGTTTCCTTCTTGAACTCTTCGATGATGTAATCGATCAGGCGCTGGTCGAAGTCTTCGCCGCCGAGGAAGGTGTCGCCGTTGGTCGACAGCACTTCGAACTGGTGCTCGCCGTCGATTTCAGCGATTTCGATGATCGAGATGTCGAAAGTGCCGCCGCCGAGGTCATAGACGGCGATTTTCTTGTCGCCCTGCTTCTTGTCCATGCCGAAAGCGAGCGCGGCAGCCGTCGGCTCGTTGATGATGCGCTTGACCTCGAGACCGGCGATGCGGCCGGCATCCTTGGTCGCCTGGCGCTGGCTGTCGTTGAAGTAGGCCGGCACGGTGATGACGGCCTCGGTGACTTCTTCGCCGAGGTAGTCTTCGGCGGTCTTTTTCATCTTGCGCAGCACTTCGGCGGAGACTTGCGGCGGCGCGATCTTGTTGCCGCGCACTTCGACCCAGGCGTCGCCGTTGTCGGCCTTGAGGATCTTGAACGGCATCAGGCCGATGTCTTTCTGCACTTCCTTTTCCTCGAAGCGGCGGCCGATCAGGCGCTTGACTGCGTACAGCGTGTTCTTCGGGTTGGTGACGGCCTGGCGCTTGGCTGGTGCGCCGCAAAGGATTTCGCCATCGTCCGTGTAAGCGACGATCGACGGCGTGGTGCGCGCGCCTTCGGAGTTCTCGATGACCTTCGGCTTGCCGCCTTCCATGACGGAAACGCAGGAGTTGGTCGTGCCCAAGTCGATGCCGATGATTTTGCCCATTTTCTTGTCCTCTAAATTGAATTCGTGAATACCGTAACGTTTGGAGTCGTCGGATGTGCCCTAGATGAGGCTGTCAGCCGTCTTTTCAAGCCTTGGGTTTGGCCACCATGACCAGCGCCGGACGCAGGACACGTTCGGCGATCAGGTAACCCTTCTGCAGCACGGTGACGACGGTGTTCGCTTCCTGATCGGAATCGACCATGCTGATCGCCTGATGGAAGTTGGGGTCGAATTTTTCGCCCAGCGGATTGACTTCCTTCAATCCGGACTTCTCGAACGCCGCAACGAGCTGTTTGAGGGTCAATTCGCTACCAGCTTTCATGCTCTCGACGCTTGGCGCGTCGGCGGCGAGTGCGGCTTCCAGGCTGTCCTTGACGGCCAGCAATTCGCCGGCGAAGCGTTCGACGGCAAACTTGGACGCTTTGGCGATGTCTTCCTGGGCGCGGCGGCGGACATTTTCGGTCTCGGCCTTGGCGCGCAACCAGGCGTCGTGATGCTCTTCCGCCTTGAGTTCGGCTTGGCGGATCATTTCTTCGAGGCTCGGCGTGGTCTCGGGCGTATGCTGCTCCGTGCTTTCGGGTGCCGGATCAGGTTGGTTCTCAGTGATTTCGTTGTCTTGCGTCTGCATGAGTAGGTCTCTCCCGGAAAAACTGCACGCTAACTTGGGGCAGAATTGTCGATTTCAAGCGTTTTAGGCATGTTTTTTGGTGGCGCGGAAAAATATAATCGGGAGGGCGACGGCTTTCCGTCGAACAACCGCACCATCTGGACGCTTGCAAGAAATACGGGACTGCCATGGCTGAGACGATAGGCAAGTACGAAGTCATTCGAACCCTTGGCAAGGGGGCGACGGCCGTCGTGTATCTCGCACGCGATCCGGATGCGCAGCGCGAAGTTGCCATCAAGCTGATCAAGTTTGGCGAGGACAACGCGGCGATGTCGCGTCGCCTGCGCAAGCTGTTTCAAACCGAGGATGCAATCGGCAGGCGGCTCGATCATCCCAACATCGTCAAGGTCTACGACGCCGTGATCGAGGCCGACCGGGCGTACCTCGTCATGGAATTCATTGAAGGAACGGCTCTCGACCAGTACTGCGCGATCAATCGCCTGCTACCCATGCATCGGGTAATCGGGATTATCTTCAAGTGCTGCCTGGCGCTCGACCATGCCTTCCGGCAAGGCGTTGTTCATCGCGACATCAAGCCGGCTAATATCCTGATCGACGCCGACGATAACCCCAAGATCACCGATTTCGGCCTTGCGCTCAATCTGAACAAGGACTTGAACAAGGATTCGACGTTCGTGATGGGGGTGGGGTCGCCGGCTTACATGTCGCCCGAACAGATCAAGAACTATCCGCTGAATCAGAAGACCGACCTCTATTCGCTTGGCGTGCTGCTGTTTCAGTTGCTCACCGGACGTCTGCCGTTCCGAGCTGGAAATCAGGGGGCGCTGGTGTACAAGATCGTCAACGCCGATACGCCCTCAGTCTGCGCCCTGAACCCGAATCTGCCGCCAGGGCTCGATCCGATCATCAAGAAGGCGTTGGAGAAGGATCTTTACAGTCGATACCGAAATGGCGCCGAGTTCGCCAAGGATTTGTCGACTGTTCGTTATCAGATCCTGGACGAGGATTCGACACAGCAGGATTTGACGCACTTCGAGAAGTTGCGTGGCCTGGAGTTCTTTGCCGACTTTGAGGATGTCGAGTTGTGGGAGGTGCTGCGCATCAGCGTCTGGCGCGAAGTGTCGGAAAAGGTGGTGCTGATCCGGGAAGCTGACAACAACCGGCTGTTCGGTGTTGTCGTCAATGGCTTTGTCGAGGTGTCAGTCGAAGGGCGGGCCGTCTGCCGTCTAGGCGCGGGTGAGGTTGTCGGCGAGATGGCCTACCTGCATCCGAGCGACACCAAGCGCTCGTCAACAGTTGTGACGCTCGAGCCGACGTTGTTCCTCGAGATCAACAGTGCTGCGCTCGATTTGAGTTCGGACGAAGTCGTCGAGCGTTTCCACAAAGTACTAACCGCCAAGGTAATCGCGCGCCTACGTAGCGCAAACCAGGCGCTCGCCAGGCTCGGGCAGCCGGCGGTACGCGGAATCAGCGCCGGCTGCGACCTGGAGTTGGCGCCGCCCTGAGTGCTGTTGTGCCGTGTTGCTACACGGTCAGGTCGATCTGCTGGATCGTTCCTGCTGCACCATCCTCTCGAAGGTAGATGCCGGTCGCGCGAATCTCGCCCTGCTGGTTATTTTTCGAGTCCTTCAACTCGAACGGCGTGGCGACGCGGGTCAGGCTGATCGCTCCGACATTGGCCTGCTTTAGCGTCGATAGCTGATCCTTGCCAGTACTGTCTTTGGTCCAAACACTCAGCTGTGCGTACGCAGCGTCGTTCTCATCGATCCACCCGTTGTTGTCAGAGTCGAGTGCAGCCAGTTCGGAGAAGCCGTCGCCGCTTCTCGCGCCGAACAGTTCAGCGCCGTCGTTGATCTTGCCGTCGCCGTTGCGGTCGAGAGCGAGGAAACCGCTACCGCCAGCCACGAAATTGATCTCATCGGTTTTGCCGTCCGAATCGAGGTCAAATTTGAAGCGTTGGCTGGTCAGCTGCGCCGCGTTACCTCCGAAGTTAATGACCAAGGGGTCCTTCTTCTGGCGCGCGTCGCCGAGTCGGATGCTGACGTTCGATTCCTCGTGATAGCTTCGTTTCATCGAAAGTGAGAGGTCAAAGCTGATCTCCTTTCCGTCTTCCGTCCGAATTACCCCGTTGGCTTGGAAAGTCGTTTGTTCCACTTCGCTGTAGCTCTCGTGGTAGTCGTACTCGACGCCGAAACCGGCGGGTTGTTGCGAATTCGTCGCGACCGGTGACTGGTTCGGGCTTTCGAGGCTGGGGGCGGAGTTGTCGACGCTCAGTTCGCTTGCATCGAAGACATCAACGTCGCGGCCGGTCAGCATGGCAATCATTGCTCTGAGCAGTCGCAGCATCGGGTCGTTTTCAGCGGCATCCATGCTGTCCTGAATTGCGCTTGCCTCGCTCGACTGTGCTGCTTTCGCATCCTCGGAGATCTGAACGGTCGCTGACGGCTGAGAGAGTGCGTTCTGCGCGCGATTCCCAAGATCTGGTTGGCGGCTTCCAACCCAGGTGCGCAGCGATTCTCTGATCTCGTGCTGTTGTGACTTTGTGTGGCTGGACTCAAGCTGCAACGCCGAACTGGCAATCTTCATGGTGGCCTCCATCAACTTCGCGAGGGACGCCCGCGCAAGGAGTTAACGGCAGCAAGGGGTGATCACTTGAGTGGAGCGTTGCAATGATCGGCTCAGAGTTTCGCGCCGAGCGCCTTGGCGCGTAGTGTGCTGATGGAGAGCGCGCCTCTGTCGGGCTGGCTGCGTGTCGGCCAGCCTTGCAGATGCCTGATTGCGAGAGCGGCCAGGGCACTTATCCAGTCTTCGCGCTCATTGAGGCAAGGTATGTAATGGAACTCGCGACCGCCAGACTTTAGGAACTCAGGCTTCCCTTCCATCGCGATTTCCTCGAGGGTTTCGAGGCAGTCGGCCGTAAAGCCGGGGCAGATGGCGTCAACCCTCTCGACACCGGATTGAGCGAGTTCAACGAGTGTTTGTGCGGTATAGGGCTTGAGCCATTCGGCGCGCCCGAAGCGCGACTGGAAAGTGATCTGATACTGGTCTGTTCCGAGATTCAGCGACTCGGCCAGCAACCTGCCGGTCTTTTGGCATTCGCAGTAGTAGGGGTCACCTTTCTCCAGCGTGTATCGGGGGACGCCGTGAAAGCTCATCACCAGCCGATAGGCGCTCTTTGGGCGGCCATGCGTCGTCCAGTGTTGCCGAACGCTATTGGCTAGCGCCTCTATGTAGCCCGGATCGTCGGCAAAACTGCGGACGGTGCGGATCTCGGGCTGGTTTCTGAGCGTTCTCGCCCAGTTGTATGCGACATCAAGTGCGGTGGCCGTGGTGCTCGACGAATACTGAGGATAGAGCGGCACCAGCAATATACGTTTGCAGCCCTCGGCCTTCAGGCGGGTGAGCGTGCTGGTGATCGATGGGTGGCCATAGCGCATTGCGTAGTCGACGACGACGTGATGGCCCGTGTCGCCCAGGAAGCCGCGGAGCAATCTTGTCTGCTTTTCGCAATGGACCTTCAACGGTGAGCCATCGGGCGTCCAGATCGAAGCGTATTTCTCGGCCGATTTCTTCGGTCGCGTATTGAGGATGATGCCATTGAGGATCGGCCACCAGAGTGGTCGCGGAATTTCGACGACACGAGGATCAGAAAGAAACTCCTTGAGATAGCGCCGGACTGCTTGCGGCGTGGGGGCCTCGGGTGTCCCCAGATTAATTAGCAGAACCGCTGTATGTTCTGCTGAACCATGTTCGTATCGAGGTTCCGGGAGAAGATTGGTCATCGAGGTGCGGTTACGAGTTTACCTGATAGGTCAGGGCTGAAGAGAGCAGTTTGGCGGTGATGTCGACAATCGGAATCACGCGCTCGTAGGCCATGCGCGTCGGCCCGATAACGCCGAGCGACCCGACGATCTGGCCGTCGACCTCATACGGGGCCGTGACCACGCTGCATTCGTCAAGGGGAGCCAGTCCGGATTCGCCGCCAATGAAAATCTGAATGCCGTCGGCGCGATGGGAGACGTCCAGCAGTTGCATAAGTGCCGTACGTTGTTCGAACAGATCAAACAGTTCGCGCAAACGCTTCATGTTCGAGGAGAATTCTTCGACTTCGAGAAGGTTTCGCTCCCCTGAGATGATGTACTGGTCACTGTTTCGATTCATTGCGTCGTCGCCGGCGGCAAGCGCGGCGGCCATGAGATCCTGCAAATCGCCCCGGATCTTCTGCAGATCAGCTCGGACTTGACTGCGAATCTGCACGAAATCGTTTCCTGCAAAGTACTGATTCAAATAGTTGGTGGCGATGACCAATTCCGCTGCGGAATATGGGCGCTCGGTGAACAGGATGCGGTTCTGCACATCGCCGTCAGTGGTGACAATGATCAATAGAATGCGTTTTTCCGACAGGCTGACGAACTCGATCTGCCGGATCTTGGGGGCTTTTCTGCGTGGCGACAGGACGATTCCGGCGAAATGGGTTAGCCCGGAAAGTAGATGTGACGCGCTACTGATCAAGGGCTGTGGCTGTGAAGGTCGAAGTTGCCCCTCAATGGCGTGAATCTTCTCAGCTTCAAGCGGGCGCATCGTGAGCAGGCTATCTACGAAGAATCGATATCCGCGTGGCGTCGGTACTCGGCCAGCGGACGTATGCGGACTAGCGATATAGCCGAGCTCTTCCAGGTCTGCCATGACGTTACGTACCGTAGCGGCCGAAAGATCAAGGCCGGAGAACCTGGAAAGCGCCCGCGAACCGACCGGCTGGCCGTCGGCGATGTAACGCTCGATGAGTGTTTTGAGCAAGGTCTTGGAACGATCGTCTAGCATGTCTTGATTCTACAAATATTCATGCGTGCAAGAAAACGTACAGGGAGAAATTGGTGAGTCAATTGAAGTGTTTGAGTTCGTCAATGAAGAAAAATACAAAAAGCACTTGCGCAGTGGAGGATCGATCTATAAAATGCGCAGCTCACTTGATGCAGCGCGCCCGTAGCTCAGTTGGATAGAGTACTTGGCTACGAACCAAGGGGTCGGGCGTTCGAATCGCTCCGGGCGCGCCAAGTATTAGTGTGGGGTTGCAAAAAAAGTTGTGCAGCCGTCGGGCGCGGGGTGGAGCAGTCTGGCAGCTCGTCGGGCTCATAACCCGAAGGTCACAGGTTCAAATCCTGTCCCCGCAACCATAGTTCTTTAAAAACTGGACAATCGATAGGTGTGGGTTCTTGATCTGGTAGTGTGC